>Ga0187893_10000011_pt1 | contig 368778 bp, 353 predicted proteins | sample MA1701074metaG_FD_139574 | JGI IMG/M metagenome (GOLD analysis project Ga0187893, IMG submission 139574) | White microbial mat communities from a basaltic lava cave in the Kipuka Kanohina Cave System on the Island of Hawaii, USA - MA170107-4 metaG ...
CCATCCCATCTCGCGCGCCGAAGCCGAGCAGCGGATGCTAGAGAAGCTCAACCGCAGCCTGACCGATGATGTCGATCCTTTGCTTCCGGCTGGCGTTCGATTCAGTGACGAAGATGCGATCGAAGCTTTCGGCAGAGTTTGGAAGCGGCTCATCATCCGCATCATGGGCGACGCATGGAAGCTGACAGATAAGGCGGTTGAAGAGTTGCGCGAGAAAAAGTATCCGAAACTCCTGAAATGAAGTTGCGCTGGCCGCCTCTCCTCTAAGTTAAGCGATGAAGCCAAGGCCCGCTGGTCCTAGCGCCGCGTCCTTCTAACGGACCATCTTCCTTGACATCACTACGCGGCGCCCCTCGCCGCTTCATGGGCGCTCAACGCGGCTCGTGCTACAAGCGCGGACCGGGTGCGCGAACCGACGGTCTGGCCGCGAGCACCTGCATGAACCGCTGCGATTATCTCGATCCCGCGCTCTCCTGGACCGGCGTCAAGGATTCGGGACGCGGATGCACGCTGTCCCGCGTCGGCTACGAGCAGCTTACCCGCCCGAAGTCGTATCACTTGCGGATCAAGACGTGAGGCGTGAGGCGAGAGGAGTCGTCATCAGGTCCAGTAGTTCCTACCTGATCTGACTAACAGTGTCGGCAGGAACGTCTGGAAACGGCCTGCTGGTGTATATCGATGGTTCTGGAAGCTGAATGCGTGTGGATTCCTTGGGCTTTCAATTGGTTGTGCTACCATTTTGACATCTGGGGGGACGCGTGCCAGCTAGCGTTGAGATCTTCGGCTCGGTAGTAGTGGTCTTGGGCGCCTTTAACCCGGCCATTCTTACGCCGGACTGGCTCGAACATCACAAGCTGATCGGAAATGAAGACGCCGACAAAGCAAGACAAGGCGCACTCGTCGTTACTCGTCAGATATCGCGCTTCGAAACCGACTGGTTCGTCTTGCAAGTCACTGACGAGCAGTTTTCCGTAACTAGCAATGGGCCGCTTGCACCTGCCATTAAGGACCTCGCGGTGGGTGCGCTTTCACTCTTGCCACACACGCCCGTTCGAGCACTAGGCGTCAATTTTTTTGCTCACTACAAGATGACCACGATGGAGGAATACCACAAGGTCGGAGACGTGCTCGCCCCGAAAGATGTTTGGGACAGATTGTTTCCGGGCGAGGAGCAGTCAGCCGGTCTGCTAGACCTTACCATCGTCATCGAACCGGCCAAGCGCGGCGACAGACCGAAGACTCCCGACAAGAAGAGGTTGACGGTGCAGCCTTCCGCAAAGGTCCCCTTTGGCATGTTTCTTTCATACAACGATCATCATGAGTTGCCAGCTGACGGCACGCAGAAACCTACCATCGAGTGGTGCATTAAGACCATCGAAGAACAATGGCAACCTATTTGGGAAGACTCGAAGCGAGTTTTCGAGGGAGTGATCAATCATGCAATTAAGAACTGAATCAAGCCCTGTTCTCACTGGTGCGCAAGCCGTCGAGCACCCCGAGGTTCCCCTTGAGACAGTGCGGCTTAAGGCCGATACGGGTTTTTCCCAAGGAGGTATTCAACAGTCTCGCGTCATCACTAACGCGCTAACGGAGAGTTTGTTTGGCCAAGTCAAACAGCCCTCGCCGGTCTCTCCTGTTCCCGGCATTGATGATGCGTTGCTCAACAAGTCTGTAATAAATACCCTCAAGTTGACACGCACCGTCGGCGCTGTGGCAGAGGTTCGGGCAGCCCCGATCGAAGTATGGGAGGGCGAAGTGAAGTCGGTCGACGCAACCGCGCAGACAATGCACGTCTACCTCCATTCAAAGCTCTCGCAGGCCCCAGCACACGCGGGAGAGATAGCGCTCGAATGGGTTAGCGATCAAGACAAAGACTTGGTCATACCTGGCGCAGTCTTCTATTGGACGCTATACAAGGAGACTCGACGCGGGAGCATCCGAAATTCGCAGGAACTGCGCTTTCGTCGGCTTCCTAGCTGGTCCAGGAGCCAACTTGAACGAATTCAAGCGGAAGCATCGAAGCTTCTTCGAGCACCTCGGCCAGCTCGCGTATTCGAAGAGTCATCCCGGTAATGTGCCATGTACGGCACCGCCCCGGCGAACGATGAGGCCGAGATAGTATTGTTCGGCCCCGGATACGGGGAAGCAATTGTCGTTCACGTTGGGAACCGGTGTTGGCTTGTCATCGATTCCTGCATTAACCCGGCGAATAAGCTGCCCGCGTCATTACACTATCTGGAGCAAATTGGTGTGAGTCCTGGCGACGTCAAAGCCGTCATCGCCTCTCATTGGCACGATGACCATGTCAGAGGCATTTCGAAGCTTGCGGATGCCTTTCCTCAAGCCGAATTCTTTCTCTCGGCCGTTTTCAATTCAGTCGAAGCGAAGGCCTTCCTAGCTGCATTCGGAAAGGTCGCCGCCCCTCAGGCCAGCGGCGCGCGCGAGCTTTACAACGTGGTCTCAACGCACAAGAAGATTGTCTTTACGCAGCACCGCGTCATCGTTCTCGAAACAACTGTCGGTAGTCAAACTGTCCGAGCATTAGCGCTTTCGCCTAGCACGGCCGCCCAGGCGAAAGCCCTCGCACATTTCGCATCGCACCTCCCGAAGTCAACCAGCGACCCGATTACGCACGCACCAGAGCCCTCTCCGAACCTAGAAGCTATTGTTCTTCACATTGACTTCGGCGAAGACGGGGTTCTTCTCGGTTCAGACTTGGAGAATTCCTCGTCAATGGGATGGGCCGAAATAATCGCCGACAGCGTGTGCGGGACGCGGTATCTGGCTAGCCTTTACAAGGTTGCCCATCACGGCTCAATAACCGCCGAATTGGCAGACATTTGGCAGCGTCTGTTGCAGCCAGACCCCATCGCCGTTCTAACGCCCTTTACCAAAGGGGCGGTCCGTCTGCCCACACCCGCAGACCGAACTCGGATAAATAGCCGCGCAGCGTCTGCCTACATAACTTCCGGAGCTACGCGACAGCCTCAACTAGATGCACAGATCGAGAAGCGGATGGAAACGATGTGCCGGAATCTATCCCCAGTCAATGCTGGATTTGGCGCCGTACGACTTCGGAAGAAGCTTGGTAATCTGCGATGGGGCGTCGAACTATTTGAGCGCGCCGACATCCTCTGATCCAGATGTACACCAGCAATGTCCGGTTGGGGTCGAAAGCGGAACTTGGAGCTCTGACGCCCCTGTGAGATTAAGGCGCAACTACTACTCATCAACGACTGTTTTCCTATTTGGATCGTTGCTCACCCTTCACACCTTCACTCATTTATGGCCAAAGGCCGGTATCCCCTTGCGGGGCATCCTTCACGCTATTATTGAGTAGATGACCATCGACCCGAAAACGCTCACCCGCAACTGGAACTACCCGACTTCGGTGCGCTTCGGGGTGGGCCGCATCGCGGAACTGCCCGCGGTGTGCAAGGAACTGGGGATGAAGCGCCCGCTGCTGGTGACCGACCCCGGGCTGCGCAAGCTGCCGATGATCGACGGTGCTCTCGCAGGGCTGAAACGAGCCGGGCTCGGCGATGCGGTGTTCTCGGATATCCGGCCCAATCCCGTCGGCAGGAATGTCGAAGACGGTGTCGCCTGTTACAAGGCGAACAAGTGCGATGGCGTGGTGGCTTTCGGCGGCGGCAGCGCGCTCGACGTCGGCAAAACGATCGCGCTGATGGTGGGACAGACGCGCCCGGTGTGGGACTTCGAGGACCGCGAAGACTGGTACACGCGGGTCAACGTCCCGGGGATGGCGCAGATCATTGCCGTTCCGACAACCGCGGGAACCGGCTCGGAGGTCGGGCGCGCGTCGGTGATACTCGACGAGGCCACCCACATCAAGAAGATCATCTTCCACCCGAGGATGCTGCCCGCGGTGGTGATCTCGGACCCGGAGCTGACTGTCGGGCTGCCGCCGCGCATCACGGCGGCTACCGGGATGGACGCGCTGGCGCACAATCTCGAGGCCTACTGCGCCCCGGGTTTTCATCCACTGGCGGACGGCATCGCCGTGGAGGCGATGCGGCTGATCAGGGAATGGCTGCCCCTGGCGGTGAAGGACGGCAAGAATCTCGTCGCGCGCGCCCACATGCTGGCGGCGGCGAGCATGGGCGCGACCGCTTTCCAGAAGGGTCTTGGCGCGATCCATTCGCTGTCGCATCCCGTCGGCGCGCTCTACAACTCGCACCACGGCGAGACCAATGGCGTCGTAATGCCCTACGTGCTGCTGTTCAACCGGCCGGCGATCGAGGACAAACTGGCCCGGCTTGCCCGCTACCTGGGATTGCCGGACCCCGGCTTCCAGTCCGTGCTCGACTGGGTGCTGCAGCTTCGCAGGGAAATCGGCATCCCGAACACGCTGGCCGAGCTTGGAGTCAGAGAGGCCGATCTCGACACGCTTGCGCCGATGGCGGTGGATGATCCCTCCACCGGTGGCAACCCGCGTCCCGCAGGCCTGGCAGAAATGCGGCAGATCTTCGTCAAGGCCATTCGCGGCGAGCTGACCTGAGACCGCTGTGGCTGGTTACGCCGGTTTGAGGGCTGCCGGTGAAATGAGCACGCCGAAGCGCTCGCACCAGATCACCACGCTGCCGTACTTCGCCAGATCCACGCCGGCCGGCACCGCGTAGTTCTGACTCCCCTTGAACGCTTTCAGCCGGCCCAGGTCGACATACATCGTCCTGTCCACCGCGGTGCGCGTCGTGACGTTCTTCTCCGGCACGAGATAGACGTGGAATTTCGGCCCCGGGCCGACCTCGAAGTCGCTCTCGAGGCGCACGAGCCCGGAATACACGCTGACCTTGCCCTTGCCGTAGTGGATCGGGTCGGACGGATTGGCATGGATGAACGTCCCGGTCGCAACGATCGCGCCGGAGGCATCGGCGTCCACCGCCTCGGTAGCGACGACGTCGGCGAGGAAGATGTACGGATAGAAGAAGATTCCGAGAGCGAAGCCGGCGGCGGCGCCGACCACGCCACCGCCGATGAAGATACTCCAGCCTCTTGCCATAGCTGACTCTCCTTCGAAAGCAGCGGGAAGAATTCGCCCGGGCACCAACCGGCAAGGACTGTGGCGCAAGGTCCCGGTTGCCGCAGATCTGCCGGCGCGACGCGACGACCGATGTTAGCGGCCCGGGGCGGAGCGGGTCAAACGGCCAGCTTTCGAACTCCGGCGAGTGCAGCGCGCGGCCGATTTGCTATACGATTGCGCGGTTCGACTTCGGGCGCCGTGAGGGGTCCGGCGCCTTTTGCAGGTACTCCCGCGACGGCAAGAGCGTCGGCGTGCCGTTGCACCTTGGCCGCCAAGCGCCCTCATTGCAGCCTGGAATTCGATTCGCATCTCTGCCGACACCAATGCATCTGACACTTCGCTGCGCCGCGTTCATGGTGATGGTCTTCGCTGTGTGCATCGGCGCGCCGCGGGCCGCTTGCGCCGCCGACACGGTCTTCGATCTCGAACCGGAGTACGTCTGGGGCAAGAACCGCAAACCGCGTCTCGGCTACCGGAAGCCCGAAGTCTTCGATCCGCTTTCCGACCGGCTTTACCAGTCCGGATACCGCGACTATCCGCCGACGGCGATCCCGGACGAATTGAAGGACGTTCCGGCGATGGTCCGGGTGGAGAAGATGGGGCGGATCCTGGCGTGCGCCGATGGCTGGTTCTGGCCGTTCTCGCGGACCGCGCGCAAGAACGAGCCGCCGGGGGTCGAGATCGAGCTGCTGCAGGCGATCGCCAAGAAGCATGGCTGGGAGGTGGACATGGCCTGGGTCAACATGTCCACCCGTTTCGGGCCGGGTGCTCCAGGAGGCGCCTACGACCGCTCGATCAACAAGGGCGTGTGCGACATCGTTCTCGGATTGACCATCAGCGGCGATGACCACCATATGGGGCGCAGCCGACTTGCCTTCACCCGGCCGTTCATGAGCACAGGATTCGTCCTGGTGACGCAAGGCCCCGCCAGGTCGATCAGGAGTCTGCAGGACGCCAAAGCCGGCGGCGTCAAGGTGGGTGTGCCGGCGTATTCTCCGATGTCGGAGTATGCCCAAGCGAACGATATCCCGCACGCGACGTTCTTCCAGAACTATCAGGTCATCGATGCCATGGTCCGCGGCGAGATCAACGCGGCGATGATCTGGTCGGGCTCGATATCGCAGGCGAGGCTCGAGCATCCGGAAGCCGAGTTCGAGCTGGTAAAGGGCTACGTGCCTGTTTCCGAAATGCGCTGGAACAGCGCCTGGGTGGTCAAGGAAAAGGAACTGGACTTCAAGAAGTTTATCGACGAGTCGTTCGACCAGATGCTGAAGAGCGGGGAGATCAGGCGCATAGTCGAACGCTACGGCATGCCGTTCTATCCGCCTGCCGAATGACCCGCACGAAGCGAGAAGGAACATCCCGGATCTAGGGGTCCGGAAGACCGGACTGCGTTGCCCGGGCGGCGAGATCGCCTTTCACACCTCCGCGAGGAGAACGTCTTGCAAGGATGGAGTCAATGATCGAGAAACTGATACAACTGAGCATCATGTCAGGCGGCCTGCTGCCGCTCATGGGGGTGCTGCTGTTGGTGACGCTGGCGGTGATCGTCGAGCGTTCGTACTTTTTCCACAGGATTCTGAAGTCCGGCCTGGCGATGGAACACGATCTGCAGCTGGTCGACTACCAGAATGTCGACAAACTGGAAAAGCTCGCGGTGCACTACGACGGCTCGCTTCAGCGCTCGATCATTTCCGCCGCGCTCGCCTCGCGAGGCCAGGACTCGCAGACCATGGACCGCCACATCGAAGAGGCGATCATGTGGCAGCTGCCGAAGATCGACCGCTATATCTGGGTGCTCGATACCTCGGTCACGCTGGCGCCATTGATGGGTCTGCTCGGGACCATCATCGGGATGGTCCATGCCTTCGACATTCTCGGTGTCTCGGGCGCGGGCGGCGCCGCGACCCAGATGGTTACCGGCGGGATCGCGGAAGCGCTGGTGGCGACCGGTGCGGGGTTGTTCATCGCCATCATTGCGGTGCTCTTCCTCAACCACTTCAACAAGAGAGTCCGGCTTGCGCTTCACCAGATGGACCTGCTGAAGGTGATGGTGCTCAACCGCTTCTACGGCGGAGGGTCCGCCCACCAGGGCGTGCCGGTCAAGGAGGCGCACTCCGCCAACGTTACCGGGATCAGGAACGGGAGGTCGCAGTGAGAAGACATGCCCGAACGGGATACTTCGAAGGCGACCGGCCTCGGGTCGAAGTGATTCCGATGATCGACATCATGATGTTCCTGCTGGTGTTCTTCGTCGTGATCTCGCTCAACATGATCGCCGGCAGTGGAATCCCGCTGGAAATCCCGGGATCGAAGACCACGCAGCAGATCAGGGCTTCGACCATCACGGTAGGCGTTACCAAGGACGGGAAGACCGTCGTGGATGGCAAGGCGGTCAGCGCCGACCAGTTGACCAGCCGCCTGGTGCAGTTGAAACAGGATGGGCCGATCGATGTCGTCCTCGCCGGCGACCGGGACGCGTCGTTGCAGACCCTTCTTGGAGTGATGGACTCGATTCGCGGCGCCGGCGTCTCCTCGGTGGGAATCGCCGCCAGGGCCGAAAAGAAGTGACGGCCTTGGCCGGACGGTACTGAATGGCGCGAGCGCTTGCTGCCGGCGTGCCGCTTTGGGCGCAGCCGGCGGATCTCGATGAGCAGACCCTGCCGATGTGGCGGGCCGGGCTGATCGCGCTCGGGCTGGAAGTGATCGTTCCTTTCCTGGTTTTCGGCGTGGACTGGTCGTTTCTGCCCGACATCTACGAGCCGCCGCCGATTCCGGTCATGTCGGTGCGTCTCGAGCAACCGCCCCCCGAGACAGCCCCGCAGCCGCCCCCGCCGCAGAAGAAGCCGGAAGAGATGCCTGCCCCCAAGCGGCCCAAGCCGCTCAGGAATCAAATTCCCATTGAGCCCCCGAAACCGCTGCCGAACGAGGCGCCGTCGAGAATCGAACTGCCCAAGCCTCAGCCCAAACCGGAACCGAAGCCGAAGGAAGAAAAGAAGCCGGAGCCGGAAATACCGCCGCTACCTTCAGTGTTCCGTGATGTGAAGCCGGTGAAGAAGGTCAAGCCGAAATACCCACCGGAAGCCGAGGCACAGCACGTGCAGGGACGGGTCAAAGTGCGCGTGACGGTGCAACTCGATGGGTCGGTGGGCGAGGTCGAGATCCTCTTTGCCGAACCGACCGGCGTTTTCGAAGAGTCTGTGCTCGAGGCGGTGCGTCAGTACAAGTTCAAGAAGGACGGCACGACCTACCAGGCCGATCAGGAAGTGTTCTTCAAGATCGATGAATGAGGCGCGGGTCGTTCAGACGTCGATGCGAACAAGTCGCTTGAGACTCTCGAACGATTTCGCTCCGTTCGGCCACTCGACGTAAGCCCGGTCGCCGTAGATCGCCTCGACCACGCCGTCCGTTCTCTCGGGTCCGCTGAACACGTTTACAAGATTGACCACCGAACGGGGGCCGATCGATGGTCGCCGGGTATTGAATGCACTTCTAAGTACCGAAAGCATGCGGACCTCCTATGGCAGGCGGAAGCTGACGTCTTTGTCGAGAACGCGCATCCGACGTTCCAGGTCCTCAAGGCTCTGTGCCTGTGCGAGGTAGGCCTCGATGCGACGCATCTCCAGGCGGTAGAAGTACTGGTCGATGGTGTTTATCAGACGGTTGATGATGGTCATTTGCTCCGCTTCCTTATGGTGCTATGCACCATAACAAATAGTGATACTCGGGACATAGGGCATCTGAGAATGATGGCAAGTGGACTATGAACTTATTTGTACTAAATAACATCTACTTAAGAGGCATATATGCTACGCGACCTGAGCATGAATCAATCTCTGAGCGAATAGGGTGTTCAAGCCTCTGATTTTGCTATGCAACATAGATGAGTCCCGGGGCGCGCCGAGACGATTTCGGGTAGTTGCGGTTGCCTGGGCACGCCTGCTTCGCATAGCGTTTCCGCTTTGACGAGGGGGGACGTGGCATGCGCGGCAAGACCATCGTCGTTGTGGGTGCGGCCGGGGGAGTAGGCGAAGGCCTGGTAGAAGAGTTGCTCGCAACCGGGGCAAACGTGGTGGCGACTTCCCGATCTCGCGAAAAGCTCGAGGGTCTCAAGTCCCGGTTCGCCGCGCCCGCCGCGCTGCGGCTCGTGGTGGGCGCACTGGATTCGGAGGACCAGGCGGCGAAACTGCGACAGAGTGTGGAAGCGATCGGGGCGGAGATCGATGGTGCGATCGCATCGATCGGGAGTTGGTGGCAGGGGCCGGCCCTGGTCGAGACCGGGCTGCGCGATTTCAACGCTGTCATGGCGGAACGACTGACCGCGCATTTTCTCGCCGCGAAGGCGCTTATCCCGCTGATCCTCAGGAAACCTGGAGGTTTTTATTTTCTGGTCGGCGGCGCCTCGGCCGAGGTCCCGATCGCAAACTCCGGCCCGGTATCGATTTCAGGCGCCGCCCAGGTGATGCTCACCCGTGTGCTGCGCGCCGAGGCCAAGGGGCAGATCCGGGTGCAGGAACTCATGGTCTGGACCACGATTGCCACCCGGGCTCATGGCGACAAGGCCGATCCCGGGTGGATCACGCCGCGAGAGGTGGCGCGCCACATGGTCGCGCTTCTGGCAGAGCCCGAAAGCGCCAGGGAAGCGGTGGTGCATCTGAAAAAGCGCGCCGACGTGGGCCGGGTCAGCGCGTGATGTTTCAGGTTTGGCGCGAACGCAGGCGTCGGGTCGCATGCAAGACCGACCGCGGGAGCGGTTCTAGGGCTTCTCGGCGCAGGTGAGCACCGCAGGCATCGGCAGCTCGATGCCGCCGTCTCTTCTCCTGTAGGGCCTTGCCGCATCGACCAGCGCGGCGCGGATCATCGCGAGCGCCTCGTCTGTCTGTGCCCGCAGCAGCGCCGCGGTACGCACGGTGCTGCGAGCGACGCCCTCGATCCAGGCTTCGGCAGAGGCGAAACGCCAGGCCTGGGCAACCTCGGTGGTTTTCACTGCGGAGAAGCCGATCGCGGCGAGCGTTCGCCGGCATTCCTCCGGCGCGCTGAACCGGAAGAACGACGGTCCTTCGGGCAGCCCGACGTTAAGTCTGCCGTGCTTCTGAACGGCCGCTGCCACGAGCCCGAATCCCACCGCCTTGTCGGCAGCGGCCCAGACGGCAAAGGCGAGTCTTCCCCCGGGGCAGAGTACTCGACAGGCTTCGGCGAGCGCCTTGTCCGGATCGGGAAAGTGCAGCAGCCCGAAGGCGATCGTTACGGCGTGAAAACTTTCATTCGGGAAGGGCAGGGATTCGGCATTCCCTTCGACGAAGCGCAGCCCAGGATGGCGCGCGCGCGCCTGCGCGACCATCGTCGAGGAAAAGTCGATTCCGGTGACTGTCGCGCCGCGCGCGGCAGCGGCGGCGGCCAGGTATCCCGGCCCGGTCGCCACATCGAGCAGCGACACGCCGGGACGCGCGCCGACCGCATCGAGCATCGGCGCCGCGCATTGCGGGGTCAGCGCCCCGAACAGCGCATCGTAGTCGGCCCCGACCTTCTGCCAGCCGATGTGCTCAAAGGCGCCGAAGGAGTCGGACACAGGCGTTCAATCCAGCCGCACGTTTGCGGCCTGGGCCAGCGCCTGAAGCTGCTCCTGCTCAGTCCGGATGAAGGCGGCAAATTCCTCCGGCGTGTTGGTTACGACCCGGCTCCCCTGCGTGGCGAGAATCTGTTCCATCTCCGGTGAGCGCAGCGCGCGCACGATCTCGGCGTTCAGCCTGTCGATGATTTTCTTTGGGGTGCCTGCCGGAGCAAAGAACCCGCCCCATGACTTGTGGCTCATTTCCCCCAGCCGGACTTCGGCGGCGCTGGGTACGTCGGGCAACGGCACGACTCGGCGGTCGCCGATCACCATCAGCGCCTTGAGCTTGCCGGCCTTGATCAACGGGCCGCTGGATACCGGGTAATCCCACATCACCGACAGCTGCCCTCCGACGACATCGGTGAGGGCCTGGCTGGAACTCTTGTAAGGAACATGGACCATGTCGGTGCCGGCGAGGGTGTTCAGCTGCGCCGACAGCAGGTGGGACAGCGTGCCGTTGCCCCATGAACCGATCGACAGCGTGCCCGGCTTCGCCTTCGCGAGCGCGATGAGATCCTGCATCGATTCGACGCCCAGCGCCGGGCTTGCCACCAGGATTGCCGCAGTCTCGGCATACTGCGTGATCGGGGCGAAATCCCTGCGCGGGTCGTAAGGAAGCTGGCGATACACCGCGGGTGCAACCGCCTGCTCGGCGACACTTCCCACCAGGAGCGTGTAGCCGTCCGGCGGGGACTTGGCGACGTAGGCCGCGCCGATGGTGGCGCCCGCCCCCGGGCGGTTCTCCACCAAAACCGATACCCCCAGGGGGTTGCTGATCCGCTCGGCGACCTGTCGGGCGCGTACGTCGACGGTCGTTCCGGCGGCATAGGGCACGACGAAGCGGATAGGCCTGGCCGGCCAGCTGTCCGGCAGCGCTGGCTGGGCGAACAGCAGGGCGAGGCCGGCAAGACCCACGGGCAGAAATCGCATGGGGAAAGTTTCGCGCACCGATCAAGCTTATCGCATGGACGGCCGTTCGCAACCGCGTTCTCAGAACATACTCCCGTTGGGGGTGCCACTCAGGCGCAGCGTGCTCGGCCCGGTGCCGCGAGGATCGCAGACAATCCGGACCAAAGCGAAAGCCAAGCCCATGTTCAGCCTGAGCGTCGGCTGGCACGAGGAGCGGTCGCTTGCGGCCATGCGGTATGCTGTAAGATATTTCGCATACATAAACGTTCTGGAAACGCGTCGGACAGTGAACCAGGCTCTCGTGGCGCGTCGGGGAGAATTCTTGAGTGCACCGTCGGTAAGCCGCAGGTCGAACGAGCTGGGCACCGAGAACGCGTTCGTCGTGCTTGCGGAAGTCAGCGATCTGCTGCGCGCCGGCAAGGACATCACCTCCTTCTGCATCGGTCAGCCGGATTTCCACACACCGAAGAACATCCAGGGAGCGGCGATCGAGGCGATCCATGCCGGCAAGCACGGCTATACGCCGTCTGCAGGGATCTTCGAGCTGCGGGAGGCAGCGGCGAAATATCTGAGCCACACCCGCGGCATTCAGCTCGACCCGGACGATGTCGTGGTCGGCGCCGGTGCAAAGCCGTTCATCATGTACTCGATCCTCGCCACCACCGACCACGGCGCGGGCGACGAAGTGATCTACCCCAACCCCGGATTTCCAATCTACGAATCGCAGATCCGGGCCATGGGCGCGGTGCCGGTGCCGCTCCATCTTCGCGAGTCGCGCCGCTTCAGCTTCGATCCCAACGAGCTCGAGTCGAAGATCACGCCCAGAACCCGACTGCTCATTCTCAACTCCCCGCAGAACCCGACCGGAGGGATCATTCCCAGGCACGACATGACGGCGATCGGAGAAGTCCTGCGCAAGCACCCGCAGGTCTGGGTATTCGCCGACGAGATCTACTCCCAGCTCTGCTACGACGATCATTTCGTGTCGCTGACCCATTTCGAAGGGATGCAGGAACGCACCATCATCTGCGATGGCGCATCGAAGACCTGGGCGATGACCGGCTGGCGCCTGGGATTCGCCGCGAACCAGATGCTCGCCCCTGTGTTCACCCGCTGGGTGACCAACACCGAGTCGTGCGCCTCGCAGGTAAGCCAGTGGGCCGCGGTCGAGGCGCTCACGGGCCCGCAAGACGAGGCCCGCAGAATGCGCGACAGCTTCCTGGAACGCAGAAATCTGATCGTGAGGCTTCTCAGCGAAGTGCCGGGCGTTACCTGCCAGAGCCCGGGCGGCGCGTTCTATGTCTGGCCGAACATCACCGAAGCCTGCTCGATGATCGGTGCCGCGGATTCCGAGGAGTTCCGCAGGCGGCTGCTCAACGAGGCCGGAGTGGCGGTACTGGCGGACATACACTTCGGCTCGCGGGTGCCCAATGAGGGTCAGCACATCCGCTTCAGCTACGCTGCATCGAACGAAGCGATCCACAAGGGCGTGGAGCGCATGGCGGACTTCATCCGCAAGAACACCAAGCTGAAGAAGACGGCGTGATACACGAGAGAACCTTCTGGAGGCAATAGTGAAGAGACTACTTTCGGGCGTCCTGGTCATCTGCGTGGCATTGCTCGGTCAGGTGCAGGCGGCCGGCCTTATCACCACCGGGGAAGTGGCGGCAGCCGAGGCCGCGCGCGACGCGCACGCAGACCGTGCGTTCGTTCTGGACGCGCTTCAGCGCTCGGAGGTGCAGGCGAAGATGAGGGAACTCGGAGTTGATCCCCAGGCTGCCGAGGCCCGAGTGGCCGCGCTGACAGATTATGAGGTTTCGATGCTCGCCAAGAGGATCGAGACCGCGCCTGCCGGCGGCAACGACGTGATCGTAGTTGCGCTGATCGTCTTCCTCGTGCTGCTCATTACCGACATCCTGGGCTATACGAACATCTTTCCCTTCGTGAAGCACGGTAGCGGTCGGGCGCGATAGCGGCCTCGGCGGCCCGCCGGCGGCCGGGGAGACGGCTTCACGCGGAGCGCGTCGCCCTGCCACGGGCCGGCCGGACTGCGGCAGCTCGCTCTTGTATCGATTGCCGTCGCAGCGTGTCCTGGCGATGGGCGGGTACAGTGCATTCAAGGCATCTGCGTCCATCTTCCGCCGACCGCCGTGTGACTTCCGGGTGCTCTCATGGAAATACTCATCCTTCTTGCCCTGATACTGTTCAACGGCATCTTCGCGATGTCCGAGATGGCGCTGGTAACCGCGAGAAAAACCCGTCTTCAGGAGCGGGCCCGGGGTGGCGACAAAAAGGCCGAGGCCGCGCTCGGCCTGGCAAGAGACCCTTCCAGTTATCTTTCCACCATCCAGATAGGGATCACTCTCATCGGCATCTGGGCCGGAGCCTACGGCGAGGCGACATTGTCGAGCGGGCTGTCCGATTACCTGTCTCGCTTCCCGGCGCTCGACCCGTATAGCGGGCAACTGGCTTTCGGAGTCGTGGTCGTAGGCATTACCTACGTTTCGCTGATCCTCGGCGAGCTGGTCCCGAAGCGTCTGGCTCTGCACAACCCCGAGCTGATCGCTGCCGTGGTGGCGATGCCGATGCGGGCACTGTCGAGCATCGCACACCCGCTCGTGCGGGTTCTGAGCGTTTCCACCGATCTCGTGCTCAGGATTCTGCGCTCGCGACCGTCGCGTGAGCCGCCGATTTCGGAGGAGGAAATCCGGGTGCTCATGGAGCAGGGCACACAGGCCGGGATCTTCGAGAAGTCGGAACAGGCGCTGGTCAAGAACGTCCTGCGGCTCGATGAACGCATGGTCGCATCGCTGATGACTCCGCGGATGGACATCGTCTATCTCGATCTCGAGGATGCGTTGGAGGTCAATCTTCGCAAGATCGGCGAAAACCGCTTCTCCCGTTACCCGGTCTGCCGCGGCGGGCTGGAGCATGTGGTCGGAATCGTGCACACCAAGGAGATCCTGGCGAGGCAGGTTTCGGGAGGAAGACTGGATCTTGCCGGGTGCGTCCAGGAGCCGCTTTTCGTGCCTGAATCCGTTTCCGCGATCCGGCTGCTGGAAACGTTCAAACAGTCGCGCATTCATGCTGCAATGGTGGTCGACGAGTACGGCGAGATCCAGGGGCTGGTGACGCTGAACGACGTACTGGGCGCGATCGTCGGCGAGATTCCGGCCGCGGAGGATCAGGGCGCTTCAATGGTGGTGAAGCGCGCCGACGGCTCCTGGCTGATCGACGGCATGCTCGATGCGGGCGCACTGAAGGACTTGCTGCATGTCGAAGTCCTGCCGGACGAAGAGGAAGCCGTCTACCACACGCTGGGCGGGCTGATGATGACCCGCATAGGGCGGGTGCCCCGGGTCGCCGATCGTTTCGAATGGAACGGACTGCGCTTCGAGGTCGTGGACATGGACGGCAACCGGGTCGACAAGGTGCTTGTCAGCGGGAAAGGCCCGCCGCCCGGCCCGAAGAACACGGAATGAGCCTGAAGGAGCGTCGCTGCGCGAGTTTCCCGCGCAGACACTAAGCGGATTCGACAGGCAGGCCCGCGCTGCGCCACTCCGGCAAACCCGCTTCGAGTCGGCGCGCCTTGAAGCCTTTGCTGCGCAGTGTCCTTACTGCGCTGAACGACATCAGGCAATAAGGACCGCGGCAGTAGGCCACGATCTCCTTGCGCTTCGGCAAGTCCCCGAGCCGTTTCTGCAGTTCCGGCAGCGGAATGTTGATTGCACCCGGAATGTGGCCAGCGGCATATTCTTCTGCCGGCCGCACGTCCACCACCGTTACCAGTCCCTTGCGCGCCTGGTCCATCACTTCCTTCGCAGGAACCGGCTCCAGATCGTCCTCGTCCGTGAAGAAGGTCCGCACCAGCTTGTCGACTTCCGCGACGTAGGCCTGGCCGACCTGCCCGAGCGTACTCAGGAGCGCGACCACTTCGTCGCCGGCAAGGCGATAGAAGACGAACTGCCCCTCCCTGCGCGAGGCTACCAGCCCGACCTGACGCAGCTGCTGCAGATGCTGAGAGGTATTGGCGACCGTCAGGCCGGTCAGGCGCGCCAGCGCATCCACGCTGCGTTCGGCCTGGGCGAGCAATTCGAGGATTTCCAGCCGGGCGGGTGTGGACAGCGCCTTTCCGATCCGGGCCAGCTGCTCATAGACCGCCTGCTTCGGCGAGCTTGACATCGTCGGGGCCTCTCTCTAGTATTCAAGCGAATACTTGAATATTACAGCCGTTTCCGGCTGTATGTCGAGTGGGAAGTCTATATGGTCGGTAGCGAGTATCCCGCGGTCTACGAAGGCGTCGTTCGGCTGGGGGCTCTTGCGGCCGTTTTCGGGTTGATGGCCTTCTGGGAACTACTGGCGCCTGCCCGCGACCAGTCCCAGCCTCGGCTGCGGCGCTGGCCGAGCAATCTCGCGCTCGCGGCGCTGAACGTGGCGACGGTGCGCGTTCTCTTTCCCGCCGCGAGCGTCGGTCTCGCTCTGCTGGCCGAAGCGCAGGGGGCGGGTTTGCTCAGACTGCTGAATCTGCCCGCCTGGCTCTCCATCCTCGCCGCACTGGTTGCGCTCGACGTGTCGCTCTATCTTCAGCACTTGATGTTCCATGCGGTGCCGGTGCTGTGGCGCCTGCACCGCGTGCATCACGCTGACCCTGACTTTGACGTTACAACGGGGCTCCGCTTCCATCCGGTTGAGATAGTCCTGTCGATGCTGATCAAAGCAACGGCGATCTTTGCGTTCGGTCCGCCGGTACTCGCGGTGCTGATCTTCGAAGTCGTCCTCAATGGCGCCGCTGTCTTTAACCACGCGAACGTGCGCTTGCCTGTGCGCGTGGAGTCAATCGTGCGCTGGCTGCTGGTAACGCCCGACATGCACCGGGTTCATCACTCCAAAGATCCGCGCGAGACCAACAGCAACTTCGGCTTCAATCTTTCGATCTGGGACCGATTGTTCGGTACCTACCGGGCGCAACCGCGTCTGGGGCATCAAGGGATGCGCATCGGCGTGATCGGGCTGGAGAGTCCGCAGCTATCGGTGCGGCTGCTCGGGGTCCTTGGGGTACCCTTCGTTCACACGAGCAGCGAGGCCGGCGGCACCCGGCCTGGTAACGAAAATTCAGTTCACCCCTGGTAATGAGCCGCCGGCCACGCTTTACTCATGCAGCGTGTAGGCAATGATCCAGTCGCCAAGCCTTGACGGTAACGACGCATGGCCGACGGGTGACGACGAGATACTGCCTTCCACCGATCACATAGGTCATCGGACCGGCGTGCAGTCCAGCCGGCAGCTCGAATGAGGTAATCAGCGCGCCGTCAGCCGGTCGAACACCCGCAACTTGCGGTCGGCGGTCCCGCCGACGAATACCAGTCCCGACGCCGTGACCAGCGGAGGGGCCGAAATTGATCGCGCCGGTAACACCGGCCTCTGTCTCTCCCAGCGGTACCCGCCAATAGATTTCCATGTGCCAGATCGACCGCCACAAGCATTCCCCAAGGCGGACGATCGCACGGCATGCCGCCGTGCATGAAATGTTCGCGCCGGATCATGTGATAGCGCAGCCCCGTGCCCGTTCCGGAAAGGAGCCAGCGCAACGCGCTTAGGGACGATTGCAGGATGACGCCATCGGTGTCACGAACTGTGCTCTCTATGCATCGGGTCTACCGCCGTTAGCTAGCTCTTCTCTGTTACTTCCGCGTCCTCTGTGACTGGGCCTGCTCATGAGACCCTTCCTCCGGGGTCTTTTGTTTCCTGAAGGCGGCGAAAAGCATCAGGTCATAGCCTATCTTCAACGCCGCTCCGACGAAAAGCGGTGCCGCCAGCGTCAGGCCCTGCATCAGGAATCCGGCGATCGACGGGGCCGCCGCCCAGCCGCCGACGCGGACCAGGTTGGTGATCCCGGTGGCCAAAGTGCGCTCCTCCGGACGCACGACCGCCATCACGTAAGACTGCCGCGTCGGGATGTCCATCTCGACCAGCGCCTCGCGCATCAGAAAAAGCGCCGCTGCTATCGCGAAGCTCGGCGCGAATCCCACACCGATCAGGATCAGGTTCGCCGGAATATGCGTGAACACCATCGTGTTCACCAGGCCGATGCGGCTTGCCAGCCAGGCAGCGCCGAGGTGCGAGGCGGCGTTCAGGAGTCCGGCGAGGAAGAAAAGCACCCCGATCGTCCCGCTGCCGACGCCGAAACGCTCGAAGAAGAAATAGGACACCAGCGCGGAGGCGAGAAATCCGCCGGCAATGCTGTCGATGCCGAAGAGGATGCTGAGCTTGCCGAGCGTGCGCCGGCTGCCGGGAGCAAGCCGCACTTTCTCAGCGCGAGACGCGGCCTCTACCGCCGGCGACAACCGGGCGGCGAGCAGCAGGGTCGCAAGCTGCACCAGGGCATAGAACAGGATAACGGCCTGAAGGCTCGCCAGCGCGGTGATACCGAAACCGGTTTGCAGCACCGCCGGCAACCCCGCAGCCAACCCGCCGAATGCCCGCCCGAGCGATTGCAGCAGGCTGTAGCGTGCGAAGGTCAGCGTCCTTTGCGCGTCGCTCGTGAACTGGGGGAGTATGGCCTGCTCGATGACGGTGGCAGGTCCGCGATCCCTGCCGGTGCCATTCGCCATCCCGAGTATCGCCGCGGCCAGAACCACGATGTAGGAGTCGGCCACGACGAGCCAGACACCGCCGATCGCTCCCAGCGCCGCGAGGGCCACGAGAACGCGCTTTCGTCCCCAGCGATCGCCGCGCACGCTGATCAGCACCATCGTGAGCAGACTGCTGCCGAGCCCGGCGCTGAGCACCAGGCCGATCTGCGGCAGGGAAAGCCCGCGACGCGCCAGGTAGATCCCCAGCAGCACCCCGGCCATCCCGGTGGCGAACGAACGCAGCGTGGCTGCGCTGAGCAGCAGTGCTAAATCTCCCGTTGCGTCCCGGCGAATGGTCATCGGTTATTCTAGGCAGGCCCCGTCTGCCGGATCATCTTGCATGAAGCCAGTACCAGCGCCTAAGGACCCCACGCCACCTGCGGTTTCATTCGGCGACGCCCTCGGTTTCTGGCTGAAACTGGGCTTCATCAGCTTCGGCGGGCCGGCGGGGCAGATCGCGATCATGCACCAGGAACTGGTGGAGCGGCGTCGCTGGATTTCGGAGCGAAGGTTCCTGCATGCGCTCAACTACTGCATGGTCCTGCCAGGACCTGAAGCGCAGCAGCTTGCAACCTATATCGGCTGGCTGATGCACGGCAGGTGGGGCGGGATAGTTGCGGGCGGGTTGTTCGTGCTTCCTTCACTCGCCATTCTGATTCTGCTGTCGTGGGCCTATATGGAATGGGGTGACACCACCCTGGTGTCGGGCTTGCTCTATGGCATCAAGCCGGCAGTTATCGCCATTGTCGCTCATGCCGCCTATCGGATCGGCAGGCGTGCCCTGCACAACGCTGCGCTATGGGCGCTTGCCATGGCAGCGTTCGTCGCGATCTTCCTCGTCAACGTTCCGTTTCCCGCGATCGTTCTGTCGGCAGCGCTGATCGGCCTGCTCGGCGGGCGGATTCGCCCGGATCTGTTCTCGACGGTGTCGGCGCACGAAGATGCGAGAAAAAGCTTCGGCCGGGCGCTCATCGACGACGACACGCCGGCGCCCGGGCATGCGGCTTTCAGCTGGCGCAAACTGGCGCAGGTGGCTGCGCTCGGGCTGCTGCTCTGGGCAGCGTCCATCGGTCTGATCGCCTTCGTGTGGGGCTGGGACGGCACACTGCGTGCAATGGCGACGTTCTTCACCAAGGCGGCGCTGGTCACGTTCGGCGGGGCGTACGCAGTGCTGCCTTATGTGGTGCAGGGAGCGGTGCAGGGTTATCAATGGCTGACACCCGCGCAGATGATCGACGGCCTGGCGCTGGGCGAAACCACGCCCGGCCCGCTCATCATGGTGGTGGCATTCGTCGGGTTCGTCGGCGGCTGGACGCACTCGATTCCCGGCCTTCAATCATCCGTGGCTGCCGGCGCCCTGGCCGCGACTGTCGCCACGTGGTTCACCTTCCTGCCATCGTTCCTGTTCATTTTCGCCGGCGCGCCGTTGATTGAAACAACCCATCGCCAACCGCGGTTGACCGCGCCGCTGACCGGGATCACGGCGGCGGTCGTCGGTGTCATACTCAACCTGGCCCTGTTCTTCGCAGTGCACGTGCTCTGGCCCGAAGGCCTGTCCGGGTCTTTCGAAATGCCGGCGGCGCTCATCGCCGTGGCGGCACTGGTGGCACTGTTCCGATATCGCGCCGGCATCATCGCCACCATCGGCGCATGCGCAATCGCGGGGCTTGCGGTGCAACTGCTGGCCTGATGAAGGACACCGCCAGGGATCGCCTCTTTGTCCTGGTCCGGTTTTCAGCGGCAGCAGGAAGATCCGGAGGGACCGGCACCGGGCCTGTATCGGGGCACATGGTCAACAGTTCGAATCGGTAGCGGGAGGTATCCATGGCGGACCTGTGGGACAACCCGATGCAGAGCGACGGTTTCGAGTTTATCGAGTACGCTGCGCCCGACCCGAAAGCGCTGGGCCGGGTATTCGACGGGATGGGTTTTACCGCTCTGGCGAAGCACCGCCGCAAGGACGTGACGTTGTATCGCCAGGGCGAGGTGAATTTCATCGTCAACGCCGAACCGGACAGCTTCGGCCAGGCGTTTGCACGCATGCACGGGCCGTCGGTGTGCGCGATCGCGCTCAGGGTCAGGGACGCGGCGGGCGCTTACCGGCGCGCCACCGACCTCGGGGCCTGGGGCGTGGAAGCCCATCCCGGGCCGATGGAACTGGCGATACCTGCGATCAAGGGTATCGGCGACTCGCTGATCTACCTGGTGGATCGCTATCCGGAGAACGCCTACGGCCGGACGATCTACGATGTGGACTTCGCGCCGTTGCCCGGTTTCGAGGGATTCTGGGCCGGCGGCTCGCCGCCGCCGCTTGGCGCAGGACTGGTCTACATCGATCACCTGACCCACAATGTCCACCGCGGGCGGATGGACGAGTGGGCCGAGTTCTACCAGCGTCTGTTCAATTTCCGCGAAGTGCGTTACTTCGATATCGAAGGCAAGCTTACCGGACTGAAATCGAAAGCAATGACCAGTCCGTGCGGAAAGATCCGCATCCCGATCAACGAAAGCTCGGACGATCGCAGCCAGATCCAGGAGTACCTGCAGGCGTACCGCGGCGAGGGCATCCAGCACATCGCGCTCGGAACGGCGGACATCTATGCGACAGTGGATGAGTTGCTGAAGCGCGGCGTAAGGTTTCTCGATACGCCCGATACCTACTACGAGCTGCTCGACAGGCGCCTGCCAAACCACGGTGAGCCGCTGGACGCACTGCGCGCACGCCGAATTCTCCTGGACGGCGGGCCGCAGGGTGGGCTGCTGCTGCAGATCTTCACCGACACGGTGATCGGGCCGATCTTCTTCGAGATCATCCAGCGAAAGGGCGACGACGGCTTCGGCGAGGGCAACTTCAAGGCGCTGTTCGAGTCGATGGAACTCGACCAGGTTCGTCGCGGGAAACTCTCCCCGTCGTAAGTGGTTCCGCGCACTCGAGTGCGTCGGGCGGCGCTGGAGGCAGCGCCGGGGCTCAGGCAGCGAGCTGCCTGGCGTGTTCCCGTATGGCGTGGAACTCGATCTCCGGCCATCTTTCCATGGTGATGTCCAGGTTCGGTTTCGAGGTCGCGAGATAGGCAAGGCTGCCCGAGGCGTCGAGCGCGAGGTTGCCGATGTAGCGATCCTTGAACTCTGCAAGCTTCGCCGCATCACTGGAGGTAAGCCAGCGGGCCGCGTAGAACGAGAGGGGCCGCGTGGCGGCGTCCACCCCGTACTCGGCCTTCAGCCGGTGGGCGACGACTTCGAACTGCAACTGGCCGATGGCGCCGAGAATCACCTCGTTCCCCGCCAATGGACGGAAAACCTGGATCGCGCCTTCCTCGCCGAGCTGCTGCAAGCCCTTCTGCAACTGCTTGCTCTTCAGCGGGTCCTTCAGCGTGACTCCCTGGAACAGCTCGGGTGCGAAGTAGGGAATGCCGACGAAGGACAGCGCCTCGCCCTCGGTGAAGGTATCGCCGATATCGATGCTGCCGTGGTTCATCAGCCCGATGATGTCTCCGGGCCAGGCGTCTTCCACCGTCTCCCGCCGCTGCGAGAGAAAGGTCACCACCTGGTTGGCGCGCAGCTCCTTGCCGGAACGCACGTGGAACAGTCGCATGCCGCGCTGGAAGCGGCCGGAGCATATGCGCAGGAAGGCGATGCGGTCGCGGTGCTGCGGGTCCATGTTGGCCTGGATCTTGAACACGAACGCGGAGAATCTCTCCTCGTCGGGCAGCACTTGCCGTTCGAGCGTCGGCCGCGGGAGCGGCGCCGGAGCCTCGGACACGAGCGCGTCAAGCACCTGATCGACGCCGAAATTGTTCATCGCCGAACCGAAGAATACCGGCGTCAGCTCGCCTTCGAGGAAGTGCTCCCGGTCGAACTCCCGGCCGTCGGCGTGGATAAGCGAGATTTCCTCGCCTGCGTCGGCCAGCTCGGCGGAGAACTCGTCCCGCAAGGCGTCGTTGCCGAGGCCTTGCACTGTTTCGACTGCGCGCTCGTCTCCGGCTTCTCCGCCCGGATACAGCAGGGTGCGATCGGCCCCGAGGTGATAGATCCCTGCAAAACGCTTGCCCATGCCGATCGGCCAGGTAATCGGCGCACAGTGAATGCCCAGGACGCTCTCGATCTCGTCGATCAGCTCGAGCGGATGCCGGCCCTCGCGGTCGAGCTTGTTGATGAAGGTGAGGATCGGCGTGTCGCGTTTTCTGCACACCTCCAGCAGCTTGATTGTCTGCGGCTCGACGCCCTTGGTGCAGTCGATGACCATGAGCGCCGCGTCCACCGCGGTGAGCACCCGGTAGGTGTCCTCGGAGAAGTCGCGGTGCCCGGGCGTGTCGAGCAGGTTGATCACGCAGTCCCTGTACTCGAACTGCATGACCGAACTGGCAACCGAGATACCCCGTTCCTTCTCTATCGCCATCCAGTCCGAGGTGGCGTAGCGCCCGCTCTTGCGCGCCTTCACGGTGCCGGCAGCCTGGATGGCACCGCCGAACAGCAGCAGCTTTTCGGTGAGCGTCGTCTTGCCGGCATCCGGATGCGAGATGATCGCGAAGGTGCGGCGGCGGGCGACTTCCGGCGAGGTCGGGGGGCTGAATCGATCCACTGTTGTCTGGCTGCGCTCTAGGGCCACAAAGGCCTTGGAAGGGAATGCCGATGATCGGGGAACCGGGGCTGCGCAGAGGGGCAGCGGGCGGTCTGCCCGGCGGGCGGCATTCTAACTCAAGCCCGACACCGTCCCAACCCATTCCCCGATCGCCGGAGCCTGGCGAACCCGTTGTCCGGCGCCTGCCGGCAGGTCGCGGGGTAGGGGTTCCCGCGGCCGCTTCAGCCCGCCGCCTGAAGCACCCAGAGGGCGAGCAAACCAACTGCGATCGTGGGGAAGATCCTTCCGACCCTCCAGGCGACCAGGATCGCGATAACCCCCGCGATCAGACGGGGGTTGCCGGTCGAGACCGCAATTTCGCCGTCGCGGATCAGCAATTCGGGAAAAACGATCGCAGCGAGCACCGCGGGCGGCACGAACCGCAGCGCCTGCATCGCGAGCGGGGAGATATTGCGGTTGGCAAGCAGGGAGATGAAGGATAGACGGGTCAGAAAGGTGAGTGCCCCGGCGGCAAGCAGCACGATCCAGAGCTCGATCATCCCCGCCTCGCGACGATCAGCCCAGCGGCAATGCCGGCAAAAGCGGCGACGATCAGGCCGAGCCTGTAAGGCAGCCCCCAGGCCAGCAACGCGACCATGCCCCCGACCAGCGCGGCCGCAAGGTCCGCTTTGGACTTCAGTCCGGGCACCACGATGGCTATGAAAGTCAGCGCCAGGGCGAAATCGAGCGACCAGCCGGGAGGAATTTCGCTGCCCACAAAGATCCCGACCGCGGTGCTTGCCTGCCAAGTCGCCCACAACCCGAATCCGGCACCGAGAAAGTACCAGTGCCGCCGAGGCCCGGCGGTGCTGTTCCGGTAGTGGTTGATGGCCACTGCGTAAGCCTCGTCGGTGAGCAGGTAGGAAAGGAGCCATTTCCAGCCCCCGGACAGGTCCCTGGTATATGGCGCGATCGAAGCGCTGTACAGGGCATGGCGCAGATTGACGATGAAAACCGTCAGCACTATCACGAATCCCGAAGCGGCGCCGCCGATCAGTTGAGCGGCGATGAACTGCGCCGATCCGGCGAACACGACGACAGACATGAGCTGCGCCGCGACGGCGGGGACTCCGGCCTCCACGGCGAGTACGCCGTAGATCAATCCGAAGGGCGCCACAGCGATCAGCAAGGGGGTGACTCCGCCAAGTCCGGCAAGAAACGCGGATCGGCGGCAGGATTTTTCGAGGCTGTTCTCGTCCAATCGAGGCCTGTTTGGTTCGTCAACGCTTTGGCAGGGGAGATCGGCCAGCCAGATTTCCCCCGGCAACAGCCTGCCTGGCTGGCGCTGGCGCACTGTACCGTGCTTGAGTCCTGTCTGGCAGCATGATAGCTTTGACGGCGAACGCACCGGCTCGATCGGCGGGCCTGGTTCCCGTTCAGGAATTACCCGTTGCGGGGGGGGAATGGGGATTTCCAATCCAGGACAGGGTTCCGACCTCGTCGGGCTGCTGCGCTTTCGCGCCGCCCATCAGCCCGAGCGGAGCGCGTTTACGTTCTTGGACGGAACTGAAACCGGGCGCTCGGGCATGAACCACCGGGAGCTCGATCATCGGGCGCGCACAATCGCAGCCGCTCTCAGGGTCGATTGCGCGCCGGGCGACAGGGCGTTGTTGCTTTATCCGCCGGGACTGGGGTTCATCAGCGCGTTTCTCGGTTGCTTGTATGCCGGCGTGGTGGCGATTCCGGCACCGCTGCCTGACCCCGTGCGCCTCAGACGAACTCTCCCGAGGTTGCGAGCGCTCGTCGAAGACGCGCAAGCCTCAGTGGTTCTGACCGATGTTCAAAACCTGTCTCCGATAGCAGAAACCGGCGCCCTGTCATCGCTGCGACTGAGGGCAACTGACCGCCTGGAGGGTGACGCCGACCTGCTAGCGGAAAGCTGGCAACCGCCCGATCTGGGCGGGGACAGTCTGGCCTATCTGCAATACACCTCCGGCTCCACCTCGGAGCCCAGGGGCGTCATGGTCAGCCACGGAAACCTGATACGCCACTGCGAGCAAATCCGGCAGGCTTGGGACTATCGATCGGACAGCGTCGCCGCCACCTGGCTACCCCACTTTCACGACTACGGACTGGTGGATGGATTGCTCCTGCCGCTGTATGCCGGGATTTCCAGCTTCGTGATGTCACCGATAGCTTTTTACATGCGCCCTGCTCGCTGGCTGCAGGCGATTTCGCGTTACGCGGTGACCCACAGCCAGGGTCCGAACTTCGCCTTCGAGCACTGTGTCGACAAGATCAAGCCCGAGCACTGCGCGGGTCTCGACTTGAGCAGCTGGCGGGTTGCGAGCAATGGTTCAGAGCCGATCGCCGTGGACACGATCGACCGGTTTGTACAGGCATTCCAGCCCTACGGCTTTCGCCGTTCCGCCCTGTACCCGGCTTACGGCCTGGCCGAAGCGACGCTCCTGGTGGCAACAAGGCGGCACACGAGCCTGCCGGCTGCGTGCGTGTGCGACGCCGAGGAGCTGGAGCAGCATCGTGTGGTTGAGGTCGTCGCAGCGCGGTCGGGACAGCGCGTGCACGCCATCGTCAGCTGCGGCGCGCCGATCGGCGATACCGAGGTGGCCATCGTCGATCCAAAGACGCTGAAGCGCTGCCATCCCCTGGAGGTCGGAGAAATCTGGGTATCGAGCCCGGGTCTGGCCAGGGGCTATTGGCGAAGGGGCGAGGAGACAGCGCGTACCTTTGGCGCCACCGTCGATGGCAAGGGCGCCTTCCTGCGAACCGGCGACCTGGGATTCATTAAGGGCGGGGAGCTGTACGTCACCGGACGGATCAAGGACGTGATCATTATCAGGGGACGCAACCATTATCCCCAGGACATCGAGTTCACCGTCGCGCGGAGCCACCCGGCGTTGCGGCCAGGGTACGGGGCGGCGTTCGGACTGGAAGTGAAGGGCAAGGAGCGGCTGATCGTGGTCCAGGAAGTGCGGCGATCGCGCCTGCAAAACGTGGACGTCGACGAGGCCGTAGGAAACATCCGGGAAGCAGTGAGCGAGGAACACGAGCTGCAAGTCTATGACGCTGTACTCGTTGGGCCTGGAACCATTCCCAAGACCTCGAGCGGCAAGATCCAACGGGCCTTGTGCCGGGACCGATTCCTGGCCGGACAGTTGCAGCGCTTGACCCGGGGGCGGGCAGGCCCGACGGTGGCTCCAGCGCCGATGCTCGATCGGGTTCCGAACTGAGGCGCAGAGGCGCAAGAAAATGAAGATGTCGACCAAGCAATCGGCGAAGCGGGCAGAGGCCTCCAACAGGGAGCCTGCTCGGAAAGTCGAAACGATGACCGGGGAGTACATAAAGGGACGGCAACGCCGTCACTTTATGCTGTTCAACGTTGCGCCATTCGCGGGAACGCTGGTCGCGCTGGCGCTGCTCTGGTGGCAACCTATCGGGATCGTGGAGATCGGGTTACTGATCGGGATGTGGGTGGTCGCCATGATCGGTATGAGCGTGGGATTGCACCGCTACTTCGCGCACCGGGCCTTCAAGACCACTCCTTCAGTCCGGGTCGTGCTGGCGATACTCGGCTGCATGGCTGCCCAGGGCCCTCTGGTTTCGTGGGTCGCGGTGCACCGCCGGCATCACGAATACAGCGACGCGCCGGGAGATCCGCATTCGCCGAATCCGGCGCTGCGTCCGAAGGGTCCGCGCGCGACGCTGCGCGGACTGTGGCATGCCCACGTCGGCTGGCTGACCGATCACGAGTACCCGAACCCCGGGTACTACGCCCCCGACCTGGTGCGAGACAGGACTCTGGCGAAGGTGAACCGATACTATGGGATGTGGGTAAGCCTGGGGCTGGCCATCCCTGCAGTTCTCGGTGGCGTGCTGACTGGCTCGTTGCTTGGAGCGCTGCTCGGGTTTCTGTGGGGCGGGCCTGTGCGCATGTTCCTGGTCGACAACTGTATCCTCAGCATCAATTCGTTCTCCCACGTGTACGGTGCCCATCCTTTCGACACCAAGGACAACAGCCGCAACAATGCCTGGGTTGCGCTGCCTACCTTCGGCGAATCGTGGCAGAACAATCACCATGCCTTCGCCTCGTCGGCGAAGATCGGTCTGAAGTGGTGGCAACTCGACTTCGGTTACTGGATCGTTGGCGCCCTTGCGAAAGCTGGACTGGTCTGGGACGTCAACACGCCGTCGGAGGAGATGATGCGGGCGAAGCTGATCCCTCGATCACGATAAAGCCGATCGACCTGTCAGGAGAGGCGGCCGAGTGCAAACTCACTACGAAAACATACAGGAGTGGCTGATCAGCTATCTCGCTGATGTTCTCGATATCGACCCGGACGATATCGGGACCACCGTTCCGTTCAGTCGCTACGGGCTGGATTCCTCTTCTACGGTCGTCCTGACCGGAGATCTGATGGACTGGCTGGGATGCGAAATCGAACCGGACATCGTGTACCGTCATCCGACAGTCCAGTCCCTGGCCCGGTTTCTCGCACAGGCAGTGTACGGCGAGCGTGCCGTCACGTAGGCAGAGGTCCTGTTGACGGCCCGCGGCGCGCCATGGAAAAGACGGCGATAGTCGGGATCGGCTGCCGGTTTCCAGGGGCCGAAAACCCGGAAGCCTTCTGGTCGCTGCTGTGGGGCGGCGTGGACGCAGTAGCCGAGATTCCCCCGGATCGCTGGGACGCCGGGCAGTTCTACGACCCCGAACCGGGACGGCCCGGGAAGATGATCACGCGCTGCGGCGGCTTCCTGGACAGGATCGACCAGTTCGACCCCGATTTTTTCGGCATCGACCCACGCGAAGCGAAGCGCTTCGATCCTCAGCAGCGGTTGATGCTGGAAGTCGTCTGGGAATCCCTCGAAGACGCGGGAGTCGTACCGGAGAAGCTGGCCGGCAGCCAGACGGGCGTGTTCCTGGGCATAAGACAGACCGACTACAACCGCTACCTCTACGGCGAGCTCGCGCGCATCGACGGCAAGAACCCCGATAACACCTACCCCTGCATCGTCGCCAACCGAATTTCCCACCTGCTCGATCTTCGCGGCCCAAGTGTGGCGATCGACACTGCCTGCTCGTCGTCTCTTGTTTCGGTGCACCTGGCCTGCCTGAGTCTGAGCGTCGGTGAATCCGACCTGGCCCTGGCGGGAGGCATCAATCTGAATCTGTTTCCGGAGGAGTTCATCTCCCGTTCTCTAGCTGGCATGGTGTCCCCATCAGGGCGCTGCCGGGCGTTCGATGCAACCGCCGACGGCTATGTAATCGGAGAGGGGTGCGGCGCAGTGGTTCTAAAGCGGCTCCCTGACGCCCTGCGGGACGGCGACAACATCCTCGCGGTCATCAGCGGATCGGCCACGAATCACAACGGCCTCAGCTACAAACTGACCGCCTACAACGGACTCTCTCAGGAAGCGCTGTTCAAGAAAGCTCTCGAGGGCGCAAGCGCCGCAGGGGGGGATGTCGACTTCGTGGAGGCCAACGGCACGGGCTCCTTGCTCGGCGATGCGATCGAACTGAAGGCAATCAAGAGCGTTTACGGACGGGACGCGGCGTCGAGCGGATCGCGGTGTTGGATCAGTTGCGTCAAGACCAATATCGGCCACCTGGAGGGGGCCGCGGGAGTGGCCAGCCTGATCAAGGCGGTGCTCTGTCTGCAGCACGAGGGAATCGCACCTCATCTGCACCTTCGTGCGCTCAATCCTCAGGTCGCCCTTGATGACGCCGGTCTGGCGATCGCGGTGAAGCCGCAGCCCTGGCCGCGGGGTGAGCGCAAGCGCCTGGCTGCCATCAGCGCCTTCGGTCTGGGAGGTGCGAACGCCCACCTGATACTCGAGGAAGCGCCCTTGTCCGTGTCTCGGCGCGACAGGGTCGATCGTCCAGGACACATCCTGACGCTATCCGCCAGATCCGAGGGGGCGTTGAGGGAGCTTGCCGGGCGATACTGCGAGTTGCTTGCGGCCCGGCCGGATGTGTCGCTTGGGGACCTGTGCTTCACCACGAACACCGGGCGGACTCATTTCCGACATCGGCTGGCGATCGTTGCCAGGACGAACGCCGAGTTGCGCGACCGGCTGGGTGCGTTCGCGGCCACAGCCGACTGCAACGGGTCGCTCGCGGCGGCCAAGACCGGCCGCAAGCAACCAAGACTCGCATTCGTTTTCCCGGGCAGCGGCACCAGGTTTTCGGGAGCAGGCCGGGAGTTGTATGCGACACAGCCGACGTTTCGCCATGCCATCGACTGCTGCGAAGAACTCGCGGACGCGCGGCAGGCCATTGCGCTCGGCCATGCGTTCCGCGCGGCGGCGAAAAATGAAGCCTCCACTGATGCTGGAGCATGGGAGCCGGTCGCGCTGTTTGCGATGGAGTACGCGCTCGCGGAGCTGTTGAAATCATGGGGCTTTGCTGGCGCGAAATCGGTCGGTGAAGGATTGGGAGAGCGGGTGGCGGCCTGTGAATCAGGTGAACGCTCGCTGGAGGCCAGTCTGAAGCTGTTCGTGGAGGACGGTTCACGTGCGGCATCCGCCGCTTGGCTGCCGGCCGGCAAGCAGCCCACCAGCATGGCGCAAGCCGTCGAGCAAGCCCTGCAGGGCGGGTGCGAAATACTCCTCGAGGTCGGTCCCGGTTCATCCAAACGGGACGAGTCGTCTGCCGGAACGAGTCAGAGTACGGTGATCTTCCTGCCTGTTCTGGAGCCGGATCGGCCGGCCTGGGATCGACTTCTGGAGTGTCTCGGCGAACTGTATATGCGTGGCGCTGCAGTCGACTGGACGGGTTTCGACCGCGACTACGGACGGCGCCGCATGCAGGCGCCAGCTTATCCTTTTCAGCGGCAAACGTTTGCGTTCGAGAAGACTACGCCCGAGCCACAGGTAACTGCCGTCTCATCGGACGAGATCCACACTCTCATCCCGGGCCTGCTGGAAGCAGACGCCGGACTACTGGCCGATCTTATGGGGAGCGACGGGAGCAGCGCCCAGCAGGAAACTCTGCGGCGGCAGGTCCGATCATTGCGCATCGATCAGGCCAGGGATCTGCTCACGAAGGCGGTGCAACTCGCCCGAAAAAACGGCGAGGACGGGTCTGACCAACTGCGCCTGAAGCGCAGAGTAGAGCGTCTGGAATCTGCGCACGCTCGCGAACTGCTGATCAAGGCGGTCGAACTGCTGTGGAGAAAAGAGGAACTGCTCAAGTCTTATCTGGAGCACAGAATCCTGGAAGCGGACGCGCAGCACTGGGACCTGGAGCAGACACGAGCAGCGCTGGTCCACATGAGTGAACTGTTGAGACGAAAGAAGAATCGCCACGATCTCGATTGACTCGGCGTGAGCGCTCGGCCAACCCCAGCATTCCTGTGAGGCTGTCCCTCGCTGCGCGGGAAACGTCAGACCCTGCGCTTGCGTCCTCCGATCGCTGACCGTAAAGAGTGGGCCGAGGTGTCCGAATCTCAGCGGGGAGAGGCGGGTTTCATGGTGTCAGTCGGGGTGCGCTCCAGCAAGATGTCCTGCATGCGGGTCTCGATAGCGCCTTTGATCTTCTGATGGGGCAGTATGTAGAAGCGCCCGGTTCGAATGGCATCGAAGACGCTGTCGGCCACCTGATCAGCCGAGATCCGGCCCGACTGAACCGCGTGTTTCAACTGCTCCTCGCGCGCCAGATCCTCCGACGACTTCTCGCGCAGCTCCCGCAGCGGCGCAGGCCGGTTTCGCTCCGATTCGGAGATTTTCGTCGGCACGTATGCCGGACAGAGCACCGAGCAACGCACCTTGTCGGAATGCGCGGCCAGGTCGTGGTACAGGCTCTCGGTGAGCGTCACCACCGCATGCTTCGTCAGGCAGTACGAGCCCATTCCTGGCAGCGAGAGCAGCCCGGCGACCGACGCGGTGTTGACGATGTGACCTTCGTCGTCCTGTCCCAGCAGGATCGGGGTAAATACGCGCACCCCGTGGATCACGCCCCACACGTTTACGCCCATCACCCATTCCCAGTCTTTCACCGAGTGTTCCCAGATGACACCGCCAGGGGCAACACCGGCGTTGTTGCAGACGATGTGCACGGCGCCGAAGGCGTGCAGCGCGCGCTCGGCCAGCGCCTCGACGTCGCCTGCTTTCGACACGTCGGTGTGCACGCCGACCGCGGCATGGCCCAGCGTCCTGAACTCGGCCTGGGTGTGTTGCAGCGCCTCCTGCTCGATGTCGGCGAGCACGATCTTCATACCCTCTCGCGCGAACCTCAACGCCATCGCGCGTCCGATCCCGCTGGCGCCGCCGGTAACGACCGCGACGCGGTCCTTGAAGTGCTTCATGGAAGATTGATCTGTGTAACGGTCGCAATTAAACCATACGGCATGTGCATTCGCAGATCCGTCCTCCGGCCACATCGCCTGCGCTGGATCGGGCAAGGACCGAAGTTGTCGCGGGACCGTATGCTATCCTCGATCGCGGGAGGAGGAGCAGCAGATGCACGAGCAGTTTGTCGGTACCATGCCGGTTCAGGAGCGGCATCGCTTCGACGTGCTGAACCTGGAGCGCTATTTGCGCGGGCACATCGAAGGCTTCCAGGGGCCGCTTGCAGTCGAGCAGTTCAAGGGCGGTCAGTCCAACCCAACTTTTCTGCTGAAGGCCGGCGCGTTGCGCTACGTGCTGCGGCGCAAGCCTCCTGGAAAACTGCTGCCGTCGGCGCATGCAGTGGACCGCGAGTACCGAGTGATCACTGCGCTGCACGGCAGCGATGTGCCGGTCGCGCGCACCTGGTGCCTGTGCGAGGACGATTCGGTGATCGGTACCGCGTTCTACGTTATGGATTTCGTGGACGGCCGCGTCCTGTGGGACCAGACGCTTCCGGGCATGACACGCGAGCAGAGACGCGCCGTGTTCGAAGAACTCAACCGCGTGATCGCGGCTTTGCACCAGGTTGACTACGACAAGGTCGGGCTGTCCGACTACGGCAAGCCCGGAAACTATATCGAACGCCAGATCAGTCGCTGGACCAAGCAGTACCGCGCTTCGGAAACCGAGCGCATCGAGGCGATGGAGAACCTGATCGAATGGCTCCCCAGAAACATCCCGCCGGGAGACGAGACCACCATCGTGCATGGCGACTACCGCATGGACAACGTCATCTTTCATCCTACCGAGCCGCGGATGCTGGCTGTGCTCGACTGGGAACTGTCGACGCTGGGACATCCGCTCGCGGACTTTGCCTACCATTGCATGACTTGGCGGCTGACCGCGGGTGAGTTTCGTGGGATCAACGGGGTGGATGTCGAGGCGCTGGGGATTCCCAGCGAGGAAGAGTACGTACAGATGTACTGCCGGCGCACCGGCAGGTCCGGCATTCCTCACTGGGATTTCTACATGGTCTACAACATGTTCCGGCTGGCCGGCATTCTCCAGGGCATCATGGGCAGGGTAAAGGACGGCACGGCGGCAAGTGCTTATGCGGCCGAGCAGGGAAAGCGCGCCCGGCCGATGGCCGAAGCCGGCTGGCGGCAGGTCGAGAAGATCCTGAAACGCGCAAATGACTGAACAAGACCCACGGCAGGAACACGAAACTCCAGAGCGCGGCACGAGGAGCGCCGCCTGCCTGCCTCCGGCGCGCTTGGTGCATCCCGATCCCGGAGGTTGCGGATGAGAGCTGTGCTGTGCAAGGAGTTGGGGCTGCCGGAGAAGCTGACGGTGGAGAACGTACCGTCCCCGAAACCGGGCAAGGGTCAGGTGCTGCTCGCAGTGAAGGCCTGCGGAGTGAACTTTCCCGATACGCTTATCATCCAGGGCAAGTACCAGTTCAAACCGGAGTTGCCGTTTTCACCCGGAGGCGAAGTTGCCGGCGTGGTCAAAGGCGTCGGCGAGAGTGTCGCGTCGCCGAAGCCGGGAGACCGGGTCATCGCGTTCACGACCTGGGGCGGGTTCGCGGAGGAACTGGTCGCGGAAGCAGACCGCACGATTCTGATGCCGCCGGAAATGGACTTCGTCCCTGCGTCCGCCTTTGTGCTGACCTACGGCACCTCGTACCATGCGCTGAAGGACCGCGCGCGGATGCGTTCCGGAGAGACCCTGCTTGTGCTCGGCGCGTCGGGCGGAGTTGGCATCGCCGCGATCCAGCTGGGCAAGACGATGGGGGCGAAGGTCATAGCGGCGGCCTCGTCCGGCCAGAAGCTCCAGGTGTGCAAGGACAACGGCGCCGATGAGTTGATCAACTACGGTAACGAGGACCTGCGGGCGAGGATCAAGGCAATTACCGCCGGCAAAGGCGTGGACGTCGTGTTCGACCCGGTCGGCGGACCGTATTCCGAGCCCGCGTTGCGGGACATGGCATGGAACGGGCGCTTCCTGGTAGTCGGCTTCGCCGCGGGCGACATTCCCAAAGTTCCGCTCAATCTCGCGCTGCTCAAAGGTTGTTCGATTGTCGGGGTGTTTTGGGGCGCCTTCACTCGAAACGAGCCTGAGCTCAATCGCAAGAACAACGACGAACTGCTGAAATTGCACGCGCGAGGCGAGGTCAAGCCGCACATTCACGGCACCTACCCCCTTGAGCGTGCGGCCGACGCGCTGAACGAGGTCATGTACAAGCGGGTCAGCGGCAAGGTGGTATTGGTGACCCAGAGCTAGAGGGCCGGTTGCCACACTTCGTGGCGAGGAGTCAGGAGGCCGTATGGGCGATGCAGTCATTATTGAAGCGGTCCGCACGCCATTCGGCAGGCGCGGCGGGGCCCTGCGAGAGCAGCGGCCGGACAGCCTTCTGGCGCATGTGATCGACGGGCTCGTCGCGCGTTCCGGCGTGGATCCGGAAAAGATCGAAGATGTCGTCGATGGCACGGTTACGCTGGCAGGCGAGCAGGGTGCGAATCCGGCCAGGCTTGCAGTGCTGTTGTCGAAGCTGCCGGTACGGGTACCGGGCGTGTCTTTGAACCGGATGTGCGGCTCGTCGCAACAGGCGGTGCATTTTGCGGCTCAGGCGGTGGCTGCCGGCGACATGAACTACGTCGTCGGTTGCGGCGTCGAGAGCATGAGCCGGACGCCGATGTTCCTCGACATATCTCTCGGCCAGGAGAACAGGGATTTCGAGCGGTTGAACCCGGAACTGTTCAAGCGTCACGAACTGATCCACCAGGGAGAAAGCGCGGAGCGCATCGCCGCAAAGTGGCGACTGTCCAGGGAAACGCTGGATGAGTTCGCGAAGCAAAGCCATCTGAAGGCGGCGCGTGCTCAAGCCACCGGCCTGAACCGCGAGATCCTTCCCACTGCGGGAGTGTCGGCGGAGGCGCGGCCGATCACGCTGGATCGGGACGAAGGCGTGCGCACAGTGATCGACGCGGAGAAGATGCGCACCCTCAAACCCGCTTTCCGGCCCGAAGGGCAGGGGGTGGTTACTGCGGCGAACTCGAGCCAGATCTCCGACGGAGCCTCGGCGGTACTGATCGGCAGTGCCGCGGTCGCGAAGGCCGACGGACTCAAGCCGAAGGCAAGATTTCGCGCCCGGGTGGCGGTCGGCGACGATCCAACCATGCAACTGACCGGTGTGATTCCGGCGACGCGCCTGGCGATGGACAAGGCCGGACTATCGGTCAGGGATCTGGACTGGATCGAGATCAACGAAGCTTTCGCCTGCGTGGTGCTGTCGTGGGCCCGTGAGCTGAATCCGGACATGGCCAAGGTCAATCCCTGGGGCGGAGCGATCGCCCATGGTCATCCGCTCGGCGCGACCGGCGCCGGATTGATGGCCAAGATGCTCGCCGGCCTGGAAGCCACTGGCGGCACGCTCGGCCTGCAGGTGATGTGCATCGGTCACGGCCAGGCGACCGCCACCGTCATCGAAAGAATCTAGACGTTTTTCCGTCTATCGCGGGATCAGGATCGCGCCGGAGACGATCACCGTGATCCGGGTCGTGCCCCCTTCGAATACGGGGGCAGAGACAGCCGACTCCGCGGACAGTGCCCGCATCGCCATAGGCTGGGGAGGTGGCACGAGGCCGCCATCGCTGCTTATCGTGGCCTCGGCCACATGGTAGCTGGCGCCCTCGAAATTGCTCGCCACCAGCTTTGCTTTGGTCAGAAATTCCTTGATCGCGTGTTCCGTGAGGCTCGACTCGACGCTTGCCCGGGTGGCCGCCGAGACGAAGAACTCGACGCTGCCCAGCCGGGTGGTGCTCTGAATTTTTCCGATTGCGTCCGAAACCCGCTTGAAGTCTTCTCCTTCCACTATCACCTCGGAGCGCGCCCGCCAGCGGACGATCTTCCCCTTCTCGCTCGCGGGATAAGTGCTGTAACCACCGCTTCGCACTCTTACGCCGGCAACGCTCTTCAGGGTCCGCAGAGTGTCGCTGGTGGAGCGGTTGACCCGATCGGCGAGTTTCACCGGATCGACATCTTCCATTTCCGCGAACAGGGTCGCACGCATGGTGTCGTTGCCGACCTCGGCGCTCGCGCGGGCGTCGATCTGAACTCGCGTGCGGGTCATGTCGCCGACCGGCGACTCCTGCGCCAGAACGCCGGAGGCAACAACAAGTGCGGGAATCAGGACCAGGCTGCGCATGGCGATTTCCGGTTGTGATTGACGTCCCCGAAATCTATCATACGAGCAAGCCGGATCCTCGAGTCCGCACGCGCTTCACCCCTGTCCCCTGCCGCATTGGTTACTCCGAATGACTGACGAGAAGAAAGGCGATCGGCGCGGCTTGCGCCGCAATCTGACGAATTACGGTGACGCCGGGTTCGCCGCGTACCTGCGCCGTTCATTTGCCCGGTCGATGGGATACTCGAAGGACATGCTCGACCGTCCGATCGTCGGCATCGCCGCTTCTCCGAGCGGATTCAACAATTGCCATCGGCTGATGCCGGAACTGGTGGAAGCGGTCAAGCGCGGCGTGCTGAAGAGCGGCGGCCTGCCGGTCGATTTTCCTACGATATCGCTGGGCGAGGTGTTTCTCTCGCCCACCAGCCTGATGTTCCGCAACCTCATGTCAATGGACGTCGAAGAGATGCTGCGCGCGCAGCCGATCGACGCGGCGGTGCTGATCGGCGGTTGCGACAAGACCGTGCCGGCCCAGTTGATGGGTGCGCTGTCGGCGGACATCCCTGCGGTTCAGCTGGTCACCGGGCCGATGCTGGCAATGCCGTACCGTGGCGAACGCCTCGGCGCCTGCACCGACTGCCGGCGATTCTGGGCGAGGTACCGCGCTGGAGAGGTCAGCGAGCAGGGGATTGACGAGATCGAGGGCAATCTTGCCACTACTGCGGGCACCTGCGCGGTCATGGGCACTGCGAGCACGATGGCCTGCCTGGCGGAAGTGCTGGGAATGACTCTCCCGGACACCGCAGCGATTCCCGCAGTCCATGCCGACCGCCTGAGAGCTGCCGAGGCGACCGGCGAACGCGCCATGCAGATGGCTCTGGCGCGAGGACCGGTTCCCTCGGAGATCGTCACCCCAGCCTCGGTGCGCAACGCGCTGACCCTTCTGCTGGCGATCGGCGGCTCGACCAACGCGATCATCCATCTGGCTGCGATCGCAGGGCGAGCCGGTCTGGATGTGCCCCTGCAGACGCTGAACGACCTGTCAGACCGAACGCCGGTTCTGTTGGACCTCAAACCCACCGGCCAGCACTACATGCAGGACCTGTTCGCCGCCGGAGGTCTGCACGGGGTATTGCAAGAGCTGCGAGAACTGCTCGACCTGAGCTGCCGGAATGTCGTCGGCGAGACCCTTGGACAGCGGCTTTCCCGGCCGGCAGGGTTCGTGGACCGGGCGGTAGTCAGGCCACTGACGGCTCCCTACCAACGCGAAGGCGGCCTGGTTGCCCTGTTCGGCAGCCTCGCTCCGCGAGGCGCGATACTGAAACGGGCTGCCGCTGACGCAGGTCTGTTCGAACGCGAGGGACGGGCAGTCGTGTTCGAGTCCCTGGAGGACTTGGCGGCACGCATCGACTCGCCGGATCTGGATGTCACCCCAGAGGATTTTCTGGTTCTGAAGAACGCCGGGCCGGCCAGCGCTTCTGGAATGCCCGAGGCCGGGTATCTTCCAATCCCCAGGAAGCTGGCGCGGGCCGGGGTCAAGGACATGGTGCGTATCTCGGATGCCCGGATGAGCGGCACGGCCTTCGGGACCGTGGTCCTGCACGTAACCCCGGACGCTGCCTCTGGCGGGAACCTTGCTTTGATCAGAAACGGCGACCGGATCCGGCTGTCAGTCGTGGACCGACGACTCGACCTCCTGGTGCCCAGCGATGAACTAGCCCGGCGCCGTAGCGTCTGGCGCCCCCGGGTCAGCCCATCCAGGGGTTATGCAAAGCTGTATGCGGAACACGTCCTGCAGGCCGACGGGGGCTGCGATTTCGACTTTCTACGTGCCGCTTGAACGGCTGCCGCCGCAAGGAGGGCGGAAATCGAGTGAGATGCAACCAGCCTCGAACAACAGGCCACGCCGCGTTTCCTAGGCGCTGACAGACCTCGTCGTAAGTCTACCCGTGCTCTCCCGTGAACGGCCGTTTCGGATCGTGGTCGTCGGCAACGACGGGATGAACCACGACTTGGTCAGGCGCTACCTCGAGGGCTCCGGCTTGCTGGTGGAAAGCGCCGAAACCGGTGAAGACGTTCTTCACCAGATGGAGCACCAGCCCCCGGACCTGCTCGTGGTCGACTCCAGCGGCGAGAGTCTGTCGGGTTTCGATCTGTGCCGGATACTGAAAAACGACCCCGAGACGGTGTTGCTGCCTGTAGTCATGCTCGGCGACTCTGTCGAGCGCAGGCTCGAGGGATTCTCGGTCGGCGTAGACGAATACATGACCCCGGACGTGACCAGAGAGGAGTTTCTGGTCAGGGTCAATGCGCTGCTGCGCATCGGCTCGACGCGCCGCACGTTCGCTGCTTCCCGGCTCGAAGCAGAAATCAGGAGCAAGGAGGAGATTCGCGAGACGTTCAGCCGTTACGTCTCTCCCTCTCTGGTCGAGCGGATTCTTTCCGATGCCGGGCTGCAACAGACGGCTCTGGCCGATCGCAACACTCGGGTTCGCGCCGCAGTGCTGTTCGCCGACATGCGCGGCTTTACCCGGATATCGGAGCAGATCTCGCCCCTCGAAGTCGTGCCGCTTCTCAACGACTACTTCTCGCTGCTCACCCAGATCACTTTTCAGCACCAGGGGACGGTGTTCAACATGGCAGGCGACTGCCTAATGGTGGGTTTTGGCGTGCCGCTCGAGCAGGAGGATGCCTCGGTGCGCGCGGTCCGGGCCGCCCGCGACATGCTGTCTCAGTTCCGGGGCCTGGCCAATGAGTGGAATCACCGCCTCGGAATCGAGACCGGACTCGGCATCGGTATCAACGAAGGTGAAGTGATCGCCGGCAACGTCGGCTCTCAGGCGTACATGAGCTATACCATCATCGGCGACACGGTAAACGTCGCCTCTCGCCTGGGACAGCGGGCCCGCGCCGGCGAAATGCTGTTCTCGCAGGCGGTGAAACAATCGCTCGAGCGCTCTGGGTTCGAAGTCGTGCCACTCCCGCTGCCGCCACTGGTTCTGCGGGGGCGTTCCCAGCCGGTCGAGATCTACTGCGTACCCGTCGGCGAACGGCTGGACATCCGACCCGGATGAGGCCGCCGGCCGCGCCGATTCTGTCCGCAAGCATCGCCCCGGTCCCGTCTGGAGAGAGGTTTGCTGGCGACAAGAAAGAATCGGCCGGTTCAAGGCTGGCGATCGACACCCCCGTCCGGCAGAAAGAAACAGAAGGTGGCGCCCCTTCCAGTCTCACCCTCGGCCCAGACCCGGCCGCCGTGTCTGGAGACTATCCGTTGGACGATGGCGAGTCCTACTCCGGTGCCCGGAAATTCCGTCTCGCGGTGCAGCCTCTGGAACACGCCGAATAGCTTGTGGACATAGCGCATGTCGAAACCCACGCCGTTGTCCTTGATGAAGTAAGTGACGCCTCTTCCGGCGTCGACGCTGGCGAGAGTGCCGACCTCGACCCTTGGTGGTTCTGCCCTGGAACTGTACTTCAGGGCGTTGGAAAGAAGATTTAACCACACCTGCCGGAGGAGGCTGGAATCTCCGCGTGCCGGCGGAAGGTCTCCCACGACCAGCTCCGCAGAGTCGTGCGCCAGCTTCAGTTCGGAGAAGGCTTCCCGCACCAATGCAGCCATGTCGACACTTCCGACTGTCAACGGCTGTCGCCCGAGCCTGGAGAATCCGAGCAGGTGTTCGATCAGGCGCGCCATTCTGTCGCAGTTGTCGCGGATGACCTTCATCAGGCGCCTTCCCTCTTCGCCCAGGGCCGGACCGTGCTCCTCTTCGAGTATGCGGGTAAAGCCGTCTATGGCGCGCAGCGGGGAGCGCAGGTCGTGCGATACGGAATAGGCGAAGGAGTCCAGCTCCCTGTTGACCGCCTCGAGCTGGCCGGTGCGCTGCTCCAGCGTCGCGTTCAACTCGTCGATACGCGTTTCCGTGAACTTCTTCTCGGTGATGTCTTCGGATATGGCGAGGAGGTATCGGGGCGCGCCGGCTTCGTCGCGCACCGCCACTTTCCGGGTATGGAGCACACGCGTTCCCTTGCCGCGCGTCTGAATCCTCTCTTCCGGAATGTCGACGACCGATGCGGCCGAGAGTGCCTCGCGATCCACCGCGGTAAAGTGATCCGCTTGCTCCGTGGGGAACAAGTCGTAGTCGCACTTGCCAATCAGCTCTTCCCGGGACAGGCCAAGCAGTTCCTCGCCGGCCCGGTTAATGCGCACGAATCCCAGGCCGTGTGCATCCTTGACGAAGATCATGCTTGAGATAGTTTCGGCCAGCGAGTCGAGGAGCGCGGACAGGTCACTGCGCTGGCGCTCGGCATTCCTCCTGTCGGTGATATCGAACAGCAGCGAACGGCTGGCCGAGAAATTACCGTCATGGTCGTAGATGGCGGAAGCGCTGATCGATACCGGCAGGATGGTGCCGTCCTTCCGGACAAGGTCGAATTCCATGTCGCGAGCCATGCCGGTCGCCTTGAACCTCGGAAAGCTCTCTCGAAAAAGCCGAAGACTCTGCGGAGTCATCAGGTCCCCGATGCTCTTCTTGCCGATCAGCTCGTTGCGCTCATAGCCGAGCCAGGACAGCTCGGTGTCGTTGATTCGCAGGATCACGCCGTCCTTGTCCACCGAGTGATACCCGCAGGGCGCGCGATTGTAGAGATCCTCCACCTCTGCGGCAAGCTTGCGAGCTTCCTGAACCGCGTGTGTGCGATGCCTGGCTTCTCTGCGCAGAATCGCGAAACCCGCAACCAGAATCGAAAAGCTCGCAAGGTAGCCCGCGATCATGATCGCTTTGGTGACCTGTGCGGTGCGTTCACTCCGTTCGGCTCTTTGAGCCACGCGGGCGGTCCCTTCATCGCGCATCTCGGCGACGAGATCGCGAATCTGATCCATCAATTCCTTGCCAGCCTGCATTCGTCCCGGAAGGTCGCGGCTGGACGCAGCCGCCGCCGGCCTGCGTGCAGCGATCGTCTGCTGTGCCATCCTCAGCCGGGTTTCAATCATGGGTCGCAGCTTGTCGACGCGTTGCCGCTGTTTTCTTTCCTCGGCTGCAAGCTCTTCCAGGCGCGTAATCCGGCCGGGAATGCGAAGCAGCGCCTCGCGATAGGGACCGAGAGACTCGTCCTGCCCGGAGAGGATATACCCGCGCAGCGCTCCTTCGGCATCCTTCAGATCGGAAAGCATCAGGTCGGCCTCGTACAGCAATTCCTGCGTGCGGGCCACCAGGCGCGATCCTTCGACGAACCCGGTGATGCTGAAGTAGGCCGAGGCAGCGATCGCGGCGAGCAGCGCCAGAGCGAAGAACAAGCCCGCCGCAATCAGTCTTGAGGAATGGACGCCTTGCGAGGAGCGAACGTCGCCTGGGCTAGGTTGCGCCATCGAGCCCGGGAGCAAGACTGGCCTGAGATCTGCGAGGCAGGAAACCGCGCAGAAGCGCATGAAATCCGCCGGGATGGCGCCAAGCAGTGTCCCGCACTGTAAGCCATCTGTTACCGGCAGTGGCCGACGCAGGGAGCGAATGTCGTGCAGCCCGTACTGGGATCAACGCCGACCCTCGTGCAAGGCGATGGCGTCTTTGTAACCCTGCGAACTGCTTGAGGTCAATACCGGTGGCGCTGCTGCCCGCGGGAACGGATCCGCAAACGCCGGATCGGCGTTTCCGCCGCGGCGTCGCTGATCTTGCGTTCGGGCCGCATGCCGGCGTGAACGCTCAGTTGCCGTAGAAGCGGAATGTCCTGCGCCCGGCCTGCTTGGCCTGGTACATCGCCTGATCGGCCAGGCGGATGAGCGTGCTGGATTCCCGGGCGTGGTCCGGGTAGACGCTGATGCCGATGCTGGGCGTGACCTGGAGCTTCTGGCCCGAGACGATATAGTCGGCCGAGAGGACCGAGAGCAGCTTGCGGGCGATGTTTCGAGCGTCCTCGGTCTGGCGCAACTCCGGAAGTATGACCAGGAACTCGTCGCCGCCCAGACGCGACACGGTGTCCACTTCCCGCACTCCGGCACGCAGCCGTTCCGCGACCTGCTGCAACAGCAGGTCGCCGATATGGTGGCCGAGCGTGTCGTTTATCTGCTTGAAGTGATCGAGGTCGACAAAGATGACCCCGGTGTGGGTCTGGTTGCGTGCAGACATCGCGATCGACTGCTCGAGACGGTCCATCAGAAGCACGCGGTTCGGCAGGTTGGTGAGCGAATCGAAATGCGCCATGTGCCGAATCTGGTCTTCGGCCGCCCTTCGCGCGGTGATGTCGACGAAAGCGGAGACCGCGCCGTACACCTGCCCCTGACCGTCGCGCAATGGTGTTGCATTGCCAATGAGGTGCTTGATCGTACCGTCGTCGAAGACGATGTCTTCCTCGAAGTCGCGCACTTCTACTCCGCGCGATGCGGCCATCTGGACCGGCAGCTCATGGGGGGCGAGTGCCCGGCCGTTGCGGTAGACCGCGAAGTGGGTCGGCCGTTCGTTCTCGGGCGCATTCAGCGACACATTGCTGCCCTGAGGCAGGCGCAGCAGGTCGTAGGCCGCGCGGTTGCCGGTGATGACCTTGCCTTCCGGATCGTGCGCTATCCAGACCGCGGCCGGGACCGAGTCGAGCACCGCCTTGAGCTCCGCGGCGCGCTGGCGCTGCTTGCGCTCGCTATCCATCAGCGCGCGCTCGATTCGCTTGCGCTCGGTAATGTCGTGCGCGACCACCACCATGCGCACGACTTCGCCATTTTCGAGAATCGGCGATATGCTCATCGCGAGGTCGATTAGCCGGCCGCTCTTGTGCTGGCGGACGGTCTCGAAGTTCGTGATCGAGTTGCCGGCGATGACCTGCTTCCAGATCTTGGATTCCTCGTGCTTGAGGAAATCGGGGAACAGATACATGTGACTCTGGCCGATCACTTCCGGGGCGGCGTAGCCGAAGATATGCTCCGCGCCCTTGTTCCAGGTGAGCACGATGCCGTCTACGGTTTCGCTGATGATTGCGGCGTCGGCCGATTCGACGACCGCAGCGATGAGCTGGGGATGGGAAGCGACACCGCCCGCGACTGGAACGCGCTTGGCGCTCTCGCGGGCGAATGCTGATTCGAGCTTGGATGGACCGCTGTCGATCACTTCGAGCTGCAGGCGGGCTCTCTTTTCGATGAGCGCTGCCTGCACGGCTCTAACGATCTCCAGCAGCTCCGGGCTCAGGTCCGGATACTCGCTTGAGAAATCCTTCTTGACCACCGCCGCCTCCCCGACCAGCGGGTGTTCGGATCTTGTTACGGTCCGCATCAGTGCTTTTTTTGTTCTAGCTGGCATTGAGCCACGTTTCTGGACGCGCCGCAACCTCGCGCCTGACGCGCCCCGGTCAGTTGCCCGGTTGGGGTAATCCTCTGCAATCAAGATGCTGCATTCGTGAACCCGGCCGGCACCAAGGTCGAATCGAGGTGGGCAGGCAATCCACAGGGAGCGAATATCACTCCAGCATTGAGCCGAATCTCGATGGAGCTTTAAGAGACTGCGCTAAGCACCTGAGCCTACTGAAAGGTCGTGGCAGATCAGTCCCTCAGAAAGGTAGCCGCTGCAGCGTGCAATAATCGGACGGTCTAGCCCAATCCACCCATGTTCGTTCCCATCGGCGACCATCCCAATCCCCAAGGCGTAGGGCCGATCACGATCCTGTTGATCTTTGCCAATGTCGCCGTGTTCATGATGGTGGCGCTGCCCATGTCTGCGGTTGCCCCCTCGTCGGCAGATCCGCGGCTGGCAGCGTACCTGCAGGCATTGGCCGCCAGCCTCCCGCCGGGCACCTCGCTGCCCGAGGTGGCCGCGCAGTTGAGCGTCTACGATCTGGTCCTCTTCGAGTATGGATACCGACCGGCGGCGCCCAGCCCGCTGTCGCTGTTCACCGCCATGTTTCTGCATGGTGGCTTGATGCACCTGCTGGGCAATATGCTGTTTCTCTGGATCTACGGTGACAATGTCGAACACCGCCTGGGAACGATTCGATTTCTGTTCTGGTACCTGGCCACCGGCGTGGCGGCCACGCTGTCGCATGCCTTGTTCGCGATGAAGTCTCCGCTGCCGATGGTAGGCGCTTCGGGGGCGATCTCCGGAGTGCTCGGTTTCTACTTCGTGTGGTTTCCCCGCAACCGGGTGAAATTTCTCGTGCTGCTGCCATTCTTCCTCCACGTCGTGCTGGTTCCGGCCTGGATCGCGCTCGGCCTTTATCTGCTGGTCGACAATCTGCTGCCTCTGTTCGTTGCGCAATCGGGCGCCGGTGTGGCCTACGGCGCTCACATCGGCGGCTTCGTCGCCGGGGCGATCGCAGCGCTGTTCATGCAGCGGCGGCCCCCCGCACGGTGATGAGCGTCCATTTGACAGGCGCCGGCGCGACGCAGTTGGCCCGGGCGCTGCAGCGAGGGCAAATAAGCGCCAGGGACCTGTTGGAGGCATTCATCGAGCGGGTTGAAAGGCTCGACAAGGCAGTCAATGCGGTGGTCACTCTCGATCGAAACCGCGCCCGGGAACGGGCCGATGCGATCGACTCGGCAAGGGCGCGCGGCGAACCGCTGCCGGTGCTTGCCGGAATTCCGGTCACGATCAAGGATTCCTTCGAAACACAAGGGTTGCGCACGACCTGCGGGGCGCCACAGTGGGCCAAGCGGGTGCCGGAGGTCAACGCCGATGCGGTTCAGTGCCTGACCGACGCGGGATGCATCGTGCTCGGCAAGACCAACACGCCGATCTACGCGGGAGACCTGCAGACGTACAACACGCTTTTCGGGGTAACCGTGAATCCCTGGGACTCGCGTCGCACCTGCGGTGGGTCCTCGGGCGGGGCGGCGGTGGCTGTGGCCTGTGGTTTCAGCGCCTTCGATCTGGGCAGTGACATCGGCGGGTCGATTCGAACACCCGCGCACTTCTGCGGGGTATACGGTCACAAACCGACTTACGGACTGGTGCCGATGCGCGGACATGTTCCCCCGCCCCCGGGCGCGCTGGCGATTCCCGATCTTGCCGTCGCCGGTCCGCTGGCGCGCAGCGCCGAGGATCTGGCGTCGATACTGAACGCCCTGAGCGACCCGCGATGCACATTGCAGGCGCCAAACCGGCGGATGCAGGAGTACCGCGCGGCAGTGTGGTTCGACGATCCGGATTTTCCCCTCGATGCGGCGGTTCGCGAGGTGCTCGAGTCTGCTGTCGATGCCCTCGGCAGGGCAGGGGTACGGATTCAACGTCAGCAGCCTGTCGGTGGTCTGTCGGGGTTGTTCGACGATTACCTTCGGCTCCTGTGGCCGATAACGACCGCCCATCTTGCCCCCGAGTCATTCGCCCGGCTGTTGGAAGCCGCTGCTTCGCATACCGCCGATAGCTGGCAGGCGAAGCTCGCGCGCTACGCGACCGAGTCGCATCGCGACTGGCTGGCGGCGCACGAGCGGCGCGAAGGGCTGAGGCGTCGATTCAGGGACTTCTTTCGTGACCATGATGTGTTGCTGCTCCCGGTCAATCCGGTGACGGCATTTGTCCACGATCACAGCGAAGATCTGATGGCCCGTTGCATAACGGTGAACGACAAGCCCCGCTGGTACTGGGAGCAGCTGGCCTGGATCGCTCCGGCCACCGCGGCCCATCTCCCTGCTACCGCCGCGCCGGTGGGCGGGTCGTCCCGGGGGCTGCCGGTCGGCGTTCAGGTCGTCGGAGCGCATTTGGGTGATCTTGCGACGATCGACTTCGCGCGTCAGATGGCCGACGTGGTCGGCGGTTTCGCTTCTCCGCCGGGATTCGAATAGCGGGAGCGCTACCGGCAGGAGCCGAAAAAAAAGCGCGCGACCATGGTCGCGCGCTGCTTGCGGTGCCGACTTCGCGTCAGCCCGTCTGAATCGGGACATACGTCCGCATGTCGTTGCGCTGGATCAGGAGGGCAACAGTCTTTCCTGACTTCTCCGTGAGTCTCCTCAGCTGATCGACGGAAGTCACAGGCGTGTCGCCGACCGCGAGTACCACGTCGCCACGCTGGATGCCCGCCCTGGCGGCCGGACCCTGGGCGTCCTCCACGATCAACCCGCCTTCGCTGCTGATCTGTCTGCGCTCCTGGGGTGTCAGCTCGCGCAGGGCGAGTCCCAGGCGGCCGGTGTCGGGCTTGCCGTCGGGCGGCGCTGCCGCGACTCTGTCCTCCTGCAGTTTCTCGACGGTCACCGCGATGTCGCGGCTGGCGCGATCGCGCCACACCTGCAGATCGACCGAAGTGCCGGGCTTGACCGCGGCAATGGTCGCAGGCAGGGCTGAGAGTTGGTCCAGTTGCTTGCCATTCACTCCCAGGATGACATCTCCCGCCTTGATCCCTGCCTTTTCCGCAGGACTGCCCGGTTCGACGCGGCTCACCAGCGCGCCCTGTGGCCTGGGCAGACCGAAGGAGTTGGCGAGGGCCTGATCGACTTCCTGAATATTCACGCCGATCCTTCCTCGCGTGACCGACCCTTCGGCGATCAATTGATCCTTTACGTTCATCGCCACGTCGATCGGGATCGCGAAGGACAGCCCCATGTAGCCACCTGTGCGGCTGAAGATCTGCGAATTGATTCCGACCACTTCGCCCTTCATGTTGAACAACGGGCCTCCTGAGTTGCCCGGATTGACTGCAACGTCGGTCTGGATGAAGGGCACATAGGTCCCGTCGGGCAGCGAACGCGACTTGGCGCTCACGATTCCCGAGGTCACCGTGTTTTCGAGGCCGAAGGGGGACCCGATCGCGAGCACCCACTCGCCGACCTTTAGGTTTTCCGGATCGCCGATCCTGACTGAAGGCAGCTCTTTGGCGTCGATTCTGAGAACGGCGACATCGGTTCGACGATCCACGCCCACGACCTTGGCTTCGAACTCGCGCCGGTCGGTGAGTTTGACGTTGACTTCGGTCGCCTCGGCCACGACATGGGCATTGGTGAGGATCAGGCCGTCGGGGCTGACGATGAATCCCGAGCCCTGGCCGCGCTGCGGCGGCGCCTCGGCGCTCTTCGGCGGGACCGGGGGCGAGAAGCGACGGAAGAAATCGTAGAACGGATCGTCCTCGGGAATGCCTGGAAACGGGGTCGCGCGCGCCACCGGCATACTGCGCGCGACCGAGACGTTTACTACCGTCGGACCGTACGACTCTACCAGCCGCGTGGAGTCGGGCAGGCCGGTAACCAGCGGCGCCGACGCCGCCCCGTCCTCGACCCGCGCGCCGGCGTGGGTGCTGCCGGGCGGGACCAGGACGTAATAGAGGCCGATCAGCGCGGGCACCAGCGCTGCGGCGATGATCTTGTTGAGTCTGGACTGCATGCTTGAAACCTCCGAATTGGTATGTCGGGCTGATCGCCCGGATAGGTGTGACCTACAGGACTAATGACAAGATTGCCGTTCGGCAGTTCATGCCCGCCGGCGGACACAGACGGGAAGTCAGTTGCGGAAACCAACCACCGCGGTCGCGGTCTCAGGCCATTGGCGGATTGATCGCCGGTCCTGAGTGCCGGCGCGCCGCGCCGGATCAGATCCGACGGGCTTCGTTGAAGTGCTTGCGCCAGTAAGGCGAATCGATGCTGTCGATTCGCACCCGCCCACCCGTGGAGGGCGCGTGCACGAATCGGCCGTCGCCGAGGTAGATTCCGACGTGAGAGGCTTTCTTGCCTTCCTGGTCGAAAAAGACCAGATCTCCCTTCGCCAGTTCACCGGGGTCGAGTTCTTCCCCGACGCGGCGCAGGCCGGGCGTGTCCCGCGGCAGGCTCATGCCTGCGCGTCCGAAACTGTAATGCACCAGGCCGCTGCAATCGAATCCGGCCGGGGTGAAGCCGCCATAGCGGTAGGGCTTGCCCACCATCTCGAGCGCGTACGCCGCAGCCGTGGTGGAAGCTCCCGAGCCGCCCCGGGCAGGCGAGCCGGCACAACCGGCCAGTGCCAGGGCGCCTGCAAGCGCAAGACAGTAGCGCAGAGCGAAGTTCGCGATCACGTGGTTCCTCTTTTCGGAAGACGAACCCGCAAGCCTCGTGCCCGGTGATTCGGCCGCCTTCGCCCACTCCGGCGAAGCCGTGCTGACAATGCGCGTCAGTCTCCCGACATTGAGCGCCGGCTCGCGGGCACTGTCGCTGCGAACCGACGGATCGCTTCCAAGCGCCGAAGATCTCGATCCGGCTAGCGCGCAGCCACCGCCCGCGCCCTGTTCATCGCTTTCACGGCAATGAAGATCGCCCAGGCCACGATCAGAAAATCGACCAGACTCGAGATGAACGCACCGTACTTCAACAGAGGGGCGCCGGCTTTTTCCGCCGCCTCGAGAGACTCGTACACGGCAGTGCCGAGATTCAGGTGCAGATGTTTGAAGTCGACTCCCCCGAGAAGAAGGCCCACCGGCGGCATGATGATGTCCTTGACCAGCGAGTCGACGACTTTGCCGAACGCCGCGCCGATGATGATGCCCACAGCCATGTCGATCATGTTGCCTTTGACCGCGAACTCCCTGAACTCTGCGACGATGCTCATCTCTTTTCACCTCTGCTGGTTGGAAATTGATCGTGAACCCCACCCGAACAGGAAGCGCGAAATCGCCAGGACAGATTTGGCTCTGGCATGGCCTGTCGGGCCCGCTCGACGGAATCGCCCTTGCGGGAACTAGCGCCGATCGATCGGTTGTACTTCGGCAAACCCGAGTGCACGTTTGACCCGGGTATTGGACAGGGTCTGCGCTCCTCGCACTGAAAGGCGCCACTTGTCCATATACTGACCCGGCTTGAAGAACTTCACGCCCTGCTGCGCCAGGTAGGCTTCAAGAGCCGGATCGTTGAAGGCCCAGGGCATGCCCGACTCGAAAGGCTCCCACAGCCCGTCCCAGTGTATTGGGATATACGCCCTGGGTCTGATTACCGGCACGACTCTCTCCGCAATCGGTTTGCCGCCGGTTCCGATCCATAAATCGACGTGCGACAGCCCTGCTTGCGCGAAGGCTTGCCTGAGATTGTCGATCGGCGCGCCGTAGTCGATCCCATCCAGCACGATCGGCACGTGCAGATCCACCGGACTTGCAGAGTTCTGCAGGAACAGGCTGTAGCGACCCTGCGGGCCATTGAACACGAACAGCAGCGCGCGGTTGCCGCCGCCGTTGGGGAAGTCCTCGGTCACGCCGGCGCGCAATCCGCCGGTGGCGGGGTCGGGGCGCGGAATCGCGTTCAGCTCCACCGGATCGTGTTGCTCCCAGTTCACCGCCGGGTCGCCGCTGTGGTTCCAGCGGATCACGTGCATCGTCACGCCTTCTCCGAGAGCGATCTTCTCGCCGCCGTAGACCGCCGTGCAGCGCTCGGCGGGAACGTTCTCGGCCATGGCCTGAAAGCAGGTGCTGCGCGACCCCAGGATCGGCGCACCGGTGAGCCTGGACCAGGTTGCGGTATCGAACGAGTGGTCCCAGTGGCTGTGCCCGGTGAGCAAGAGGTTCACCGACTGCGGGCCTCCCAGCGCCTCGAGTACCCGTGCAACTGCGGCAACATCCGGCTTGAACGGTCGCGTCGTGTAGGCATAACCGCCGCCTCCGCCATGGAACGCCGCTTGCGGCAGCCGGGTGATGTAGCCGTCGAAAACCGCCCTGACCGGCCCAGCCTCGATGTACACATTCGCTATCGACATCCAGGTGAGATCGACCTCGCCCGGTCCGGCCGGCAGCGCTGCACCGCTGGCGAGCGCGAGCAGCGTTCCAGCCAGCAGCGCCCCGGGACGCGTTCTGGTGCTCACGCAGTTCTCCTCTCGAGTCCGCACCAGCGGGCAATGAACAGTGCAAGCACCGCTGCGACGCGCTGCATGCTGTCGATCGAAACCCATTCGTCGATTCCGTGGATGCTCGTCGCCTGCGGGCCGTAGCAGGTCGCTGGAGTTTCGCCGTACAGATTGAACACCCGGGCATCGGTGGTCGCTGCGCTCGCGAACCACTCCGGTCGGCTGCCGGCCACCGTTTCATGGCTGTCGGCGAGCGTGGTCATCAGCGGGTGGGCGGTGTCGAGCACGCAGCCTTCGGCCTGGAACCCGGTGTAATGCACGCGATGGCGGATTGTGCCGAGGCGCGAATCGCGCCGCGCCGCTTCACTGAGCCGGGCCTCGATGGCGGCGCGGACATCGGCCGCACGCATGCCGGGAAGGAATCCACAGCGAAGGTGCATCACGCAGCGGGTCGGGACCGAGGAGGCCCACTCGCCGCCTTCAATCCTGCCGAGGTTGAACTTGACCGGCGAATCGAGGCGGGCGAACGCGGGATGCCGGGTGTCCCGGCGGTTCCATTCCTGCGCCAGGGCCTTCAATCCTTCCCACAGCGCGAATGCCGCCTCGATCGCGCTGACCCCCTCGGCGTCGTTAAGCACGTGTGCCGGCTTTCCCAGGACTTCGACCTGCAGCCACATCACCCCGACCTGCGCGCTCAGGATAGTTTCGTTGAAAGGCTCGGGGATGACAGCCGCCTCCGCCCGGTAACCTCGGTGGAGGCAGGAAAGCGCGCCGTTGCCGGTGCATTCTTCCTCGACGACCGATTGCAGGTAAACCGGGGCCGCCGGCTGCAATCCGAGCCTGCGAATCGATTCGAAGGCGACGAGGTATGCCGCGATTCCCGCTTTCATGTCGCCGCTGCCGCGGCCATACAGCCTGCCCTCCCTTACCACCGGCTCGAAAGGCGGAGAGGTCCACAGATCCTCGGCACCGACCGGGACCACGTCGATGTGACCGTTCAGAATCAACGAACGACCGCCCCCGACGGTCGGCTTGTGGATGCCGACCACGTTGTCGTGGCGATCCCAGTGGCCGACTGCCGGAGAGTAGCCGGGCAGGTGCCGGATCTGCTCGTCGCGCACCGCGAAGCGGTCGACTTGCAAGCCCATTGCGCGAAACCGGGCCTCCATGTAGTCCTGTGCCGCGGCCTCCTCGCCCATCAGGCTGGGGAACCGCACCAACGAAGCGGCGAGCGACACCAACTCGTCGTGGCTTGCCGCCACCGCGGCGATCAGGTCCCTTTCCGGTGCGGGATCGCGGGTATCGGCGGGGGCATTCATGACTTGTCGAGGTTCGTTGCCGAAGTGTCGGCGGTTCGAACCTGTTGCTGTCCGGCGCTCATGCCCGTACGGGCGCCGCTCCATTCGGCCTCCTGCAGCGCCCGCCACTGAATCTTGCCGGTGCTCGAGCGCGGCAGTGCGTCCGCGAACTCGACGCTTCGTGGCACCTTGTAGGCAGCCATGTGCTTTCGCGACCAGGAGATGATCTCTTTCCCGCTTGTTTTTCCCTTTGCCGGGTCCTTGAGAACCACCACGGCCTTGACCGTCTCGCCGCGCCGCGCGTCGGGTGCCGAAATGATTGCGACTTCCTTGATGTCGGGATGCTTGTACAAGGCCGCCTCGACTTCGGCAGGCCAGACCTTGTAGCCTGCGGCGTTGATCATGCGCTTGAGCCGGTCGGCGATGTAGTAGAAGCCGGCCTGGTCGCAGCGGCCCAGATCGCCGGTGCGGAAATAGCGCTTGCCCTCGATCTCGACAAAGGCCGCCTGGTTTGCCTCGGGGCGCTGCCAGTAGCCCTGCATGACTTGCGGCCCGTGCACCAGGATCTCGCCGACACGGTCCGGCGGGAGCGGCTGCAACGTATCGGGGTCCGCCACCAGCGCATCGGTATCGAAAGTGGGAATACCGAGACACTGCTTGCGCAGATCGGTGTGCGGGTTCATGTGGGTCTGCGAAATCGTCTCGGTCATGCCGTATGCTTCCATGTAGCGGATGCCGCAGCGCTCATACAGATCCTGCGCCACCGGTTCGGGCATCGAGCTGCCGCCGCCGAAAATATTCTGCAGCGACGACAGATCGCGCGACTGCATCGATGGGTGGGCGAGAAGGTCCACGACCATGGTCGGTACGTTGGCCCAGTGAGTGCAGCGGTAGCGCTGGATCATCGATCCTGCGGCCTCCGGATTCCAGCGGGACAGGATGACGATCGTCCCGCCGCTGTAGATGACCGCGTTCAGGCTGTGCTGCATTCCAGTCACATGGAACATCGGCGCGGTGGCGAGTGCCACGCTGTCCTGCGCCATGCCTTCCCACAGTGCAGCGCCGACCAGCGTGGTCATGATCGTGCGATGGGTGTGCATGCAGCCTTTCGGATTTCCGGTGGTGCCCGAGGTGTAGAGGATCGCTGCGAGGTCTTCGCTGGATGCGGTGTGGGGAAGCGGCCTGTAGCCGGCGGCCAGGGCGTCGCTCCAGGACACGACCCCGGGATCGGTGAACAACTGTCTTTCGATCTGCAGGAACTCCGGCGGCGCGATCTCCGGAGACTGCCTGAGGTAATCGGCATAAGTGGCCACGATCGCGTGTTTCAGCTGTTTGCCCAGCAGCGGCCGGAACTGGTCGTAAAGTTCCTGGCCGAAAACGGCGGTGGTGGCGCCGCTGTCATCGAAGTAGTGGACGAGCTCGTCGGTGACGTTCATCGGGCTGACCGGAACCACCACCGCGTCGGCGCGCAGGATCGCGTAGTACGCGGCGACGAACTGCGGGCAGTTCTGCATGTCGAGCAGGACCCGGTCGCCCCGGCGCACTCCGCACCGGTGTTGCAGGAACCCGGAGAGCGCCTCTGCCTGATGCCTCAGCTGCGAGTAGGCAAGGCGATTATCGTAGAAGATGATCGCGTCTTTCTCCGGATAGCGCTGCGCGGACACCTCGAGATTCTGGAACAGAGAGCCCGCCGGAACCGTCAGATGGCGGGACAGGTGCTTCGGCCAGAATTTCAGATGTCGCTCGCTCATGCCTGGACGTTGCGCGTGCGCCGGTTCTCGGCCTCCTGCAGCGTCCGCCACTGGACCTTTCCGGTGGCGGACTTCGGCAGGCTGGCAACGAACTCGACGACTCGCGGAACCTTGTACGCTGCCATGTTTTCGCGGGCCCAGGCGACAATGTCTTCCGGTTGTACCTTGCCGCGGCTTTCCTCCTTGAGCACCACCATGGCCTTGACCGTTTCGCCGCGATGGGCGTCCGTGGTTCCGATGATGCAGGCCTCCTGGATGTCCGGATGGTGGTAGAGCATGGTTTCGATTTCGGCCGGCCAAACTTTGTAGCCGGAAGCGTTGATCATGCGTTTCAGGCGGTCGACGATGAAAAAATAGCCTTCTTCGTCGTAGTAGCCGAGGTCGCCGGTGCGAAAGAAACGCTTGCCGCGGATATCGATGAAGGCGGCCTCGGTCGCGGCCGGACTCTTCCAGTAGCCCACGAAGATCTGCGGCCCGCTGGAAACGATCTCCCCGACTTCGTGCGGACCGAGCTCGAGCAGCGTGTCCGGATTGATCACTCGGGAATCGGTGCTGCTGATCGGGATGCCGAGACACTGTTTCTTGGCGCGGTCAGGGGGATTGACGTGGGTCGGCGCGATTGTCTCCGACAGTCCGTAGCCCTCGATGTAACAAAGACCTGTGAGTTCCTGCAGTCGTTTCGCCACCGCTTCGGGCATCGCCGCGCCGCCGCCGCCGATGTGCCTGAGGCTCCCAAGATCGTAACGCGCCAGATCCGGATTGGCGAGAAAGTCGATCGCCATCGTTGCAATATTGGTCCATCCTTCCACCTTGTAGCGCTGGATCAGCTCGCCGGCGGTGTCGCGGTCCCAGCGCGACATCAGCACTGTCGTGGCCCCGCAATAGATCGGCTGGTTCATGCTGCACTGCATGCCGGTGACGTGGAACAGCGGGAGGGTTCCCAGGATGATGGACTCGGAGTTCATTCCTACCCATGCCGAGCCGGCGATTATCGTGCTCATCACCGTGCCATGGGTGTGAACGCAGCCCTTGGGTTTGCCGGTTGTGCCAGAGGTGTAGGGCATCACGCAGAGATCGTCGGCCGTCGCACGGTGGGGTAGGGGGGCGAGTTCCAGAGCCAGGGCCTCGTTCCACAAGGTCGCGCCCGGCTCTTTGATCGGCTGGGACCGGGCCGCCACCGCTTCCGGCAGCCGGAGGTCGGTGGGCTGGGTGAGGTAGCTGGAGTAGGCCGCGATGACGGCCTGATCCAGACCCTGACCGATCAGCGGCCTGATCTGCGGGTAAAGCTCCTGGCCGGTAATCGCCACGCGTGCGTCGCTGTCGGCGACGTAATGGCGCAGTTCCCCGGTCAGGTTCATCGGATTGACAGGAACCACCATCGCATCTGCCCGCAGGATCGCGTAGAAGGAAATCACGAACTGAGGGCTGTTCTGCATGTAGAGCAGAACTCTTTCGCCCTTGCCGACTCCGCAGCGCTGTTGCAGAAATCCGGCCATGACCTCGGCCTCCTCCTTCAGGCGGCGATAGGTCAACGCCGAGCCGTAGAAGACCAAGGCGTTCTTGTCGGGAAAGCGGGCCGCAGTCGTCTGGAGGTTGTGATACACGCTGAAGCGCGGCAGCGCGATCTCGCGTGGCACGTCCGCTGGCCAGAACTCGAAGTGGCGTGCTTCCATGGTTCTCTCCGGCGCGATCCCCTTTCTGTGCCCGAATTCTAGCCGATGGCGGCTTGTATACTCGCCGTTTTCCGCCGCACAACAGACACAAGGGGAGTCCGATGCAAGGGCAATTTCTGGAAGGGAAAACCGCGGTGATCACCGGCGCGAGCCGCGGACTGGGGAGGGCGATGGCGCTGGCCCTGGGCGGAGCCGGTGCAAAGCTGGCGCTGGTCGGGCGCGACGCCGCCAAGCTCGCGGAAACCCGGCAGCTGGCCAAAGAAAAAGGAGCCGAAAGCCAGGTCTACATCGCCGACGTGCGCGACGAGGCGAAGGTCAAGGCCCTCGAGCGGGAAGTCAAGGCACACTTCGGCAACATCCACATCCTGATCAACAACGCCGGCACGGCCGTTCGCAAGAACGTCGCCGACTTTACCCTCGACGAGTGGAGGCTGGTCATCGAGACCAACCTTACCGGGTCATTCCTCATGTCGCGGGCGTTCATCCCGCAAATGAAGACCCACAAATGGGGGCGCATCATCAACATCACTTCCATCATGGCGCACGTGGGCAGCGCTGGTCGCGGTGCGTACTGTTCTAGCAAGTCGGCCTTGTTGGCACTCACCAGGTGCCTGGCACTCGAACTCGCGGGCGACGGGATCAACGTGGTGGCGATCAGCCCCGGGTTCTACGCCACCGATCTGACTGCGCCGCTGCGCGCCGATCGGCAGAAGAACGCTGCCCTGATGGCAGCCACGCCGATGAACCGCTGGGGCGAGCCGAAGGAGATCGGCGACATCGCGCTTTTCATCTGTTCCGAGGCCGCGGCCTTCATGAACGGCAGCGACATCCTCAGCGACGGCGGCTGGGCGGCGCAATGAGGCGGGCGTAAGGGGCGAGGCGCGAGGTGCGAGGCGATTGAAGGTTCTGGTTCTGGGGGCAGGGGTGGTCGGAGTGACGAGTGCCTGGTATCTGGCCAAGGCCGGGCACGAGGTCACGGTAATCGATCGGCAGCCGGCGGCTGGCATGGAGACGAGTTTCGCCAACGGCGGACAGATCTCGGTGTCGCATGCAGAACCGTGGGCAAACCCCGGCGCGCCGGGCAAGATACTCAGATGGCTGGGACGGGAGGACGCGCCGCTGCTGTTCCGGCTGCGCGCCGACTGGCGGCAGTGGTCCTGGGGCGTGCGGTTTCTGCTCGAGTGCCTTCCGGGCCGGACCCGGCAGAACACCTTGACGATCTTGCGGCTGGCGCTCTACAGCCGTGGACAGCTGCAAGCGCTGAGGCGCGAAAGCGCGATCGCCTACGATCATCTGGCGAAGGGCATCCTCCACGTCCATACCGACGAGGCGGAATTCGATGCCGCGCGCGCGAGAGTTGCACTGATGCAAAGCCACGGCGTGGCCGTGTCGCTCAAGTCGCCGGGCGAACTTCTGGCCATCGAGCCAGCACTGTCGGCTTCGAGGGTGAAGCTGGTCGGGGGGACCTACGCAGCTGACGACGAGTCGGGAGACGCTCACCTTTTCACTCAGCGGCTGGCCGGACTCGCGAGAGACATCGGAGTGTCGCTGCGACACAGCGTTCAGATCCTGGGGATCGAAGTGCAGAAAGGCCGGGTGAACGGTGTGCATGTCCGCGATGGCGACCGCATCGAGCTGATGAGTGCGGACGGATACGTGGTCGCCCTGGGCAGCTACAGTCCGCTGATTCTCGGCCGTATCGGCGTTCACCTTCCCGTGTATCCGGTGAAGGGCTACTCGGTCACCATTCCGGTCGGCCGATCGGACGGTGCTCCCGGTGGCTGCCTCACCGACGAGAACGCGAAGATCGCCACCACGCGGCTGGGAGGCCGGCTGCGGGCCGCAGGCACCGCGGAACTGACCGGTTACGATATGTCGGTGAATGACGCGCGCTGCGATGCGATCCTGCAGAGAGTGCGCACGCTGTTCCCGCGCGCGGGAGACTTCGATCGGGTGTCGAAATGGGCCGGGCTGCGACCGGCCACACCGGGCAACGTGCCTGAGATCGGCCGAACACGGTATCCCAATCTATTCGTCAACACCGGGCACGGGACGCTCGGCTGGACCCTGGCCTGCGGTTCCGGTGCCGCGCTCGCCGACCTCGTTTCCGGACGTCGGCCCGCCGTGGATTTCCCGTTCCGTTGACGCAGCGTCGTATCCGCCCGAAAATAGCGCTCTCTCAGAGCCTCCCCGGAATAGAAAACGCCCCGTCCTGTTCGAGGCGCTTTCGCCGACACCCGAATCGAAAGGTAAGAGCCATGGCTATCTGGCTGAAGAAAGGTATTTCTGCCGAGGAAGACGCGGCCAACGTCGAGAAGGTGCGCCGAACGGTGGAGGAGATCCTCGCCGACATCGAGCGGCGCGGCGACCCGGCGGTTCGCGATCTATCTCAGAAGTTCGACGGCTGGAATCCGGCGGATTTCCGCCTTTCGAAGGCGGACATCGAGAATCTCGTTCGCGGCCTGCCGAGACAGGCGATCGACGACATCAAGTTCGCGCAGCAGCAGATCCGCAATTTCGCCCGGATCCAGCGCGACGCGCTGCGCGACGTCGAAGTCGAGACGCTGCCTGGCGTGGTGCTGGGCCACAGGAACATTCCGGTCGGCAGCGTAGGCTGTTATGTCCCCGGCGGGAAGTATCCGCTGGTCGCCTCAGCGCACATGAGCGTCGTGACGGCGAAGGTTGCAGGAGTGAAGCGCATCATCGCCTGCGCGCCGCCGTATCAGGGCAAACCGCATGCCGCCATCGTTGCGGCGATGCACCTCGCGGGCGCGGACGAGATCTACACGCTGGGCGGGGTGCAGGCAATCGGCGCGATGGCTCTGGGCACCGGCACGATCAAGCCGGTGGACATGATCGCGGGCCCGGGCAACGCCTTCGTCGCCGAGGCCAAGCGGCAGTTGTGCGGTCGCGTGGGAATCGACCTGTTTGCCGGGCCGACCGAAACCCTGGTCATCGCCGACGACACCGTGGATGCAGAGATGTGTGCTACCGATCTGCTGGGACAGGCCGAGCACGGGCCGACTTCACCGGCGATCCTGATTACGACCTCGCGCCAGCTCGCGGAGGAAACCATCAAGGAAGTCGACCGCCAGTTAGAGACATTGCCGACAGCGGAGATCGCCGGCAGAGCCTGGCGCGACTATGGCCAGGTGATCCTGTGCAGGGACGAGGCGGAAATGGCGAAGGAGGCGGATCGCATCGCTTCCGAGCATGTTCAGGTCATGACCCGGGACCCGGCCTATTTCCTCAAGAACATGACCAACTACGGCGCACTTTTCCTGGGACCGGAGACCAACGTCTCTTACGGCGACAAGGTGATCGGCACCAATCACACGCTGCCTACTCGCAAGGCGGCGCGCTATACCGGCGGCTTGTGGGTCGGGAAGTTCATCAAGACCTGCACTTACCAGCGGGTGAAGCCCGAAGCCACCGCGATGATCGGCGAATACTGCTCGCGGCTGTGCGCGATCGAGGGATTCGCCGGGCACAAGGCGCAGGCTGACCTGCGGGTCAGGCGCTACGGCAAGCGGCGGGCAGCCTAGAGTCGCCTCAGCCCATCGCTTTCCTCCCGCAGACGGGTCGAGAGACAGCGAAGACCAGGACAAGCGACGATGGCCGATCGGGAAAACGCGCAGGACACCCCGGCCCCCGGGACCGGGGAGCAGGAGGCGGTGCGTGGGTGGGTTGTGGTGGTCATAGGGGGTTCCGGCGCTATCGGTGCAGCGATCTGCCGGCATTTCGCCCGGGCGGGGGCGGTGTGCATTCCGACATACAACAACAACGAGCGGGCGGCACGCGAACTTGTGGCCTCGCTCGCGGGCAGCGGGCACTGGACGAAGTTCGTCCCTGTCGACGTCAGCACGGCGATGTCTGCTTTCGCCCAGGAGGTTGGCGAGCGAACCGGGCGACTGGACGTGCTGGTAAATTGCGCCGGGATCACCCGCTACGTGCCGCACGCCGATCTGGATGCGCTTGACGATCAGCTGATCGACGACATCTTCCGCGTCAACTGGCGTGGAGCTTATGCAGCGATCCGCTCCTTCAGGAATCTGCTCGCAGACGGGCAGGGCGGGTTGGTGATCAATATATCCTCCATTGCCGGCGTGACCGCGATGGGCAGCAACGTCGCCTACTGCGCCTCGAAAGCCGCGTTGGACTCGATGACCAAGTCTCTCGCCCGCGCGCTCGCGCCTCAGATCCGGGTGGTGTCGCTGTCTCCCGGGTTGGTGGATACCGACTTCGTGAAAGGGCTCGACCGGAAGTGGCGAGACGAGCAGGCGGCCAGGACGCCGCTGAAGCGCCTGGCTACAGCCGACGAGATCGGCGCCGCGACGCTCGCTGTGGCGGCGCAGCTCAAGTACGCGACCGGCTGCATCATTCCGATCGACGGCGGCCGTCCGCTCGCCTGAGAACGCCTTGGCGGCTAGAAGCAGTTTGTACGACGACGTGGTCATGGACCACATCAGGAACGCGCGCAACTACCGCGTGATCGCCGACGCGAGCCATGTCGCGCAGGGGGTCAATCCGCTGTGCGGCGACACCTTTTCGGTATATGTCAGAGTCGAGGGCGGCGTTCTCCGCGAGGCGGCGTTCCAGTGTGAATGCTGCGGAATCTCGATGGCCTCGGCCTCGATAATGACCGAACTGGTGACCAACAAGTCTGTCGACGAAGTGCGGGCACTTGCCCGCGACTTTGGGTTGCTGCTCAAGACGCAGACAAAGTCCGAAGATACCCGGATCTCCGGGCCTGCGCTTGCGGTCGCCGGTTTGATCCGCGAGTCTTCGTCGCGGGTCAACTGCGCGCACCTGTCGTGGGTGACGCTCGAAGCCGCGCTCGATGGTCGCGCGCAGGCGGTGCTCGGCGCCTGATCGCCTACTGCCTGACGTACAAAGTGACCCTGCCCGGATCGGAGAAAACCCAGTTGATACCCTCGCCGTAGACTGACCGGTCCGGCGCGTCGGTCCGGGTCGAGGCTGCGATCGGCACGCGGTCCATCGCCCATTTTCCAGAGGACACCGGTTTGCCGGGCATGATGATCGCCACCTGGCTGCGGTCTTCAAAGTCCTGCCCCGCGACCACGACCTGGCCCTGGCCTGCCAGCTCACGGGCCTTGTCGAGCGCGGCCTGGTCGTCGGCGGTGCCGAGCACGCTCCACTGCTCAGGGCTGTTGCGTATCCGCGACTCCACTTCGGGGGCGGTCATGCATCTCTCTCCGGCGCAGAATTCGTCGACGCCGAACAGTTCCTTCAGGGCCTCGGCGGCGAAGTACCGGCAGATGTCGCGGGGGCCGTCGGTCACGGCCTGGCAGCCGCTGATCTGGCTCTTGGCCCAGTCCCCGTGTTGTGTCCAGGGATCGCCCTGTGCGACCGCCATCGCAGTGAAGCCGGCCAGAAAACCGGCAAGAGGAGTCGAACGAAACATGGTTGCCTCCTTTAGGCAGCCTCCCTTTCGTTCGTGATCGGGCTTCCCGTCTTGGCTGCGGGCGCGCCTCGTGCTACGGGTGCTACAGATCCGTCTTGTAGCGCGAGCGCACGCCGGCGTCAAACGCCGCGATGTTCTCGCGCGCAACCCCGCCCTCCTCGGCGATCTCTTCTCCGAACGAAACCGTCAGAGGCCTGGGCCAGGTCTCAGGGCTCCACAGTTGCGAACGCAGGAACGCCTTGGCGCAGTGGAAGTAGCAGGACTCGACCGTGACTTTCATGGCGAGCAGCGCCCGGCTTCCCCGTGCCGAGAGTTGTTCGCACAGAGCGGGATCGTCGGTCAGTACGGCGTTACCCTGTACCCGCAACGTCTCACAGGTTCCGGGTAGAAGGAAGATCAGCCCGACCTTGGGGTTTTCAAGGACATTGCGCAGGGAAAAGATCAGCTTGTTGCCTTTGCGCTCGGGGATCAGCAAGGTGTGCTCGTCGGCCGCATGAACGAACCCGGGCTGGTCCCCCTTGGGCGAGACGGTCGGCATCCCGTCCGCGTCGCAGGTTGCTAGAAAAGCCATCGGCGACCGGGCGATGAACTCGCGTGCCGTCCTGTTCAGAGCCCTGTGAATCTTGAGATGGACCAGATCGCTGGGCGTTCCTATGACTTCGCGGATCCGGTCGATATGGTCGATTCTGCGCATCCGCTTATTACTTCATGGTCGGCATCACGAACTCGGCGCCCCTGCGGATTCCGGTCGGCCATCGGCTGGTGATGGTCTTGAGGCGGGTGTAGAAGCGTACCCCCTCGGGCCCGTACACGTTGTGATCGCCGAACAGCGAACGTTTCCAGCCGCCGAAACTGTGAAAGGCCATTGGCACCGGGATCGGCACGTTGATCCCGACCATTCCAATCTGTATTCGGGTAGCGAATTCCCGGGCGCAGTCACCATCCCGGGTGAATACCGATACACCGTTGCCGAACTCATGCCTGTTGACGAGATCGACCGCGGCGTCGAAGTCGGGCACCCGGACTATCGACAGGACAGGGCCGAAGATTTCCTCCTTGTAAATCGTCATCTCCGGCTTGACGTGATCGAACAGGCAACCACCGAGGAAAAAGCCGCTCTCGTATCCCGGTACCCTCAGTTCGCGCCCATCGACTATAAGTCGCGCGCCTTCCTGCAGGCCCTTGGCGACGTAGCCGGAGACTTTTTCCAGATGCGCCCTGGTGACAAGCGGGCCCATCTCCGCGTTCTCGTCGGTTCCGGGCGAGACCTTGAGCGCCTTTGCTCGCACCGCCAGCCTTTCGACCAGCCTTTCCGCTACCGGGCCGACGGCCACTCCGACCGAGATTGCCATGCAGCGCTCCCCCGCGGAGCCGTAGGCTGCGCCCACCAGCGCGTCCACCGCCTGATCGAGGTCGGCGTCGGGCATGACGACCAGGTGGTTCTTGGCTCCGCCCAGCGCCTGTACCCGCTTTCCGGTCGCGGTGCCCGCGCGGTAGACGTACTCCGCAATCGGCGTTGAACCGACGAAACTGACTGCGCAAATCCGCGGATCATTGAGCAGTGCATCGACCGCAACCTTGTCGCCGTGTACCACGTTGAAAACTCCGTCGGGCAGACCGGCTTCCTTCATGAGCGCGGCGAGGTGAACACTCGCCGAGGGGTCGCGCTCCGAAGGCTTGAGCACGAAAGTGCTGCCGCAGGCGATCGCTACCGGAAACATCCACATCGGCACCATCACCGGGAAGTTGAAGGGCGTTATTCCGGCGCACACACCCAAAGGCTGCCTGACCGAGTAGCTGTCTATTCCGGTGCCGATCTGTTCGCTGTATTCGCCTTTGAGCAGATGTGGGATCCCGCAGGAAAACTCCACGACTTCCAGCCCCCGGATCACTTCGCCGCGAGCATCGGACAGCACCTTGCCGTGCTCGCTGGTGATGATCGCGGCGAGCTTCTCCAAGTCGCGCTCGATCAGCTCCTTGAACTTGAACAGTATGCGCGCCCTCTTCAGTGGCGGCGTCACAGCCCAGGCAGGGAAGGCCTGCTGCGCCGCCTCGATTGCGGAGGACACCTCGGCCTGTGTGGCGAACGCCACCTTGCCGCTCAATTCCCCGGTCGCCGGGTTGTAGACGTCGCCGAAACGTCCGCTGGCGCCGCGCAGCTCCTTGCCGGCAACGTGGTGGGCGATTTCCTTGGGCATCAGCGCTTCCCTGCTTGCTGGCTTGTTCATGACGTGCTCCGTGAAGTCGTATCAGCGGTGCGCTACCGCGCGAGCTGTGGGCTCGAAGTTCTCGTCGAGCGGATAGATTGGCCGGCGAATCTTGCGATAAGTGAACTGGGTCCAGTCGGAGGAGCCAACCCCGACGCCGTCGCAGAGTACCGCGCCCCTGGCGATCGGCAGGAAAACCGGGCGGTAGTACATGCGGGATTTGAGCAGCAGGAAACGCTTGTGCGCCGGGTCGATCCCGACGCTTTCGAACACACCGCGGTCCCACGGCTCCTGGTTGCGTTCGGTCACGACTATCTGCGCAGCGCTGGTCTCGAGCACTGCGGTGCGGCCCATGAAGCAGCGCATCCCGGTGAACTGCGGTCCTGTGATCGTGTACTCGCCGTCGGTAATGGCGCGCACGACTCCCGACAGTTCCAGAGGCTCACCCCTGCGCTTTATGGCGGGCATGTCCATCTTGCCGCCTACCTTGAGCGTGACCCTGGCGCCGACGCCAGCCTGGATCATCCGTGAAACGGACTCGGGGTCGCGGATCGGACCGACGCCGATTCCGCTCAGGCCCTGTCGCAGCGCTTCCTTCAGCACGTGCATGGTGTCCTGGGTGGCGCCCGAGGCGCAGTTATCAGCATGATCCAGCAGCAGTATCGGTCCGCCTGTCTGCTCGGCCATCTGTTTGGCTTTCGCGATCGCCTGTTGCAAGGGGCTGCCGCGATAGATGAAGTCTCGCCTTCGGACCCAAGCGACATCCAGAATCGCGTCGCAAGCTGCCTCTGCAGCGCGGCGGTCGCCGTCGGCTACCGTTACCACGCTGACCCCGGCCTCGGAAATATCCGCTTGCTGGAAGCCGCCGAACGCGCTCGCCGCGAGCAGGCCCTTAAGTTCCGCGGCCCGCGCGGCGTCGGCAAAGTCCTTCATGGGGCTCTCGCCGGTATTCTGTTTCAGCGTGTGCGCGAGCAGCGGGCGATTGCCCCAGGCCATGACCGGCCTGACCTCGCCCTTGAGGTGGCGCAGCAGGATGCTTCCGGCGAGTTGACCGGACTCATACTGGTCGACGTGCGGGTAGGTCTTGTAGCCGCAAATGACGCTGCAGTTGCGGACCATGCGCTCAGTCAGGTTGGCATGCAGATCGAGCGAAACCGCGATCGGCGTCTGCGGTGCGATAGCGCGGATCTTTTCCAGCAGCGTACCTTCACCGTCGTCGGTACGGTTGTCCACCACCATCGCGCCGTGCAGGTCGAGCATGATCGCGTCGCAGCCTCTTGATACTGCGTCGCAGATCAAGTCGCAGATGCGATCGTAAGCGCTTGCCTCCACCGGCCCGCTGGGATTGGCCCAGGCAGCCACCGGCGTGTCGATCTGCGCACCCTCTGACTCCGCGAGGTCCAGAAACGCAGCCATTGCCACGCGTGTGCCTTTCGTCGCCTCGTACCCCTCCCGGCCGAGATACGGCCCGTGCTTGCCGAACGCCTCCCACGGAGTTGGCACCGGCGAGAACGTGTTCGTCTCATGCTGCATCTGGGCGATGAGGATTCTCATGGGAGTTCCAACCACAGAAGCACGAACGAGGTCGACAACATAATGAACTTGCGGGCAGGAAACGACGACGTTGACGGTAAAGCGTCGCGGATCGTTACGGCATGGACTTGAGCACGTCGGCCAGCGTGCCGACTATCTCGTCAATATGCTTCTTCTCGGCGATGAGCGGCGGGGTCAGCGCGATGGTGTCGCCTGCCGAGCGGACCAGCACTCCCCTGTCGAAGCACTTGACGAAGCGTTCGTAGGCACGTGCCCCGGGTTTGTCGGGAACCGGTGTCAGCTCTACGCCGCACATCATTCCGATATTGCGTATGTCGACTACGTGTGGCAGCCCCCTGAGTGAGTGGACCGCCTGTTCATAGTAGGCAGACATTTCTCTGCTGCGGTCGAACAGGCCCTCGTGTTCGTAGAGATCGAGCGTCGCGATTGCCGCGGCAGTGGCCAGAGGGTGGCCCGAATACGTATAACCGTGAGCGAACTCGATGGCCCAGTCCGGCCCGGTCATGAAGGCTTCATACATGTCCTTCCTGAGGAGCACTCCGCCGAGCGGCACCGCGCCGTTTGAAATTCCTTTGGCGAAGGTGATCATGTCGGGGACGACACCGAAGGTATGCGAAGCAAAGGCGGAGCCTGTGCGGCCGAAACCGGTGATAACTTCGTCGAATATCAACAGCAGCCCGTGCTTGTCGCACAGTTCGCGCAGACGCTGCAGATATCCCTTCGGCGGCACCAGCACTCCGGTCGATCCGGCTACCGGTTCGACGATGACCGCGGCGATATTCGACGCGTCATGCAGGGCGACGATGCGCTCGAGCTCGTCGGCCAGCTGGGCACCCCACGAAGGCTGCCCCCTGGAGAAGGCGTTCTTCTCCGGATTGTGGGTGTGCGGCAGGTGATCGACGCCGGGCACCAGCGCGGAGCTGAATACCTTTCGGTTCGGGCTGATCCCGCCGACGGAGATACCGCCGAATCCCACGCCGTGGTAGCCGCGCTCGCGGCCAATCAGCCGATGCCGCTGCGACTGGCCGCGGGCGCGGTGGTAGGCCAGCGCGATCTTGAGCGCGGTATCGACGGCTTCCGATCCGGAATTGACGAAGAAGACCCGGTCAAGACCTTTGGGCGCAATACGAACCAGGGACTCTGCGGCCTGGAACGCACCGGCGTGGGCCATGTTGAACGCGGTCGCGTAGTCCATCGCCTGTGCCTGCTTCTGGATCGCGTTGACGATCGGCTCGCGGCAATGACCGGCGTTCACGCACCACAGTCCGGCGATGCCATCGAGGATCCTGCGTCCGTCGTGCGTGAAGTAGTACATGTCCTTGGCGCCGGCGAGCAGGCGCGGCGCCGCCTTGAACTGGCGGTTGGGCGTGAAGGGCAGCCACAGCGGCTCGAGATTGAGCGACTGGTTGGCTTCACGGGCTGCGTGCTCGTCGCGGATGTTCATGGAAGCCCTCTCGTGCGCGTCAGGACGACGCTCGTTTCTGCGGAGCATTATAGTCGCCGCGGTCTTTCGAGGCCAACGCGGTTGCCAGGATCGAGCCGCTTCCCGTATCCTCGCGCCTTTCATCCGCCGAGCCGGATCCCGCCTGTCGGACTGTCATGGACCTGAACTTTACCCCCGAGGAAAGCGCCTTCCGCAACGAAGTCAGAACCTTTCTTGAGCGCAAGCTCCCGGGTGACGTCAAGCGCAAGGTCCTGGAGCATCGGCGCCTGAACAAGGACGACATTGTCCGCTGGCACAGGATCCTATTCGAGAGAGGCTGGATTGCGCCTCACTGGCCCGTCGAGTACGGCGGCACCGGTTGGAACGCGGTCCAGCGCCACATATTCGACGAGGAATGTGCGCTTGCGGGCGCGCCGAGACTCTCTCCCTTCGGACTGACGATGATCGGTCCGGTACTGATGGCGTTCGGCAGCCCGCAGCAGCGGGAAAAACACCTCCCCGGCATTCTCTCGGGGGACGTGTGGTGGTGCCAGGGCTACTCGGAGCCTGGCGCGGGTTCCGACCTCGCCTCGCTCAAGACCCGGGCCGAGCGACGCGGCGATTCTTATGTGGTGAACGGACAGAAGACCTGGAATACCCACGGACAGTGGGCGGACATGATTTTCTGTCTGGTGCGCACCTCCAGCACCGGCAAGAAGCAGGAAGGCATATCGATGCTGCTCATCGACATGCGCTCCAGGGGCGTCGAGGTGCGGCCGATCATCACACTCGACGGCGAGCACGAAGTCAACGAAGTCTGGTTCCAGGATGTCGAAGTGCCGCTCGAGAACCTGGTAGGAGAAGAGGGGCGGGGCTGGAGCATCGCCAAGTTCTTGCTGTCCCACGAACGCACCGGAATAGCCGCAGTCGGCCATTCCAAACGCGAACTCGGTTATCTGAAGCATCTGTCGGCCCAGGAACGTCAGGGCGACCGGCCGTTGATCGATGACCCCCGGTTTCGCGACCGCGTCGCGCAAATCGAGATCGACATCCTGGCGCTCGAAATGACGGTACTGCGGGTCGCTGTCGCGGAACGCGAAGGCAAGGCACCGGGCCCGGAAGCGTCGATTCTCAAGATCCGTGGCACCGAGATCCAGCAGGCATTGACCGAACTGCAGATGGAGGCCATAGGGCCTTACGCGTTACCGTACTTGCCGATGGCATGGGGCGAGAACTGGATAGGCGAAACGGTCGGGCCGGATTACGCTGCACCGCTCGCGTCGCGCTACTTCAATTACCGCAAGACTACGATCTACGGCGGCTCGAACGAGATCCAGCGCAACATCATCGCCCAGCAGGTCCTGGGACTCTGAGGATGACCTGCGTTGAGAAATTGTTCTGAGATCTGAGCATGGATTTCTCTTTGACCGAAGAACAGCAGCTGCTCAAGGACTCGGTAGAGCGGTTCCTGGAGAGAAACTATCCGTTCGAGTTGCGCCGGGGGTTGGTCGCGAAACGCCAGGCGATGTCGCCGCAGGTCTGGGAGGGTTTTGCTTCGCTCGGGCTGCTCGGCGTGCCGTTCTCCGACGAGTACGGCGGCTTCGGAGGCGGGGGCATCGAGACCATGCTGGTCATGGAGGCACTGGGCAGACGCCTTGTGATGGAGCCCTATCTGTCCACCGTCGTGCTCTCCGGCGGGTTGATCGATCTCGGTGCGTCGCAGTGGCAGAAACAGATTCTGCTTCCCCGGATCGTCGACGGCTCGCTGCTGCTCGCCTTCGCGCATTTCGAACCCGGCTCGCGTTACGCGCTGAACCACGTTGCCACCCGGGCCACCTCGGACGGCAACAGCTGGATCCTCACCGGGGAGAAGACGCTGGTGCTTCAGGGACCGGTTGCGGAGAAACTGATCGTATCGGCGCGCACTTCCGGCGGCGAGGACGATCCCGCCGGCATCACGCTTTTCATCGTCGAGTGCGAGGAGGAGAACCTGGGGGGGCAGGAGTATCCGCTGTTCGACGGGTCTCGGGCGCTGGACGTGCAATTGAACGGGATTCGCGTCGGGCCGGAATCCGTGATTGCAACGTTGAACGGGGCAATGCCGTTGATCGAGCGGGTTGCCGACCGGGCAATCGCAGCGCTGTGCGCCGAGGCCGTGGGCGTGATGTCGCGGCTGCACGAGATGACAGTCGAATATCTGAAGACCCGGCAGCAGTTCGGCGTGCCGATCGGCAAGTTTCAAGCCTTGCAGCACCGCGCGGTGGACATGCTGATCCAGGTCGAACAGGCGCGATCGATGGCGCTTCTTGCTGCGGGGCGTGTCGATTCCGGTGATGCGATCGAGCGCAGGCGAGCGGTCACTGCCGCCAAGGAGCTGATCGGTCGCGCCGGCCGCTTCGTCGGACAGCAGGCTGTTCAGCTGCATGGCGGGATGGGGATGACCGACGAGCTTGCGGTGGGTCACTACTTCAAGCGGCTGGCGGCGATCGATGTTCTGTTCGGCGACAGCGCCTGGCAGCGCCGGCAGTTCGCTGAACTCGGAGAGCACGCAGCCGTTGCCGAGTTCGCACCGCCCCGAAAGACCTGGAAACAGATCTGACCGGCATCCGCTCCGTATCTTCCAGCGACGGGCATTCAGTTGCCGCCGGGCTCGAAGGACACACCGTGCACACCCGGATGTCGCGCTTGCGCTAACCAGAGGTGGCGCAGGGCGAGGCCATTCGTCTGCGTCCTCTGTGACGAGGATCTGAATCCTGTGAGTTACAGGTACTACTGGGAGGACTTCAAGGTCGGAGACAGGATCCGGTTGGGGTCGAAGGTTGTGACGCGAGAGGAAATCATCGAGTTTGCATCAAGGTACGATCCGCAGCCGTTTCATGTCGACGAGGCTGCGGCAATCGGGTCGATTTACGGAGGCCTTATCGCCAGCGGATGGCACACCGGCGCAATGGTGATGCGGATGATGTGCGACGCTTATCTGCTGGAGGCGGCGAGCATGGGTTCGCCGGGTCTGGACAATCTCAAGTGGCTGAAACCGGTGCGGCCGGGTGACGAGATCACTGCCTACCGCACGACGCTCGAGTCGCGCCTGTCGAAGAGTCGGCCGGAGATGGGGATCGTCAAGTTCTTCTGGGAAGTAGACAATCAGAACAGAGAGGTCGTCATGAGCATGGAAGGGTACGGGCTGTTCGGGCGGCGCAACGCGGGGGCCTGAATTGAGCGAACACTTTCGACACAAGGTGCACGTGCTGTTCAGGAAGGAGGACCTGGATCATGAGCGACTGGAAGGCAAGATCGCGGTTGTGCTCGACGTGCTGTTCGCCACCTCCACCATCATCACGGCGTTTGCCAACGGTTCTACCGAGGTCATTCCCACGCTGGACGAAGCCGGCGCCAAGGCTGAGGCGCAAAAACATCCCGACGGCAGCTACGTGCTCGCCGGCGAGCTGTACGCGGTCACCTTGCCGGGGTTTGCGCCCCCGACTCCGCTGGCACTCGCCCGGGAGCCGATAGCGAAGCGCAAGCTGATCTATTCCACAACCAACGGCACGGTGGCGCTCAGGCAGGCGTCCCGGGCGTCGCACGTGTACGCTGCCGCCTTGCTCAACGGCGAGGCTCTGGTGAGGAGGTTGGTATCCGAGCACCGCGGAAAGACCGTACTGTTCGTCTGCTCGGGTTCGATGGGCAGTCCCAATCTGGAGGACATTTATGGCGCCGGTTACCTGGTTGATCTGCTGACGCAGTCGCTGTCGACAGACGCAGACACCTTTTCGGATGCAGCGCTGGCCGCACGCGCCATATTCCGCGCCGAGACTGCCGAGGCGACATTGCTGCGCTCACGGGTCGGACGCATGATGATCGAGCGCGGTCTGGAACATGAGGTTCGATTCGCAGCCGGCTTGAGCCGCTTGCAGATCGTTCCCAGGCTGGCGGGAGACCGCCTGCTGGCTTGAGCGACTGTCGCCGTCCGGCGACAGCGCGTGCGCATCGCGATCCTGTTCTCGAAGTGCGTGAATCGCGGCTGCCGCAATACCGGCATCGCCCTGGGCGACGTCTTGTGGAGACTTGCCAGCTACTTAGCCGCGGCGGATAGGATGGCGACCCGGCCAGGCGCAGCCGTGGTACGGAACATGCAGCAGGCCGCCCGGGGACAAACAGGAAAGAAGAAGAGGTGCAACCGTGCGTCCGTGGGCGATGGTAGCTTGGGCCGGGTTTGCGGGTGCAGCGCTTTCAGCCACTGTTCAAGCCGACGACGAGTCGGCACAGGCGGGCGAGTTTCACGCGCTGGCGGTGGATCCGGTGCAGGTGGTCCGTGACTTCACCGAATTCGCAGGATCGGTTGATAACGCTACCGCGCTGGTCGTGGGGCTGAGAGTCGGCGGTGAGGTGGTGATGCTGGAGCGCGATAAGACGAGCGTGCGCTTCGCTTCGCCGGTGGGGCCGCTCGGTTACGGCAACATCTCTGTGGCGCTTTCGCTGGCACAGACGAATCTCGTGATCTACGGCATATTCGAGCCGGGGGCGCAGCAGATCGCCTCTGCACTGGCCGGAGGTGAAGTCCTGATAGAGGGCGAGATCCTGAACCTGCCCGGCGTGCTGAACATGCGTTCCGAGGGCATGCAATGGGGCCATATAGCCGAGGAGCTCGGCTTTACACTGGCCGATGCAATGCGCGTTTCCAGCGCGATAGATGCGCAGGCCAGGATGGAGATAGCGTATCCTCGACTTCGGCAGGACGTCGAGATCGTGGAGCGCTCCATTCGGGTCGACCGTCCTTTGCGTCCGGTGCGCCCGGAGCGCACGGAAAAGGGCTTGAAGTAGTCATCCAGCCCTGAAGTGGCGCGATCCGCCGGACCGGGCGTCGCACCTGTCCTGCAGCCTGGGTAAGTTGTCCCCGATCCGGCGTGTGCCTACCAGATGACCATGCGACTCGCCCTGATTGCGCTTTCCTGGGTGCTGCTTGCGGTGGACCCCGCGGCGGCAGTGATCGACTGCAGCCGCGTCACCAGCAACGCCGACCGCTTGGTCTGCTCCAGCGACCGACTTGCCGCCGCGGAGGAGCGGATGGCACTGGCTTTTCGCCAGGCGATGCGCCGCGGAGTGGACCGAGACAAGCTGATCGCCACTCAACGGGAATGGAACGCGAACGTCCGCGAGTTGTGCAACCAAGTCGACTGCCTGCTGCGTGCCTACGAGGATCGCGCCGCCGAGCTGGACAACTTCTGAGATCGGGAATCACGCCAGCAGGATCGGTTGCTGGAGATTCTTTCCGGGCATGATCCAGTCAAGCAACTCCCGCAGTTGCTTCGCTGTTTCCGGTGCTATATCGGCCGCCGGGTGCCGCACCTTCGAAGATTGTATGAGCCCGCGCCGCCTGAAAATCTCCTTGCGGATCGCCACGCCCGGCTGCTGCTCGAATACGATCAACGGCAGGAATCGCTGATAGACCGAGCGGGCGGTTTTCCAGTCTCCCGCCTTTGCCGCCTTGAGCATTGCTGTGAGCACCTCGGGAAAAGCGAACCCGGTGTTGAAACCGTCCGAACCCGCCTCGAGGTCGAACATGGCATAAAGCGTGCCAAGTCCCGTGAGAATGCTGACCGGGCGCTCCAGCAGGCCGCGTAGCTGCCTGATCTTTGGAGCGGTCGGCACCGCTTCCTCCTTTATTCCGGCGATCGCCGGCAGTTCGTTGGCGATGCGCGCGATCAGCCCGGCGGACATGTGTACCTGCGTCGAAGCCGGATGGTCCTGCAGCACGATCGGGATCCCCAGTGCGTCGGCGATTGCGCGGTAGTACTCAAAGACCCGTTCATCGCTCGGTACCGGCTCGGTATGAGGCGTCACCATGACAGCCGCGGCTCCCAGCCTTTGGGCGGACAGGGCGAGATCCCGCGCGGCTCGCGTGCCGCTGGCACTGGCACCGACAATTACCGGCAGTCCTTCCGCCGCCTGGGTAGCGGCGGCAATCACCTGCTCGCGTTCGCCATCGCTGAGCCGGTTGGCTTCTCCGAGTACGCCGAGCACCGTGACGCCGTCTGCCTGCACTTCACGCATGAAGCGCACGATTCGCGTCATGGACTCGAGATCGAGACTCTCGTCTTCGTGAAAAGGCGTGGGGAGGATGGGGAAGACGCCCTGCAAGCGCATTGTGGCGAGTTCAAGGAACGGCAACGGGGCAGATCATAGCGGAGTCGGTAGAATCGCGACTGTTCATCCAAGACAGGGGGAGGACAACAACATGGACATGCCGGTCAACCAGCTGAAGCGCGCGCTCAAGGAAAAGCGCGTGCAGGTCGGCTGCTGGCTGAGCCTGGGGAGTCACGCCTCGGCAGAGATTTGCGCCTCTGCCGGTTTCGACTGGGTGCTGGTGGACACGGAGCATTCGCCCACTGACGTGCCGCAGGTCCACCATCAACTGCAGGCCATAGCGGCCTATCCGGTATCCGCGTTGGTGCGTGCCTACTGGAACGACACCGTATTGATCAAGCGCTTGCTGGATCTCGGCGTTCAGTCCCTGTTGCTTCCTTATGTGCAGAGCGTGGACGAAGCAAGACGAGCGGTCGCGGCGGTGCGCTACCCCCCGCACGGGGTGCGCGGCGTGTCGGCGAACTCACGCTCGAATCGCTTCGGGCGCGTCAAGGATTACTTCAAGCACGCGGACGAAGAGATCTGCCTGATGTTGCAGGTCGAGACCCGGGCGGCGCTGGCGCAGATCGAACAGATGGCGGCAATCGACGGCGTGGACGTGATTTTCATAGGCCCGCAGGATCTGGCGGCCGATCTGGGCCATCTCGGCGATCCGGGCCATCCCGAGGTGCAGGCGGCGATGTCGGACGCGATAAGGCGCATCCGTGCGACCGGCAAGGCGCCCGGCATTCTGTCCTTCATCGAAGCCGATGCGAAGAAGTGGATCGACCAGGGCGCGCTTTTCGTCGCAGTGACGAGCGACCAGTTCCTCCTCGCCCGTTCGACCGAGGCGGTGGTCAAAAGCTACAAAGGTTGATCGGCGCCGAAACGCTCGGCGAGCGTGCGAGCGACCTCCTCGGCGGACGGCGAGATATCGGCGACGACTGCGTCGACCGGCTCCTCGAGCGCGGCGAACTGCGAGCGCAGCAGCGCGGCGGGCATATAGTGGCCGCGGCGTGCCCTGAGCCGCGACTCGATGAGTTCAAAACTGCCTTTCAGGTGGACCCAGTGCACGTCATCGAGGTTCGCCGCCAGGCGGTCGCGGTATTTCTGTTTCAATGCCGAGCAGCCGAGCAGGGTGTCGCGGCCTGCCCCTCGCTGCTCATGCAGCAGCGCGTTGAGCCGGTCCAGCCACGGCCAGCGATCCTCGTCGGAGAGTGGTGTGCCGCCGCGCATCTTTGCTATGTTGGCCGGGGGATGGTAGTCGTCGGCGTCGAAGAAGGGCCAGCCGAGCCGCTGCGCGAGCAACTGGCCCACTGCGGTCTTGCCGCTGCCGGACACCCCCATCAGAACGATGATCATTTGTTGCCGGCGCTGTGCACCGCGTGCCCGCCGAAACTGGCGCGCATCATTGCCAGCAGGCGGGACGCGTAATCGTCCTGTCCCTGGCTCGCGAACCGCGCCATCAGCGCAAGGCTCATGACCGGCGCCGGCACGCCGAGTTCCACCGCCTCGATCGCTGTCCAGCGACCCTCGCCGGAGTCTGCCACGATCGGCTTGACCGACTCGAGCGCGCGCTCGTGCTTCAGGAACTCGGCCATCAGGTCGAGCAGCCACGAGCGGATCACGCTCCCGTGCCGCCAGGACTCGCTGAGCGCTGCTAGATCGATCTGAAACTCCGTCTTGGCCTTGAGCAGCGCGAAGCCCTCGGCATAGGCCTGCATCATGCCGTACTCGATCCCGTTGTGGATCATCTTGGCGAAATGACCCGCGCCGGCAGGACCGCAGTGCAGCCAGCCGGCGTGGGGCGCCGGCGCCAGCTGCCGGACCAGCGGCTCCACTCGGGCGATCGCCTCGCGGCTACCGCCGAGCATGATGGCGTAGCCGTTCTCGAGCCCCCATACGCCGCCCGACACCCCGGCATCGATGAAATCGAGCCCGCGCGCCAACAACGCGCGATGACGGCGAATCGAATCCTTGTAGTGGGAGTTGCCGCCGTCCACCAGCACATCGCCTTCCGAGACCAGCGTGGTCAGCTCCTCGAAGGCGCGTTCGACGACTTCCCCGGCAGGCAGCATGAGCCAGAGCACGCGCGGCGAGGCCATGCTGCGTACCAGGCTCTTCAGGTCGCCATAGGCGGTGACGCCCGGTTCCTGAGCAAGCGCACCGCGCGCCACAGGGCTGACGTCAAACGCGCAAACCCTGACGCTGCGGCGTGCAAGCCGGCGTGCCATATTCGACCCCATGCGGCCGAGGCCAACGATTCCGATGTCCATTTTTATGGCTCCCTGCAGACACGATGTCGCACGCTCGATTGTGTGCGAGAGAGCAGCGGACCGCAACGCGCGGCACGGTAACAACCGATACAATCCGGCGCAACGATTCGGAGGAAAGATGGCGAAAGTCGAACTGGAAGGCCTTGCGGCACTGGAGGCCTGCAAGGGGCGCGAGCTGGTGATCAGCGACTGGCTGAAGGTCACGCAGAGGATGGTTGACGCCTTCGCTGAAGTGACCGGCGACCCGCAGTGGATCCACATCGACGTCAAGCGTGCCCGCCGCGAATCGCCTTTCGGTACAACTGTTGCGCACGGTTTCCTGACGTTATCGCTGTTGTCGCTGTTTCTCAACCGCTCGGTGGTCTTCGGCGGCACCCGCATGGGGGTCAATTACGGGTTCAACAAGCTGCGTTTTACCGCCCCGGTGAAGGTCGGATCCAGACTGCGCGCCCGGTTTCAGGTGAACGAACTCCGGCCGATCGAAGGAGGCAGCCAGATCATCTGGAGCGTGACTATTGAATGCGAGGGCCAGCAGAAGCCGGTCCTGGTCGCCGAGTGGATCACGCGCCGTTACTACTGATTCGTTCGCCCCGGGTGTGCCGGGCACCGGAGGCAGCGCTACCGTTCAGCGCATGGCAAGGGCATGAACGGCGAGAAGGCGGCGTATGCCTTCGGTGACATGGCGGCACGACAGAGTGGCGCCGGTAATGTTGCGGATGTCGCTGTCAAGGCTCAGAACATCGTCTCGAGTCTTGCCGGTGAACTGCGCGCGCCATGCGGGATTGCGGATCTCGTAACCGTAATTCTCGCGGTACTCGAGCACTTCGACGCCCAGAACCCTGCCGCCTTGAGACAGGGCAACCGCGTAGGTGATCAACTCGTGTTTGCCGATGACCTCGTCGACCACGAACCACCCGTGCAAATGGTTGCCGTGCCGCGCGGCCCACACGTTGTGGCGGGGCGAGCGTACCGGCAGACCGGTCGTCGATTCCACGGCGGCGACCTGCGCGGCAGTCAGCACCAGCGGTCGCGCCTCGAACTCGGCCGCGTCCGGAAACAGGACCCGCTGGGCCTGTTCCACGGTGAGGTACTGGACTGCATAACAGTCTGCAGCCGCGAACACGGCAGGAGTTACCAGAAAGCTGATCCAGGGGTTCATTGCCTTTCTTTGCGGATGGCAACGTAGGGTCGCCGCGCAGTGAGTCTAGAATGCCATGGCCCCATCTTTTGCCCAACCGGACGATCATGCTGCCAGCGATTTTTGTTTCCCACGGTGCGCCGTTGCTCGCGATCGAGCCCGGCCCCACTCACGAATTCCTCAAGAGGCTCGGGTTCGAGCTGGGGAAACCGGATGCGATCCTGGTTGTCTCAGCGCACTGGGAAGCGACGCATCCCACCCTGAGCACGGTTGTCAGTCCTCGGACGATTTACGACTTCAGCGGTTTCCCGCAGGAACTGTATCGCATCGAATACCCGGCGCCCGGAGCTGTGGAGGTGGCTCAGCGCGCTCGGTCTTTGTTCGCTGCCGCCGGAATAGATGTCGCGGTCGACTCGACGCGTGGACTGGACCATGGCGCCTGGGTGCCGCTGTGCCTGATGTATCCGGATGCGGCTATTCCGGTCACGCAGCTGAGTGTGCAGACCCGATTGGGACCGGAGCATCATCTGCACCTGGGCGAGGCGCTGCGCCCGCTGCGCAACGACAACGTGCTGATTCTGGGTTCGGGCAGTGCGACTCACAACCTGCGGGAAATCCGCTGGGACAGGTCCGGGCCGGTACCGGACTGGGTCGCGGCCTTCCAGGAGTGGGTCGCCGGTGCGATTGAGGAAAGCCGGACCGCCGAGCTTCTTCGCTATCGAGAGCTAGCGCCGCATGCGGCGCGTAACCATCCGACCGAGGAGCACTTTCTGCCGCTGTTTGCCGCACTCGGCGCAGGCGGCGCCGGGGGAACGGGCCGCAGAGTCCATCGTGCCCATACGTTTGGCGTGCTGGCGATGGACGCCTATCGGTTCGACTGAAGCGCAGTGTGATTTCAGCCGGTCAGGGAAGGACGGAGGCCAAAGGTGCCGCGGTCTGATTTCAGGTTCAGTCATCAGCTGAGGGTTCGCTGGGCCGAAGTGGACAGGCAGGGCGTTGTCTTCAATGGCCATTACCTGACCTACTTCGACATTGGCATTACCGAGTACTACCGCGCGATAGGGCACCCTTACCCCGGGGATCTGGTCGCGGCCGATTCCGACCTGTTTGCCAGGAAGGCGGAGATCGAATATCTGGCGAGCGCCGGTTACGACGATGTGCTGGCTATCTGCGTGCGGGTGGCGGCGCTCGGCAACTCGAGCTTCCGGTTCGCCCTCGAAATCTACCGCGAAGACGAACTTCTGGCGACCGGCGCGCTGGTGTACGTAAATGCCGATCCGCGATCAAGACGCTCCAGGCCCTTGCCAGTCTTTTTGCGGGAGGCTATCTGCCGGTTTGAGAGGACTGCCCCGACCGATACCGGCAGAGAGGGCATAGAGCAGGCAAGGTAGAATCGCCCGCTTGGTCGCTGCACCTGCCCGGGCCAAGGCTGCGGCGACCGGCAAGGTCGCATCAGGGCAGACCCTTAACCGCCGTCAAGACGGCTTCCGGAGAACTCGAGTAAACGGGAATCGATAATGGAATTCGACTATTCGCCGAAGGTGAAGGAACTGCAGGCCAGGGTCTCGGACTTCATGAAGGTCCACGTCAGCCCCAACGAGAAACGCTTTTTCTCGGAGATCGAAGACAACCGAAAGAAGGGCAATGCCTGGATCCCGACGCGGCTGGTCGAGGAACTCAAGCCCAAGGCGCGCGCCGCAGGGCTCTGGAACCTCTGGCGCCCGAAGGATCACGGCGGGTCGCTGACCAACCTGGAGTACGCGCCTCTGTGCGAGATCATGGGGCAGGTGTCATGGGCATCGGAAGTCTTCAATTGCTCGGCCCCCGACACTGGAAACATGGAAGTCCTGCTGCGCTACGGAAGCGCGGAGCAACAGAAACAGTGGCTGGCCCCGCTGCTCGAAGGCGAGATCCGCTCCGCGTTTCTGATGACCGAGCCGGACGTGGCCTCGTCAGACGCCACCAATATCCAGTGCCGCATCGAGCGCAAGGGTGGGGAATACGTGATCAACGGCCGCAAGTGGTGGTCGTCGGGTGCGGGTGATCCGCGCTGCAAGATCTTCGTGCTTATGGGCAAGTCCGATCCGGACAACGCCGACCGGCACAAGCAGCAGTCGATGATCCTGGTGCCGCGGGACGCCAGGGGCGTGACGGTCGTGCGCCCCCTGTCGGTGTTCGGCTACGACGACGCGCCGCACGGGCACATGGACGTCACCCTCGAGAATGTGCGGGTACCTGCATCTAATCTGCTGCTCGGCGAGGGCCGCGGCTTCGAGATTGCGCAGGGACGCCTTGGGCCGGGCCGAATCCACCATTGCATGCGTATCGTTGGCCAGGCGGAACGAGCGCTCGACCTGATGTGCAAGCGGCTGGGATCGCGTGTGGCTTTCGGAAAACCGGTGTCGGAGCAGGGGGTGTGGCACGAGCGTATCGCCGAAGCCCGGATCATGATCGAACAGGCGCGCCTGCTGGTGCTAAAGGCGGCCTACATGATGGACACGGTCGGCAACAAGGAGGCCAGGGCCGAGATCGCCATGATCAAAGTACTGGCGCCGAACATGGCGCAACAGATCATCGACTGGACAATCCAGGCACACGGCGGTGGTGGGGTCAGCGACGACTTTCCGGTTGCATGGATGTGGGCCTGGAACCGCACCTTGCGCCTGGCCGACGGGCCCGACGAAGTGCATCGCAGTCAGATAGCGAAGCTCGAACTGCGTAAGCACCTTCATCGCTGAGGATTGTGCGATGCAGCAGGCAACCATGGACAGCAACTTGAACTTCAGCGGCGAAGGCGATGAATTTGGTCGGAAAAGAAGTTTTACCTGGATTCTCTCAAGGTGCGCATTACCGGCTGATGAAAAGTTTTTACCGAGAGCTTTTTTTTACACGTGAACAAAGCGTTGTAAGGGGTTGAAACAGGGTAGTGGTTCGTGTATTTTCCGCCGAGTAACCTCTGACGTTACATTCCCTAAAATACGACCCGCTCGAAAGGGGGAGTTTTGCAATGAAGATCTCGTTCCAAGTAAACGGAAAACAAACGAGTGTAGATGTCCCGCCTGACACACCATTACTCTGGGTTGTTCGCGACACACTGGGCATGACCGGAACGAAGTTCGGTTGTGGCAAGGCCTTGTGCGGCGCGTGTACGGTACACCTGAACGGAATGGCTGTTCGCTCCTGTCAGACTCAGGTCGGCTCGGTTGCCGGCCAGAAGGTGACGACTATCGAAGGCCTTGGCGGCAGCCACAAAGTGCAGAAGGCATGGGTTGCGCTGGACGTGCCGCAATGTGGTTACTGTCAGCCAGGGCAGATGATGCAAGCCGCAGCGTTGCTCGCCAACAACAAGAATCCCACCGACGAGGATATCGATGCCTGGATGTCGGGCAATATCTGCCGTTGTGGCACCTATCCTCGCATTCGCGCCGCCATCAAGGCAGCAGCGAAGCTGGCGTAAGGGGGAGATGAGACATGGAAAACATTGTGAAAAATGAAACCCGTCGTGATTTCCTGAAGGTCAGCGGCACGGTGGCCGGCGGTCTCGCGCTGGGCTTTTACCTGCCCACCGGTCCGCGCGTGGCCCGCGCCGACGCTGGCGGCGGATATGCGAGCCCCAACGCCTGGGTCCGTGTCGGCCTGGACAATACCATCACCATCATGTGTGCCCGCTCGGAGATGGGCCAGGATGTGTACACGTCCATGCCGCTGCTGGTCGCCGAGGAACTCGACGTAGATATCAACAAGATCAAGGTCGAGTTTGCCCCGCCTGCAGAGGTCTACATAAACGCGCTGCTCGGCGGACAGCTCACCGGCGGCTCAACCGCGGTGCGCGATGCTTGGGAGAAGCTGCGCAAGGCAGGCGCCTCTGCCCGCATGATGCTGGTGGCTGCGGCTGCCGATCAGTGGGGCGTCGACCCCGGGCAGTGCACGACAGCCAATGGAGTGGTGAGCGGTCCCGGCGGCAAGCGCGCCAACTACGGCCAGCTCGCCGCCAAGGCGGCGCAGATGGAGGTGCCGAAGGATCCGGCGCTGCGGCCCGCAAGCCAGTTCAAGTATGTCGGCAATACCAAGATCAAGCGGCTGGACACTGAAGCCAAGGTCAGAGGTACCGCGCAGTTCGGTATCGATACCCGGGTTCCGGGAATGCTCTATGCCGCAGTAGCGATGCCGCCGATGATCGGAGGCAAGGTAGCCTCCTACGACGATTCGCGGGCGAAGTCGATGCCGGGGGTCAAGGCCGTGGTGCAATACAGCCGCGGTGTAGCCGTGGTCGCCGACTCGTACTGGCAGGCGAAGAAAGCCAAGGACCTGCTTCTGGTTCGCTGGGATGCCGGCCCGAATGCCGACCTTGACCAAGGGAGGATCTGGAGCGGGCTGACCGACGCATCGAAGCAAGCTGGTGCGGTTTTCCGTGAGCACGGCAACGTCGATCAGGGAATGTCCTCGGCGGTGAAGTCGGTGCAGGCGGAGTATCGCCTGCCGTTCCTCTCCCACTCGCCGATGGAGCCGCAGAACACTACTGCCGACGTGCGTGCCGACAAGGCCGTCATAATCACGCCGACCCAGTTCCAGCAGCTCATTCCACACGTAGTAGCGGGCGCCACCGGGCTCAAGCCGGAACAGGTGGAAGTCATCACCACGTTCCTTGGCGGCGGGTTCGGTCGCCGCGTGGAGGTGGATTACGCCATCGATGCCGCGGAGATTTCCAAGGCAGTTGGTGCGCCGGTCAAGATGGTCTGGAGCCGCGAAGACGATATGACGCATGACTCCTATCGTCCGGCTGGTATCTACCAGCTTACCGCGGGTCTGGATTCCGGCGGCAAGCCGACAGCAATGCGTTTCCATTCCACCAGCCCTTCGATCTCCGCCCGTCTGTTCCCGAGCATCGTCAAGGACGGGATCGACCCGTTCGCGGTCGAAGGGATCGACAACTACCCGTACGACACGCCGAATCTGAAGTTCACGTATCAGATGCACGATACCGGCGTGACCCCGGGCTACTGGCGTGCGGTGTCGCATAACCTCAATGCGGTTGCCCTCGAGTGCTTCATCGACGAGATGGCGCACGCGGCTGGCAAGGATCCGATCCAGTACCGCCTCGACATGCTCGATATGGGTTCGACCAAACACCAGTGGTCGGGCCTGTCCGCGGGCGTCCCGGTAGGTGCGCGAATGAAGCGCGCTCTGGAGGAGATCCGCGCCAAGTCGGGCTGGGGCAAGAAGATGCCCGCCGGCAAGGGCATGGGAGTCGCCGTGATGGAAGGCTACAACACGGTGATTGCAATGGTGGCGGAGGTAACAGTGACAGGCAGCTACGACGTGATCATCGATAAAGTCACGGCGGTAGTCGATGCCGGCACTCTGGTCCATCCGGACCAGGCCCTGGCGCAGATGCAGTCGACGATCAACTTCGGCCAGTCGGCCTGCATGTGGGGTGAGATCACGGTGAAGAACGGTGGTGTCGAACAGAACAATTTCGACATGTACCGGGTGGCCAGGATCAACGAGGCGCCCAAGGTTCTCGACATCCACTTCATCAAGAGCGACAGCGTTCCCGGCGGTCTGGGAGAGCCTGGTACTGCGGTGATCCAGCCGGCCATCGGCAATGCGATCTTCGCAGCCTGCGGCAAGCGCTGCCGGACTCTGCCTTTCACCCCCGAGAATATCCGCGGGGCGTAAGCACCGACAGCCGCCCTCGCAGAGGGCGGCTGCCGTTCCGGCCTGTCATTTGTATAAGAGCCCCTCGGCACCGTGTCGAGGGGCTTTTTTTCTGGCCGATGGGCGCCGGCTGATCTAGAATCGCTATTCCCATTCGAATAGAACGATACCATCTCCATGGACAGCGTTGATCTTCAGGTGCTGAGGAGCAGCGTCGAGTGGCTCACCTCCGGGCATCGTGTCGTCCTTGGAACCATAGTCGAGACCTGGGGTTCTTCGCCACGGCCGCCGGGCGCAATGCTGGCAGTGCGCGGCGACGGACTGGTCGCCGGCTCGGTTTCCGGCGGCTGCGTGGAGGACGACCTGGTCGACAAGATCCGCAGTAACTCTCTTGCGGTGCGAAGACCTGAAGTCGTGGTCTACGGAATAACCAAGGAAGACGCGCAGCGTTTCGGTCTGCCGTGCGGGGGCCGGCTGCAGCTGGTGCTCGAGCCGCTGGCCGAGCTTGGGGCGCTTGCCGATCTGTTGAGACGAGTCGAGCGCCATGAGCTGGTAGCGCGAACGCTGGATCTGCAGTCCGGCAGGACGACGTTGGGCCCGGCCACTCGCAGTGATGTACTGAGTTTCGACGGCCAGAAGCTGCGGAGCGTGCACGGTCCGCGCTGGCGCCTGCTCATCATCGGCGCCGGGCAGCTGTCGAAGTATCTGGCGCAGATGGCCCAGGCGCTCGACTACCAGGTCATCGTCTGTGACCCGCGCGAGGAGTACGCGAATACCTGGGACGTGAACGGCGCCCTTCTCGATCGAGGGATGCCGGATGACGTAGTCGTAGCGCTGAATCTGGACTCGCACAGCGCAGTGGTTGCGGTCACCCACGATCCCAAGCTCGATGACCTGGCGCTCATCGAGGCGCTGAAATCTCCTGCGTTCTACGTCGGTGCGCTGGGTTCGCGACTGAATACTCAGAAGCGCCGCGAGCGTTTGGCAGGTTTTGATCTGTCTCAGGCCGAGCTTGCCAGGCTGCACGGCCCTGTAGGGCTGCGCATCGGCAGCAAGACTCCGCCCGAAATCGCGGTATCGATACTGGCCGAGGTGACCGCGGTGCGCCACGGCATTGATCTGGCCAGCGTCGGGCACAAGGAATCCAAGGAAGCCACTGCCGATGGCAACAGTCAGGTGTGCGCGGCGGTGCAGCGCGCCTGAAGCGGGTCTTCGATGAACAGCTCATGGGAGCCGCGGGGCTCCCATCTTTTTTCGAGATCCCCGAGGGACACAGGAGAGCATTGAAATGAGACTGAACAACAAGATCGCGATCGTTACCGGTGGCGGCTCCGGATTCGGCGAGGGAATCGCCAAGCGCTTCGCCGAGGAGGGATGCAAGGTCGTAGTCAACGACATCAATGCTGCCGGCGGCGAGCGCGTGGCGGGGGAGATCAACGCCGCCGGCGGAAGATCGGCTTTCTTCCGGGCGGACGTGTCGAAGGATGCGGACTGGGGCGCGCTGCTCAGGTTCACGCTCGAATCCTACGGCGGTCTCACTATCGTGGTGAACAACGCCGGCACCACACACCGCAACCAGCCGCTGCTCAATGTGACGGAAGACCAGTTCGACCGGGTTTTCGCAGTGAACGTAAAGAGCCTGTTCCATAGTGCGCGCAACATCGTCCCCTATTTCCGCCGCAACGGCGCAGGAGTCTTCATCACGGTCGCTTCAACCGCCGGCGTACGTCCGCGGCCTGGGCTGGTGTGGTACAACGGCAGTAAAGGCGCGGCGATCGTCGCCAGCCGGGCGATGGCGGTCGAGTTGGCGCCGGACAGGATCCGGGTCAATGTGGTCAACCCGGTGGCCGGCGACACGCCTTTACTCGCACAGTTCATGGGCTCGGACACTCCTGAAATGCGCTCCAAGTTCATTTCAACGATTCCCCTGGGTCGTCTGAGCAAGCCGATCGACGTCGCCAATGCCTGTCTTTACCTTGCATCGGACGAGGCGGAATTCATCACCGGCGCCTGCCTCGAGGTCGACGGCGGGCGCTGTGTTTGACCGCTCGGGCGATGATTGCGACGTTCCGGGGAGCCCTGCCGCAGGACGCCGAACACGTCGTGGCGCTGATGCAGCGCTACTATGCGGAAGACGGTTACGAGTTCGACGCCGACGCGGCCCTTTCAGCGTTACAGGAACTGCTGGCACGGCCCGCGCTCGGACAGGTCTGGTGCGTGGAAGCGTCTGGAGAAACCGTCGGCTACTTCGTGCTCACGCTGGGTTACAGTCTTGAGTACCGCGGCGTGGACGCTTTCCTGGACGAGTTGTACCTCCTGCCCGATTACCGCGGGCAGGGAATCGGCAAACAGGCAGTAGCTTGCCTGGAGGACCGGGCGCGCGCGCTGAACGTTCGCGCCCTGCATCTTGAAGTGGAAAGAACCAAGCCGCGAGCGATCGCCCTGTATCGCCGCCGGGGCTTCGACGCCCACGACCGTTTCCTGATGACCAAACTCCTGTAACGAGCTGGACTGGGTCGTCTGTGAATTCCTCGATCCCGCTGTTTTCCGCCTGAGGCCGGCGATTGCGCGCCGTCAGCCGGTGAAAGCCTGAATTCCGGTCTGGGCGCGGCCGAGGATAAGGGCATGGACGTCGTGCGTGCCCTCGTACGTGTTCACAGCCTCGAGATTCAGCACATGGCGGATGACGTGGTACTCGTCTGAGACGCCGTTGCCGCCGTGCATGTCGCGCGCCAGGCGAGCGATTTCCAGCGCCTTGCCGCAGGAGTTGCGCTTGATGAGCGAGATCATCTCGGGCGCAGCGCGGCCTTCGTCCATCAGCCGCCCTACGCGCAGCACGCTCTGCAGGCCGAGCGTAATCTCAGCCTGCATGTCGGCCAGTTTTTTCTGTATGAGTTGATTTGCCGCCAACGGCCGGCCGAACTGTTTTCGATCCAGGGTGTAATCGCGGGCCGCGTGCCAGCAGAATTCTGCTGCTCCCAGCGCCCCCCAGGCGATTCCATAACGCGCCTTGTTGAGGCAGCCAAATGGGCCCTTCAAACCCTCGACGTTGGGCAGCAGGTTCTCCTCCGGAACCAACACGTCGTCCATGACAACTTCGCCGGTAATCGAGATGCGCAGGCTGAACTTGCCTTCGATCTTGGGCGTGGACAGGCCTTTCATTCCACGTTCGAGAATGAACCCCCGGATCACTCCTGCTTCGTCTTTGGCCCAGATCACGATCACGTCCGCTACTGGAGCGTTGGTGATCCACATCTTGGCACCCTTGAGCAGGTAACCGCCGCTTGTCCTTCGAGCGCAAGTGATCATGCTGCCGGCATCCGACCCGAAGTCCGGCTCGGTCAGGCCGAAAGCGCCGAGAAGTTCGCCTTTGGCCAACCCTGGAAGGTACTTCTGCCGCTGCATTTCGGTGCCGTAGGCATGGATCGGATACATCGTCAGGCTGGACTGGACGCTCATCATCGAACGGTAGCCCGAGTCCACGCGCTCGATCTCGCGAGCGATCAAGCCGTAGCAGACGTGGCTCACACCGGCACAGCCGTAGCCCTCGAGGGTGCAGCCGAGAAAACCCATCGCGCCCATTTCGTCGAACACTTCGCGGTCGAACCGCTCATGGCGATGGGCATCGCGGGCCCGGGGCATCAGTTTCTCCTGGCAGAAGGCGCGTGCGGAATCGCGAACGATGCGCTCTTCTTCGGTGAGCAGTTCGTCGAACAGCAATGGATCGTCCCAGCGGAATTCCGGGCGCTTCATCGGGGCGTTCATAGATCTTCCTTGAATGAGTCGGCAGGCGGCCCAAGAGGCAGCGGCAGCCGTTGCCTATTCTAAGCCAAGGCCAGGAACGGCCGATCTTGGCCTATTGCTTCTGTTTGTTGCAGATTTCGAAACCGTCCCGCCAGCCGGTGGCATACATCGGTTCGTTCTTGAAGCGGGTCTCGTCTCGCACCGAGCCGACAAGGCGGCCCGCGCTGTCGCAGCCATCAAGGTAACCAGCACGGAACGCGGGTGGATAGCCGCCGAGGTTGACGTTCGCGTCTTTCGTCTGCTGCGAGCAGGAGCCGACTGCGGCCGCGATCGCGAGCAACCATAGCGTCTGTTTCATCTGGGCGAGCCTCCTATCGAATCCTGGCTCGACTGCCGCAGCTGGGCAAGCGTCGCGCGCGCTGTGGGTTCGAACTGTCCCCCCGCCGCAACCGCCCGCTCGGCTGCCACGATTGCTTCCTGGAGGCGTCCCTGCGAAGCGAGGGTCAGGGCGAGGTTGTTCAGGGCTGGCGCCGGATCGCCCGGCAGTGCCGCAGCCTGCATGAAAGCGTTTTCAGCGCGCGGCCAGTCGGCAAGTCCGTAGGCGTTGTTGCCCAATCCGAGCCACGCCATGCGGTTACCCGGCCACCGCTGCACTGCGGCGTCGTAGGCCGGCAGCGCCGCGCCTGCGGCTGCCGACCTCTCGAACGCCATCGCTGCCTGCAGGTAGTCGCGTTCCGGCACAGTCGACGGCAGCGTGCCCGGTCTGAATGCAGTCATGGCCCAGCGGCCTGAGCCCGACCAGGAGCGTTCAAAGGTGGCAATAGGCAGTTCCAGTCGTCGGGCGGTCCCGCTGCGCAGTACGATGCTGCGCGAATCAAGGCTGTAGCCGATGATTACCGCGTAGTGCCAGCGTGGCAGCCAGGAAAGCCCGAGATTCTGCAGTACGATGACCGGGTAACCTTCCGCCACGGTTTGCAGCAGCGCGGGCAGGACCGGCTCGATCTCGATAGCGATCGATCCATAGCGACGCGCCGTGGCAAGCATTTCGACCTGCAGACTGCCCCTGCGCGCCGGGAGATACACCTGGTCGACAAGGGCCTCGGGGTCGACCCGCGAACCGGAAGCAGCGAGCACCGTGGCGAGCGCTGCCGGCCCGCATTGGTAGTCCGACTGCGTGAAGAACGGCGTGTCGGAGAGTTCGACGCTCGAGGGGAGCGGTGGTTGCCCGTCCGACAGGACGCGGTTAGGCGGCCCCGCGCAGGCGGCCAGGACAAAGAGAAAAAAAAGGGCACCCGACAAGGGAGGAAATCGGGCGCCCAACACGCAAAAGCGCATCAACAAATCGCAGGTTCAGTTCATCGGCCGCATGCCTCGATGGCTGCTGTGCAGAGGTGCATGATCTGTCTAACCCTGAGACACGATCGAGCCGTTGATCAGACGTACACGCTCGCCGACCGAAAAGCGTGGCCGCTGGATCTCGTAGATTGTCCTGATTGTCCCGTCCTCCATCCTGACCCGCACAACGAAACTCGTCATCCGCGCATCGTCGGCTGGCGTGACTTCACCCTCAGCATGGATCGCGCTGATCACGAGAGCGGCTGCGTGAGTCTGTCCGTCAGAAGCTGTGGTAACCAAGGCAGGCCGCGCAGCGCCCGCCTGGATCGAGTAAACGACACCGCAGGTCGAACAGGCTGTGCGGCCGATGCGCTGGCCGGGACGAAACCCAAAAGGCCGGCTGGCGGGTACCGGTTCCGAGCCACTCTGGCGAGTAAGCCCCAGGTGCGTAGGACCACTTGCGGCTGGAGCGACAGCGACTGCCACGCTTTTCTGGTCTGGAATGCCGCTCGTGAAGGCAAAAAACGGATCGATGGCACCCCGGCCGAAAGGCAGGTAACCGGTGATGGCTGCAACGCCCAGGCAACTGAAAGTGATGACCGAGATAGCCGCGCCGATGATCAGTGGGTACAACAGCCGATTTTTGAGTGTCATTAGAGTGTTCTGTTGCCCGCGTTCCAGAAAAGTACTGAAAGCACGCTGTATGCCATCGATAAGTATAGTAATGAATCATAACCATATGCTGGGAACTTCGACAAGATTCTTAGAACAGCCTGTCGCCGCGTCGCGACAATAGGTCGACATCCCCTGCTAACTAATTGAAAGAAAGTGCGTTTCTGGTGTCGCCCGCTGGCGACAATGGGGAAGTGGGCGCCCGCCTTCTTAGAGCGCTTTGAACATCTTGGGATCCAGATGGTGGCGCTGCAGCAGCTTGTAGAACTCGGTGCGATTACGCTTGGCCAGCCGCGCAGCCTGCGTCACGTTTCCCCCGGTAATCTTGAGTAGCTTGACCAGGTACTCGCGCTCGAATTCGCTGCGCGCCGCCTCGAAAGAGGCCAGTTCTGCGGTACGACCGGTCAGCGCGTGTTCGACCAGCGAGGCAGGGATTATCTGGGTCGTGGCCAGCGCCACGGCCTGCTCGATCACGTTGTAGAGCTCCCGTATGTTGCCGGGCCAGGAGGCCTTTACCAACACCTCCATCGCTTCGCCGGAGAAGCCGTTGAGCGCTTTGCCGTACTTGGCGACGAGCTGGGCCAGGAAATAGGCGGCGAGCGCGGGGATGTCCTCTCGGCGTTCTGACAGCGAGGGCAGCGCGAACGAAACTACGTTGAGACGGTAATACAGATCCTCGCGGAAGCGGCCAGCGGCGATCTCATCCTCGAGATTACGATGGGTGGCGGAGATGATCCTTACGTTGACGGGGATCGTCTGAGTCGAGCCGATCGGGCGGATCTCCCTCTCCTGCAGAACGCGCAGAAGCTTTACCTGGAGCGGCACCGGCATATCACCGATCTCGTCCAGGAAGACCGTTCCGCCGTCGGCTGCCTGGAACAGCCCCTTGTAGTCCCGTGCCGCCCCGGTGAACGACCCCTTCATGTGTCCGAACAACTCTGATTCGAGCAACTGCTCCGGAATCGCTGCGCAGTTCACCGCAACGAAAGGCCTATCGGCTCGCGTACTCGCTCGATGGATCGCCTGCGCCAGCATTTCCTTGCCGGTTCCGCTCTCTCCCCGGATCAGCACGCTGGCGTCGCCTCCGGCGACCAGTTTCGCCTTGCTGAGGATGCTCTCCATTACCGGGCTGCGTGTGATCATGCCGGACCGCCACTGCGGATCAGCGTCGCTTCTCGCCGCAGCCGAGCCGCTCACCGACATCGCGCGCTCGACCTGCGCCAGCAGCTCCTTGCCGTCGAATGGTTTGGTCAGATAGCCGAAGATCCCCCGCTGGGTCGCCGCCACCGCGTCCGGGATCGTGCCGTGCGCGGTCAAAATAATGACCGGAAGCGCGGGATGCGCTTTGCGAATATTCTCGAACAGCGCCATTCCGTCCATCCCGCTCATCCTGAGGTCGGTTATGACGATCTGTGGAACCGAGACCGCAAGCCGTCCCAGCGCCCGCTCCGCACTGTCGGCGCTCTCCACGATGTAGCTGGCCCCCTCGAGGCGAAAGGTCAGAAGGCGGAGGATATCGGGATCGTCGTCGACGATCAGCACTTTGCCTTTGGTGTTCATCTCTTGGGTTGCGCTGCCTGTTCGCGCTCGATCATCTTCATCTCCATCTCCAGGAGCGCCTCCAGCTTCTGCTGCAATGCCTCTGCCCGGCGCTGTTCTTCGCGTAGCTTCCCCGAGTGCGCCTGCAGGGCGTCGTCGATCCGCCGGAATTCCAGGAGGTATACCTGCAGCAGCTGAGCGAACGGGCGCAGTTTCGACTCCGACGGAACGCGATCCCTGAGTATGGGCTGCAGGAGGCCGATGGCGACTGCATCGTCGCGAAACGCGGCGCCGGGAATCGACAGCATCAGGGCAAGCTGCATGCGGTTTACGTCCGACCCGTCCCTGTCAAACGCTACTCGCGCTTTATCGAACTCCTTGCCAAGTTCGGGTCCCTTGAGCGCCAGTATGCGCTGATGGAATGCCAGCAGCCGGTCGACATCGCTGACAGCCGGTTCGGGTGCAAGGGGCGGAGGCACGTTATGCCGAGACGGAGCACTGGGCGCGGGAAGCGGGGGCACTTCGAGGCGAGTCGGGGCGTTGGGTGCGGGGAGCGCAGTCTCGTCAGGGCGGGAAGGGGCGCTGGGTGCGGGAAGTGGGGCGCCTTCGCGGCGGGACGGAGCGGCGGCACACGCCGCGAGGAGCCCGCCAAGCAAGACAAGGGACCAGGCCGTCTTCAAGCCGCAGCCTCCAGTTGCCTGCTGGGCAGGACGATACGCAGGTGCGCGCCGGGATTGCCGTCGTCGATGACCTCCGCTGTACCATGATGCGCGAGGGCGTACTCGCGCACGATAGCCAGGCCGAGGCCGGTGCCCTTCACCGGCCCGGTGTACTCAGTGCTGCCCTGGTAGAAGGGCTCGAACACGCGGACCCGATCCTCACGCGCGATTCCCGGGCCATCATCCATGACGTCTATCACGAGGTCAGCACCGCGGCGACGTAGTAGGAAGCGGATGGTGCCCCCCATGGGCGAGAATTTGATGGCATTGGATAGAAGGTTATCTACGATTGCTTCGATCTTCTTCTCATCGCCCTCCATGTCTAGGTCGGAAGCCGAGAGATTCAGGCTGAGGTTCTTTGCCCGCATCGCCAGCGAGTGCTGTTGGGCGACCCGGGACACGAGCGCCCGGAGGCTAAAGCGAGCCAGACTGAGAGCGGCGGTATGGAACTGAGCGCTGTGATAGTTTAGCAAGTCCTCGATCAGGCGCTGCAGGCGCAGTGTATTTTGTCTGAGAATTCGAGCGATCTCGATCTGGCCCGGCGTCATCTTGCCGGTGACCTCGTCCGCCAGCAGTTCCACACCCTCCCGCAGCGCCGTCAACGGGGTCTTGAGTTCGTGCGAAACGTGGCGCAGAAAGCGTGACTTCTGCTCCTCCAGATCGAGCAAGCGAAGACGCAGCCAGTCCAGCTGCCGGCCCAGAGACTCCAGGTCCGCGGGACCCTTGATGCTGATCTTGGAATCGAACCCGCCCTCTCCCAGGCGGCGGATAGCGGTTTCTATCTGAGCGATCGGTCTGCGGATCAGCAGCGTGGCTCCCACCACCAGGAACACCGCAACCGGCGCCAGCCCCAGCAACTGCCAGAATACGAACTTGCGTGTTTCTCCAGACATGCGTTGCACCGTATCGACCTCCCGGTCGACCAGGAGATTTCCCCGATCGTCGAGATCGCGGGCTGCCTGTGACAGTGCCGAGAACCCGGCAGTCAATGGCGCAGCGGCCTCGGGGTCGGTGGAGGCTGCGCTCACACGCGCATGCAACTCGGACTCGATTCTGATCAGGTTTTCCAGTGCCTGACGCTGCGGTTCTTCCAAGGGGAATCCAGACAGGCGCTGAGCGGTCTGCAGAAAGCGCTCGTGCGCCAGGGTATAGCCTTGCAGCACCGCCGGCTCTCCGATGATCGCGAACTGGCGCACGCTGCGCTCCATCGCGGTGGCATGCTCGATCAGAGCGCGGCTGGTCTGGGTTGCCTGCACTGCCTGATAGAGCACCCTCTGGCTGTGGCCGGCAAGCCGGCTGATCGAGTAGGCGTTATAGAGCAACGCCAGAATCAGCGGCAGGACCGCGAGGGCGAATCCTGACAGGATCAGCTTGAGGAACGAGCGTGGGTAATACAGCTGCATGGCCTGCCTACACTATCGCACGGATCGAGGTGAGGGTGGGCCACCTGGAGCCCTCGACCTGGTGTTCTTCCGCGTTTCAGACAAAGCGAGCCTCCACGCATCCCAGGTTGCCGAAGTCCGCTGCCACATGATCCCCGCTGGAGATCTCCAGCGGCACGACACAGGTACCGGTAGTAACGAACTCATCGGCCTTCAGCCACTGTCCGTGAGAGCACAGCTCGTTGGCGATCCAGGTCAGGGCCACGCGCGGGTCACCAAGCACGTTTGCGCCTTTGCCTTCGCGCACGATTTCGCCGTTGCGGCGAGCGAGGACACGATGCCTGGTGAGATCGACCGGCCTCCAGTCAACCGTAGCTTCCGGCCCGAGCACGAACCAGCAGGCGCAGGCGTTGTCCGCGATCAACTGGGCTTCGCCTGCCTGAGGGAAATCGCGAAACCGCGAATCGGGGACTTCGATCGCGCAGTGAAGCGAGCCGACCGCCTCCATCACCTCATCCACTGCGTATGGCGTGCCGCGTGGCGGCAACGGACGGGCCATGCGAAAAGCGAATTCCGCCTCTGCCACTCGCATGATGTTGCTGTTTAGGGAAGCGCTTGCGCCGGACTTCAGCACGCGCCCGGACAACAACCGTCCGGCGAGCGGCCTTCCCACACCGATGTGCTCCTGTCCTGCGCGGCTCGTTGCCGCAATCTTCCAGCCGAACGGGACTTGCCCTGAGAGCGCCGCCAGCGCGGCTTGAACGGCATAGCCGGCCTTGCGATCCTTGGGCCGACAGACAGGCGGAAGAGAGTCGATCCGGGTTCCCTCGCTCCAGTTGCGCCACAGAATCCTCGCGGCTTCGACCGCAGCAGAGTGCCTCATTGTCGCCCGCGATTCCGGGTGCCGGTCGTCGCTGTCAGCCACCGCGATCTCCCACTCGGTGGCGAGCTACTGCGGCAGCGGTCGCTGTCGATGTTATTGATGAGAACCACAGTTCGAGGAATCGCTCCCACGGCGAACCGCTGCGGGTGGTGCCGGGAGAGGGGGTCGAACCCTCACGGTATCGCTACCGCGGGATTTTGAGTCCCGTGCGTCTGCCTATTCCGCCATCCCGGCTCGAGGCGCGAATTATCTCTGAAAGCACGATCCGCCAGCAAGAAAGAACCGCCGCGGCCGATATAATCCGGCCATGCGCATCGAAGAGTTCGACTACGAACTGCCGGCAGAGCTGATCGCGCAGTATCCGCATCCCGAGCGAGCAGCAAGCCGGCTACTGCACCTAAAGGCGGCCACAGGCGAGGTATCGGATTGGCGCTTCGTCGATCTGCCCCGTTTTCTCCGGCCGGGAGATTTGCTGGTAATGAATGATACCCGCGTGATCAAGGCGCGGCTCGGGGCAAGGAGGACCAGCGGCGGGAAAGTGGAGTTGATGATTGAAAGGGTTCTTGACACACGTACGGCCGTAGCCATGCTGCGCGCCAGCCACCCGCCGAAGGCGGGCCAGTTCATCCAGATCGAGGCAGCAGGCAGGGCGCTGATCAAGTCGCGACTGGGCGACCTGTTCGAACTGGAGTTCGAGGAAGACGTGCTTCCTTTGCTTGAACGCGCCGGCAGCGTGCCGTTGCCGCCATACATCCAACGTCAGCCCGGAACGATGGACGAAGCGCGCTATCAGACGGTCTACGCTAAGGAGCCCGGCGCGGTTGCAGCGCCTACTGCCGGACTGCACTTCGACGTCACGATGCTCGACAGCGTGCGCCGTGCCGGGGCGCGGCTTGCGTTCGTCACACTGCATGTGGGCGCCGGCACCTTTCAGCCGGTGCGCGCTGAGTACATCGACCAGCACGTCATGCACAGCGAACGGTACAGGATTCCAAAGGAAACCGCGGCAGCGGTGGCGCGCACTCGGGCAGAGGGCGGCCGAGTGCTGGCGGTGGGAACGACCAGTCTGCGGGCGCTCGAGTCGGGCTACGAGCACGGCGAGTTGCGCGCGGGCTGCGCGGAGACCCGGCTGTTCATCCGGCCCGGATACCGCTTTCGCGCGGTCGACTGCTTGCTGACGAATTTTCATCTCCCTCGCTCGACGCTGCTGATGCTGGTCGCAGCCTTTGCCGGGCTTGACAACGTGCGGCGTGCTTATCGGCACGCGATCGAGATGCGCTATCGCTTTTTCAGCTATGGCGACGCCATGCTGATCGAGCACGCGCTGGACGCAAGCTGAGATGAGGTTCGAGCTCACTGCACAGACGGGACTTGCGCGCCGAGGGCGCCTCGAGCTGTCCCATGGAGTGGTCGACACGCCGGCATTCATGCCGGTGGGTACGTACGGCGCGGTAAAGTCAATGAGCCCTGCCGACCTCGAAGCCACCGGCACGCAGATCGTCCTCGGAAACACCTTTCATCTATGGCTGCGGCCGGGCACCGAAGTCATACGTGAGCACGGTGGTCTGCATGGATTCACCGGCTGGCAACGGCCGATTCTCACCGACTCGGGTGGATTCCAGGTATTCAGTCTGGGAGAGTTGCGAAGGATCACAGAAGACGGCGTCGCGTTCCGTTCGCCGGTCGACGGCAACAGCTGTTTTCTTTCGCCGGAGGAATCGGTACGCATCCAGAGGGATCTCGATTCCGATATCGCGATGGTGTTCGACGAGTGCACGCCTTACCCTGCGCGGCCGGAAGAGGCTGAGCGCTCGATGCTGCTCAGCCTGCGTTGGGCGCAGCGTAGCAGGCACGCACACAGGGGCGCCCGAAACGCTCTGTTCGGCATCGTTCAGGGCGGAACGTACGAGCGACTCCGCGACCGCTCCGTGTCCGGACTGTTGGAGATCGGATTCGACGGTTACGCCCTTGGCGGCCTGTCTGTCGGCGAACCCAAGCGGGACATGCTCCGCATCGTGCGCCACACCGTACCGCAACTTCCTTCGTCGAAGCCGCGTTATCTCATGGGCGTCGGCACACCCGCGGACATTGTCGCCGCGGTAGCTCAGGGCGTGGACATGTTCGACTGCGTTCTGCCGACCCGAAACGCCCGTAACGGCTGGCTCTTCACGAGCGACGGCATTCTGAAGCTGCGAAACGCATCCTATCGGAATGATACGCGGCCGCCCGATCAGTCCTGCGACTGCTATACCTGTCGTTACTTCACCCGCGCCTATCTGCACCATCTTCAGCGCAGCAACGAGATCCTGGGCGCCCGTTTGAACACACTGCACAATCTCCACTTCTATCAGTCGCTGATGAAGGCGCTTCGCGACGCGATTGCCGAGGACAGGCTCGAGCAGTACGTTGATTCGCGCGGCTTCCGAGAGGCGCTTGCGTGATAGAATGCGCCACTTTTTCGCGGCGGTCGCTCGCGTTCGGGCGCAGTCTCTCGTGGCCCAGCGCGACCGGCGGCACCCATCGTTAAGGAGTCGAAGTGTTGATTGGCAACGTCTACGCGCAATCCGCCTCGGGCGGGCAATCCGGCATGGACCTGTTCAGCCTGCTGCCGCTGGTCCTGATGTTCGTGCTGCTGTATTTCCTGCTCATCCGTCCACAGACCAAGCGGGCAAAGGAGCATCGCAACATGCTTCAGGCGCTGCAGAAGGGCGACGAGGTAGTGACTTCGGGCGGAACGCTGGGCAAGATCACCCGTGTGGGCGAACAGTATGTGTCGCTTGAGATCGCACCGAACATCGAGATCCAGGCTCAAAAGTCATCGATCCAGACCTTGCTGCCGAAAGGCACGATAAAGACCGCTTCGGCAGGCTGAGCGCAGCCCCGGCCCTTACGCGACTCCCATGAACCGGTATCCTTTCTGGAAGTACGCAGTCATCGTGGTCGCGTTGCTGCTCGGCGCGATTTACACCGTGCCGAACTTCTTCGGCGAGTCACCGGCGGTGCAGATCTCGGCGGCCAAGGCGATCGCCCGGATTGATGAGACGCTGCTGAGTCGGGCGGTGGGCGCGCTGCGGGGGGCCAACATTGTAAGCGCCGGCGCTTTCCTCGACCCGACCGGGGTCAAGATACGCTTCGGCGACACCGATACCCAGCTTCGAGCCAAAGACGTCCTGCAATCGGAACTGGGCGACAACTATGTCGTAGCGCTCAATCTGTTGTCCAATTCACCACGCTGGATGGCAACGGTCAACGCCTTGCCGATGTATCTAGGGCTGGACCTGCGAGGGGGTGTCCATTTTCTGTTGCAGGTGGACATGAAGGGGGCGCTGACCAAGGCTGCGGATCGTTATGCGCAGGACGTGCGTCAGGTGCTGCGTGGCGGCGACATCCGCTATGTCGGAATTCAGCGGGACGGGCAAAACGTGGTGGTCCGTTTTCGGGAGACCGCCGCACGCGACCAAGCGATCGCGCTTCTCGAGCGCCAGGTTCCCGACCTGTCGTCGAAGGCGGAAGGACCTGAACAGGAACCGCGGCTCACCGCCGGCCTCAGGCCGGAAGTGCAAAAGCGGATCCAGGAGTTCGCCCTGCAGCAGAACATCACCACGCTTCGCAACAGGGTGAATGAGCTGGGGGTCGCCGAACCGATCGTGCAGCAGTCTGGTGCCGATCGGGTAGTGGTGCAGTTGCCGGGTGTGCAGGACACCGCCAAGGCGAAGGAGATTCTCGGTCGAACCGCCAGCCTCGAAGTGCGTCTGGTGGACGAGGAGAAGATGGATTCGGCGACCCTGCAGGCGGCCGTCGGCGGACAGGTGCCGTTCAACACCGAGCTCCTTTACGACCGCGAAGCCACTCCTTACCTGCTCAAGAAGGAAGTGATCCTGACCGGCGATCGCATCTCAGACGCCCAGCCGGGCTTCGACGGGCAGACCGGCGAACCGGCGGTGCATCTCACGCTGGATGGGCGGGGCGCGACCCTTTTCCAGCAGGCGACCAGGGAGAACGTCGGTCGCCGCATCGCCATGGTGCTGATCGAGAAAGGCAGTGGGGAGGTCGTGACTGCGCCGGTGGTGCGCCAGGAGATCGGCGGCGGCCGAGTGCAGATTTCGGGCCGTATGACCACGACCGAGGCGCGGGACGTGGCCTTGTTGCTGCGCGCCGGAGCGTTGGCGGCCCCGATGGAGATCGTTGAGGAACGCACTGTGGGCCCGAGCTTGGGCGCTGACAACATCAAGCGCGGGTTCCGATCCACCTGGATCGGGTTCGCGGTGCTGTCGCTATTCATCATCGTCTACTACAACGCGTTCGGCGTGATTTCGGTTATCGCCCTGGCCGTGAACCTCATGTTGCTGGTGGCGTTGCTGTCGATGTTGCAGGCCACTCTGACCCTGCCGGGAATCGCGGCGATCGCGTTGACACTGGGCATGGCAATAGACGCAAACGTGCTCATCAACGAGCGCATACGCGAGGAGCTGAGAAACGGCACCACCCCGCAGGCCGCGATTTCCGCCGGCTATGAGCGGGCCTGGGCAACCATTCTGGACTCGAACATCACGACGCTGATCGCCGGCATCGCGCTGTTCCTGTTCGGCTCCGGGCCGGTGCGCGGCTTCGCGGTGGTCCACTGCCTTGGAATTCTTACATCGATGTTCAGCGCAGTGTTCGTCTCGCGCGGCATCGTCAACATGGTATTCGGAAGCAGGCGCAAGCTCGAAAGGCTGCCGATCGGCAACGTGGATTGGCACCGGCGCCAGCCGGCGACCTGAGTACGGCCTGTTTCCCGCGCGAGGAAGCTGAACCATGGAGTTTTTCCGGATCCGAAAAGACATCCCGTTCATGCGCCACGCGCTGGTGTTCAACGTTATTTCGTTGCTCACCTTCTTGCTGGCGGTGTTCTTCCTGGCCACGCGTGGGTTGCATCTGGGTGTCGAGTTCACGGGTGGCACCGTCATGGAAGTGAACTACGGCCACGAGGCGGAGGTCGCCAAAGTGCGGGCCACGCTGGAGCGCGTTGGTTTGCGCGACGCGGTAGTGCAGAGTTTCGGCAGTTCGCAGACGGTCCTCATACGCCTGCCAGCGAAGCAGGACGTCACCGGCGCCCAGCTCTCGGAGAACGTGATCAAGTCGCTTCGGACCGACGACCCGAGTGTCGAGCTGCGTCGGGTCGACTTCGTCGGTTCGCAGGTGGGACGGGAGCTGGTGGAGAACGGAGCCCTGGCGCTGCTTCTGGTATCGCTCGGGATCGTGGCTTACCTTGCGCTTCGCTTCGAGTGGAAGTTCGGCGTTGCCGCGATCATCGCCAACCTGCACGATGTCGTGATCATTCTTGGGTTCTTTGCCTTGTTCCAGTGGGAGTTCTCGCTGGCTGTCCTTGCCGCGGTTCTGGCGGTGCTCGGCTATTCCGTGAACGAGTCGGTTGTCGTGTTCGACCGGATTCGCGAGAATTTCCGCAAGATGCGCAAAGCATCGACGCCCGACATCATAAATAATGCGATCACCCGCACCATGTCGCGCACCGTGATCACCCACGGCAGCACCCAGATCATGGTCACCTCGATGTTGATTTTCGGTGGCGATACGCTTTTTTACTTTGCCCTGGCGCTGACCATCGGCATCCTGTTCGGGATCTACTCCTCCGTATTGGTGGCGAGCCCGATCGTCATGTGGCTGGGCATTACGCGCGAGGACCTGATCAGGCCCGAGAAGAAAAAGGAAGAGGCGGTCGTCTGAGAAGACGCAGCCGGGCATGGATCTGCTAGCCGGCCTCATCGATCTGCTGCTCCATCTAGACCGGCATCTGCTGGAGCTGGTCCGGACCTACGGGGCCTGGGTCTATCCGATTCTGTTCCTGATCGTTTTTCTTGAGACCGGGGTAGTCGTCACCCCGTTCCTTCCGGGGGACTCGCTGCTGTTTGTGGGCGGCACTCTGGCCGCAGCCGGCGACCTGAACGTGCACCTGCTGGCCTCGTTGCTGATCCTGGCGGCGATTGCTGGAGACTCGCTGAACTACGCGATCGGCCGCTACCTCGGGCCGAAAGTTTTCAAGTTCGAGAATTCACGATTGTTCAGGCGCGCCTACCTGGACCGCACTCATGCCTACTTCGAGCGTCACGGCGGCAAGACCATCGTCATCGCCCGCTTCGTTCCGATCGTGCGCACCTACGCGCCGTTTGTGGCCGGCGTAGGACTGATGGATTACCGTCGCTTCCTGCTGTTCAATGTGTCCGGCGCAATACTGTGGGTGGCTTCGCTCGCCTACGCCGGCTACTTCTTCGGCAACCTGGCTTTCGTCAAGGACAACCTGACAGCGATCATCATCGGTATCATCGTGGTGTCGATCATGCCGGGGGTCGTCGAGTGGTGGCGGCACCGCAACGCGCCTGCCACGCTGGTCTCTGCCGCTTCGCAGCGAAAATCGACGCATAAGACTTAGTGCCTTGTCAGATGCGCTTCGCCAGTTCGGCTGCGAGACCTGTGTAGGTGGCGGGTGTCAGGCCGAGAAGCCTGTCCTTTTCGCCGGGCGGGATCGCAAGGTCGCGAATGAATTGATGCAGCGCCTCCCGGCTGACGGTTTCCTTGCCCCGCGTCAGAGTCTTGAGCTGCTCGTAGGCATCCTCGATACCGAAACGCCTCATCACCGTCTGGATCGGCTCCGCCAGAATCTCCCAACTGTGGTCGAGGTCCGCGGCCAATCGGGCCGGGTCCGGGCGCAGTTTGTCCAGGCCCCGCAGGCAGGAATCGCACGCGATCAGACTGTGGCCGAGCGCAACCCCCAGGTTGCGCAGGACTGTGGAGTCCGTGAGGTCACGCTGCCAGCGGGACACGGGAAGCTTGGCGCTCAGGTGGGCGAACAGGGCGTTGGCGACCCCGAGATTGCCCTCCGAGTTCTCGAAATCGATCGGGTTCACCTTGTGAGGCATGGTGGAGGAGCCGACTTCGCCTTCCTCGACCTGCTGCCGGAAGTACCCCAGAGCGATGTATCCCCAGATGTCGCGGTCCAGGGCGAGCAGCACGGTGTTGAACCCTCCGTATGCGTCGAGGAGCTCGGCGATGCCGTCGTGCGGCTCGATCTGCGTGGTGTAGGAGTTGAACTCCAGGCCCAGGCGCTGGACGAAATCCCGCGCAAAACGTTCCCAGTCGAAATCGGGATAGGCGGCGAGGTGGGCGTTGTAGTTGCCCACCGCACCGTTGATCTTTGCCGGCAATCGCACTGCGTTCACTCGCTCGCGCTGCCTGCGCAGCCTCGCGACGAAGTTGGCCAGCTCTTTTCCAAGAGTGGTCGGTGTGGCCGGCTGTCCGTGAGTGCGCGAAAGCATCGGCAGCCGGGCAGTGGAGTGCGCAAGCGATGCAAGCCTGTCAATCAGCGTGTCGATGGCCGGAAGCAACACTTCCGCCCGGGAGTCGCGCAGCATCAGTGCCTGACATAGGTTATTGATGTCTTCCGAGGTGCAGGCAAAATGGATGAACTGGCTGACTCTGCGCAACTCCTGGTTGGGGGAAAGCTTCTCACGCAACCAGTACTCTATGGCCTTGACGTCGTGCCTGGTGCTCGCTTCGATGCTTTTTACCGCCTCCGCGTCGCCGAGCGTAAAGCGGTTCGCCAGGGCGTCGAGCAGGGAAATGCTCTCGGCCGACAGCGGCTGAATCTCGGCCAGAGCATCGGCCGCGCACAGCGCTTTCAGCCATTCGATCTCGACGCGGACCCGGTAACGAATCAGACCGTATTCGCTGAAATAGGCCGCGAGCTGCGCCGCTTTGCTATGGTAGCGACCGTCCAGTGGCGATAAGGCACTCAGCGGCGTCAGCGCCATCTTTCAAAAAGTGCTGATTTCACGGCGCAATTTTACCATGCGAGGCTCTGCGGATAGCCCAAACACCGCATTCGGCGAGCTACTTGAGGAGGTCCGTGCCTGCCGGGTATGCGAGAGACATCTGCCGCTCGGGCCAAGACCCGTCCTGCGCGCCTGCCCTAGCGCGCGGCTGCTAATTGTCGGCCAGGCGCCGGGGCGCCGGGTGCACGAGTCAGGTACTCCCTGGAATGACCCCTCAGGGGACCGGCTGCGGGACTGGATGCAGATCGACCGAAAGCTGTTCTACGACGAGCGGCGAATCGCGATCATTCCCACGGCGTTCTGTTACCCCGGTACCGGTTCCGGGGGTGATCTGCCTCCGCGCCCGGAATGTGCACCGCTATGGCACCCTCGACTGGTGCCAGCGCTGCCGCGCCTGGAGATAGCCTTGCTGGTCGGCAGCTACTCGCAAGCCTACTACCTCGGCCCCGGTAGGAGGGGTTCGCTCACCGAGACAGTGCGCGCCTGGCGTGAGTACCTTCCGCACTTTCTGGTGCTGCCACATCCCAGCCCTCGTAACCAGATGTGGCTGAAGAGAAACCCCTGGTTCGAACGCGAAGTGCTGCCGTTCCTGCGGTGGATCGTAGACCGGGTAGTCCGCTCGTAGTCGGGCCTTCAGGCGGAGACCGTTACAGCCTGCGGAGTCCGCTCGGACGGGATCGCCTGTTCGATAATCCCGCCGCCGAGACACACGCGGCTCTCGTAGATCACCAGGGACTGCCCCGGTGTTACCGCCCACTGGGGCTCGGCGAAACGCACCTCGCAGACTGTTTCGTCGACGCACTCGACCTCGCAGGGGGCATCTTTCTGCCGATAGCGTGTCTTCGCTCCATAGACCCAGTGGGTGTGCGGCGCCTTGCCGCTCACCCAGGACAGGTCGGCAGCCATCAGCGCGCTGGACAGCAGGGCCGGGTGATCGTGCCCCTGAACCGCGATCAGCTGGTTACGTTCCAGATTCTTGCCTGCCGCGTACCACGGTTCGCCTTGCCCCCCGATCCCCAGTCCCTGACGCTGTCCGATGGTGTAGAACATCAGCCCCACGTGGCTCCCTACCGTGCGGCCTTCGAGAGTCACGATGTCTCCGCGTTCGGTGGGCAGGTAGCGATTGAGGAACTCGCGGAACGGCCGCTCGCCGATGAAGCAAATGCCGGTCGAATCTCTTTTCGCATGGTTCGGAAGCCCCAGCTTCCGCGCCAGCGCTCTGACGTCGCGCTTGTACATCGCTCCCAGCGGAAACAGGGTCCTGGATAACTGGGTCTGGTTCAACCTGTACAGGAAGTAGCTCTGGTCCTTGGTGCCGTCCTCGGCCTTCAGCAGCTGAAACAGGCCGTTCACTTCGCGCACCTGGGCATAGTGCCCGGTCGCGATCCGGTCTGCTCCGAGACTGAGCGCATGGTCGAGGAAAGCCTTGAACTTGATCTCCGCGTTGCACAGCACGTCGGGGTTGGGCGTGCGCCCGCTGCGGTACTCCGCGAGGAAGCTGGCAAAGACGCGGTCCCGGTACTCCTGCGTGAAATTCACCGCCTCGATCTCGATGCCGATAAGATCGGCGATCGAAACTGCGTCGATCAGGTCCTGTCGCGAAGTGCAATACTCGTCGTCATCGTCGTCCTCCCAGTTCTTCATGAACAGACCGATGACCTCGAATCCTTGCTGTTTCAGCAGCCAGGCGGCCACCGAGGAATCCACGCCTCCCGACATTCCGACGATCACGCGCTGGCCCGCCATGGCTCTCCTAGGCGTAGTGCACCAGAAGATCGAGCGGGAAACGATTGCCGCGCAGATAGTCCTCGACACAGCGCAGCACCAGCGGACTGCGATGCCGGTCCCGCTTCGAGCGGATTTCCTCCGGGGTTAGCCACATCGTGCGCACGATGCCGCGATCGAGGCGGCGCTGGGCCGGTTGCGGGCTGGTGCTGCCGCCGAAGGCGAAGCGCAGGTAGGTCGCTTGACCGTCGTGCCGGCGCCAGCGGTAAATCCCGACCAGATACTGTGGGCTGAAGTCATACGCAGTCTCTTCCAGCGCCTCGCGAACGCAGCCTTCCAGCAACGATTCGTCCGGCTCGAGATGACCGGCAGGCTGGTTCAGCATCAGGCCCTTCCCGGTGCGCTCCTCGACCAGAAGGAACCGGCCGTCGCGCTCGGCGATCGCGGCCACGGTGACGTCGGGCTTCCACACCATGTTCAAGTCAGCTTTGGAAACAGCGCGATCAGCCCGCGGTAGATGAACTCCACCGCGATAGCGGCGATTATCAACCCCATGATACGGGTGACGATGTTGATCCCCGTTCGTCCCAGGCGGTGCGCGATCGGTTGGGCGGCATTCAGGGTGACCCATACTGCACCACCGATGAGCGTCGCCGGGAGCAGCAACACAAATCGGTCGAACACGGTCGCGGACTCGTGGGTCGCCAGGATCATCGTGGTGATCGCACCCGGTCCGGCGAGCAGGGGAATGGCCAGCGGAACGACCGCCAGTCCCTCGCGTTCGATCGCTTCTTCGGCCTCGGCAGGCGTCTGCCTGATCCAGCTTTCCTTTGCCTGCAGCATCGAGACGGCCAGCATTAGAAACAGAATGCCGCCGCCGATCTGAAACGATGGCAGGCCGATGCTGAACAGATCGAGGATTTCCTTGCCGACCAGAGCAGAAACCGCCAGTACGCCGAACACGGTCAGCGCCACTACTCTCGCCACGCGCCGGCGCGCAACCTGCGCCAACCCGCCGGTCGCGCTCAGGAACACCGGGATCGCCGCTACCGGGTCGACGATCGCGATGAGCGTCACCGTGAGTTTCGTGATTTGGGTCCAGTCCCACATGGTCTGCCAGGCGGGTTCAAACAAGAAAGGCAGGGGCACGCCTCTGCCTTCGATTCCCGGGGATGCGCGCACCTGCTCGAACTTGCTCCCGAGGCGCCTCGCCCTCCTGTCCTGCCCGTCCGCCTTGGGCGCTCTGCGTTGCAGCGTCAAACACCGCTGCGATCGGGCCGGCACTCACGCGGCGCGGCAGCGGCCGACGTCGATCGGCGGTTGGCGGGCTCAGCGGTGCTCGTGATGGACAATGTAATCGTACGCCGGAAGGGTCAGGAATTCGACGAAGTCCTCGGCCAGTGTCAGTTCCTCGAACATCTTCGCGCCGGCCTCGTACTTTCCCGCCGCGTAGCCTTTGTCCCCCAGCATGTCGCGCACCTTCGTGAGTTCCTGTGGCATCAGCTCCCTGAAGAGCTGCTTGCTGACCTTCCGGCCGTCGTCGAGGACACCCAGCGGGCTGCGGATCCAGTGCCAGATCTGGGCCCGCGAGATTTCTGCTGTGGCCGCGTCTTCCATTAGATTGAAGATCGGCACGCAGCCGATTCCGGCGAGCCACGCTCCCATGTACTGGATGCCGATGTTGATATTGATCCGGAGTCCCGCTTCGGTGATCGGCCCATTGGGGTGAAAGTCGAGCAGGTCTGCGGCGCGCACTTTGACGTCCGGGCGTTGTTTGGCGATCTGATTCGGCGTCCTCATTACCTTGTCGAAAGCCTCTTTGGCGATCCCCACCAGGCCCGGGTGAGCGACCCAGGTTCCGTCGTGGCCGTCATTGGCTTCGCGATCCTTGTCGGCGCGTACCCTGGAGATCGCGGATTCGTTCGCCGCGGCGTCGTTCTTGATCGGGATCTGCGCCGCCATTCCGCCCATGGCAAAGGCTCCGCGTCGGTGGCAGGTCTTGATCAGCAGCAGCGAGTAGGCGCGCATGAAGGGGCTGGTCATGGTGACCAGTCCCCGGTCTGCGAGAATGAACTCGGGCCGATTTCGGAACTTTTTGATACAGCTGAAGATGTAATCCCAGCGCCCGCAGTTCAACCCCGCGGAGTGTTGCCGAAGCTCGTACAGGATCTCGTCCATCTCGAATGCGGCGAGGATGGTCTCGATCAGTACCGTGGCCTTGACGGTGCCCTGCGGCACGCCGAGCTCCTTCTGAGCAAACGCGAAGACGTCGTTCCACAGCCGCGCCTCGCGATGCGATTCGATCTTCGGCAGGTAAAGATAAATGCCTGACTTTCGCTTTACCTGCTCGGCCACGTTGTGAAAGAAGTACAGGCCGAAATCGAACAGCGAGCCCGACATGGGTTTGCCGTCAACCGTAACGTGCCGTTCCTCCAGATGCCAGCCGCGCGGACGCACCAGGAGGGTGGCAGTCTGGTCGTTCAAACGATAATGCTTGCCATCGGGACTGACGAAGCGGATCTGTCGGCGCACCGCGTCGCGCACGTTGATCTGCCCCTGGACCTGGTTGTCCCAGGTCGGAGTGTTCGAGTCCTCGAAGTCGGCCATGTACACGTTGGCACCGGAGTTCAGCGCGTTGATCACCATCTTGCGGTCGGTTGGACCGGTGATTTCCACCCGACGGTTCTGCAGATCGGCAGGAAGCGGGGCAACCACCCAGTCAGCCTCACGCAGCGGCTGGGTTTCAGGCAGGAAGTCCGGCAGTCTGCCGGTATCGATCTCCCTCTGCCGCTCGGCGCGACTGGAAAGCAGATCGAGCCGGCGGGCGTTGAAGCTGCGGTGCAGCTTGGCCAGGAAGCCCAGTGCCTCGGCCGTCATGATCTGGGCGTACTCCGGCTCGAAGCGCCCGGAGATTTCCAATCCCGCGGGCGATGGGTATCGAGTCATCGTGTCGATCCTTCCGTCTTGTTCTTTCCGGATTGTGAAAGCACGTTTTGCTCCTTTGCGGAAAGTATAACGCCGGGCGACCCGAGTACCGTCGCCGCGGGTCGAAAACGAAGGCCAAAAGGCGAGCTAAGCGAACTGCTCTTCTTCGGTGGAGCCCGAAAGTGCGGTTACCGAGGACTGGCCTGCCTGGATCACCTGCATGACCTGGTCGAAATAGCCGGTACCGACCTCGCGCTGATGCCGAGTCGCGGTATAGCCTGCCGCCTCGGCCGCGAACTCCGCCTGCTGCAGCCTGACGTAGGCGGTCATGTTCTCGCGGGCGTAGCCATGTGCAAGGTCGAACATCGAAAAATTGAGCGCGTGGAACCCAGCCAAAGTTATGAACTGGAACCTGTAGCCCATGACGCCGAGTTCCCGCTGGAACCTTGCAATGGTCGAGTCGTCTAGATTCTTCTTCCAGTTGAAGGACGGCGAACAGTTGTAGGCCAACAGCTTGCCCGGGAACTTCTTGTGTATCGCCTCGGCGAACTGTCTGGCGAAGGCGAGGTCCGGCTTGCCGGTCTCGCACCAGATCAGGTCCGCATACGGCGCATAGGCCAGACCGCGAGAGATGGCCTGCTGGATGCCGTTCATGACGCGATAGTACCCCTCCGCTGTGCGCTCGCCGGTGCAGAAGGGTTTGTCGTTTTGGTCGATGTCCGAAGTCAGAAGGTTTGCAGCCTCGGCATCGGTTCGAGCGAACAGCACGGTCGGCACGCCCAGCGTGTCCGCGGCGAGCCGCGCGGCCACCAGTTTCTGCACTGCCTCCCGTGTCGGGACCAGAACCTTGCCTCCCATGTGGCCGCATTTCTTGGCCGAGGCGAGCTGGTCCTCGAAGTGCACGCCAGCCGCCCCGGCCTCGATCATCGCCTTCATCAGCTCGAAAGCGTTTAGCACCCCTCCGAATCCTGCTTCGGCGTCGGCGACAATCGGCGCGAACCAGTCGATATCGTCCTTACCCTCCGCGTGGTGGATTTGATCGGCACGGATGAACGTGGAGTTCATGCGGCGGACGATCTCAGGTACGCTGTTTGCCGGGTAAAGCGACTGGTCCGGATACATCTCGCCCGACAGATTGGCGTCGGCCGCGACCTGCCAACCGGAAAGATAGATCGCCTTGAGACCGGCCCGCACTTGCTGCATGGCCTGGTTGCCCGTAAGAGCGCCCAGGGCGTTGACGAACGGTTCTTCGTTCACCAGCTTCCACAGCTTCTCGGCGCCGCGGCGGGCGAGCGTGTGCTCGATTCGCACACTGCCCTGCAGACTGTAGACATCCTCGGCCGAGTAGGGACGAGCAATGTGGTTCCAGCGCGGGTTCTGCGCCCAGTCACTATTTGTTGCTGCGATTGCCTGATCGCGGTTCATCGGAGTATTTCTCCTTTCGGGTTCAAAGCGGATCGGGTCGAGTTGCCGGAGCGCTCCGCAGGGGCGCTTCGCGCGCGGAGCAAGCGGTTCGAAGCGCGCACTGGCAAGGAGGGGCACCTCGCAACGCCAGGATCCGGTCTGGCACAAGGCTAACAAACGCGCACTTCAAGGCGTGCCTGCCCCCGGGCAGTCAGGGGGGTTACCGTAATGACAACAGAATCGCACCGCAACATTCTCGGCCTGGGATAAAAAACGTATTTTAACCATTGTGTTACATTCTACTCACGAAAATTATTCTGCAATGCGAAACGGTCTCTCATGATGCCTCGCGCGGCGCTTGGGTTGCGGCTGAACAGCGGGTTCCCGCTGCTTCAGCACGAGGGGCGGCCGACCCGACACAAGGTAGAATCGCGCCTTTGCGCGCGGCGCCACGGGTGCCGTTCGCAACCATGAGATCAACGGATCATCCCGCAGGGCGCCCAACCCATGTATCAGCACATCAAGCTTCCAACGCAAGGCGAGAAAGTTACGGTCAGCAAGGACTTCACGCTCAGCGTTCCGGACAACCCCATAATCCCTTTCATCGAGGGGGACGGAACCGGTGTGGACATCACCCCTGTCATGCGCAAGGTGGTGGACGCAGCGGTGGACGCAGCTTACGGTGGCAAGCGCCGCATCGCGTGGATGGAGATGTACGCCGGAGAAAAATCCTGCAAGGTCTACGGTGAGAATGTCTGGCTGCCGGAGGAGACGCTGGCGGCAGCGAAAGAGTTCGTAGTATCGATCAAGGGGCCCCTCACCACACCGGTGGGCGGCGGCATCCGTTCGATCAACGTCGCGCTGCGCCAGGAGCTGGACCTGTATGTATGCCTGAGGCCGGTGCGCTACTTCAAGGGCGTGCCGAGTCCGCTGCGGCAGCCGGAGAGAACCGACATGGTCATCTTCCGCGAGAACTCTGAAGACATATACGCCGGCATCGAATGGCAGGCGCAGAGCGATTCCGCCAGGAAGGTGATCGATTTCCTTACCCGGGAGATGAAGGTCAGGAAGATACGGTTTCCCGATACCTCGGGCATTGGCATCAAGCCGGTTTCACGCGAAGGTACCGAGCGCCTGGTGCGCAAGGCCATCCGGTACTCGATCGCGAACAGGCGCCGCTCTGTGACGCTGGTGCACAAGGGAAACATCATGAAGTTTACTGAGGGCGCCTTCCGCGACTGGGGCTACGGGCTCGCGAAACAGGAGTTCGGCGCATTGCCGCTCGATGGCGGCCCGTGGATGAAGCTGCCTAACGGACTCGTCATCAAGGACGTTATCGCCGACGCTTTCCTGCAGCAGATCCTGCTGCGCCCGGACGAGTACGATGTCATCGCGACCCTCAATCTGAACGGCGATTACATCTCGGATGCTCTGGCTGCGCAGGTGGGCGGAATCGGAATTGCGCCAGGGGCCAACCTGTCGGACTCGGTGGCGATGTTCGAAGCGACGCACGGCACCGCGCCGAAATACGCCGGTCGAGACTACGTCAATCCGGGCTCGTTGATTCTCTCTGCGGAAATGATGCTGCGTCACATGGGATGGACCGAGGCGGCAGATCTGATCCTAAAGTCGATGGAGGCGACTATCGCCGCGAAAGTGGTGACCTACGACTTCGCCCGCCTCATGGCAGGGGCGACACAAGTATCGTGCTCCGGATTCGGAGCCGCCATGATCGAGCGGATGCGCTGAACTCCGGGCAGCCGCCAAAAAACAGAAAAACAAAGCCCGCAGTCGTTCGGCGACTGCGGGCTTCTTACTTGTATGGTTGGGTATGGTTTCGCTTCGGGTTCTGGCGCCCGGTCGTTCAGCTGACTGACTGGATGTTCGATGCCTGTTTGCCTTTCGGCCCCTGCGTGACTTCGAAGGATACCTTCTGCCCTTCTTTCAGCGTCTTGAAGCCGCTCATCTGGATCGCCGAAAAGTGGGCAAAGAGGTCTTCGCTGCCATCGTCCGGAGTGATGAAACCGTAGCCTTTGGCATCGTTGAACCACTTCACCGTACCAGTTGCCATATCCCCCTTCCCCGACTTAAAACGCGGGCCGGAAACCCGCCGACGTTGTTTGAGTTTCAAGTCCGCGTTATCGGCAAAACCGGTGCTGCAGTGACCTTGAAGCCAAACACCTGGCTGCTTTTTAGGTCATTCCCTAGTCGAAGTCAAGGGCAAAAAAGCGCCTTGGAACCGTCCCTTAGCCCATCTGTGCGGGATTCGCGCGGCGGTCCAACTCGCACTTGTATTTTCGCCGCCAATAAGCAAAATTAGCGCTGAGACGCAAGCTCGCGCAGCGAGACGGCAAAGGATGGCCCCGGGCACCCGCGAAAACTCGCTTCTGGAGGTTGAAAAGAGCAAAGTCAAGCCTCCGCGCATGTATAAGGTAATGCTGCTGAACGACGACTACACACCAATGGATTTCGTGGTCTCAGTGCTGCAGAAGTTTTTCTTGATGAGCCGGGAGCAGGCCACCCAGATAATGCTCAAGGTGCACAGGGAGGGCATGGGTGTTTGTGGCGTGTATCCTAAGGACGTTGCGGCTTCCAAAGTCGAGCAGGTGATTTCGTTTTCAAGGCAGCACCAGCATCCCTTGCAGTGCGTGATGGAAGAGACCTAGATGATTGCGCAGGAACTTGAAGTCAGCCTTCACATGGCGTTCATGGAAGCGCGGCAGAAGCGCCACGAGTTCATCACCGTGGAGCATCTCCTGCTGGCAATGCTCGATAACCCCTCCGCGTCCGAAGTGTTGCGCGCCTGCGGGGCGAACATCGAGGAACTGCGCAAGCTCCTGACCGATTTCATCAACGAGCATACTCCGGTGGTCAGCGGCGAGGACGTAGACACCCAGCCGACTCTGGGTTTCCAGCGGGTCATCCAGCGAGCGATCCTGCATGTACAGTCCTCCGGAAAGAAGGAAGTCACCGGCGCCAACGTGCTGGTGGCGATCTTCGGCGAGAAGGACTCGCACGCTGTCTATTTCCTGCACCAGAAGGGGGTAACCCGCCTGGACGTCGTCAACTTCATCTCGCACGGAATAACCAAGGTGCCACAGGCAGCACCGACGAAGCCCCAGGCGGACTCCGATGCCGATGGCGAGCAGGAGCAGTCCCAGGGTGGCGCGCTGGAGAACTACACGGTCAATCTCAACGCGCTCGCGATCTCGGGAAAGATAGATCCTCTGATAGGCCGCGAGCCGGAGCTCGAGCGCGTCATTCAGACGTTGTGTCGGCGGCGCAAGAACAACCCCCTGCTGGTAGGCGAGGCTGGAGTGGGCAAGACGGCGATCGCCGAAGGGCTCGCCCGGCGCATCATCGAGGGCGACGTTCCCGAGATTCTGTCGCGCTGCCAGGTATACGCCCTGGACATGGGTGCGCTGCTCGCCGGCACGAAATACCGCGGCGACTTCGAGCAGCGTCTCAAGGCCGTGCTCAAGCAGCTCACCGATAACCCGAATGCAATCTTGTTCATCGACGAAATCCATACGCTGATCGGTGCCGGTGCGGCCTCAGGCGGCACACTGGACGCGTCCAACCTTCTCAAGCCGGCGCTGTCCACCGGCGCGCTCAAGTGCATCGGCGCGACGACCTACACCGAGTACCGTGGAATTTTCGAGAAGGATCACGCCCTGTCGAGGCGCTTCCAGAAAATCGATGTCACCGAACCCTCCGTGTCCGAGACTGTGGACATCCTGAAGGGGCTGAAGACCCGTTTCGAAGCCCATCACGGCGTGAAGTACACCTTGAGTGCGCTGTCGGCCGCCGCGGAACTGTCAGCGCGCTTCATCAACGACCGTCACCTGCCGGACAAGGCGATAGACGTCATAGACGAGGCGGGCGCGGCGCAGCGCATCCAGCCACGCTCGAAGCAGAAGCGCGTGATCGGCAAGCATGAAATAGAGGACATCATCGCCAAGATCGCTCGGGTGCCGGCCAACAGCGTGTCCTCGTCAGATCGCAGCAAACTGCAGAACCTCGATCGCGACCTCAAGGCAGTGGTGTTCGGCCAGGACCGGGCGATAGATGCCCTGGCGGCCGCCATCAAGATGTCGCGCTCCGGGCTCGGCAACCCCCAGAAGCCCATCGGCTGCTTCCTGTTCAGCGGTCCCACCGGGGTGGGCAAGACCGAGGTCGCGCGGCAGCTGGCTTACACGATGGGGGTGGAGTTGATTCGCTTCGACATGTCGGAGTACATGGAACGGCACGCCGTGTCGCGGCTTATCGGCGCGCCGCCTGGATACGTCGGGTTCGACCAGGGCGGACTGCTCACCGAAGCGATCACCAAGCACCCCTATTCGGTACTGCTGCTCGATGAGATAGAGAAGGCGCATCCCGACATCTTCAACATCCTGCTGCAGGTGATGGATCATGGCACGCTGACCGACAACAACGGTCGCAAGGCCGATTTCCGCAACACCGTGATCGTCATGACGACCAATGCCGGCGCTGCCGAGCTGTCCAAGGTGTCGATCGGCTTTACCCAGAGCAAGGCGGTTGGCGATGAGATGGCGGAGATCAAGCGGATATTCACTCCCGAGTTCCGCAACCGACTGGACGCGACCATTTCGTTCGCGCCGCTGTCGCATGACGTGATCCTGCGCGTGGTGGACAAGTTCCTCATGCAGCTCGAGGAGCAACTGCACGAGAAGAAGGTCGAGATCTCGTTCACCCCGGCGCTGAAGGACTATCTCGCCAAGAATGGCTTCGACCCGCTCATGGGGGCCCGGCCGATGGCCAGGCTGATCCAGGACACGATCCGCAGCACGCTGGCAGACCAGTTGCTGTTCGGGCGGCTGGCGGCGGGAGGCAAAGTCACCGTGGATGTTGACGCGAACGGAAAGACCAGGCTGCTATTCGAGGAGGAGGCCGAGAGCGTGGTCTAGCGTTGGTGGCCTTCAGGACCGGGAGGGCCGGGGCGAACCCCCGGCCCTCTTGCTTTCGCAGGCGTGTGCCGATGCCGCATTTGTGGTTTGAGGCTGCGTACGACTAGAATCGGCGACAGGCAGGTATCGGGGATCGTGCTACCTGCGACCGATTGGCAAGCCAGAGGAGGAGCCCAGATGAGAGCCGCAATCGCTTTGGTGCTGGCCGGATCGATGCTGGCGGCCCAGCCGGCGCGGTCGGTCGATGAGGACGTGCAGGCGCGCAGCTGGGCTGCGACCTGTACCGGGTGCCACGGAACCAACGGCCGCAGCGAGGGTGGAATTCCCGGAATCGCGGGGCTCGACAAAGCATACATCGTCAGCGTGATGCAGGAGTTCAAGTCGGACAAGCGGGCGGCGACGGTCATGCACCAGCACGCCAAGGGCTACAGCGACGCGCAACTCGAGCGCATCGCGGCGTTCTTCGCGTCCCAGAAGCGCTGATCACGGGCCGACGCAGGGAGGCGCGCATATGTCAGTTTCCAGAAGAGAGTTCATCAAATGGCTGTCTGCCAACGCCGCGGTGGCTAGCGGCGTAGGTTGCGCGTCCGCCGCTTCGCGCAAGACAGTCGGCCGGGTGGTCGTCATCGGCGGCGGATTCGGCGGCGCGACCGCGGCCAAGCACATTCGCATGTGGTCACCGGACATCGATGTCACCCTGGTGGAGCGCAACAGCGAATTCGTATCCTGTCCGCTATCCAACAGAGTGCTTGCCGGCGTGATCCAGCTGAGTGACCTTACTCGCGACTACGGAGGGCTTGCCGCCAGGCACGGTGTGACGCTGGTGCGTGGTGAGGCGACCGCCGTCGATTCCGGCGCGCAGGTGGTGCAGCTCGCAAGCGGCAGGTCGCTGCCATATGACCGCCTCATCGTGTCTCCCGGGGTAGATCTCGTGTATGACGACATTCCGGGACTGCGCGAGACCGGGGCCCAGGAGCGGGTGCTGCACGCGTGGAAGGCGGGAGCCCAGACCGTGGCGCTGCGCAAGCAGCTGGAAGCGATGCGCGATGGCGGGATTTACGCCATCACCATTCCGAAGTCGCCCTACCGCTGCCCTCCGGGGCCGTACGAGCGTGCTTGCCAGGTTGCTCACTACTTCCAGACCCGCAAGCCGAATTCGAAGGTGTTGATTCTCGACGCCAACGAGGACGTGGTATCGAAGAAAGGCCTGTTCACCAAGGTCTGGGCGGAGCGCTACGGCGGGATGATCGAGTATCGCCCGAACAGCGTCCTGACCGATGTCGATCTGGCGACCATGACTGCCAAGCTGGAGTTTGAAGATGTGAGGGCGGACGTGCTCAATGTGATCCCGCCCCAGCGTGCGGCCAGAATCGCGCTCGACGCGGGACTGATAACAGCCAACAACAAGTGGTGCGAGGTCGATTTCCTCACCTACGAGTCAAAGGCGGTCAAGAACGTCCACGTGCTCGGCGACTCGATTCTCGCCGCACCACAGATGCCGAAATCAGGGCACATGGCGAACCAGCACGGCAAGGTCTGCGCGGCTGCGGTGATCGCGCTTCTGCATGGCGAGCAGCCGAATCCGGAACCGATGGTGACCAATACCTGCTACAGCTTCGTAAGCGACAAGGAAGTCATCCATGTCGCCTCGGTGCATGCCTACGTCCCGGAAAAGAAGACGATGGAGATCGTGAAGGGAGCGACCGGCGTATCCACCGCACCCAATGAACTGGAAGGTCAGTACGCCGAAGCCTGGGGCAAGAATATCTGGAGCGATATGCTCGGCTAGCAGTGCTCCGAGCTGAGACGCCCCCAGAATTCTAGCTGGCCAGAAAGGTCAGGCTGCGTTGTTGTCCAGGGCGCCCCGCAGCAGCCGCCCTCAGGTCGCAACCGGCCGGGAGCGGTCGGCAACCCACTCGCTCCAAGAGCCTGGGTAGAGTCGGGAGCCCCTCAAGCCTGCGATCTCCATTGCCAGCAGATTGTGGCAGGCGGATACGCCCGAGCCGCACTGATGAACCACGTGGCCCGCCGCTGCGCCGCCAAGGAGGCGCGAGAACTCCTCACGCAGCACCGCCGCAGGCTTGAAGCGGCCTTCTGAATCGAGGTTGTCTTTGAAGAAGCGATTGAACGCCCCGGGAATGTGTCCCGCCACCGGATCGATGGTTTCGTTGCGGCCGTGATAGCGTTCGCTGCTGCGCGCGTCCAGCAGCACCAGGTCCGGTTTCCCGAGATGATCCAGTACAAAGCGCGTATCCACGGCCAGTTTCCGCGGACGGGCGGTAAACTGTGCGGCCTGCGGGATGGGGATTTCGCCGCTGACCGGATGACCTGCCTTCAGCCAGGCGTCCCAACCGCCATCGAGAACGGCAACCCGGTCGTGGCCGAGCCAGCGCAACATCCACCACAGCCTCCCGGCGTACGCGCCTCCCGCATGGTCATAGGCGATTATCTGCTTCGATGAGTCCACGCCCATTCGCCCGAGCCAGGCGGCGAACAGTTCGGGATCAGGCAGAGGGTGACGGCCGTTGCTGCCGTCAGGGCGAGCGGAAAGGTCGCGGTCGACGTGAGCGAAGCGGGCGTTGGGAATATGCGACTCGGCGTAGGCTTTTGGGCCGGAGCCCGGGTCGGCCAGCTCGTGCCGACAGTCGAAAAGCACCCAGCCCGGGTTGTCGACGTTGCCGGCAAGTTCAGCCACAGGTATCAATGTCGTATAGTTCATGATGATGCGGATACACGCGACGAACCTATGTTAACGAAACCGGCTCCTTTCGTGGTCGCTCGCCGCGGATGTCGTTGCCCACAACGCTGCCTTGGGCTATTTTCGCCCCTGTGGCGAAGCCCGAGTCGTGCTCCGCGTGACCAGAACTAAGACAGAAAAGCCGCTGAGTTTCGAGTCGGCGCTGGCCGAACTGGAAATCATCGTCGCGAGCATGGAAGCCGGTCAGCTTCCACTTGAGCAGTCCTTGACCGCATACCGGCGCGGCGCTGAACTTCTGCAGTTCTGTCAGGCGAGACTGCAGGAAGCGCAGCAGCAGATCAAGGTTCTGGAGGCAGATAGCCTCAAAGACTTCACGGGTGGAGGCGAAGACGCCGGCTAGTTTCGAGGAGTGGATGCTCGACCGGCAGGCCAGGATCGAGCAGGTGCTCTCCCGGGTCCTGCCGCCGGCCGAAGTTGCCCCAACCCGGCTGCATTCGGCGATGCGCTACGCTGCTCTAGGCGCTGGCAAACGTGTTCGGCCGTTGCTTGCCTACGCCTCGGGCGAGATCGCGCAAGCGCTTACCGCGCAGGTCGACTATGCGGCCGCGGCAGTGGAACTGATCCACGCGTACTCTTTGGTGCATGACGACCTGCCGTGCATGGACGACGACGCGTTGCGCCGGGGCAGACCGACCGTGCATGTCGAGTTTGACGAGGCGATCGCGCTGCTGGTCGGTGACAGTCTGCAAAGCCTGGCTTTTCAGCTTCTGGGAGAACGAACCCTTGCCCGAAGCGCTCCTATTCAGGTGGAGATGGTGGCAATCCTTGCTCGCGCCGCGGGGTCGCGCGGAATGGCGGGCGGTCAGGCGATCGACCTGGCTAGCGTAGGCGCAAGCCTCAGTGTGCCGGAGCTGGAATTCATGCATGTGCACAAGACCGGCGCACTGATCCGCGGCTCTATCCTGCTGGGCGCGCACTGCGGCCAGGGGCTCGCCGATGAGCAGCTCGACCGGCTGGATCACTTCGGAAAGTTCATCGGTTTGGCCTTCCAGGTGGTTGATGACATACTCGATGCGCAGGCCAGCACTGCGACCCTCGGCAAGACCGCGGGCAAGGACGCAAAGGACAACAAGCCCACTTATGTGAGCACGCTCGGCCTCGAGCGCGCCCGCCGGTTGGCGATCGAGTTGCGAGACGACGCCATTGGGGCACTGGAATCGCTGCCAGAATACGGGGGCCGGTTGCGTCAACTCGCGGATTTCATTGTGTCACGCAAGTTCTGAGGAGAGGATCGCCGAGTGAGCAGCGAGGCATGGCGCGATCGCGCAGCATTCCAGCCAGTGGTGCAGGGCGAAGAAGCCAGGATGACCAGTCTGCTGAAGACCATCGACAGACCAGCTGACCTCAGGGCGCTTGATCGCAGGCAGTTGCCGCAGCTGGCGGCAGAGCTGCGCGAGTACTTGATCGAGTCGGTCGCGCGCACCGGCGGCCACCTTTCCTCTAATCTCGGTACGGTTGAACTCACTGTCGCGCTGCACTATGTCTTTGACACGCCCGATGACCGGATCGTGTGGGACGTCGGCCACCAGACCTACGCGCACAAGATTCTCACCGGCCGGCGCGAGGCGATGTCTACCCTGCGTCAGTATCGTGGCATTGCCGGCTTTCCCCGACGCGACGAAAGCGAGTACGACACCTTCGGAACTGCCCATTCAAGCACATCCGTCAGTGCCGCGCTCGGAATGGCGGTGGCGGCCCGGCGCAAGGGCGAGACTCGTCGTGTGGTGGCGGTGATCGGCGACGGCGCGATGACGGCGGGCATGGCATTCGAGGCGCTGAACAACGCCGGCGCCATGGACGCCAACTTGCTGGTGATCCTCAACGACAACGACATGTCGATCTCGGAGAACGTCGGCGCACTCAACAATTATCTCGCCCGACTGATGTCCGGGCGCTTCTACGCGGCGGCGCGCAGAGCGGGTGAAAAAGTTCTCGGCAAGCTCCCGCCCGTGCTCGAACTGGCGCGGCGCGCAGAAGAGCACCTGAAAGGCATGGTAATGCCGGGCACCTTGTTCGAGGAATTCGGATTCAACTACGTCGGGCCGATCGATGGCCACGATCTCGACGTGCTGGTCGCGACCCTGTCGAACCTGCGCAAGCTTGACGGGCCGCAATTCCTGCACGTCGTGACGCGCAAGGGCAAGGGCTACAAGCCCGCCGAGGAGGATCCGATCCTCTACCACGGGGTAACAAAATTCGATCCTCAGGCCGGGATCGTGCTCAAGCCTCCAGGCAAGATGACCTACACCCAGATTTTCGGCGACTGGTTGTGCGACATGGCGGCGAAGGACGAGCGCCTTATCGCCATCACGCCGGCGATGCGCGAAGGCTCCGGCCTGGTTCGGTTCTCGCAGGAGTTCCCGGACCGGTACTTTGATGTAGGCATAGCCGAGCAGCATGCGCTGACATTTGCCGCCGGGCTGGCCTGCGAGGGCCTCAAGCCGGTGGTGGCGATCTACTCCACCTTCCTGCAGCGAGCCTACGACCAGTTGATTCACGACATCTGCATCCAGAACCTGCCGGTGACGTTCGCCCTTGATCGCGGGGGCCTGGTCGGGGCCGACGGACCCACCCACCACGGCAGCTTCGACCTGTCGTACCTGCGCTGCCTGCCGAACATGGTGGTCATGACCCCCAGCGACGAGAACGAGTGCCGGCAGATGCTGGCGACAGCGTTCGGAATCGATGGTCCGGCGGCGGTGCGCTACCCGCGGGGCGCAGGGCCAGGTGTGGAAGTGAGGGCGGAAATGACCGCCATTCCGGTCGGCAAGGCGCTGGTTCGTCGCGCCGGCCAGGGGATCGCCATCCTGGCCTTTGGTGCGCCCGTCGAGGCTGCTCTCAAAGCTGCCGAGGTGCTAGACGCCACGGTAGTGGACATGCGTTTTGTGAAGCCGCTGGACGAGGCCTTGATTGCAGAAGTGGCCGCCCGGCATCAGCGCCTGGTCACTGTGGAGGAGAACGTGGTGCTCGGCGGCGCCGGCAGTGCCGTGCTTGAGGTCCTAGAGAAGCTGAGGCTGCCGCATCGAGTGCTTCAGCTCGGTCTGCCTGATCGTTTTGTCGAACACGGTGATCCGGCAAGCCTGATCCGGGAATGTGGTCTGGACGCGGACGGAATCCTGAATTCCATCCGGACCGGAACCAAGGCGACAGATAGCTGACAAGTTTACTCAACTATTCCCGGCGACTATAATTCGGCCAATCACTTACCTTGGACGCGATCATGAACTACCCGGAGACCCTGCCTATCCCCGATGTCCAGAACAGCACGGACGATCGCCGTCTGGCGATCGACAAAGTCGGGATCAAGTCCATCCGCCATCCGGTGCGGGTCGCAGACAAAGGCGGCGGAGTCCAGCACACCATCGCCACGTTCAACATGTACGTGGAGCTGCCACACAACTTCAAGGGGACCCACATGTCTCGTTTCGTCGAGGTCCTGAACGCGCACGAGCGCGAGATCTCGGTCGAATCCTTCGAGTCCATGCTACGCGACATGGTGCAGCGGCTCGAGGCGGAGTCGGGACATATCGAGATGACGTTTCCGTACTTCATCGACAAGAGTGCGCCGGTGTCGGGAGTGAAGAGCTTGATGGACTACGAGGTCACATTTACCGGAGAGGTCAACCGTGGCGTCTACGGCTTCACCATGAAGGTAGTCGTGCCGGTTACCAGTCTGTGTCCGTGCTCGAAGCAAATCTCCGACTACGGAGCCCATAACCAGCGCTCGCATGTGACCATTGCCGCGCGCACTAATTCTCATGTCTGGATCGAAGACCTCGTTCGAATAGCAGAGGACGAAGCCTCCTGCGAGCTGTATGGGCTGCTCAAGCGGCCGGACGAGAAGTACGTCACCCAGCGCGCCTACGACAATCCGAAGTTCGTGGAGGATATGGTGCGCGACGTGGCTACCAAGCTTAACAAGGATTCGAGGATCGACGGCTATGTCGTGGAGAGCGAAAATTTCGAGTCGATCCACAATCATTCGGCCTACGCCCTGATCGAAAGGGACAAAGCCCGCGCCGCGGGCAAGCCATAGGAACGGGAGCCAGCGGCGACACCGTCGGTCGCGATCGCCTCGCTCCTGCGAGACGTCAGTACTTCCTGGTAAGCGTCATCGTGTCGCCCGCCCGGTGCATGTCGAGGCGCCCGAGGAAACTCATCCCCAGCAACACCACAGGAAGGCTGGTGTTGGCGTGCACCACGCCATCGACGTTGGTTAGTGTGATATCGCCCAGCCGCACGCTGGTCAGTTTGACCTTGTAGACCGGCGTGACGCCGTTGGCGGTGGTGGACAAACCGCGCTCGCCCTGCAGGTAGTTGATCCCTGCGCGGCGCGCGGCTTCGGCATCCATCGAAACCATGGTGGCCCCGGTGTCGACCAGAAAACGCATGCTTGCCCCGTTGATCGCGCCGATGGTGACGAAATGCCCTTGACCGTCGGAAACCAGGGTGACAGTCCTGGTGCCTGTTTCCTGGAAGCCGGTCGTAACCGCCTCTCCGAACGTAACCTTGCGCCGCTTGCCCTCGATTTCGACAACAGCCGCCTCCGTGCTGGCGCTGATAAGCTTCACACCCTGGAAAGATTCCCCCACGCGCAGCGTTTTGGGTTTGCTCTTGTCCACGCTTATCGTGGCCCGGCCTTCCATTAGTCCGAGGACCGATATCTCGGCCGCCGTCACTGGCGGTACCGGGAAAGCGATTACAAGGGCTGCGACGCCGAGTGTATGTCTGACCATGAGAGGCGGGGGATGAAGCCTATCGCGATTTTCAGGCACGCGAGTACCGAGGGCCCGGGGTATTTTGCCGATTACCTCGATTCGCGCAAGCTGGCGTGGCGCGTGATAGAGGTTGACCAGGGTGAGCCCGTTCCGAAAAATGCCAATGAGTTCAGCGGCTTGTCATTCATGGGTGGGCCGATGAGCGTAAGCGACGAGCTGTCCTGGATAGCGCCCGTTCTGCATCTGATCCAGGACGCGGTGTCCTGCGACATCCCCGTGATCGGCCACTGTCTCGGCGGGCAGCTCATGTCGAAAGCACTCGGAGGCGCAGTGTCGCGAAACCCGGTCAAGGAAATCGGCTGGGGGCAGGTGAACGTCGAATCGTCCTTCGCTGCAGGGCGCTGGCTTGACGGCGTCGAGGCGTTTGAGGGGTTTCACTGGCACGGCGAAGCTTTCACCATTCCACCGAGAGCAACCCGTCTGCTGAGCAATCGTTGGTGCCACAACCAGGCGTTCGTGCTCGGCCCGCACATCGGCATGCAATGCCACGTTGAGATGACCGAAGACCTGGTTCGGACCTGGGTCAGCGGAGGCGCGGCAGAGATTGCGGACAGTCGTTTGAGTCCCGCAGTCCAGTCGCCAGAGGAGATTCAGCACCGCCTGCCGGGCCGCATTTCAGCCTTGCAGCGCGTAGCCCGCAGGATCTACGACCGGTGGGTGGAAGGCCTGAAGACCTGAGCAGCAGATCGCTTATCTGTTGCTCTTCAGTCGGACGCTGTAAGCCTGCACTGGCAAAGCAGTGGCATCGTCGAACTCGGCGGCGGCCTCGATCGACCTCCGGACCATCTCGAGCGCGCTGAAATTCGGCCGGTCGTAATTTGCCCACATCGCGCCCAGCGCGTAATCGCTGCCACTGCCGTAGGCGTAGAACTTGGAGAATTCCTGAACCGTGCGGTGTCCCGACACGCCGAAAATCCCGCTGGGATTGAGGATCAACACGTCCATCCGTGAGGACTCGAGCGCATCTTCCTTGTCCTCTTCGGGCAGCAGAAAGTAGCGGTCCTTGAGTACCGAGTGCAGGCGATTCCAGGTCTTGAATATCTCGGCCGCACCGCTCAACTGAATCTGGTCTGCCTCTTCGTCGAAGTAGTCCCGCAGGATCATTTTGAAGGTGGCATTGCCGGTCACGGCGACATAGCTGTCCCCGACCTTGAGGATCTTCTCGCTGTTGGCGATATAGGTCGCGGTCTCTTTGGCCGATCCCCACTTTGTGAGGGTGTCGGCGGCTATTGCCGCTACCGCGCCTTTTTTGGCGACGGCTATGGTCGTCATCGCTTTTCCCGGGAATAAGTTGTTGTTTTTATGGCAGGTCGGCAGCCTATGACGGCGCCTGACCAGGCAATTGTGCCTGCCTGCCGGCAGCCCGCAAAGGGGCGCAGGAAAGAGGGCAGCAAGAGCCCTGATGGGCTACGACGGCCGAGAAAGGGGTCAGCGGCGGCCGCGCTTGGAGGCGATGCGCAAGCGCAAGGCGTTCAGGCGGATGAACCCGGCTGCGTCGGCCTGATCGTACGCGCCACGGTCATCGTCGAAGGTCGCGATACGCGGGTCGAACAGAGAGTCGCGCCTGGATTCCCGGCCAACGACCAGCACTGTCCCCTTGTAGAGCTTTAGGCGTACCGTGCCGTTCACCGGCTTCTGCGATTCGTCGACCAGCGTCTGCAGCAGCTTTCGCTCGGGACTGAACCAGTAGCCGTTGTAGATCATCCTGGCGTAACGCGGCATCAGGTCGTCCTTCAGTGCCAGGACCTCGCGGTCCAGCGTGATCGACTCGATCGCCCGGTGCGCTTTCAGCATGATGGTTCCGCCCGGCGTCTCGTAGCATCCGCGCGATTTCATCCCGACATAGCGGTTCTCCACGATGTCGAGCCGCCCGATGCCGTGCTTCCCGCCGAGACGGTTCAGGGTCGTCAGTACTCTTGCCGGGGTCATCTGCTTGCCGTTGACCGCGACAATGTCCCCGTGGCGGAACTCGAGTTCGAGGTACTGGGGGCGTCCGGGCGCCGCCTGCGCGGAGACCGTCATGCGCCACATCGACTCCTCGGGTTCGAAGTTCGGGTCCTCCAGGATGCCGCCCTCGTACGAGACATGAAGCAGGTTGGCGTCCATGGAGTAGGGGGCGCCACCCTTGCGCTTCTTGAAGTCGACCGGAATGCGGTGCTGCTGGGCGTACTTGAGCAGCTTCTCGCGCGATAGCAGATCCCACTCTCTCCATGGCGCAATGATGCGCATGTCCGGCATCAACGCATACGCGCCCAATTCGAAGCGGACCTGGTCGTTGCCCTTGCCGGTTGCGCCGTGGGAGATAGCGTCGGCCCCGGTCTTCCTGGCGATCTCGACAAGGTGTTTGGCGATCAGCGGCCGGGCGATCGAGGTGCCGAGGAGATACTCGCCCTCATAGACCGCATTGGCGCGAAACATCGGAAATACGAAGTCGCGGACGAATTCTTCCCGCAGGTCCTCGACGAAGATCCGCTTCACCCCCATCAGTCGGGCCTTCCTGCGTGCCGGGGCGAGTTCCTCGCCTTGGCCAATGTCGGCAGTGAAGGTCACCACCTCACAGCCGTACTTGTCCTGAAGCCATTTGAGGATCACCGATGTGTCCAGGCCGCCCGAGTAGGCGAGGACGACTTTCTTGACGGCTTTCATTCGCTGGTCTTTTCTTCCGGAAGTTGCTCAAATCTTGCGGGAACTCGACTCGGATTTGATTTCGCCGTTGTCCCACTCGCCCTCGATGCTCTGGCCGTCGGGCGTGCGATAGACGCCCCAGCCGTGGGGTTTGCCCGCGCGCCATTGCCCGTCGTACACGCCGCCGTCCGGACCCTGGGATACGCCCTTGCCCTCTTGCAGGCTGCGCTTCCACTCGCCTCTGTAGCGCACGCCCTGACGGGATACGAACGTTCCCACTCCCTCCGCCCAGCCGGCGCGCATGCCACCCTCGTAGCGCTCCTCGAGTCGTCCGGAGATGTACCACTCGAGCACTCCTTCGCCCTCAGTGAAGCCGTCCTTGCAGGCGCCGCTCCAGCGCACGGTCTCTTCGGGCTGAGGATTGGGGTTGTAGACCTGGCAGCCGTTCTGGTCGCGTATCGTGGCGACATCGTCGGCGCTCGCCGCGGCAGCGGCAATCAAAACGGCGAATACTAAAAACAGGCGGATGGGCAGCATGCGATGCTCCTTGAATGAATAGACTGGCCCGCGACACGTTTCAAGCCGACGTTGGACACCGGCGCGCGTCAAGTATTCCATCAGAGATTCCGGCATTGTGCTGGCGCCCGCCCGCTGGACCGGAATCGGCCGGGCGCCGGGCCTTTACTGAAGCTGTCGGCACGGTGCCAGGTCCCTCTAAACGCGCCCGAGCAGCAGATACTCCATCAGCGCCTTCTGCGTATGCAACCTGTTTTCCGCCTCTTCCCAGACCGTGCTCTGGGGACCGTCGATGACCTCGGATGCGACTTCTTCGCCGCGGTGGGCGGGAAGGCAGTGCATGAACAAGGCATCGGGGTTGGCGGCCTTCATCATTTCTGCGTCGACCTGCCAGTATTCGAAAGCCTTCTTGCGGGCGGCGTTCTCGGCCTCGAACCCCATGCTCGTCCAGACGTCGGTCGTGACCAGGTCGGCGCCGCGCGCCGCCTTCATCGGATCGTCGAAGATCTCAAGGTTGCTGGTGTCGTAGACTCCGGCACGCTCAGGTTCCACCTCATAGCCCTTCGGTGTCGAGACATGAACGTTGAAGCCGAAGATAGCTGCCGCTTGCAGCCAGGTATTGCAGACATTGTTGGAATCGCCGATCCAGGCGACTGTTCTGCCCGAAATGGAGCCGCGCTTGTCGATATAGGTATAAAGATCGGCGAGGATCTGACAGGGGTGATACTCGTTGGTCAGCCCGTTGATCACCGGCACCCGGGAGTGGGCTGCGAAGCGCTCCAGGACAGACTGCTCGAAGGTGCGGATCATCACCAGGTCGCTCATCCTTGAGATGACCTCAGCGGCGTCCTCCACCGGTTCCCCCCGGCCGAGCTGCGAGTCTCGGGTGTTGAGATAGATGGCGCAGCCGCCGAGCTGCTGCATTCCGGCCTCGAATGAGAGCCGGGTGCGGGTCGAAGCCTTTTCGAAAATCATCACCAGCGTGCGGTCCACCAGCGGCCAGTAGCGTTCATAGCGCTTGAACCTGTCCTTGATCCAGCGGGTTCGCGCGAACAGGTACTCGAACTCCTCGCGTGAAAAGTCCTTGAACTGAAGAAAATGCCGCACCGGCCCCATGCAGCCTCAGCCGACCACTGCCGTTTCCGAGGAAACAAAGGCGCGAATCAGCTCTGCGACACCGCCTGCGAGCAGTCGCCCTTCGGCATCGCTCATGACCAGCGGGGGCAAAAGGCGAACCACGTTGTCCGCAGTGACATTGATGAGCAGCCCGGCATCCAGGGCCAATTTCACCAGATCGACGCATGGGCGATCGAGTTCGACTGCGATCATCAGCCCTTTGCCCCTGACCTGAGCCACCCCGGGCAGTCCGGCCAGCGACCCGGACAGGGACGTGAGGATCAGGTGGCCGAGCTGCTCCGCCCGCGAGAGCAACCCTTCCTGTTCGATGATCTCCAGGGTGGCCAGAGCCGCGGCGCACGCCAGCGGATTGCCGCCGAACGTCGAGCCGTGAGTGCCTGCCTTGAAAGTCAGCGCGGCTTCTCCTTGTGCCAGGCAGGCGCCGATGGGAAAGCCGTTGCCCAGTCCCTTTGCCAGCGTCACGACATCAGCCCTGATCGTGGTGTGCTGGTAGGCGAGCCAGCGACCGGTGCGCGCCATACCGCTCTGCACCTCGTCGAGCATCAGCAGCCAGCCGTGACGGTCGCAGGCGGCGCGCAGGGCGGAAAGGTAGTCAGTATCCGGAATGATTATTCCGCCCTCGCCCTGAACCGGCTCCACCAGCACAGCGACGATACTCGGGTTATGCGCCGCGACCTGGTCCAGCGCCGCCGCATCGTTATAGGGCACCCGCACGAACCCTGAAAGCAGGGGCTCGAATCCGGCTTGCACCTTGCGGCTGCCGGTTGCCGACAGCGTGGCGAGAGTGCGTCCGTGAAAGGACTTCTCCATCACCACGATTGCCGGCGATTCGATTCCGCGTTGATGACCGTGCAGTCGTGCCAGCTTTATGGCTGCTTCGTTCGCTTCGCACCCCGAGTTGCAGAAGAACGCGGCATCCGTTCCCGAGATTGTGCACAGCCTGGCGGCGAGCTTCTCCTGTTCGGGAATGCGGTAGAGATTGGACGCGTGCACGATTCGTCCCGCCTGCTCGGCGATGGCGCGAACAAACCTGGGGTGTCCATGACCCAGGCCGGAAACCGCAATCCCGCACAACCCGTCCAGGTAACGCTTTCCGTTGGTGTCCCACAGCCAGACGCCTTCGCCGCGGGCGAAGGCGACCGGCTGGCGTGCATACGTGCTCATCAGGTGTTGCATGCTCATGACATCCTGTCGCAGGGGAGCGTTTGTCGCCTCAGAAAAAGCACACGGCGGCATTTCGCCGCCGTGTGCTTGCCGGATTGCCGATTCTCTCAAAGGGCTTTTTTAGCCCATTCCAGGTCGGGACGCAACTCCCGCGAGAAAGGCTGCTCCGCTACTGCAGCCGTTTGAGCTTCTTCTCCTCGTTGGCGGTCAGCACCCGCACACAGGGGAGGTAGCCGTCGTACACGATGCCGTGCATCTCGACCCGCCTTTGACTGCGCAGCAGCCCCACCAGGTAGTAAAGGATGTCCTCGGTTATCAGCTGACCCGGAACCAGTACCGGAATACCTGGCGGGTACGGCACGATCTGGTCGGCGGAGACGCGGCCCTTCAGATCGCTGTTCAATTTATCCTGTTCATCGACCAGCGGCACCAGCTCTCCGCCACAGTAGAACGCGTCGCGGGGAAGATATTGCAGGCTGGTGAAGCTCGGGATTTCGGGCGACTTGTACAGACGCTGCTGCGAGCGGCCCTCGCGGGCGATCCGCATCAGCGCGTCATACAGGCGGGAGACCTTGGACCGCGTGGTGCCGATGGTGAGCAGCAGCGATAGCGTGTTGAAGGTCGATTTTTCCACCTGGATGTTGTAGCGCTCGAACAGCTCCTTCTGCAGTTCTTCCACCGTGTAACCGCAGGCCGAGATGTCTACGGTGACCTTTGTCGGATCGAGACGGATGCTGTCGTCTTTGACCTCTTCTGGCAGCAGATCTGCCAGATCCAGCACGCGGAACGCGCCGCTGGAATTGATCTGGGCTCGCAGTTCCTGCGCCAGTTCCAGGGTACGCGACAGGAGCTTGTAGCCCTCCATGACCGCCTGCTTGCGGGCGACGTCCAGGCTCGCAATCATGCTGTACTGCGGGCTGGTCGAGGTGTGCATGTTGAAATTCTCGCGGAACAGATGCTCGTTGAAATCCGGGTCGTTGACATGAATCATCGACGCCTGTGAGAACGCCGAGAGCACCTTGTGCGTGGATTGTGTCGCGTAGTCGGCGCCGGACTCGAGGGCAGTCGGCCGGAAGAACGGGTGAAAGCGGGCGAAACCGTACCACGCTTCATCGATGATGACCTTGATCTTCTTCCGGTGCGCGGCTTCGACGATCGGCTGCAGGTCGTAACGCAGGCCGTCGTAGGTGCAGGAGGTCAGGATCAGGGCCTCGGCGTCGGCGTGCTTTTCGATCGCATCGAGGATGGTCCTCTTTGGCACCGGCCCGAAAATCCCGTACTTCCTGTTCAGTGATGAGTCCAGATAGATCGGGTGCGCACCGGATAGCACGACGCCGTGGTGCACCGATTTGTGGCAATTGCGGTCCAGAAGCAGTTTCTCCCCCGGAGCGAGCAGGGTCTGGAAAATGACCTTGTTGCCGGTGGAAGTGCCGTTGGTGGCGAAGAAGGTGCGCCGGGCGCCGAACGCTTTGGCGGCAAGCTTCTGAGCCTCGGCGATCACTCCGGTCGGCTCCATCAGCGAGTCCAGCATCGGTACCGACACCGACAGGTCGGCATCGAACACGTGCTCGCCCATGAACTCATAGAAGTCGGAGCCCCAAGGGCTGTCCCGCAGGCTGTCGCCTGAGGAGTGCCCCGGAGTGTGCCAGGCGTCCTTGGCCATGAAGACATAGGCCTTGAGGGTGTCGTAGAAAGGCGTGTCAGAGCGCTCCTGCAGCTGCGCGTTGAGGATACGATAGATGCCCCGGTAATCGCGCTCACCGCGGTAGAAGTAGCCGTCAACCGCCTCAGTGAACAGCGAGTCGACGACTTCGTCTTCCTGGTCCTGCGCGATCAGCACGTAAATGTCCAGTTCCGGCCGGAATCGGGTGATCCTGCGGACCAGTTCCAGCGCCGACATCTGCAGCACGCGACTGTTGCCGTTGGATTCGCTCTTGAGGCTGTACAGGGTGTCGTCGACGATCACCGCCTGCATGTCGCCGTCGGTCTCGATCGCGGACAGGGCTTCTCGGGCTGTCGTTACCCCTACGAACGTGATGCCCAGCGGGTTGTCAAGACTCTTGGCGGCTGCGTTCAATCCCTTGATGAATTCCCGCAACACCAGGGTTTCATCGTTTACCACCAGTATCTTGCTGACCGGATTACGCATGCTGCGGCTTCGCGGGGGCTGTTAGTTAAGTGGCTGATAACAAATATCAATACTATAAGGAGCCGCGGCATGCTGCGCCGCAAAACATCGATATCACGGCATCCTCGGCGAAGGGCACCGGGCGCGGGGTAGTCGATCGCCGGAGTCCCAAATAAAAAGCCCGCAGAGCATCCCGCGGGCTTTTTGCTTTCGCCACAAAAAAGGGTCTTGCTTCAGGCCATCGCCTTGATGGCCGCTGCCAGCCTGCTCTTGTAGCGAGCCACCGTATTCTTGTGCACGATCTTCTTGTCGGCGATCGAATCGATTCGAGACTGCGAGGCACTCAGTGCCAGGGCCGCAGCTTTCTTGTCGCCAGAGGCGATCGCCTTGCGGACTTTCTTCAGAACCGAGTGCAGCTCGGTGCGCAGCGTGACATTGTGAGCGCGGCGCCTGACTGCCTGGCGGGCGCGTTTCTTGGCCGATGCAATATTGGCCATGCGGGTTTCCTTCCGACTCTAAGGCCCTGAAAAAAGTGCGCTATGGTACTGTCCTGTCCGGCCCGACGCAACCCTTTCCCGGCCGGAACCTGGACCACCCGCTTACCCGGTGCTTGCTGGCCGGTCGGCTAGAATCGGCTGTGCCACAGCGACCAAGAAGATGAATCTGCTCAAAGCGCTCGCCACGGTCAGCAGCATGACGCTGGTGTCGAGGCTGCTCGGCTTCGTCCGCGACATGGTCATCGCGCGCGCGTTCGGCGCGGGGCTGCACACCGACGCGTTCTTCGTCGCTTTCAGGCTGCCGAATCTGCTGAGGCGGCTGTTCGCGGAAGGCGCGTTCTCGCAAGCGTTCGTACCGATTCTCTCGGAATACCGGAGCAGCCGGGGAGACGACGACTCCCGGCTGCTGGTTGGCCGTGTCGCCACACTGCTCGCCGTAGTACTGGTCGCCGTATCGGTGGTTGGCGTGCTGGCCGCGCCGGTGATCGTGTACCTGAGCGCGCCGGGGTTTAGCGCCAGCCCGGAGAAGTTCTCGATCACTGTCGGGCTTCTGAGAGTAACTTTTCCCTACATCCTGTTTATCTCCCTGACATCGCTGGCGGCGGGAGTACTCAATACCTGGTCGCGTTTCTCGATACCTGCGCTGACTCCGGCGCTGCTCAATATCTCGTTCATTGTCTTCGCGATCTGGCTGGCACCCTATTTCGACCCACCGGTCATGGCGCTTGCCTGGGCGGTGTTCTTTGGCGGCATGCTGCAGCTTGCGTTTCAGCTGCCTTTCCTGTTTCGCATCCGCATGCTCCCCCGGCCGCGGTGGGAACCGTCAGATCCCGGTGTGCGCAAGCTCCTGTCGCTCATGGGGCCCGCTGTGCTCGGTGTTTCGGTCGGCCAGGTATCGCTCTGGATCAACACCATCTTCGCCTCATTCCTTGTGACCGGGAGCGTTTCCTGGCTTTACTATGCCGACCGGTTGATGGAGTTTCCGACCGGCCTGTTGGGGGTGGCGCTGGGGACGATACTGCTGCCGAGCCTTTCCCGCAGCTTCACTGAAAACACCGCAGCGGAGTATTCAAGGCTGCTCGACTGGGGCCTGCGGCTGATCTTTCTGCTGGCCGCACCGTGCGCGATTGCGCTCGCCGTGCTGGCCGTGCCGCTGGTTGCCACGCTTTTTCGCCACGGGGAGTTCGGCGCCAACGACGTGCTGATGACGCGCCAGGCGCTGGTAGCCTATAGCATCGGTCTGCTGGCGCTGGTCCTGGTCAAGGTTCTGGCCCCAGGCTTCTACGCCCGCCAGAACATCCGCACCCCGGTCAGGATTGCTCTGGTCACGCTGGCGGCTACCCAGGTCATGAACCTGGCCTTCATCTGGTGGCTGCGCCACGCCGGGCTGGCTCTGTCGATCTCGCTCGCCGCCTGGATCAACGCCGGCCTGCTGTACTGGAAACTGCGCCAGCACGAGATCTACCTGCCCCAGCCTGGCTGGGCGGCGTTCGTCACCAAGATCCTGCTGGCCCTCGCGGCGATGGCGGCAGTGCTGTTCTGGGCCATGGGCGAAGCCGGGTTCTGGCTGAACGCCACCGCCCTCGGCCGAGTCACGCGCCTTGCGTGGGTGGTGGCCGCGGGAGCGGCCACCTACATGCTGGTTCTTTGGCTTCTGGGTTTCCGTCTGTCAGACTTCAGCAAGCGCGTGAAGAGCTAGCGCACCTAGGCTCTGGCATGCATCGCGGCGTCGACGACCTGCCGCGTCAAATGCGGCGCGAACATCTCGATGAACTCGTACATGTAACCGCGCAGGTAGCTGTTCTTCCTGATGCCGATGCGGGTCGTGCTCGCCTCGAACAAGTGGCTCGCATCCAGCGCCCTGAGCCCGGTGTCGCGCTTCGGGTTGTAGGCCATCATGGCGACGATCCCGATCCCCAGCCCCAGTTCGACATAGGTCTTGATGACGTCGGCGTCTATCGCCGTCAGGACCACGTTCGGATTCAGGTTTCTCCTTGAGAACGCATCGTTGATCTTGGAGCGCCCGGTGAAGGCGAAGTCATAGGTCACGATCGGGTACTTCGCGATCTCCTCCAGCGTCAGTTTCCTTGTCTTGAGCAGTGGGTGGCTGGGCGGAGTCAGCACGCAACGGTTCCACTCGTAACAAGGCAGCATCACCAGGTCGTCGTACAGCTCTATGGCCTCGGTGGCGATCGCGAAGTCGGCCTCTCCCGAGGTCGTCAATTCAGAGATCTGCGTCGGGTTGCCCTGGTGCAATGACAGTGTCACTCCCGGGTAGCGATCCTTGAACCTCTTTATGACCTGCGGCAGGGCGTAGCGGGCCTGGGTGTGGGTGGTCGCAATCGTGAGGCTGCCGACGTCCTCGCGGGTGAATTCTTCGCTGGCCTGCTTGAGGCTCGCCACATCCCGCAAGACCCGTTCCGCGATTTGCAGGATGACTTTTCCCGGCTCGGTCACCGCCACCACGCGTTTGCCGTGACGGACGAAGATCTGAACCCCGAGCTCGTCCTCCAAGCTCTTGATCTGCTTGCTGATTCCCGGCTGCGAGGTGTACAGGACCTCTGCCGCCTGCGACAGATTGAGGTTGTTGCGGGCGACTTCGCAGATATAACGCAGCTGTTGTATGCGCAAGGCTGCTCAGTCCAGCGGGTTAAATGCAGGAAAGTTATTTAAATCTAACATAATATTCGTTCGTGCAATATTCCCCGGTTGCTACCATCGCCCGCTCAAAGCCCTGGAACAGCACTACCGAGCGGCCATTCCGAAGGGCAGGGACTCACGACAGGGCTGATTCATGTACGTATACGACCAGGTCGATCGCAACCTAGTCGCCGAACGCGTGGCGCAGTACCGAAACCAGGTACGGCGTTTCCTCGCGGGGGAGTTGACCGAGGACGAATTCCGCCCGCTGCGCCTGCAGAACGGTCTTTACGTCCAGAAGCACGCCCCGATGCTGCGAGTGGCGATTCCCTACGGCGTTCTGTCGGCCACGCAGCTGCGCATGCTGGCGCACATTGCCCGGCGCTACGACCGCAGCTACGGCCATTTCTCCACCCGGCAGAACATTCAGTTCAACTGGCCGCGCCTGGAAGACACGCCGGACATTCTGGCCGAGCTGGCGTCAGTGGAGATGCACGCCATTCAGACCAGCGGCAACTGCGTGCGCAACATCACGACCGACGAGTTCGCCGGCGTCGCTGCCGACGAGATCAGCGATCCACGGCCGTTCTGCGAAATTCTTCGCCAGTGGTCGACATTTCACCCCGAGTTCAGTTTCCTGCCGCGCAAGTTCAAGATTGCCGTCAACGGCTCCGAGGAAGACCGTTCGGCGACCGCATTTCACGATATCGGCCTCTATCTGCGGCACAACACCGAGGGCGAGCTCGGACTGAGGGTGCTGGTCGGCGGTGGCATGGGCCGCACGCCGATACTCGGCGCAGTCATTCGCGAGTTCCTGCCGTGGCGGCACATGACAACCTATACCGAGGCGATTCTCAGGGTCTACAACCGCCACGGGCGCCGCGACAACATCTACAAGGCCCGAATCAAGATCCTGGTCAAGGCGCTCGGCGCGGAGGAATTCGCCCGCCAGGTCGAACAGGAGTGGGAGGCGATCAAGGACGGTCCCGGCGCGCTGACCGACCAGGAGTTTGCACGCGTGAACGCGTTCTTTGCCGCGCCGGGTTACGACCAGCGGCCCGGGGCAGAGGCGGAGCTCGGCCGCCAGCTGGGCGCGAACCGGGCGTTTGCCCGCTGGGCGGAACGTGCGGTCCACCGGCATCGGGTCAGCGGTTACCGTTCGGTCGTCCTGTCGCTGAAGAAGACCGGGGTGCCGCCGGGAGACGCGACTGCGGAGCAGATGGAGCGCGTCGCCGATTGGTCGGAGCGCTACGGCTTCGGCGAGGTACGCGTTTCACACGAGCAGAATCTGATCCTGCCCGATGTGCCTGCGGGCGACTTGTACGCGCTGTGGCTTGAGGCGCGGCAGGCAGGGCTCGCCACACCCAATCTCGGTCTGCTGACCGACATCATCGCCTGCCCCGGCGGCGACTTCTGCTCGCTGGCGAACGCCAGGTCGATCCCGATTGCCGAGGCGATTCAGCGCCGATTCGACAATCTGGATTATCTGCACGACATCGGCGAGCTGAACCTCAACATCTCCGGCTGCATGAACTCGTGCGGACATCACCACGCCGGCCACATCGGCGTGCTGGGCGTCGACAAGGACGGCGAGGAGTGGTACCAGGTTTCCATCGGCGGCGCCGACGGCTCGCACCTCAGCCATGGCCGCAGCTCGATCGGCAAGGTGATCGGTCCGTCGTTCAGGGCGGAGGCAATGCCCGATGTCATCACCCGGCTGATCGATGTCTACCTGCTTAATCGCGAGGAGGATGAGCGTTTCGTTGATGCGGTGGAGCGCCTGGGTATCGGCCCGTTCAAGGCCGGCGTTTACGGGGCGGGCGCGCACGGAAAGCCTGCCGAAACAAGCCAGCCGGTGCCTGCCGATGCCTGAGATCATCCGCGATAACGCCGTCGTCGATGACGACTGGCAGGTTCTTCGCCCCGCCGCGGACGCTTCCTCCGGCGAGGTTCCCGCGGGCCGAATCCTGGTCCCGCTGGCCCTATGGCTGGAACGTCACGTTGAGCTGGGCGCGCGCGGCGACGTCGGTGTGTGGCTGACCGGCGGGGATGATCCCGCACAGATCGCGCCGTGGCTGGCGCGGTTGCCGCTTGTCGCCGTGGACTTCCCCAAGTTCACCGACGGGCGCGGTTATTCGCTGGCTTATCAGCTGCGTTCGCGATTCGGCTTCCGCGGCGAGCTGCGCGCGATCGGGGACGTACTGCCCGACCAGCTTTTCTTCATGCGGCGGGTCGGGTTCGATGCGTTCGCGGTGCGCGCCGACAAGGATTTGCGCAAGGCGCTCGCTCTGCTGCGGCCCTTCTCCGACGCCTACCAAGGGTCGTGGGACAACCCGGTGCCGGCGTATCGCCGCCACACTCGCGGGTGGCCGTCCCCGCATCCGGATCTCTGAAGGAACTTCCGTGCTCGCCAGAACTTCTGCCATCGTGAGCGCCGACGCCCCCCCGGTCGAGACGCTGAACGCCCGCCTGGCGGCAATCGCCGCCGAGTTTCGCAGTGTCGCGTTTGCCAGCAGCCTTGGTGCCGAGGACATGGTCGTGACCGATGCCATCCTGAGTGCGGGGCTGCCGATCTCCATCTTCACTCTGGATACCGGACGCCTGCACCGCGAAACGCTGTCGCAGCTGGATCAGATCCGCGAACGCTATGCCTACGCCGTTGAGGTGTTCCGTCCTGACCCTGCCGAGGTCGACCGCTACGTTGCCGGCCACGGCCTTAACGCCTTCTACGAAAGCGTCGAGCTGCGCAAGCGCTGCTGCCATATCCGCAAGGTGGAGCCGCTGGCACGGGCACTTGCCGCCCGCGACGCCTGGATTACCGGGCAGCGTCGCCAGCAATCTGTGACACGGGCAGGTCTGGCACTGCAGGAACACGACGGCGTGCATCGGATTCCGAAGTTCAATCCGCTGGCCGACTGGAGCGAAGCACAGGTGTGGGCGTACATCAGTGAGCGCTCGGTGCCGTACAACGCGCTGCACGACCGGGGCTTTCCCTCGATCGGCTGCGAACCGTGCACCCGTGCGATCCGGCCGGGCGAGGATGTGCGCGACGGCCGCTGGTGGTGGGAAAACAGGTACACCAAGGAGTGCGGCCTGCATTTCAGGATAACGGAAAAGGAAGCCCCGGTATGACCAACCTTGCCGAGGCACGGTCGACGATAAGGGAGGCGACGCCTCGCAGAACACTTACCCACCTCGACTGGCTGGAGAGCGAAGCGATTCACATTCTGCGCGAGACTGCCGCGGAATGCCACAGCGCTGCGCTGCTTTTCTCCGGCGGCAAGGACTCTATCGTGCTGCTGCGGCTGGCGGAAAAGGCATTTCGTCCCGGCCCGTTTCCGTTTCCGCTGCTGCATGTCGACACCGGCCACAACTTCCCGGAAGTCATTGCCTTCCGCGATGTGCGCGCTGCCGAATTGGGCGAACGACTGATCGTGGCCAGCGTGGAAGACTCGATCCGCGAAGGACGCGTGCGGCTCCGCCGGCCGGACGAAAGCCGCAACGCCCACCAGTCTGTCACCCTCCTGGACACGATCAAGCAGCACGGTTTCGACGCCTGCATCGGCGGCGCCAGGCGCGACGAGGAGAAGGCCAGAGCCAAGGAAAGAGTCTTCTCCTTCCGCGATGAGTTCGGCCAATGGGATCCAAAGGACCAGCGCCCGGAGCTATGGAGCCTGTACAACGCCCGAGTGCACCCGGGCCAGCATCTGCGAGTGTTTCCGATCAGCAACTGGACCGAACTGGACGTCTGGCAGTACATCGCCAGGGAAAAGCTCGCGGTTCCGCCGATCTACTTCGCACACCGGCGGGAAGTGATTCGCAAGTCCGGCGGCTTGCTGCCGGTCTCCCACCTGGTGCAGCCGAGGAACGGGGAGGTGGTGCAGACCCTGTCGGTGCGCTTTCGTACCGTGGGCGATATGACCTGTACCTGCCCGGTGGAGTCGACTGCCGACACCGTGGAGCGGATCGTGATTGAGACCGCTGCCACCCGGATCACCGAGCGTGGCGCCACCCGGATGGACGACCAGACTTCAGAGGCCTCGATGGAGCTTCGCAAGAAGGAAGGTTACTTCTGATGTCCGCAGTCGGGTACTTCCCGGAACATGACAACGGCGTGCTGCGCCTTACAACCGCTGGCAGTGTGGACGACGGCAAGAGCACGCTGATCGGGCGCCTGCTCTTCGACACCAAGGCGATTCTCGAAGACCAGCTCGCCGCCCTCGAGCACAGCACACGCCGGCGAGGCGGCGCAGGCGTGGACCTGTCCCTGCTCACCGACGGGCTGACAGCGGAGCGGGAGCAGGGGATCACGATCGACGTCGCGTACCGTTACTTTCAGACGGCGGCGCGCAAGTTCATCATCGCCGACACGCCCGGGCACGAGCAGTACACGCGCAACATGGTTACCGGCGCCTCGACTGCCGACCTGGCGATCGTGCTGGTCGACGCGTCGAAGGGCATCTCCACCCAGTCGCGCCGTCACTCCTACGTGGCCGCTCTGCTCGGTATTCCGCACCTGGTGGTGGCGATCAACAAGATGGATCTGATCGGCTACTCGCATCAGCGATTCGAGGCAGTGCGCGGCGAGTTTGCCGACTTCGTCCAACCGCTGGGATTTGAGCGGGTCGGCTATCTGCCCATGTCTGCCTTGAATGGCGACATGGTGGTCGAACGCGGAGTCCGGCTCGGCTGGTACAAGGGGCCGACCTTGCTGGAAGTTCTGGAAGGCGCGCCTGCCGCGGTATCGCGAGAAGGCGGCGGGCTGTTCTTTCCCGTGCAGCTGGTGGCCAGACCATCGCAAAGCGGCCGTCCGGGGTTCCGGGGCTACTCGGGCAGGATCGAAACAGGGACGGCTGCGGTCGGCGACGAGGTGGTGGTGCTGCCGGCCGGATTGCGCTCGCGCATCGCCGCGATCCACACCCTTGAGGGCGGGCTGGAGAAGGCTTGCGCGCCGCAGTCGGTGACGCTGTTTCTCGAGGACCAGCTCGACATCTCGCGCGGGGACGTTATCGCGGCGGCGGATTCGGCGCTCGAGGTGGAGAAGACATTCCGCGCGACGCTGTGCTGGTTCGACGAGGAGCCGCTGAACCGCACCCGAACCTATCTCGTCAAGCACGGCACACGCACAGTCAAGGCCCTGGTAAGCAGCATCGAGCACCGGATCGATGTCGATTCGCTGTCAGCGGAGGAGGCGTATGCCCTGAGTCTCAACGACATCGGCCGCGTGCAGCTTCGCACCGCGCAGCCGCTGGCGTTCGCTCGATACCGTGACAATCGCGCGGCGGGCAGCCTGATCCTGATCGACGAAGCCAGCCATCGCACCGTCGCCGCCGGACTGATCGAATAGGGAGCGCAGTTACATAATGAGCCTGCCAGGAACCGTCTATCTGGTTGGCGCCGGGCCCGGCGCCGCAGACTTGCTTACCGTGCGCGCGGTGCGGCTGCTCGAGCGCGCCGACGTGGTATTTCACGATGCGCTGGTGCCCGCCGGCACACTGGCGCTGGCGACGCGGGCGCGCAAGGTGGCTGTGGGCAAGCGCTGCAGCCGGGTGTCGACCGACCAGCGTTTCATCAACCGCAGCCTGGTCGAAGCGGCGCAAAAGCACCAGTGCGTCGTTCGCCTCAAGGGAGGCGACCCGATGTTATTCGGCCGGGCGCAGGAAGAGATCGACGCCTTGTCGGCTGCCGGAGTTCGCTGGGAAGTGGTTCCCGGTGTGACCGCAGCGCTGGCTGCCGCATCGCAGATCGGGGTGTCTTTGACGCGCAGGGGAGTGGCTCGGAGCGTGGCTTTCGTGACCCCGCGCATCGGTCCGGAAGAGAGCGACTCGCAGTGGGCGAGGAGCGTGGCTGCCGCCGACAGCGCGGTGCTGTACATGGGGGTCGGCCAAGCCCGTGAGATCGTGTCGGCGTTGATTGCTGCCGGCGTGCGGCGCGACCTGCCAGTGGCAGTGGTGGAGAGCGCCTCACTTGAAGGATCGCGCGCGTTTCACACCACGCTCTCCGGTCTGGTCCAGGCTGAACACTGGGACATTGCCGGCCCCGCGGTCATTCTCATGGGCGAGGTGCTCGCCGACATGCAGGTCGCCACCGAGCCGGCGCTGCTCGCCGCAGCGACTGGCTGAACGAGCCGGAGGCGTTCCGGTCTGGAATCAGCGCCGGGCAGCGGGTGGAGGCCGGGTCCGATACACTGGTTCGATGAACACTCCTGCGATCTGCTCATATTGGTGAACGTTGACCAGCGCGGGGCGATCCTTCTGTTCGCCCATGGCGCTCGCGACCCGGACTGGGCGGCGCCGTTTCGCCGCATCCAGTGTCGCATTCAGGATGCGAGTCCAGACACCACCGTCGAACTTTGCTTCCTGGAGCTGATGTCGCCACCGCTGCCGGAGGCGATCGCGGTGCTCGCGGCACGGGGCATAACTCACGTTACGATCGTGCCTCTCTTCCTGGCACAGGGCGGCCATCTGAAGCAGGACTTGCCCAGAATGATCGCGGGGGTCAAGGAAGCGCATCCGCAAATTCAGATTCACCTCGCTCCTGCCATCGGCGATTCGCCGGCGCTGGCCGACGCGATTGCCGACTGGGCGCTCGCCGAGCATCGCGCTGGACCGGAAAACCGCTAGAATTCAGCCCTTTCCAGCTTCTGATTGGCATTCTCGTGATACGGGTCTTCCGCGGCATTCCGGCGGGCGCGGATCGGCCGCTGGCGCTCACCATCGGCAACTTCGACGGGCTTCACCTGGGTCACCGGGCGATGCTGGCCCGCCTGTCCGAGGTCGCAACCGCTCGCAGTCTTCTGGCGGCGGTGATGACCTTCGAGCCGCAGCCGCAGGAGTTCTTTGCCCCTGATCAGGCGCCTGCCCGGCTGACGAGCCTGCGCGAAAAGCTCGAGTTGCTGGCTGTGCGGGCAGTCGATCGGGTTTACGTCTGCCGCTTCAACTACCGGTTCGCGCAGTTGTCCGCCGAGTATTTCATCGAGCAGGTGCTGGTGCGCGGCCTTGGGGCCAAATGGCTGCTGGTCGGCGACGATTTCCGCTTCGGGGCCCGTCGAGGGGGCAGTCTCGACCTCCTCAGGACCCACGCTCCCCGTTTGGGGTTTGAGGTCGAAGCCATGCGCAGCGTGGTTGCGCAGGGTGAGCGTGTTTCCAGCACGGCGATCCGCATGCGTCTCGAGACCGGGGACCTTGCCGCAGCCGAGGCGCTGCTCGGCAGGGCCTACACGATTCGAGGGCGCGTGGTTCGCGGCGAAAATCTGGGAACGAAACTCGGGTTTCCGACCGCCAACGTGCAGTTGAGCAGGCAGCGCGCGCCGCTGTCGGGTATTTTCGTTGTCGAGGTCGAAGGGCTTGGCCCGCAACCGCTGCAGGGCGTGGCGAGCCTCGGAGTGCGGCCGACAGTCAAGACAGGCGGCGAACCGGTACTCGAAGTGCACCTGTTCGACTTTGCCCGCACGATCTACGGTCTCCGCATCGGTGTGCGATTCCTCCACAAGCTGCGAGATGAAGCGCGATACGCCACGCTGGAAGAACTGACCGCCCAGATCCACCGCGACGTGGAGATGGCGAAAGAGTATTTTCACCACAGAGACGCAGAGGTGCTTAGGACTTCAGGGGCGAACTAGCCGGCGGGAGCGCCGGCGGGCCGGGAGATGCGTGAGCCTACCGCTCCTGGTCGTTCCACCGCTGGTTCGTCGCGGGGGTTTGGATCTCCGCCGCCTGCATGTCTCTGTGCTGAAAATCGATCTTTCGGAACATGACGCAATGGGTGACTACCGACACACGCTGAACCTTCCGGATACCGTTTTCCCGATGAAGGGCGATCTCGCCAGGCGCGAACCGGGGTGGGTGAAAGAATGGCAGGACCGCAGGCTCTATCAGCGCATCCGCACAGCCTGCACAGGCCGGCCGAAGTTCATTCTTCACGATGGTCCGCCCTACGCCAACGGCGACATTCACATCGGTCATGCGGTGAACAAGATTCTCAAGGACATCGTGGTCAAATCGAAGACGCTGGCCGGCTTCGATGCGCCCTACGTTCCCGGCTGGGACTGTCATGGCCTGCCGATCGAGCATCAGGTCGAGAAGCTGCACGGCAAGAACATCCCAGCTGCGCGGTTTCGCAAACTATGCCGCGACTATGCAGCTGAGCAGATAGAGCGTCAGAAGGCGGGGTTCATCCGCCTCGGCGTGCTGGGCGATTGGGATCATCCCTACCGCACCATGGATTTCCAGACCGAGGCGGATACGATTCGCGCCCTCGGCAGGGTCCATGATCGAGGCTATCTCTACCAGGGTGCCAAGCCGGTGTACTGGTGTCTGGACTGCCGTTCGGCGCTGGCTGACGCGGAAGTCGAATACGAGGATCGCACGTCGCCGGCGATCGACGTCGCTTTCAGGGTCGCTGACAACAATCAACTGGCCAAGCGCCTGGGTTTCACCCAGATCTACGAACCCACCTATGCGGTCGCCTGGACTACAACGCCCTGGACGCTGCCCGCCAATCAGGCGGTCGCAGTGCATCCGGAGTTCGACTATGCGCTGGTGCGTTTCGCCGCCGGTTTGTTCCTGATTGCCGCGAACCTTGTCGAGCGTTGCATGGCCGGGTACCAGGTGAGCGACTGGCAAGTGGTGGCGCAGTTCAAGGGCGCGGCCGTCGAGGGCGTGCGGCTGGAGCATCCCTTCCAGGAGCGCGAAGTTCCGGTTGTGCTGGCTGAGCACGTCACCCTCGATACCGGCACAGGCCTGGTCCATACCGCTCCGGCGCACGGCCTCGAGGACTTCGCGATCGGTACGAAGTACGGGTTGCCGGTGGACAATCCGGTGGACGACGACGGCGCCTTTTTCTCCCGCGTTCCGCTGGTTGGCGGGCTGAATGTGTGGAAAGCGAACGACGTCATCATCGAGGCCTTGAAAGAACGCCGGCGGCTGGTGCGTGCGGAGCGCCACCGGCACAGCTATCCGGTTTGCTGGCGACACAAGACGCCGGTCATTTTCCGCGCAACTCGGCAGTGGTTCATCGGCATGGAGGAAGGCCGAGGGCAGACGCTTCGAGATGTCGCCAAGGCGGCAGTGGCCGAAACCGGGTTCTATCCGGGCTGGGGGCGGGCGCGGCTCGAGGCAATGATCGTCAACCGGCCGGACTGGTGCGTGTCGCGACAGCGCGGCTGGGGAACGCCGATGGCTTTGTTCGTGCACCGCGAAACCGGCGAACTGCACCCGCGGACGCTGGAATTGCTGGAGCAGGCGGCGCAGCGCGTCGAAAAAGAAGGCATCGAGGGCTGGTTCGCGCTAGCGGAAGAAGAGTTGCTGGGCACCGAGGCCAGCCTCTATCGCAAGGTTGAGGATACGCTCGATGTCTGGTTCGACTCGGGGGCGACCCATGCCACGGTGCTGGCCCGCCGGACGGATCTCGCGAAGCCTGCGGATCTCTATCTCGAGGGCTCGGACCAGCACCGTGGCTGGTTCCAGTCCAGTCTGCTCACCGGCTGCGCCATCGATGGTCGGGCGCCCTACAAGTCGCTCCTGACCCACGGTTTCGCGGTCGACGGGCAGGGTCGAAAGATGTCGAAATCGCTCGGTAACGTGATCGCGCCGCAGAAGGTGATGGACACTCTCGGCGCAGACGTCCTGCGGCTGTGGGTTGCAGCGACAGACTATTCCGGTGAACTTTCCATTTCCGACGAGATTCTGAAGCGGGTGGTCGAGAGCTACCGGCGCATCAGAAACACTCTGCGTTTTCTGCTTGCCAACCTGGACGACTTCGATCCCGCAAGACACGCGCTCCAGCCGTCACAGTGGCTGGAGATCGACCGCTATGCCGTGCAGATGGCTGCCCGGCTTCAGGAGGAAGTGGTCCTGGACTACGAGCGTTTCGAGTTTCATCTCGCGATCCAGCGGCTTCAGACGTTTTGCTCGGAAGATCTCGGCGGTTTTTATCTCGACATTCTGAAGGACCGGCTCTACACCGCGGGCAAGGATTCGACCGGCCGCCGCGCCGCGCAGAACGCCTTGTTTCAGATAGCGCATGGCTTGTTGAGACTGATGGCGCCGGTGCTGACTTTCACCGTCGAGGAAGCCTGGCTGGTGCTTACCCGCGACCGGGACGACAGCGTGCTGCTGCACACCTGGTATCGCTTCCCCGATACCGGAGCCGACCTTTGCCCCCGGTGGGACCGCATCCGAGAGATCCGTTCGGACGTCCTGAAGAAACTGGAAGGGGTGCGCGCGGCTGGTGAGATAGGCTCCTCGCTGCAGGCCGAGGTCCGCATCGTCGCCAACGGCGATCGTTACGCGCTGCTGTCCTCGCTGGGAGACGACCTGAGATTCGTGCTCATCACTTCGCAGGCGCAGGCTAAACTGGCGCGCTCGGCAGCGGAGGAGGGGATCGAAGTCACGCCCAGCGCGCAGCGGAAATGCGAACGCTGCTGGCACTACCGCGCCGACGTGGGTCACGATCCGGCGCACCCGGAGCTGTGCGGCCGTTGTACTTCCAACCTATTCGGCGCTGGCGAGTCCAGGTCGCATGCGTAAGCCCTGGCATTGGCTGGCCCTGTCTGCAGCCCTGGTAGTCTGCGACCAGATCACCAAGTACGTAGTGGTTCATGGGATGCAACTGGGTTCGCCGCTCGAACTTCTGCCGTTCCTGTCCCTGACATTGACCTATAACCCCGGCGCAGCTTTCAGCTTCCTCGCCGGTGCCGGTGGCTGGCAACGATGGTTTTTCGTCGCCGTGGCTGCCGTGGCTGCCGTGGTCATCACGATGCTCATCTTCAGAAACCGCGGCGATTCGCTGCTGTGCCTTGCCTTGTCGCTGGTGCTGGGCGGGGCGGTGGGCAATCTGATTGACCGGCTGGTCATCGGGGCAGTGGTGGATTTCGTCGTCCTGCACTGGCGCGGCTGGAGCTGGCCTGCCTTCAACCTGGCCGATTCCTGCATTTCGATCGGGGCAGTCTTGCTGGTGTGGGACAGCCTGCTCGGTTCCCGGGTAAAACCGGCGCGGTCGCCCTGAGCGTAAGGCAAACTGTCGGTCGCAGACCAATCGGCATCTGAATGGTCCCGGTACGTGCCATGCCCAACTGGTCGAAGATCATCGAAGCCAAAACCGCGCTGGCCAGGCGTGGCGCCAGGCCTTCCACGCAAGGCGACAATCCCCGTATTCCGCCCGGGCAGAAGCAGGTCCACGATTTCCCGGTGCTCGACCTTGGCAATGCCCCGTTCGTCTCGGCTCAGGACTGGGTGCTGCGGTTGTTCGGGCTCGTCGGGAGCGAGCTTGAACTAGACTGGGTAGGGTTCAATTCGCTCCCGCAGGTCGGGATGACCCTCGACTTTCACTGTGTGACTCGCTGGTCGCAGTTCGACATGCCCTGGCGTGGAGTCCTCGCCCGTACCCTGGTGCAGATGGCCGCGCCTCTCGACAGCGCCCGCTTCGTCACGCTGCACAGCGCTGACGGCTATACCACCAACCTTCCGCTGGAGGCGCTGCTCGACGACGATGTCATCGTTGCCCACGAGGTATTCGGCAGATCGCTGCCGCAAGAGCACGGGGGGCCCGTACGTCTGGTGGTGCCCAAACGCTATGCCTGGAAGAGCGCAAAGTGGCTGACGGCGATTGAGTTTCATGAGGAAGACCGGCCGGGCTTCTGGGAAGTGCGCGGCTACCACAACGAAGCCGATCCATGGAAGGAACAGCGTTTTTCATCTCAGGACCAGAACCTCTGAACCGCCAGGACGCCAAGAGCTTCAGGCAAGGCAGATCGGAAGGGCGAGTCGTCAGTAACATCGCAAGACAACCGGCGAAGGTTCTGTCGCGGCTTTCCTGTTATCAGGGGCTGTCGCATTCCCATTGGCGTTCTTGCCGCTCTGCCGGTTAGAATCGACAGATATGCAGGTACTGCTGGCAAACCCTCGCGGCTTCTGCGCAGGCGTCGATCGCGCGATCGAGATCGTCGAGCGGGCACTTGCGATCCGCGGCGCGCCAATCTACGTTCGTCACGAGGTGGTGCACAACAAGTACGTGGTGGGCGACCTGCGCTCCAAAGGCGCGGTCTTCGTCGAAGAGCTGTCGGAGGTCCCGGCGGGGGCGACCGTGGTGTTCAGCGCTCACGGCGTATCGCAGGCGGTCCGCAGGGAGGCGGAAGCCCGCGGGCTGAAGGTGTTCGATGCCACCTGCCCGCTGGTCATGAAAGTGCACGTGGAGGTCGCGCGCAAGCGCGAGCAGCGTCGCGAGGTGGTGATGATCGGCCACCGCGGCCATCCCGAGGTGGAAGGCACCATGGGGCAGAGCGCAGGCGGCATGTATCTGGTCGAGTCGGTCGAGGATGTGCAGAAGCTGGAAGTGAACGACCCCGGGAAGCTGGCCTTCGTCACCCAGACCACCCTCTCGGTCGACGATGCGCGCGCGATCATCGAAGCGCTCAAGATCCGTTTTCCTTCGATAGCCGGTCCGAGGAAGGACGACATCTGTTACGCGACCCAGAACCGCCAGGACGCGGTGAAGGCGCTGGCGCAGCAGTGCGACGTGGTGATCGTGGTCGGTTCCCCTAACAGCTCGAACTCCAACCGGCTTCGCGAAGTGGCGGCAAACGCTGGCGTTCCTGCCTACATGGTCGACCGCTCCGAGGATCTCGACCCTGCGTGGATCGCAGGCAAGGCGAGGATCGGCGTGACGGCCGGGGCCTCGGCGCCCGAGTTGCTGGTCGACCAGGTGGTGGCGCGTTTGCGCGCGCTGGGTGCAACCAAGGTCGGCGAGCTGGGCGGCATCGCAGAGCGAGTCACCTTCCCGTTGCCAAAGGCGCTCGCCTGAAAGAAAACGGGCCGGTTTCCCGGCCCGCGTTTCCTCGGACTTACTTGTCCTCGACGACTTGCGTTGAAGGCTGCCGAGGCGCAAGAGGCTGGACCCCCACTTCCTTGCGAACCGGCCCGGGCAGCTGCCCCGCCGGCAAGGGCGTCAGGCTCCGGCACTTCGCCGGTTTGCTTCCAGGGAGCAGGGCGTAGCCGGTCCTGCATTTCCTGACGCAATGGGCACCGAAATACTCTTCATCCTTGGTGCAGTTCTCGCGCCTGGTCCGCAATCGCTGGCTCGGTTCGTAGGTATCGTAGAACAGCCTCGCCTGCGTCTGCCGCCGCTCCTGGGCCAGCGCGCTGCTGCCCTGAATGACTGCCCAGCCTGCGACCGCCGCCAACAGCATTGCTCCGAAACGTCGCATCATGGCGTTATCCTCAATCGATCAATTCGCGCCAGGATGCCCGTCGTCCCGAACCACCGCCACCGCCGACGTTGACTCCCAGCGTCCTCTTCTCGCCGGTCGCGCCGGTGGCGATCCCCTTGAGGACGCCGCTTGGCAGCCTCACGACCACCACGCCGACCAGCGTCTCGCCGGTGAGCTTCTGTGCGACCTGGGCGTCGGGCGCCGAGGCGACATACTGGCCGGTTCGATAGTCGAATTGGTAAAGCCAGCTGTCTCCGCCCACGCTGCAGGCGGTGTTGTTCGGGACGTTGGTGGCGACCACCAGCGTGCCCAAAACCAGCTGCGGGTCCAGGTTCACCCGTTCACCCGGCGAGTCGTTGCTCGGGTTGAAATCGACGAACCAGCCATCCTTGGTGCTCCAGTTCACGCTGTTAGTCGACGTGCTTCGCGAGTTGGCGCTCAGGATGGTGATCGTCTGCTCTACCAGTCCCGGCGAGGCGGTCCGGATGTTTCCATGCGCCGCGTTGACGTCCTTGATCGCGTAGAACGATTGCTGGTACGCCCACGCCAGCGGCGGCACCAGCGTAGCAGGATCGGGCAGGTCGTCTTCGCCGAGATAGCGGCCAGTGCCGACGAACACCACTCTGTAGCTTTCGACCACGCCGAGCTCCGGCCGGGTGGTGATCGACTGCGGGTTGCCAGAGCCGTCCTTCAACTCGGCCATCTTCAGCACCGCCGGCGGGTTGACGCTCATGTCGAAGCGCCACAGGTTGCCGAGCAGGTCTCCCCCGTAGACGAAAGTTGCCGTGTTGTCGACGTTGAAGTTGTTGGCGAACGCGCTGATCTTGGAGAACCCGCTGGGGGTCACCAGGTCGCCGGCGCCGGTGTCCACCTTCTGCAGAATGGCTCCGGTGAAGGCGTCCAGAACGTACAGGAATCCGCGTCCGGTTCCGGGGGTGAGGTTATTGATCCCCGAGGTCACCAGTACCACCCACCGGCCGTCGAACGCCCGCTTGGTAATGACCGGGTAGCCGTAGGTGTAGCCGATGTCGCTGTCCACCGAGGAGCACGCGGTCACGTCGGTGCAGAATTCCCACATCCCCTTCGGGGCAGAGGGGTTGGTTACGTCCAGTGCATAGTAGCCGCGTCCGCCCTTGTTGAGACCCGCGACCAGGATCGTCTTCCACGCGCCGGCGGCGCTGTCGAAGGCGTCCATGACCTGAGGCGAGCCGTCGACGCTGTACTCGTGGCGCACGTCCCAGTTGTCGGTCGCCAGCTTGTGAAGCTTGGAGAACACGATTCGCGGCACGTATGCCCACATCTCGTCCCCGCTGTCGCCGTTGAAGGCGTGCAGCATGCCGTCGTTGGCGGCGATGTAGAGCACCCCCTGGCGCGAGGCGTTGGCGGTCCGGAAGGTTTCATAGGTCGGAGTCACCGCATCGCCGAAATTGAACCGGGGCGCCTTGACGAAGGCCGGGGTGGCGTTGACCGGGTCGCCCAGCCGGTGGTCCCTGAGGCGGAAGACCGTTCCCTCGTGCGTCGTCCTGCCGCGCAGGTACTCGACCATGAACTGGCCGTTGTTGGCGTCAGTCTGCTGCGCGAGTGTCAGCAGGGGACATTGCGACAGCGCGACGCACTTGTTGGTGAAATGCCCCGTCAGTGCGGCGGCCGTAAGCGCCGTCCAATCGAAATCGATCAGCTTGTTCGGCGCGGTCTTGAGGAAGGTCTTGATGGTGCGGCCGTCGCCGGGTGTGGGCTGCGCTTCGGCCGTGCTCACCTTGAGATTGAGTTCGTCGCGCGCCGACCAGACGATAGCCGGGAGCACCGTGCCATCCGCCGGGTCGATCCGTTGCGCCTCGATCTCACCGTCCCACTTCACCGTCCGGAAGGTCGAGCTGTAGATATAGTTGTCGGTCTCGGTGATGTTGGGGCTGCTGGTGGCCGAGGCCGATGCCGCCGCGGTCTGAGTCTTGAGCGCAGCCAGCGCGCCCGCCAGGCCGTCGGCGAGAGTGTTCGGGTCCGACGCGCTGTAGAAGGTGCCCCGGCCGTTGACCGCGGCATGCCACAGGTCGTCCAGAGTCGAAGGCGAGCTGGAGGACGGCAGCGGCCAGTTGCAGGTGCGGCCCGCAGTCGGCGTCCATGAGCAGTTTATGGCGGACGTCCTGATCTTGGCGAAATCGCTGTTGGGGTTCGATTCGTAGTCAGGGGTGTAGTCCATCAACCCCTTCAATCCGAGCCCCAGCCCGAAGGTGACCATGTGCTGGCCGCTGTTGATGTCCTTGTCCGTGGTCGGCACGTTGTTGTCCGACTTCGAAGTCGGGGCGCCGGTGCGAAGGTCGTTCTTGTAGTAGTACATCGCCACGTCGGCCAATGTGTTCGCCGCGCCGCCGTATGCCGTGACCGTCGTGGTCGTGGTGCCGGCAGTGGTCTTCGGGTTCGGGCTGATCGTAATGTTGGCCCCGGTTATGGTCGAGCCGGTGGTCGTCGTGACGGTAGAGCCGGTGTTGGTGATGGTCGGCCCGGAATCGCTCAGATTGCTGTTGCTGCAGGAATTGCCGGTGGCCGCGGGAAGAGCGGTAAACGCGCCGCCGGTGCTGTCCGCCCAGGTGATCGTTCCGCCGGTCACTGTGTCGCTGGATACCACGCCATCGACCAGCACCCGGGTGCGGGTGCCGCCGGTGATCGTCTGGCGGAACAGCACTTCCCGGCTGCCGTTGCAGTTGCAGGACTGGCTTCCGCCGTAAGTGAAGGTGCCGGTGCTGCCGTTGCCGGCGCAGTCCCTGATCTCGACCACGTTGACCGGGGTGACTTCGGTGTCGACCCTGGCATCGCAGCCGGTTATGTCCTGATACGTGGTGGAAGTCGTCGACGTGTTCGGTCCGCTGGTGATCTGCCCGTCGGTCTTGTCGGTGGTCTGCGACTGGTTCTGCGTGCGTTGTTTCACCCGCTTGAAGTTGCCGCTGCAACCGCAGGTGGTTCCGAGCACCGCGCCGTTGCCGGTGCAGACCTGTTGCGTCAGCACCGTCAGCGGCGTTGTATCCCGGGTCTGGGTGCCTTCGCCATCCAGCGTGACGGTGGGCCGGCTGACATAGATCGGATCGACCGTGTCCGGCACCTGGTCCTGGTGGTTGACTGCGTTGCCGCTTGGGTCGATCGCGACCGTGCCGGTGTCGTTCCAGTAGCCGTCGGATGTCAGCAGGGCGAAGTTCTGCTGGCAGGAATGGGTGATCGGGTCTTCGGGCATGCCCGAATTGATTCCGCCGGTGACACCGGCGTAGTGCCGCCCGACCCGCGACAGCGCCTGCCGCAGCGGCGTGCTGCCGTTGAACCCGGTGCCATACAGCTTCGTGTAGAAAGTCCCCTTCTGGGTCGCATCGAAGGTCCCCAGAGGCTGATAGCGCCCTGCGACTACCGGGCTGCCGGGGTTGATGGTGATGAAGCCTACGCGATAGCGGTCGTCGATCGGGATGAACGCCCGGCCGGTTGCGGTCTTCATCATCATCATTCTGGTGCGGTAATAGCTGTACCAGTTGGCGAAGTTCTGCAACTCCTCCGCATAAGTGCAGTAGGTCGCGTTGACGCAGTCCGGGCGCATTGCGCTGGGGCCCTTCGGATAAGTCGCGGTGGCCGGAACGATGTCGACCCGGGTGAAGCGCCCGTAGCGCGGATAGAAGTAGGTGCCGGTGTTGAACTGCTTGCGGCACTTCGGCGTCGTGCTGGTCGCAGCGTCGGACATGACCGCGGTCGAGCCGGCATTGGCGGCTGAATCGCAGTACCGCAGCGGCGCGGGGCGGGTGAACGAGCCGGTCGGCGTTGCCGACAGCGTGCAGTTGATCAGGTTGGCGTCGCTGCAATGCTCGTGCGGCGAGATCTTGAAATAGTGGGGCTTGCCGGTGAATTGCACGATGCGGTAGCGGAAGTCCGACGCCGTGGCGTCGGCATAGGGGAATCCGCCGTCGGTCAGGTTGGTCTTCCAGTACAGGAAGTAGCCCAGAGACTGGTTGTTGATGCCGTTGCGCCGGCAGACCGCCGTGTCCGTGAGCTGCGCGGCGGTCGGAGCGCTGTTGGTGCAATAGTAGATGTCGGGATACGTGGTGGTCAGGTCCTTGGTCGTCGCCGCGTCGAGGTAGGCATCGTTCGGCGCTGCGGTGGCCGAGATGTCGCCCAGGCTGGTCCCGGCGGAATTGACGCCGGCGCCATAGGTGATGTCAGGGTTGTAGTACACCTGGTTGAACTCCGCGCTGAAGTACGGCGGCTCCCCCCAGGTCGATACGCCGTTGCTTGTGGCCGGAGAATTGGAGCACATGGTTGCGGCGGTCGAGCAGCTCGAACTGTCGCAGGATTTGCAGTTCTGCTTGGCGCCGCCGGCTCCCGGGCCGTTGTGCACGTTGTCGGGCATGAAGTCCCAGGACATGCTGCCCGAGTCGTCGAGCGTGTACATGAGGTTGGGCAGCACCGTGTCCGACGGGGCGTTTGCCAGCGGCACGTCCGCCAGGTCGGCGACCTCGGCCCGCGCCGGCCCGGCCAGTGCGATCGCCAGCCCAACTGTCGCCATGGCGACAATGAAGTTGCGGTTGATGTGCGATTTCATGTTTGCGCTCCCTGAGCTTCGATATGTCAGTCAATCAAATCTGGATCACCACCGAGACCTGGGTGACGCTGACCGTGTTTCTCGGCCCATCCACCCGGGTGGTGATGCGGTAATAGAGTTGCGGGATACCCTGGAACTGGGTGGCGCCGACCGCCATGCTTCCTCCAGTGGCGCCTCCGGCCGTGGGGTAGGTCACCGCGCATTGGTTCGGGACACCTGCGACAGAGCCGTTATATGCGGTATCGGGCAGGGTGCACATGCGATGGATCATGTAGCTCACCACGTTGCCCGCCGCGTCCGGCGCACCGCCGTTCAGCTGCTGGCCGTTGCCCCAGCTGGCCGAATCGAACCAGTCGGGCTCGGCGGCCGGGCGGGCGGAGAAATACCCTTTGGAGGGATCGGTGTTCTGCAGCACGGTTCCGGCGCTGTTGGCGAGCAGCCAGTCGTACGCCGCCTTGGCGCCGAGGTCGCCCGCCTGAACGGTCGCCTGCTTGAAGGCCATGTTGCCGGCAACGACGTTGGCAGTATCGATCGAGCGGCTCATTCCGACAGCCGCCAGGGTCATGGCGACGAGCACGATCAGAGCGATGACCAGCACCACGCCGCGTTGCCGGTACGATCCCTTGCGAAATTCCCTGGAGTGAAGACACCTGTTCATGATTTCGTCTCGGTCACGAAAGTTGCGGCCAGATGAGGTTGCGCACCGGGACCACGGTCTCGAACAGCCGGTAGCGGTAGCACTGCCAGTTCGGATCCGCGGTGAGATCGATCGCGCCAGCGGCCCATGAGGGCGCAGCGGTGGTCGTATTGCAGGCGGCGCCCGGGGGATCGGGGCGCTCCGGCTGCGCGCTGCGCGCGACCACGGCAAAGCGCAGGGCGATCACTCCTGCCCAGTCGGCTGCGGTGGGAGGGACCGGCATGGTGGCTTCCCACACATCCATGTCGCCGTCGCCGTCGGTGTCCTTTCCGTACTGCGCCTGCAGTTGCACGATGCCGTCGGCGATCGCCGATCCGGCGGCCTCGGTCATCAGATTCTGATGAACCAGCTGGCTGTTCAGGATCGAGTAGGTGACTACCGACGGAGCAGCGCCGAAATCGAAAAGCCTCCCGCCGGTCTGCGACGTGTTGTCCCAGACGACATAGCTCACCGGCAGCCCGCCGGCCTTGTTGTAGCGCCCGTTGCTGTGGTCGATCAGGACGCTTGCGCCGGGCAGATCCGCGATCTGCCGCAGGCTGCAGTCTTTGGCTGCGCCGACTTCGCCGGCTATGATCAGAGTGCCGACCAGGAATCCGTAGGGGTTATCCACCCGGTGCACGACCGAGCCGAGGTCGCTCGCTGCGGTGAGCTTCGCGGGCGCCAGCAGCAGGTCGGAATTGCCATACACGAAGCGCACGCTGTCCGGCGCTCCGCCGACTCCGTCGGTGATCTCGGCGCTTACCATGTTGAAGTCGAAATCCCGCGCCGGCGGATTGGTGTCGTGCGAGATCACCCGGCAGCCGAGCAGCGGCGGATAGTTGATGCCGAACCCCGCCATGCGGGCGTCGCGCTCGATCGAGAACAGTGCCAGCAGGCCGCTCTGTTGCGCATCGCCGCCGCTGGTCGAGGTGCGCTTGATGTCCTCCGACACGGCGAACACCTGAAAGATGATCACGGTTCCGAGCAGCGCGATCAGCATCGCCACCAGCACTTCCACCATGCTGAACCCCTGCGACTGTCTGAGTTGAATCTTCATGGTGTCGGTCCGTCAGCAGCAATCGATCAAGGTGATGGCGCGGTACTGATGCGGAGCCGGTGGCGGCGAAAGATTCGCCTCCTCCGGATGCTGCCAGAAGATAGTCACGGTGATCATGTTTGCCGCGTCGATCAGGATCTCCGGCGGGTTGTTGTTCGCGCCGGGCAGGGTGCCTTCCACTTTCGCCACCCAGTTCGCCAGCGTCGCCGGCGGCGCCCCGCCTCCGGTATAGGCGTAGTTCGCCAGGTTCGAGCGATTCACCCACATTTCACCGATGATCTCGTTGGCGAGAAAACTCGCGTCGGTGCGGTACTTCGCTTCGGCGACCGTTCTGATTGCCAGCGCCTGCATGCCCACTACCGCCAGGATGCCGATCGAGAAGATGAGAATTCCCAGAAGAGCCTCAAGCAGCGTGACGCCGCCTTGCCCTGATCTCGATCGAGGAGTCGTTCTCATGTTCTTCTCCGTCGCGCTGCCCATCGTCAGCATGCCCGTGGATCGCCGGCGGCAACTGCCGGATCGCACATTCGGACGGCACCGGCCGGCTGGACCAGCAGGCGCAGGCAGCGCATCGGCCCGTCGTCCACGTGCTTGCAGGTGCCGCCTGCCGGGTTGCTGAAGTCGATCTGTGAGATCAGCGCGCTGCCGTCGCCATTGGCCACTCGCCAGCCCATGCCGTTGAAAGTGATCCGATCGGCGGCGTCGTCGGCAGCGCCGTCCGCGTCCAGGTCGTTGATCACGACCACGACCGACGCAGAACCCTCCGCCGCCGAGCGCTGCTGGACCTGAGTCCCGCTCGAGGGCAGCGAAACTATCCAGCCGCTGCCGGGCCCGATAACGACTTGCGACGACGCGTTGCGCCGAACCGATTCGGCTCTCGCGATCTGCATGCCGTTCACGATCGACTCCGCCGCGTTGCGGATCTGCGAGTTCTGCAGAAAAGTGCTGTATGCCGGCACGGCGATGACGGTCAGGATGGCGATCAGGGCGAGCGCGATCAGGATCTCCACCAGCGTGACCCCGGTCTGATCGCGGCGGGTGCTCAGCATGTGCCGTTCTTTCTCTGTATCCAGCAGTTCGCCGACGCTACCCAGTCGGCCGGAACGAGAGTCGTCCGGCGGTTGTTGCTTTGATCGATGGTGAACTCGAATCCCGCGGTGGCTCCCCGCCCTGTCGCGAAGAGCGTATAGGTCTGGCCGTCGGCTGCGATGCTGCAGGCATAGTCGAAATGCTCGCCTGCCGGCATTGCAGCTCTGGTTGCTCCGGCAACGCATACGCCGGCGAAATCCGCGTACGTGCGATTGTCCTGGTAAAACTGCTCGAGCTTGACGCGGTCGCCTGCCAGGCGGGAGGTGGCCTCGGCAAACTTGCCCCTCACGACATACTGCTGGTAGGAGGGGTAGGCCACTGCGGCAAGGATGCCGACGATAGCTACTGCGATCATCAGCTCGATGATCGTGAAGCCCTGCGCCACTGACGAAGCATAACGAGTTTGCATTTCTGTTCTCCCTGATGTTGGCAGCGTAGTGGACGCTTCCAAGGACTCAAAGCACCTTCCGACGGGCGGGCTGATCGATAGAGTGAGCGGCAACGAGCGCACGAGCAGGCCGGAGCGTTTGCATGCAGCGATCATGTGAATTGCACAAGTGTCAGGTGTTTACGGTGCAAGAATGCTGCCCGAATGCACCGGCTGCGAAGCGCTCGCCGACAGGCGGCAGAATCCTGGTATCCAACGGCGGAGCAGCAACCGGTCGCGCAGGATTTCTGCTCGACTCAGCTATCGGCCTTTATTCAACATGATCGAGCCGGTGTCGGTGCCGTCAGCACCGAAGACAGGATGTATCTCATTGAAGGTCTGAAGGTTTCCAGAGATTAGACAGAGTCCAATTCCCATCCTATAATGCAGTCGATGAAGGAAGCCTCCTACACCCGGGACAATCTGGCCGAGGCGCTGCGGGCGCATGGCATCAACCCGACACACCAGAGAATCGAGATCGCCCACGCGCTGTTCTCCCGCCACGAGCATCTGTCCGCCGACCAGATCTTGACGATCGTCAACGAACGCCATTCCGAAAGCTCGAAGGCGACGGTCTACAACACGCTCAATCTGTTCGTGGAAAAAGGACTGATACGCGAGGTGATCGTGGACCCGAACCGGGTGTTCTACGATCCCAACACCGATCCGCACTACCACATGTACGACGTGCGGTCGGGCCGGCTGACCGACATCTCGGCGGCCGATGTCAGGATCTCCGGTCTGCCTGCCCTGCCCGAGGGCATGGTGACCGAAGGCATGGACATAATCATCCGCGTGCGACCGGCGGGCTGACGGCTTCCGGGTTGCGGCTCACCTGAGCCGCAGATTCTGCTCGCGGCCCTCGTGGTTCGAGCCTTGCCTCCAAGTCAGGTTGCTGCCTCGATATCGAATAGAATCGAACCGGGGTCGTAGTGTTCCCCGCGTCCGGGTTCCCGCCGCGGCGCTTTCAAACATTCTCCGAGGACTACCCTGATGGCTTACGAGAACATCATCGTTGAGACGCACGGCCGCATCGGCATGATCACCCTTAACCGACCGAAGGCGCTGAACGCGCTCTCGCCGGAACTGATGAACGAGTTGTCCGCCGCGCTCGACGCCTTCGAGGTCGACGAGTCGATCCGCTGCATGGTCATTACCGGCAGCGAGAAGGCCTTTGCCGCTGGTGCCGACATCAAGGCGATGAAGGACCGGTCCTATATGGAGGTGTACCAGTCGGACTTCATCACTGCCGAGTGGGAGCGCGTCACGCGCTGTCGCAAGCCGGTGATCGCTGCGGTCGCCGGCTACGCTCTGGGCGGCGGCTGCGAGCTGGCCATGATGTGTGACTTCATCATCGCCGCCGATAACGCCAAGTTCGGTCAACCCGAGATCAACCTCGGGATTCTTCCCGGTGCGGGTGGGACACAGCGCCTGCCGCGTTTCGTCGGAAAGTCGAAGGCGATGGAGATGGTCCTGCTCGGCCAGTCAAGGATGATGGACGCGCAGGAAGCGGAGCGCTGCGGACTGGTGTCCCGGGTCGTGCCTCTGGCCGATTTGCTGAACGAGGCGAAGAAGGCCGCAGAAAGAATCTGCGAGCTGTCGCTGCCGATCGTGATGATGGCCAAGGAGTCGGTGAATCGGGCGTTCGAAACCACCCTGGGCGAAGGGGTGAGGTTCGAGCGGAGATTATTCCATTCCGCTTTCGCTACCGAGGACCAGAAGGAAGGCATGCGGGCTTTCGTCGAGAAACGCAAGCCTGCGTTCAAGAACCGCTGATCGCGGCCGCGAAAGACTGTCGTCTCACCTGGCTGTCCGGAATCGGGATAAAAAAAGCCCCCGCCGTGAGGCGGGGGCCAAGTGCGGTTCCGCTGCCGGAACCAACCTTCTAATAGACGTCGACTCTAGTTGCGGTCGCCGCGGTTGCCACGCTTGTCCCGGTCGTTCCGGCCGCGATTGTCGTTGCGGTCGTCGCCGTCGCCGCGCTTGTGGCGCTCATGCCAGCTGTCTTCTTTCGGGTTGGACACGCGGAAAGACCTCAGTGCTCCGGTTCCTTCAATTGCTTCTCCGTGCACGGTCTTACCCTTCAGGAAGGCCTGTACATCGCCCACTTTGAACCCGGCGACTTCGCTCTTGAAGTAGCAGACCATGTCCTTCAGGCCGTCTCTTGTGCCTTCGAACCGGACGTTCTTGCCGTTCTTCTTGCAATGATGAAGGCTCGCCTCGTCACCGGTCGCTCCGAAAGTCAGGCTGGTGATGTCAACGGTCATTGCGTCGAAGTCAGGCGCGGACAGGATCGCAACCGGTATCAGATTCTTGCGGCCGCGGTTTTCCGGCACGTTGTCCGCAGCCGTCCAATATCTGACCTTGATGGAGACGATCTTGGCTTGCGGTGCCGGGGTCGGATCCGGAACAGGCGTGGGATCCGGCACGGGTGTGGGATCCGGCACAGGTGTGGGATCGGGCACGGGTGTGGGATCCGGCGTCGGTTGGGGTCCTGTGACGCCCGAAACCGCCAGACTGTACGCTCCCCCCATCGCAGCATCCGTAAAAAGAATCGAGAAATTGTCTCCCAGGTAGCGCGGGACCGGAGTGACAGCGACGTAATACCGGCCGTCCGCCGCTATCCTGTGCCTGTCGATGCGCGGGTCAAGACCGTCCGTGTCGTCGTTCATGTCCTGAATGTTGCCCGCCGAGTCGTACAAGGCCAGGAACGGGTCCCAGTTGCCGTCGGAGACCACTCTGATGCTGGGGACGTCTCCCGCCTTTGCATCGATTGCATAGATATCGAGATCGGTGGTCATGCCGCCGGATACGCTTCCGATCATTGCTGATACGGTCACGCCGCTCGGCGGCACCGAAAGGACCTGCGCTCGCACCATGGTGTCGTTTGGCTCGACTTCCGATTGCGCGCCGGCGATTCCGTGCGCGCAGAGGAAGGAAGCGAACAACCCACTGAGCAGTCCTGCCTTGAGTTGCTTCTGCAGTCGGGTACTCATGGTGAAACTGTCTCCTACGTTAAGAAAGAATGATTGAGGTCACACGCAAAGCTGTGACTGACCTGCCGGAAAATCGCAATGTCCGTACCTGCTGCCGTTCTGCGGCCGGCGGCCTGCCAAAGGGCGTCACCCGTGGTTCGATCGAGGATTTGATTGTGTTTTCGCGCTGACGCGGCATGTCACCCCGCGTCGCTTTCGAACGACTCGTCGCCTGCTCGAGCCGGTCACATGTCAGTGGACTGACGAATTGCGCGCTCTCGTCGAATGCTCGACGCTGCGCCGGGCGCGGATGGCAGGAATAGATAGAAAGCGCGTGACCCGCATCGGGCCAAGGCGAGATTCCGTGGCGTTACCGGTGCTTGATTGCGAGCCTCGCGGGCGCCCGCGTATAATCCGCCGCCTTCGTGCTGCTGTAGCTCAGCCGGTAGAGCAACTGATTCGTAATCAGTAGGTCCCCCGTTCGATTCGGGGCAGCAGCACCATCACCACAGCACACCCCAGGGCACTTGCATCGTGCGACGCGACAGTTGCTCTTCGCGTCCTCGGAAGTGGAGTCGCGGGGCTTCGATTCTCGCTCGTGGCGGCATCGAGCCTGTGTGCGATTCCCGCTGCGGCGGAAGCAGACGCCCATGAGATGCTGGACTTGAAGATGCATCTGCAGGGCCGCGAGGTGTCTTCGCCCTGCGTGAACATCGTTTGGCGGGAACGGGGGACGGAACGCCGTTTTGTCTGCCTGGCACAGGCGATCGCGACCCCCTGGCCCGAGAGGCGGTGCGCACCTGACAGCAGAGCGATCGCGGCGAGCTTACCGCCCCGTTGCTGCCTGATCACTGAAGGAATGCGGGCCGCTTATCCCTGCGGCCGATCGGGGGCTGAATCACGGCCGCGTGGCGCAGCGTCAGCGATAAACCAGAACAGGCACCTTGGTATGCGTCAGGACTTTCGTGGTTTCACTGCCCAGGAGCAGCGCGGACAGACCTCGCCGACCGTGCGAAGCCATGAAGATCAAGTCGCAGCCGCGGGTGGTCGCCGCCTCGATAATGCCTTCCCAGGGATGGTCGTTGGTCAGGCATAGAGTTTCACAGGGCACTCCTTCACCTGCCGCCATCTCGGCAAGCTCCCGGGTGAGCCGCTCGCCCCGGGTGCGCGCCTCCTTCTCGAATTGCTCGACCATCAGGTCGCTGGGCCCGGACTCGGTGTACAGCATGTATGACGTCGCGGGAACAGCATGAAACGCCACGATCCGGGCGCCGACTTTCTTCGCGAACTCAATGCCCTTTGCTGCCGCGGTGCGGCACAGCTCTGATCCATCGGTCGGAATCAGGATTCTCTGGTACATCGCGCACCCCCTATGGGCCTCCTGCCCCAAGATCCTTCCAAAGCGTCGTCACTCGACCGGCGACGGTATCATTGACCGCCGCCGAACCTCCGTTCGCCTTGATACCACAGACAACAATGAAAATCACAGATATCCGGATCCATGTCCTCAAAAGTCCGCTCCGGGAGCCCTTTGCGTTCTCGCAGGGCTGGGTGGGGCAGCGCTGCGCGACCCTGGTGGAAGTGGCTACCGACGCCGGGATCAGCGGCTGGGGGGAGGCCTTTGCGCAGGGTTTGGAGGCGCCCGAGATCGCCGCGGCGGTTATCGACAAGGCGCTCAGACCGCTGGTCGTCGGAGCCAATCCTCTGGATACCGAAGTGCTTTGGCACCGCATGTACCACGCGACCCGCGACTATGGACGCAAGGGCTCGGTGGTCGCCGCCATCAGTGCGCTGGACATCGCCTTCTGGGACATCGCCGGCAAGTTCCACGAGGTGCCGGTGTACCAACTGCTCGGCGGGGCTTTCCGTGCTGGCGTACAGCCGTACGCGACCGGCTTCTATCGACTCAAGGGCCAGGGAGAAGCGCAGCGGCTCGCAGAGGAGGCCGTCATGCATTTCGAAGCGGGATTCAGGGCGATGAAAGTCAAGCTCGGCTACGGCGTCGACGATGATATTGCCGTCATGCGCGAAGTCAGGCGCGTACTGGGTGAACGTGGCGTGACCCTGATGGTGGACACCAATCACGCCTACGGCAGAGCCGAAGCACTGCGCCTGGGTCATGCCCTGGAAGAATACGACCTGCGTTGGTATGAAGAACCGGTGGCGCCGGAGGATATAGCGGGGTACTGCGAGCTGCGCTCGAAGCTGCGGGTGCCGCTCGCAGGGGGCGAGAACGAGCATACCCTGTATGGTTTTCGGGACCTGCTCGGTGCGCGGGCCGTGGATGTCGCCCAGCCGGATATCGGATCCTGCGGAGGCTTCAGCGCGTGTCGGCACATCGCAGCGCTGGCACAGGCTCACGGAATCGAAGTCAATCCGCATGTGTGGGGCTCGGCGGTGGCACAGGCCGCTTCACTGCAGTTGATCGCCGCGTTGCCCGTGGCGCACCACTCGCTGTTCGCCCGCGAGCCGATCCTGGAGTACGACCGGTCTTCGCATCCCTTCCGTCGGGAGCTGGTCTCGCGACCGATCGAACTGCTGGACGGGCGGGTGCCGATCCCGACGGCGCCCGGGCTGGGAATCGAAGTCCGTCGCGAAGCGGTGCAGCGATACTCGGTGGCTTGACCGAAGGTCGGGCGCCGACGCAAGGCCGGCACTTCTGCCGCTGGGCCCCGACAACGGCCGGCCCCTTCCTTGGAGAGGTCCGTCTGCATCGGCGGCTCGTTGTCGCCTTCGCACTTGCGGCCATGCCCGAAGCGTAGAATCTGCGGCAATGCACCGTGACCACAGAACCATGGTCGCGGGGCACGACTTTTTCGCGCAGCCCAGTGAGGTGCAGCCGCGGTGCCGTGTGATGACCGGCCATCCGACAGCGCACTGGCAGTCGGCTGATGCCGCCAGCCGGTTAACCGGCCGGAAGGAGAGGATGCGCTCCGACATACAGGTGTTGATGGTCGAGGATTCGGAGGACGACGCGACGCTGGTAGAGCGCGAGCTCAGGCGTGGCGGTCTTGCGCCGAGCGTGTTCCGCGTCGATACCGAGCAGGATCTTCTGGGCGCACTTGCGCGGCCCGGTTGGGACGTCGTTCTTTCCGACTATCGGCTACCGGCGTTCACCGGCCTGCAGGCGCTGCGGGTGGTGCGCGAGCTCGATCCCGACCTGCCTTTCATAATAGTCTCCGGCGCGGTCGGAGAGGAAACGGCGGTCGACGCGATGCGCACCGGCGCCCACGACTACGTCATGAAAGGCAACCTTGCCCGCCTGAGCCAGGTAGTGCGCCGGGAGATCGCCGACGCCGAGAGCCGCCGCGAGCGCAAGCGCGTGGAAAGAGCGCTGGTGGAGAGCGAAGAGCGGCTCCGAATGGTGGTCCAGGCGACCCGCGATGCGATCTACGACCGTGACAGGGCGACCAATCGCAGCTGGTTCAACGAAGCCTGCGCGAACCTCCTCGGGCCGTTCGGCGCGGGTGAGGATCTGCACGAGCGCTGGATCGAGCGCCTGCATCCTGAAGACCGTTCCGAGGTGTTGGCGCATTTCGCCAGTGCCTGGCATTCCGGCGGCAGCCAGGGAATCGAATACCGGGTCCGCCGCGAGAACGGAGAGTATGCCCATGTGCTCGACCGCTGCTTTGTCCTGACCGATGCCGCCGGCGCCCCGGTGAGAATGATCGGCGCCATGATGGACATCACCGAGCGCAAGCGGATCGAGGAGGAGCTCCGCGAAGTAAACCAGAAGTTGAAACACCTGTCGGCGCGGGTTCTCTCGGTACAGGAGGACGAACGGCGCTACATCGCGCGCGAGCTGCACGACGACGTGGGGCAGGTGCTTACCGCGCTGAAGATAGGCCTCGACACCATGGTCAAGGCCGGTCCGTCGGCGTTGAGCGCTGTTCAGCCCATCGAGCTGGCGGACATGGCGACCCGCGCGCTGACCCAGGTACGCGACATCACGCTCGCTCTGCGCCCTCCTCAGTTGGACGACCTCGGACTTCCCGCGGCGCTGCGCTGGCACCTGGACCAGCAAAGCAGGGTATCCGGGTGGGACAGCTTGTTCGAGGCGGATTCGCTGCCGAGGCGCCTGGAGTCGGGTCTGGAAACAGCCTGTTTCCGGGTCGTGCAGGAAGCGCTGACCAACGCCGCTAGACATGGCAAGGCGAGCCGGGTCGAGGTCTCGCTCAAAGTCAGGGACAGCCACCTTTGTGTGGCTGTTGTCGATGACGGGGAAGGCTTCGACCTGCAGGAGGTCCGTCACCGCCTGATGCGCGGCACCAGTGTCGGTCTGGCGGGCATGGAGGAGCGGGTGGTGCTCGCCAAGGGAACACTGAAGATATCCACCGGTCCCGGCCAGGGCACGGCGATCAATGCCGAGTTCCCGATCGTCTTCCGGTCAGAAGGGAAGGGATGAAATGGCCGACGCCAGGATTCGGATACTGATCGTCGACGACCACACTCTGGTCAGGGCCGGAATCAGCATGCTGGTGGCGACGATGGCCGACGTGGAAGTGGTCGCCGAAGCCAGCGACGGAAGCGAAGCGCTGCGCCTGATCGAACAGCATCGTCCCCAGATCGTGCTGATGGATATCGCCATGAAGACCCTTAACGGCCTCGATACCACGGCCAAGATCGCCGCGGCCTATCCAGACGTGAGAGTGCTGATCCTGTCGATGCACGCCAATGAGGAGTACGTGCTGCAGGCGCTGCGCGCCGGCGCCTCCGGATACCTGCTGAAGGAAGCGGCGACCGCCGAGCTCGAGATTGCGCTGCACGCCGTGTCCCGCGGCGAGACCTATCTCAGTCCGCCGGTGTCGCGGGCGGTGGTCGATGGCTATGTCCACCGCGTCAGCGAACGCCAGTCGGATGACGGACTCACTCCCCGCCAACGCGAGATCCTGCGTTTGATTGCGAAAGGTCTGGGGACGAAGGAGATCGCCTTTCGACTCGACCTGAGCGTAAAGACCATCGAGACTCACCGGGCGATGATAATGGACCGTCTGGGAATCCGGGACATAGCGGGACTTACGCGCTATGCGATCCGCTCCGGGCTTATATCGGTCGAAGACTGAAGTCCCGGCGCCGCGCGATGCAAAGTGTCTCGGCGGATATAATCCGGCGGCTGCAGGCGAAATTACCAGGAGGAGCATCCTATGCTGAAAGGAACGCGTCTGTCCCGGCGCGAGTTTCTGGTAGCGACGGCGCTTGGTGCAGGCGCTGTTGCTTCCGGCGCCGTCGCGCAGAACAAGCCGCAACCCGGCTTGCGCAAGCGAACACGAGAAGAAGTCCGCTACCAGAACGAACCGTATCTGGGCAGGACCTGCTCGCGGTGCGTTTTGTATCAGGGTGACGGCGTGTGCGTGATTCTGGACGCTGCGGTCAGCCCGGAAGGCTGGTGCAACCAGTGGGTTCCCAACACCATGGGCTGACTGGCCAACAGACTTGCGGTTTCGACACCGCCTGCGCGCCGGTTACCGAGGCCGCGTTGCCTCTACAGATATGTCAGAGCGCTCCCTCGAAAGGATCAGGAAAGCCGATCTCAAGCGGCTGGCGCGCATCGCCCTCCAGGAACGCCAGGACCTGTTCGAGCGGCATCCGGAATGGGCGCTGCTGTATCGCAAGCGCCTTCTCTGCTCGGCGTTATGCCAGGGTGCAGCGCTGCACTTCATCAACGGGACGACCGGCGTCAGCGATTTCGACGTCTGGACCTTCTACGCCGAGCACCCGGAGGCGGCGTTCCCGCATCATCTTGTCAGTCATCGCGATTTCGGCAAGTCGCGATTCGGGCGAGAGACCGGCTCTCCCGCCTACGAAGGGCGGCGGGTCGATCTCACTGGGCGTTCCCTGCCGTGCAAGCCGGACGCTGAACCGGTCGAGGTTCTGCAGGCTTATCTGCGTCGCGGCGACACACCGTCCTCTCGCGAGCTGCGACTGAAGGCGGTGGTGCTTATCGAACCGGATGAGTACCTTGGATACGTGGTGTGGCCGACCCTGGTCGTGAATCCCTGAGTGGGAGCGAGCGCAAGCGCCTGGAAAGCGCCTATCTTGCAACAACCTATCGCGTGGAGGCGCAGCGAGGTTCGATCGACCTGCGGGTCGGGCAGCACTGCGCGGCGCTTGACAGGCTGCTTCAGCGCTGCGAGGCGAAAACCTGGGCCTTCGTCTCCGCCACCAATCCCCGGTCGATGCCGATGCCGGCGTGGCGCAACCGGGACCATCACTTGAAGCTTGTGCAAGCCGTACGAGCGGCGGGATATCCACTGCTCGAAGGAGCCGGCCTGCCGGCCGATACGCATTGGGACCCGGAGCCCGGCCTTCTGATCATCGGAATTTCTCGAGATGCGGCCGGTGAACTTGGAAAGCGTTTCGGCCAGCTTGCGATCCTCGTCGGTTGCCGCGGTGGAATGCCCGAACTGCTCTGGTGTGACGGAAGCAGCGACGCTACCTGACTTCCGGCGGCAACCCGAGTCGTCGGACGTTTGACACTTGGCGCTGTCGAGCTTTCGACGACGTGCGTGATACTTCGCAGAACATGCCGTGCCCCAAGCGATTTCCGGGCTGTAGCCGGATTCGGCAGGTCAGTCTGGTACGCGAATTGCGCTTGCCTTGCCTGCGCTCGGCTGTCCCGCATCAAGGGAGGTCAGGGTCGGGGAACGGCCCTGTCTTGGGACCCGAGCGCACCTCCCACGTCACATGTCGACTTAGGGATGACTTCGACGATCACGTTCAGGCTGCGAGCTCTGGTCCCGGGTTTCGCACTGTTATTCGTCGCGCTTGGCGTGATTGCCGCACCGGCGGCAAGAGTCGAATTCTCGATCGGCGAAGTAACCGTCCAGACCACTGACGGCCGCGTTCGCTCGCTCTTCAAAGGCGCCGCAATCGAGTCCGGGGACACGATCAGCACCAACGAGGGCAGGGCGCAGCTTCGCTTCAGCGACGGTGGCTACGTGTCGCTGTACGACCGCTCGATCTTTCGCATAGACGATTACCGATGGGAAGGTGAAAGCAGCGGCGGGGAACGCAGCTTCTTCACTCTGCTCAAGGGCGGGCTGCGCACGATCACCGGCCGCGTCGCCAAAGTCAATCGCAAGGCCTACCTGATGACGACGGTGGTCGCGACCATCGGCGTTCGCGGCACGGAATACACGATGCAGTTGAACGGTTCCCTTACCGGAGCAGTAGCCGAGGGAGAAATAGAAGTCTGCAACGCGGGCGGCTGTGTCCCGGTCGCCGCTGGTCAGGCTTACCTTGTCACCGATCCAAACACCAAGCCCAAACTGACTCGCAACCAGACTCTGTTGCAACCAGCACAGCCGGTCGCCAGGACGCAGCCTACAGTAGACCTCGCAGCCTCCAAGGACGGCGCGGCGCTGAATCAAACGCTGCAGGGTGTTGGCGGCGCAACCGGCAGCGCGCTGGGCGCAACAATCGATAGCCTGGGTAGCACGACCGGAGGTCTGCTCGATTCCGCGGTTGGCAATGCGGGTAACGGCGTAGGCAGGGTAGTCGGCGGCGTGACCGACACCGCCGGCGGCCTGATCGATTCTACGATCGGCAGCCCGAGCAGCCCGGTAAACCGCGTAGGTGAGCCGTTGGACACCGTGATACCCGGCGGTGGGACGCCGCCGGACGGGCTCATCGGCCTTCCCGGCGGCAGCATTCCCATCGATCCGCTGCGCCGCTGATGCCTGAGCAGGACGCACACTGCGCGCCGGCGCTGGTTACGCCCGGCGCCGCAGTCAGCGAAGGGCGTAGCGCCTGACGAAGCGCCGGTCGATCCAGTCCTTCCACTTCCACACCCAGGCGCCTTCCACTGCCAGATTCCCGCGCGATGCCACGGCGTAGCGCTCTCCGGTGCTGACGAGCGCAAGCGCCTCCTGCTGGGGAAAGTACGCGGCGAGTGGCTGGCCTCGCAGGGCGCGGCGCAGGTTTTCGTCGAGAGGCGGCCCCTGACGCACCGCATACACGCCGGACTTCGGTCGCGGGCTGTGCATTTCCGCGATATCGCCCGCGGCGAAAATTTCCGGACGATTAAGAGTTTGCAGCGAGGCATTGACGCGGATGAATCCGCGCGCGTCGGTCGCCAGTCCGCAGGCACGCGGCCAGAACGGGGCCGAGGCGCCGATAGCCCAGACGACCAGATCGGCAAAGAGCTCGGAGCCATCGGCACTCAACACCGAGCCATTCCGGACTTCGTTTACGCGCCGGCCAGGGTGGACGTCGACGCCGCGTTGCCGGAGCAAACGCGCAAAGATCCTCCGTACCCGCGGCGAATGCGACTGCAGCACCTCTGCCGTGTCGGTCACCAGAGTGCATTGCAGCTCCCGTGCGCCTGCATGACTCAGGCGATGCTGCATCGCCAGCAGCGTTTCCACTCCGGCAGCCCCTGCACCCACCATCAGGAGCCGCCATCGGGAAGGCAGCGACTTGGCGCGCAGGACGAGGTTGCTCCAGAGTTCGATGAAACGCTCGGCCGGTTTCACCGCGAGCGCGTACTCCGCCGCCCCCGGGACTTCCAGCGTCTCCGGGCGCGAGCCGATATCGATCGAGACGAAGTCGTAAGGCAGGATATCCCCGCTCGAGCAGAATGCCAGCCGTGCCTCCAGGTGCAGGCCGTTGACCGCGCCCTGGAGGAAACGCGCACCGGCGCGGCTTGCCAGGAGGCCGAGGTCGATCTGACAGTCCTGCTCGTGGTAGTGGCCGGCGATAAGCCCTGGCAGCATTCCGGAATACAGCGCGAACGGGTGCGGACTGATCAGAACCAGCTCTGCGCCGGCCTCGGGTCGCTGTGCAAAACTCCGCAGCACTTCGACATGGCTGTGTCCTCCGCCGATGAGGATCAGCCGCTTCATTTCCCGGGCGCAGCGGGAAGGAACTCGGCGTCGCCGAAATAGGACACCGCGCGCTCACCGGTATTGTCTGTGTCGCTTGCGACCGCCACGCCGGTAATTCGCGGCGGCGCTTCGCCGAACGCCGCCCTGTAGTCCTCGGAGACGTTTCGCTCGATTTCCACCCATCGGCCCAGCGATTCAGGCCCGGATCGTGCCACGATCATCCTCACCCGGTCAGTGAAGGCATTCCATGCGCTGCTGCCCACCGAATCCCGCGTCGCCCACACGTAGCACAGCGCGGCCAGCGGAATCTCCTCGCCGTAAAGCAGCCGCGCCAGGCGAACTTTTACCCGCTGCGAGAACGCCAGCTTGCGAACGTCGAAGTCGAAGAAGACGTACAGACGCACCGGAAAATCATCGCCTGTCTTGCTGCGGATGTCCGATTTCGCGACCAGGTTTTCGATCTTCCAGCGCCAGCGCAGACGAGGATAGCGGTCCGGGTCGACGTCGAGCGTGCGGGCCAGACTGGACATTGAGCGGTCCGATTCCGCCCGCAGAACCGTCGCCGGCCCGTCGGCGACCAGGCTATAACGGGTGTGGTCGCGAATCTTCGGGCTGGTGACCATCCGCCATTCGGACGGCAGCTGCCCGCCTGGCTGCAGCCCGGAGAAGGCAAGAGCCGGAATCGCCTCCACTGCCTGCGACTGTGCCGCACACAACCACAGCGCGAGCACAGCGGCGCGCGTCTTCTTCACTCGCCAACTCCAGGAAGGTGCCAATAACCCTCCCTGACCAGGCGACGGTAATCTTCCGGCCGGTCGACGTCCCAGCGCATCGGCAACTCGGTCCACTTCAGTCCCGCGCGCAGCATCCGTTCCCGGGTCTGAGCCATAACCTGTGCGGTTCCCCAGGCTACACCCTCGAAAATGGCGGCTGGAGCGCGGCCTGCGCCGATCAGCGTGTAGCCACCGTCCTCAGCCGGAACGAACGTCAGGTCGGCGCCTTCCTCCAGGGATCGTGCTGCTTCCCGAAGGTCTGCCGTCGAAAGAGCCGGGCAGTCGCAGCCGATGAGCAATGCTCGCTCATCACTTCGCGTGACGGCATCGAGCGCGCGGTGCATGCGTTCGCCCAGGTCTCCCGCGCCTTGGTCTGCAAGGGTCACCGAACAGCGCTGCTGGCATGCAGTGAAAAACGCCTGGCTGCGATCGGGAGCGCACCAGAGCTCGACCGGGCCGAGCCGCGCGCCGGCGGCGGTTCGCAGCGCGCGCTCTATCAGCCAGGCCTGGAGGCTGGCCGCGCCTTGCTCTCCCAGCAGCGGTATCAGGCGCGTCTTGACCTGGCCCGGCACCGGCGCCTTGGCGAATATCAGAGTCCTAACCCTCACGATAGTAGATGCTCGCCAGCCGGTCGGGATCTGCACCGAGCAGATAGCACAATCTCAGCCGCCACATCAGCAGGATGGTCAGGGCAACGCCGCGGCTTTCCCAGCGCCGGGAAGACGCTATCACGGGCGCCTCGAGACACAGCGGCGCACCAAGCCGTCTGAGGCGGGCGCTCATCTCGATATCTTCCATCAAGGCGATCTCCGGGAATCCGCCGGCCTCCTCGTAGGCCTTCCGGGTCATGAACATCGCCTGGTCGCCGGTGGCGATTCCGGTGATCCGGGAGCGCAGGTTCATGAGCCGCTCGACTGCGCGAAGAAGGATATGAGTGCCCGACAGCCTGACGTCGAACCGCCCCCAGCAGAACCCGCTTCTGCCCAGTCCGTCGAGGATCAGCCGTCCGGCCCCGTCCGGCAGGCGGGAATCGGCGTGCAGAAACAGCAGCACTTCGCCCGCGGCGAGCGCGGCGCCGGAATTCATCTGCAGCGCCCGTCCGCGCGGCGACGACACTATCCGGTCGGCCAGCGGCGACGCCAGGTCGACAGTGTCGTCGCGGCTGCCGCCGTCGGCGACGATCAGTTCGACGCCTTCCCGGCGCAGCGGCTGCAGTGACTGCAGAAACGAGACGATCCCCGCCGCTTCGTTCAGCGTCGGCACGATGATTGAAAGGCTCGAGCCGCCTCCCTGTTGCTTCACGCCCCCTGCCTCACGCTTCACTTTCTGTCGTTCAGCGCCCAGTCGTAATCCAGGAACGTGAGCCTGGCCTTGCGGTCGCGGATCGTCTGCCGGGCCTGCGAGTCGTCGGCCAGTTGCTCGGCGTACTGCGACAGCCAGGCCTCGACCGAACCCGAGCGGGCAGCGAAGTCGCCGCCGTACCAGTCGAAGATCCTGGACACCTCGAGCCTGCCGGTTTGGGCGTTGAAGCGGTTGCGCGACCGGTCCGAGAGAAAGCGCACGACGCTGTCCTCGAGCTGCGAATCGAGTTTATCGGCGACATAGGCGTCGCTGCGCAGAGCAGGGCAGCCGACCGAAGCGCAGTTCGCCGCCATGTGGATGCGCGGTTCGTCGAACATCCCGGGCGCCCGGATCATTCCGTGCTCCACGTCGTCGAGATGCCGCGGTTTCCCCAGCAGGGAAAAGAAACGCTTCTTCCACGGGCTGCTGAAGAGGGAGCCCAGATCCTTGATCGACTTCACCTCCGGGTACCGGGTGAGGATCAACTCGACGGTGTAGGCGTTGTAGGCGTTGAGCAGAAACGCGAGCTTCTCCGCTTTGGACCAACCCTCGTACTCCGGCTGGGTCACGGAGGACAGGCCGTCGAGATAGCTCTTGAGCGCCTGGCGATCGGCCTTGAAGCCGTTGTAATCGACCTGCGACGTATGCCCTGCGGGGAGCCAGGTCACGTGTTTCCGCGTAAGCGCGTCCCACTGCCCATGCGTGTGGTCGAATGCCGCGAATGACGGGGCGCACAGCAGCAACAGCAGAATGGCGGACACGAACCTGTTCATGGCCTCGATTACTCCTCTCTGTTTACCTTCGCCGGTCATGCCCCGCCCCGCATCCAGGCGTGGTAGCGCTCGACCCACCTGAGAAGGTTCTGCGGCGCATGCGCCCGCTTCCAGGCGCCGGCAGCATACTTGTTGGCTTCAGCGAGCGTTGGATAGATGTGGATCGTGCCGAGGATCTTGTTCAGTCCGATTCCCTGTCGCATCGCCAGCACATACTCCGCGATCAGGTCGCCCGCATGCTCGCCCGCGATCGTCACACCCAGTATCCTGTCCTTTCCGGGAACCGTGAGTACCTTGACTACCCCGTGAGCCTCCGAGTCGGCGATCGCGCGGTCGAGGTCATCGATGCCGTAGGTCGTGACCTCGAAGGCGATTCCCTTCTCGTTCGCCTCGGTTTCGTTCAACCCGACGCGCGCGACCTCCGGATCGGTAAAGGTGGCCCAGGGAATGACCGAGTAGTCCGCGCGGAACTTCTTTACCGAGCCGAACAGGGCGTTCACCGCGGCATACCAGGCCTGGTGCGACGCGGTGTGGGTAAACTGGAACGGGCCCGCGACGTCGCCGCAGGCGTAGATGTTCGGGTACAACGCCTGCAGGAACTCGTTGGTTTCCACGGTGCGCGCCTTGGTGACGCCGATGCCCAGTTCTTCCAGCCCGTAGCCTTTGGTGTTGGCGATCCGCCCCACCGCGATCAGCACCTCGTCGAATACGATCTTCACTTCCTTTCCGTCGTGTTCGCACACCAGCGTCTTCTGCCCGTTTTCCATCACGAAGCGGCTGGCCTTGTGGTTGACGCGCACGTCGACTCCCTCCATGCGGAAGCGCTCGGTCACCATGGCCGAAATCTCGGGGTCCTCCCGGATCATGATCCGCGGCAGCATTTCCACTTGCGTGACCCTGGAGCCCAGTCGGGAAAAACACTGCGTCAGCTCGCAACCGATCGGCCCGCCCCCCAACACCACCAGGCGCTGCGGCAGCTGGCGCAGGCCCCACACCGTGTCGGAAGTCAGATAGCGAATCTGGTCTACCCCGGGGATCGGCGGCACGAAGGGCTGGGCACCCGCGGCGATGACAATCGAGCGGGTTGAAAGCTTGCGAGTGCCCGTCTGAGTCCGGATCTCCACTTCCCAGGGAGACGCGATTCTCGCTTCTCCTGACAGGCACTCGACCCCCAGAGCGGTGTAGCGCTCGACCGAATCGTGCGGTTCTACGGTCTTGACGACACGCTGCACCCGCTCCATGACTTCGGCGAAGCTGAAGTCGGCGTTGGATTCGCGAATGCCGAACTCCTGCGCGCGCCTGACATGGGAGAGGAATTTCGCAGAACGGATCAATGCCTTGGACGGGACGCAGCCGGTATTCAGGCAGTCGCCGCCCATCCGATGTTTCTCCACCAGGGTGACCTTCGCTTTGACCGCGGCGGAAATGTACGCAGCGACCAGCCCGGCCGAGCCTGCTCCAATCACCACAACGTTGCGGTCGAACCGCGCGGGCCTGGTCCAGCGCGCGTACACGCGCCGCGCCTTGAAGGCATCGACCAGCCAGCGCGCGACCAGTGGAAACACACCCAGCAGGGTGAACGAGGCGATCAGTCCCGGCGACAGGATTCCCGGGAGCGACTCGATTTTCGCCAGTTGCGTGCCGGCGTTGACGTACACCAGCGTGCCGGCCAGCATTCCCAGCTGGCTCACCCAGTAGAACGTCCAGGGGCGCATCGGCGTCAGGCCCATCAGCAGATTGATGATGAAGAACGGGAAAGCCGGCACCAGCCGCAGCGTGAACAGGTAGAAGGGACCGTCCTTGTTGATTCCGGCGTTGATCGCGCGCAGCTTGTCGCCGAACCTGGCCTGCACCAGATCGCGCAGCAGGAAGCGGGAGACCAGAAACGCGAACGTGGCGCCGAGGGTCGACGCGAAGGACACGATGACCGTTCCCCACACCAGCCCGAACACCGCACCGGCGGCCAGCGTCAGCAGTGCCGCGCCGGGCAGCGATAAGCCGGTCACTGCGACATACGTCACGAAGAAGAGCGCCGCCGTTTGCACGGGGTGTCGGCCGAAGTAGTCCGCGAGCGTGGCCTGCTGCGCCTTGAGAAAGTCGAGGCTCAGATAGCGCTCGACCGGCAACAGGAAAAAAGCGGCAATCAGCGCCGCGACCACGGCCAGCAGTAACCACTGTTTCCGCTTCAACCTCGCCTCCCTCAGATTGTGTACAGCCGGGCCCGGCCGATCCGGAAGTCGGGCCTTTTGCCACCGGGTTGCGAGTGCTGCGCGGATTCCCTGCGCGGCGCAGCCGCCCCGCGGGCGAAGGCTACGCGCTCAGCGCGCCGCCACAGGAAGATCCCTGCCCGGCGGTGCAGCCGAAGCAGTGGTCCCGCACTGCGATCGGATTGCCATCGAGGTTCCCGGCGGCAACGTCCTTGAGCCTTATCCGCTTGCGGCCCGCGACTACCAGGGGAAGGCCGAGCATCTGGTTGAAATCGCAGTCGTACAGATATCCCTGCCAGTCGACCGAGATCAGGCTGCGGCACATGACCGAGTCGAGATTCTGGTCGCGATGAGACTGCTTTAGCAGCCGCATGTAGTCGCCGAACTGGCCCTTCGAAACCAAGGTGCTGCCGAAGCGCTGGATCGGCATGTTCACCAGCGTCAGCAGGCGATTGAAAGCCACTCCGTAGTTGGCGAGGTGGCGTTTGTAATCGCGTTCCAGCCGGTCCTGCGGGGGCGGCAGCGACGGGCCTTGCGGGTTGTATACCAGATCGAGCAGCAAGCCTGAACCGGGGTCGCCGTAGCCCAGTGAGTTCAGCAGTTGGAGCGCGCGGATACTCTTGTGGAACACGCCGCCTCCCCGTTGCCGATCGACATTCTCTTCCAGATAGCAAGGCAGCGAGGCGATGACATGCACACGTTGATCGGCGAAGAATTCGCCCAGGCCGGCCTGACCCGGCTCTTCCAGTACGGTCAGGTTGCAGCGATCGATGACTTCGACGCCGAGATCGCGAGCCGATCTCACCAGGTAGCGGAAGTGGGGATTGAGCTCGGGCGCTCCTCCGGTAAGGTCCAGCCTGCCTATTTCCGACGCGCGAAGGAACGCGACTACCGTGTCCGCCGTTTCCCGGTCCATGATCTCGGTCCGGGTCGGACCGGCATTGACATGGCAGTGCACGCAGGTCTGGTTGCAGAGATAGCCGAGATTGACCTGAAGGGTTTCGACGCGTCTTCGATCGATCGCCGGAAACTCGAACTTATTCAGCCTTGGCAATGTTGCGTGCATGATCTCCTTATGTTCCCTTTCGCCAGCCTGGTTATGTCGACGTACGGAACCCGATCGACAGTGGAATCTACGCCACCGTTGGCGCTGCGGATGCAGCGCCGCCAGCGCACAGCTTGCTGTACAACCCGGTTACTGTGTTGCGATCATACTTGGGAGTCGACACTTTGCCTGCAAACTCGTTACAAGGCGGAATCCGCCAGCGCCGGCTCAACGCCATCATGATCGCCCGCAAACTGTATCCGGCCCTGCCGCTGCTGCTGGCTCTGGCATCGGGCTGTGCGACCGTGCACCCGCCGCAACGGCAACACCTGAGCGACCAGGACGGGCAGGTTCAGTCCTGCGCCCGCTGGTTCCAGGCGCTCGACGCGGCTGTCGAGCGGACCAGGGTGCGCGACGCTGCCGCGTCCCCGGTGGCCGGATTCCCATACCTGCGGGTCGACCGCCACACCGCGTCGCTGGCGTCGCGTGCGGCTCTCGATCGCGTCGCGTTCGAGCAATGGGTAGGACGGATGCGCGCGCTTGACCGCGACGCGCGCAGGGCGGAGGCGGTGAATCTGCCACCGGAGGCTCTCCCCGGATTGGGCGTGACCGACCGGGCTGCTGTGGATAGGCGATCCGAAGACTGCGCCCGGGCGCTGCTCGCTGTGGACCTTGGCGACCCGCGGTCCGAACCGCAGCTCGCCCAACGCGCGAACGTGGCCGACCATTATCTCGGATGGCGTCGAATCCTCGGCCTGTACCCGATCGTGCGCTACCCGTTCTATGGCGGGGTTCGCGGCTGGCAGGACGAGGCGCGAGAAACTTTCCGCCAGGCCCGCTCCGGCGAGCCGCCGGCTGCACCTGCCAGCCGTTACCTGCCCCCGGCCGCCGCCGGCTATTCGCGGGCAGAGGTCGCGGCGTTGCTTGAGCGTGCCGCCGCCGACCCGCTGGGGATTCCTTCTCTTTCTGGCGAAGAACGCGAACGTCTGTTTGCAACCTTTGCTCCGGTCTTCGAGGTCGAGACCAGCGGAGACTACGACCGGCTCGGCGCACTGGCATGGGGCGAAGGGCGGGCGCCGATGGTCGACGGCGCCCGCCCGGTGGTGTATCGCAAGCTGGGCTATACGCGCTACGGCTCGGCCACGATGCTGCAGCTGGTGTATGTGGCCTGGTTCAGCGAACGGCCCAAGGATCATGCGTTCGACCTCCTCGGCGGCAAGCTTGACGGCATCGTCTGGCGCGTGACCCTCGCCGCCGACGGCGAACCGGTGTTGTTCGACAGCATTCACCCTTGCGGCTGCTTCCATATGTTCTTCCCGACCCCTCGGGTCCAGCCGGTTGCGGCACCGGCGAAACTGATCGAATGGGCCTTCGTGCCCGCGGACCTGCCCGCGATCGCGGACGGTTCGAGACTGGTGCTCCACGCCCAGACACGCACTCACTATCTGCGGGACGTTGCGATCGACGCCGGGCAGGGCGGCACTCGCTACGCGCTTGAGGACTACGACAGCCTGCGCACGCTGCCTGTTCCGTCCGACGGCACGCGCAGCGTCTTTGCGCCCGATGGGCTCATTGCCGGGACTGCGCGCGCGGAACGCTTTCTGTTCTGGCCGATGGGGGTCGCGAGTGCGGGCGCGATGCGTCAATGGGGCACGCAGGCCACGGCTTTCGTCGGCCGCCGTCACTTCGACGATGCCGACCTGATCGAGAGGCGTTTCGTTATCAGATAACTTCAGGCTGACACAGGATTTTTCCCGATTTCCACGAGTTCCCGGTCACGCTCGCGCCAAATCTTGGTAACATGACCTTGGAGAGACCGTTCTCGACGGCCTGCTCACCTTTTATCCGCCCGGCCAGATAGAGCTGCACGCCCGCCGGGCCCAGCTTCCACCAGCGACGAAGGACCTGAAATGAGCCGCGCCTTCATTAAGGAAGACAGCGAAGACCGGCCGAGCGAAGAACTTCCCGAGCGCCCGGTCAGCACCGAGCCCAACTACGTGACCACGGCGGGCCTGGCGATGCTGCGCGGCAAGGTGGACGAACTCGTAGCCGAACACTTGCGCCTGAAACAGGCGGCGGAGAATTTCGACAAGCCGCGGCTGGCCGAGATCGATCGCGATCTGCGCTACTACCAGGCGCGACTCGACAGCGCCATCGTGGTCGACGTGTCCAAGGAACCCAAGGACGAAGTGCACTTCGGCGCCACCGTGCGCACCGAGGACGAAGACGGAAAAGTCGACACCTTCACCATCGTCGGAGAAGACGAGGCCGACGTTGCCCACGGCAAGGTGAGTTGGCGATCGCCGCTTTCCAAGGCGCTGATCGGGGCGAAGGTTGGCGACACCGTGACCTGGAACCGGCCGGCGGGCGCGACCACCCTCGAGGTGCTCGAGATTCGCTATCCGCGGCACTCGCAGTAGCTGCCTGGGCCCGGGCTGCGGGGCAACTCCTTCTTCACTTCGCGAGGGGAAGATGCTGGATCTGAGAATCGACAATGCCCTGATCTACGACGGATCGGGCGGCGCCCCGCGGCAAGGCTCGGTCGGCGTCGCCGACGGCCGGATCGCGGCGCTCGGCGCCGCGCAGGGCGAGGCGGCGACGATCGTGGATGCGCAGGGTCTGGCGCTCATGCCCGGCATCGTCGACACACACACGCACTACGACGCGCAGATCACCTGGGACCCGTACGCCAACCCGTCCCCCGGGCTGGGCGTGACGACGCTGATCATGGGCAACTGCGGGTTCACCATCGCCCCCTGCAGGCCGGCGGATCGGGACCTGACGATGCGCAATCTCACGCACGTCGAGGGCATGTCGCTGGAAGCGCTGCGCGCCGGGATCGATTGGGGTTTCGAGTCCTTTCCCGAGTATGTCGAGATGCTGGAGAACAAGGGCGTCGGGCCCAACGTTGCGTGCTTCGTAGGTCATTCGGGGGTGCGTACCTTCGTGATGCGCAACGACGCTGCGCAGCGCTCCGCCACCGCCGACGAGGTCGCGCAGATGCGACGCATCGTGATCGAAGCCATGGAAGCCGGGGCTTGCGGGTTCTCCACCACACGCTCCTACCAGCACAACGGCGAGGCCGGTATCCCGATGCCTTCGCGCCTGGCGGACGAACAGGAACTGCTTGCACTTTCGGGCGCGCTGCGCGAAGCCGGCAAAGGTCTGCTGATGATGACCAAGGCCTCCGACACCACGATGCCGTGGATCGAGTCGCTCGCAGCGGCCGCGGACAGGCCCTATCTGGTCGCCGCCCTGCTGCACTCCAACCTCACGCCCGAAGCGACGTTCGAAGACCTTCAGCACATCGCGGCCGCGCGAGCCCGCGGACGACGGCTCTACGGTGCGGTTTCCGCGTGTCCGCTCAACTTCGAGTTCACTTTCCATGAGCCCTACGTGTTCGAAGGGCTGGCGGCGTGGCAGCCGCTGATGAAGATGGAGCAAACGCAGGTCAGGAAAACGCTGGCCGATCCGGCGTTTCGCCAGAGCCTGAAGGACGAGCTGGCGAAGCGCGCCCGGCGCATGTTCACCGGCGAATGGGACAAGGCCTTCGTCGCCCGGGCCGCCGATCCGGCGCACTCGGGCTACGAGGGTCAATCGATCGAAATCCTGGCGAGGCGCAAAGGCGTGCACCCGGTGGATTTCATGCTTGACCTTGCCCTCGCCGAAGACCTCGACACCCTGTTCACCGCGACGCTGCTCAATTCCGATGAAGAGGCGGTCGGCAGGATGCTCAAGGATCCCAATGCGATCGTGTCGCTGTCGGACGCCGGCGCGCATCTGACCTTCCTGTGCGACGCCGGTTTCGGCTTGCACCTGCTCGGCTACTGGGTCAGGGAGCGCAAGCTGATGCCGCTCGAGCAGGCGGTGAAGAAGCTCACCTCGGAGCCGGCGCGGCTGGTCGGAATCCGCGACCGCGGCACGATCGCCGCAGGCAACTGGGCCGACCTTCTGCTGTTCGACGCGGCGACCGTGGGCCGCGGCAGGTCGCAGCGAGTCTACGACCTGCCGGCCGGCGCCTCGCGCATCGACACACCAGCTACCGGTGTGCATGGAGTCTGGGTCAACGGGCAGCTCGTCGCCGATGCCCGCGGGCTTGTCCCGCACGCACCGCGTGCAGGACAGGTACTGCGCCACTTCGCAAGCTGACTGCGCCGGCGGTCCAGCCGGCGCGGTAAACACGACAAACAACCCCGCAATCCGGATTTCCGGGTCGCGGGGTTTTTCTGCCGGGCTGACACGTCCCTGTGCCGACCGGCGGGTTGCCTGCGGTGTCCATCGCTTTGCCGGTTCCGCTTTGAAGGGTGCCGGCGCCTCGATGCTCTGCTCGCAGATCATGAAACTAGGCAATTTGTGGCCAATCCGTGGCTCCCCGGCCCTTAGCCTGTTCGTGAAGGCGGGGGTCGGCAGGGACGGCCTTTTTTCCCTGCCATCGACATGCGCGGATCACTCGGTCCGAATCGAACTTCAACGATCTGGAGCAACGTATGAGCGCTTATACGATATTCGACGTCGATATCCGCGACATGACTCGATACCAGGAGTTCATGGCCGGAGCCAAACCCGCTGTCGAGGCGGCCGGAGGGCGCTATCTGGCACGCGGTGGAGCTCACAAGGTCTATGAGGGTGATTGGGCGCCACGAAGGATCGTCTTGATCGAGTTTCCGTCTGTTGCCGCCTTCGAGTCCTTCTACGAGGGCCAGGCGTATCGAAGGTTGAAGCCGATTCGAGATGCGTGCAGTTCCGCCCGCCTCGTGAGCGTTGAAGGACTTGCCGATCGACTGAAGGCACAAAGTCGGATCAGGCTCGACTGCTTCGATGGGCGTGCGATTTGTTGCCGATGCCGGCGCGCCTGGCGTGCCGTGCCCAATGAGCACCCGCAGCCCGATCGCCCGTCGCGGGAGGGTCTATGCGCGCGTTGATCCGGGTTCTGCCCTTTTCGCTGTTCGCGCTTGCGCAGGCTGGCGGGCTTGTTTCCGCGGCCGACGAGTTCCCGTCGAAGCCGATAAGGATCGTCGTTCCGTTTCCCGCGGGGGCGACCGGGGACCTGAACGCGCGTCAGCTCGCACCTTTCCTCTCCGAACGCCTGAAACAGTCGATCATTGTCGAGAATCGCCCGGGCGCGGGCGGCGTCATAGGCAGCGAGACGGCCGCCCGTTCCGCCCCGGACGGCCATACGGTCCTGTTCACGGTCAGCGCGACTCTGACCGTCGCTCCGCATCTGCAGAAGAGTCGGTCGTTCGATCCGGTCAGAGATCTTCGCCCATTCATCGTGACGGTACGCAGCGGCACCATCGTCGTAGTCAATTCGAGTTCTCCGTTCAAGTCGTTACGGGATCTGATTGCTGCGGCCAAGGCGAAGCCGGGTGCGCTCACGTACGCGAGCTCGGGGCCCGGGTCAATGCAGCACCTGATGGGAGAGCGGCTGAAACAAGTGGCCGGGATCGACCTGTTGCACGTTCCTTACAAAGGCGAGTCACCTTCGCTGACCGACCTGATCGGCGGCCAGGTCGACGTCGTGTTCGGCTTTGCGCTTGCGACACTGCCGCACATCCGCTCCGGGAAACTTCGTCCGCTCGCGGTCACCACTGCCAAGCGGCTGACTTCCTTGCCGGATGTTCCCACGATCGCCGAATCCGGATTCCCCGGCTACGATGAGCGTGTCTGGGCCGGATTCGCGGTGCCGACGGGCACCCCCGAACCGATAGTGGACAAGCTGTACGCGGCGTTTCACGCCTCTGCGAGCCTGCCGCAGTACAGGCAGGCTGTTGAAGGGCGAGGCAGTGAGCCTCTGGCGAGCACGCAGGACGAAGCCGTTCAACTGCTGAGAAGCGACTATGAGCGCTACGGAAGGGTCGTGAAAGAGCTCGATCTCCGCTTGGAATAGTCTGGAACATCGAGCTCTCGGATGGCGGGAGGAAGTTCCGGTATGGGCAAGAAGGTAACGCTCGCAAAAATCAGCCGGCCTCGCCTGTTCGGCGTGGTGGCTCGCGAGCGTCTGTTCGCGCTTCTGGACCAGAACCGCGGCCGGCCGCTGATCTGGATCTCGGGTCCTCCGGGCGCGGGAAAAACCACGCTGGTCGCGAGTTACCTCGAAGCGCGGCCCTGTCCGGTTATCTGGTACCAGATCGATCCCGGCGATGCCGACCCTGCAGCATTGTTTATTTACCTTTCCCGGGCCGCATGCAATGTTCTGGAGCGCGACGAACCGTCGCTGCCGCGGTTTGTTGCGGAGCATTTTGCCGACCTGACGGGGTTTGCCCGCCTGTTCTTCCGCGCGTTCTTTGCGCAACTGCCTGCCGGGCTTGTCCTCGTGCTCGACAACTATCAGGACGTAGCAGAATCCGCGCCGCTTCACGACATCATGTCCCAGGCGGTCGCCGAGGTTCCGCCCGGCAGTTCGATCGTGGCCGTGAGCCGCACGGAAGTGCCGCGCCAATTCGTGAAACGCGTCGCGGACAACGCCGTCGCCAGTATCGGCGCGGACAGTCTGCAACTGAATTTGAACGAAGTGCGTGCCGTCTGCCGCGAAAAGCGGGTGACCGACGAGTGGCTGCTGAAAGCGCTGCATCAGCAGTCCGCGGGTTGGGCGGCGGGCATCACGCTCATGCTCGAGCGCCTGGCACATTCCGACGGCGCAGCCAACGAGCTTCCGACGGATACCCTCGAGTCGGTCTTCAATTATTTCGCCAGCCTGATCTTCGACCGTGAACCAGAGGCGACGCGCCATATTCTGCTCTCGATTGCGTTGTTGCCGCGCGTGACTCCCGCGCTTGCGGTCGAGTTGAGCGGGTCTGCGGAGGCGCCGGAACTTCTGGAAAACCTATATCGACGCCGGATGTTCACCGATCGCAGACCCGGGCCTGAGGCGGTCTATCAGTTGCACGCACTGTTTCTCGGTTTTCTCAGGAAGAGATGCAGGGAGGCGCTGACGCCGCAGGACTTCACGGCGATGCTTGCTCGCACGGCTGCCGCCCTGGAAAAAGCCGGAGAGATCGATGCGGGAATGGCACTCTGGATTGAATCACAGAACTGGGCTTCGGCCGCCCGGGTGATCAGGCACGAGGCGAGCGGCCTGCTGAGCGGCGGACGCAGGCAGACGCTCCAGCAGTGGATCGAAAGCATCCCGGAGTCGGTTCGGGCAACCGACCCATGGCTGGTCTACTGGCTGGCGCGGGCGCAGTTGCAGAACCGCACCGAGGACGGCATGGCCGGGCTTAAGCGCGCCCACGAGCTTTTCGTCGCGAATGACGATGCGCGCGGCCGCCTTGAGTGCCTCTGCGCACTGCTGACTGGAGCGTCTGTCTGGCTTCGTGCGCTCCACCAGCTCGACCGCTGGCTGGATGAATTGCTGGACGAGATGTCCCGTGTTTCGGAAACGCCGTCGCCGGACGGCGAGCTGAGAATATGGGGCGTGCTGTGCATGACGCTGTTTCATGCAAGACCCTGGCATCCCCTGACGATCCCGGCCTACCAGAAGGTTCAGCAACTGCTGCCGCACTGCAGGGATCCGGGGGTCGCGCTGGAGGCGGCGGTCAGTGCGTTCGTCGTAAGCGGCTTCTGCGGGGATTTCGATTGCGGCGATCGTGTTGCGCGCCAGTCGCAAGCGTTCGCGCGTCCGGACTCGGCCAGCCCGACGGACTCGGCCTGGTGGTTTGCCCGGCTCGGTTACCTGAGATTCGTCGAGGCGCGTTACGAGGAGTCGATCGAAAACCTCGAGCAGGCGCGTCGCATCGCGGAGTCGAACGGACTTCAGTCGTTGATACCGACGATTACCCTGTGGCGCTACACCGTCGAATTCCGGATGCTGGGATGGTCCGCGGCCAACCCGACGCTCGCGGCGGTCGAAGCCATGCCGCAACCCGATTCCCTGACAGCGCGCGCACTGGTGTGTCTTTACCAGGCGCGCAGGGCCGGTTGCCGGGGACATTACGAGGAAGCCGTGAGACTCGCCGCTCTCGCGCACGAAGCCGCGATGCGAACGGGATCCTGCCTGGAAGAACTGATTCTGTGCCTGTGCATTGCAGACGTTTTCCTGGAAGCCGGTCAGCTGGAAGCGGCAAGACCGCTGCTCGGCCACGCCCGGGGACTGATCGAACGCGCCCCTTCGTACGACTGCTGGATCGCCTCACAGGTCTTCCTGGAGGCGCAGCTCGCGATCAAGGAAGGCAAGGAGCAGGAGTCGACCGGTCTTCTTCGACAATCGCTGGCATTGGCGCGCAAGGTGAACCGGCGCTATTTCCTGCGCCTCGCCGCGGATCGGGCCCTGTTGCCCCTGTTCGAGCGCGCGCTGACGGAAGGTATCGAAGTGGACCTTGTGCGCGAACTGGTTCGTGCTTTCAGGCTGATTCCGGCGAAACAGGCGCCGGACAACTGGCCGTGGCCGGTGAAGATCGTGACCCTGGGCCGCTTCGAGGTGCTGGTCAACGATGAACCGATCCGGTTTGCGCGCAAAACGCCGCGGAAAGTGCTGTTGCTGCTCAAGGCCATCGTGGCGCAGGGTGGCCGCGATGTGCCCGAACAGGCGTTATGCGATGCTCTGTGGGGCGACGAGGAAGGCGATGCGGCGAGCCATGCGCTGGATATCACCATCGCCCGCCTGCGCAAGCTGCTGGGCACGGCCGATGCCGTCATTCAGCAGGGCGGAAAGATTTCACTGGACGCCGGGCGTTGCTGGGTCGACGCCTGGGTGTTCGAAGCGAATCTCGGCAAAGCGATCGATCGCCCGCTGCTCGATCTCTACGGCGGCGCCTTTCTGCCCGAGGACGCGAACGAGCCGTGGAGCGTTGCCATGCGCGAGCGCTTGCGCGGGAAGTTCATCCATGCGCTTTCGTCCTGTGGCGACGTTCTGGAATCGAGCGGGGATCTGGAGGGCGCGGTGCAATGTTACCTGCGCGGCATCGATGCGGACCCGATCGTCGAGGTGTTCCACCAGGGGCTGATGCGTTGCTACGAGCGGATGGGCCGGCGCACCGAGGCGATCAGCGCGTTTCGACGCATGAAGCAGACGCTGTCGGTCCTGCTCGGAATACCACCTTCCGATGCGAGTCAGCGGCTTTTTCAGGTGTTGTTGCAGGACCAGGCTGGGGAAGGCGCCGAGACGCAGGGAGGCAGCACGGATGCCGCGGCGCCGGGAGAGGCGCGGCGCGCGGCAGGACAGCGGGTCGTCGGCATGGCGCAGCGCCGGCGATGAGCATCGCATTGAAAGCGGCAAGGCACGGCGGTTGCCAGCAGTCGACCGGTCGCCAACGTCAAGCGGGCAGCCGACCGCGTCTCAACCCTGCTCCGCGAGCAGCGTCTCGATCTGGCGCTTGAGTTCGGCGCTGTCGGGCGTGACCCGGCTCGGGTAGCTGAAGGCTCGCTTGCCGTCGCGCGAGATCAGGTACTTGTGAAAATTCCACTGCGGGGCATCACCGGTCATGCGGGTCAACTCGGCGAACACCGGGTTGGCCTTGCCGGCAGCGACGCTGGTTTTCTCCACCATCGGGAATTTGACCCCGTAGGTCAATTCGCAGAACTCCTTGATCTCTTTCGCGCCGCCCGGCTCCTGGCTGCCGAAGTCGTTGGCCGGAAAACCGACCACTACCAGGCCTTTGTCCTTGTACCTTTGGTAAAGCGATTCCAGTCCCTTGTATTGCGGCGTGTAGCCGCAGAAGCTCGCGGTGTTGACCGCGAGCACCACCTGACCCGCAAACCGGCACAGGTCGATCGGCTTGCCGTCCAGATCCTTCATCTTGTGGTTGAGCACTGCAGGACAAGCGGACATCGCGACCTCCGAGCACAGGAGCAGAAATACGGCGCCGAAACACAGGGGACTTCGGATCATAGGCTCACCTCCGTCAAAGTGACATCGACCCGCAGTTAAGCCACGGGGTTCCGGACCGGCACGATAGAATCTCCCCATGGGGCCGCTTGCGGACGTAAAGGTCGTGGAACTGGGGCAGTTGATCGCCGGGCCGTTCTGCACCCGCATTCTCGCCGAGTTTGGTGCCGAGGTGATCAAGATCGAATCTCCGGACGGAGGCGATCCGCTGCGGCAATGGCGCAAGCTTCACGAAGGCACTTCCCTGTGGTGGTTCGTGCAGTCGCGCAACAAGAAATCGGTCACCGTCAACCTTAAAGCGCCGGAAGGGCAGGAGATCGTGCGCAAGCTGGCGGCGCAGGCCGACATCCTGGTGGAGAATTTCCGCCCCGGCGCGATGGAGAAATGGGGTCTGGGGTTCGAGCGCCTGTCCATCGACAATCCGGGCCTGGTGATGGTGCGCCTCTCCGGCTACGGCCAGTCCGGCCCCTACAAGGATCGCCCCGGCTTCGGCGCAATCGCCGAGGCGATGGGCGGGTTGCGCTATGTGACCGGCTATCCCGACCGGCCGCCGGTGCGGGTGGGGATAAGTCTCGGCGACGCCGTGGCGGCGATGTATGGAGTGATCGGTGCACTGATGGCGCTGAGAAATCGCGAGCTCAACGGCGGGCGCGGACAGGTCGTGGACGTGGCGCTGTACGAGGCGGTGTTCAGCCTGATGGAGAGCCTGCTGCCGGAATACGACATGACCGGCTTCGTCCGGGAGCGCAGCGGTGCCTCGCTGCCGGGAATCGTGCCCTCCAACACCTACACCACGCGCGACGGCAAGTACGTCGTCATTGGCGCCAACGGCGACTCGATATTCCGGCGGCTGATGGCGGCGATCGGCCGCGCCGACCTCGCGAACGATCCCGAACTCGCCCGAAACGATGGCCGGGTGAAACGCACCGCGGAGCTGGACCGGGTCATTGGCGACTGGTGCTCGACCCACGACCTGGAGAAAGTGCTCGGTGTGCTGGACGAGGCGGACGTGCCTTCCGGCAAGATCTACGATATCGCCGACATCGCCCGGGACCTGCACTACCGCGCGCGCGGAATGATCGAGGAGGCCGGTCTGCCCAACGCCAGGACGCTGAAGGTGCCGGGAATCGTGCCCAGGCTGTCGGACACGCCGGGCGCCACTCGCTGGCTAGGGCCACAGCTCGGGGAGCATACCGGCGAAGTCCTCTCGGCGCTGGGGTACGAAGCCAGCAGGATCGCCGAGCTGAAAAGACAGGGCGTGCTATAGGCAGGTCTACGGCGGGCAGGTGCGGCGAGTCTGGCAGCGCAAAGCACGCGCCTGGTCGATTCGATGGATCGCGCGCACAGCCTCATTCCCAGGCAGCCGCCGCATGTCCTCAAGGACCGGCAACCGATGCGATCGTGTCATTGCACCGCCCGACGCCGCGCTCGACGTCGGCTCGCGCCGGAAACGAGGTCGCGGGTGTTGCGCGACGCCTGGGTGGGGCTAGGAGCTGAGAACGATGATTGCGGCGACGATCGCCAGCCAGATGCACGACCCGATGACCGTCGCGAAAACGATACCTCGGGCCGGGGCAATCGGGTCATCGCCCTCGTCTGGCGATGTTGTCTCGAAGTGGTCAACACCTTGCTTGGTGGCGTCCATGCGCACGCCCCCTCCGGTAAAGAGGAGCAGGACTCACACCCTACTCACCTTTGGTCTGGGAGACAACAGCGGTTACGCTATAGGTGCCCCGGCGGGACACTCTCTCCCACAACATGTAGTGGTTCCACTTGAGCGCACAGCAGGACGGAGGGCGATGTTCCGGCAGCTGCTGCGCCTGGGGCCGATCGATCGGAAGGAATAGGCGAGATGCGCGGTAGCGGCGGAAAGCGCCGATTGGCGCTGGCAGAGGGCGTGCGGCTTCGCGAGGTCTGGGCGTGGGCGATGTTCGACTTCGCAAACTCCGGCTACACCACGGTGGTGATCACTGCGGTGTTCAACGCCTACTTTGTCGCGGCGGTGGCCCGGGGTGCGGTGTGGGGCACGTTCGCCTGGACCGCCGCGCTGTCGGTTTCCTACGCGCTGATCGTGGTCTCCGCGCCATTGGTCGGGGCCTGGGCCGATGCCCACGCCGCCAAGAAGAGTCTGCTCGCGCTCACCACCGTGGGGTGCATCCTGGCAACGGCAGGGCTTGCGCTGGTCGGCCCGGGCGATCTGGTGCCGGCCATCGTGCTGCTGGTGATTTCGAATTTCTTCTTCGGCTCGGGAGAGAATCTGATCGCTGCCTTTCTGCCGGAGATTGCCAGAGGCTGGGCGCTGGGCAAGGTGTCCGGCTGGGGCTGGGGACTGGGTTACCTGGGCGGGTTGCTGACCCTGGCCGCGTGCCTGGCATATGTCACCTGGGCGCAATCGGTCGGCCAGACCGGCGCGCAGTTCGTGCCGGTGACCATGCTGATCACCGCGGTTGTGTTTCTGCTGGCCTCGCTGCCCACTTTTCTGCTGCTGAACGAGCGGGCGGTTCCCCAGCAGGGCACGGAGTTCCGCGGCGCATTCGCTCGCACCTGGCACACCATCCGCAACGCGATGCGCTATCAGGACCTCCTGCGCTTCCTGGTGTGCATCCTGTTCTATCAGGCGGGCGTGCAGTCGGTGATCGCGTTGGCCGCGATCTACGCCCAGGAGGCAATGGGTTTCGAAACCAAGGACACGATCCTGCTGGTGCTGCTGGTCAACGTCACCGCCATGGCCGGCGCGCTCGCCTTCGGCCAGGTCCAGGACCGGCTCGGCCACAAACTGACGATCGCGCTCACGCTACTCGGCTGGCTGCTGACGATCGCGGTGGCGTCACTGGCGACCACGCGCGGACTGTTCTGGGTGGCGGCGAACCTCGCCGGACTGTGCCTCGGCGCCAGCCAGTCGGCCGGCCGCGCGCTGGTCGCGTATCTCAGTCCCGCCAGCCGCCGGGCGGAGTTCTTCGGCCTGTGGGGACTGGCGGTGAAGCTCTCCTCGATCTTCGGCCCGATCACCTATGGTGCGGTGACCTGGATCAGTGGCGGAGACCATCGCAAGGCGCTGCTGTCGGTGGGCGCCTTCTTCGTCATCGGCCTGCTGATACTTGCCGGAATCGACGTGCGCCGGGGCCGGCGAGCTGCGGGCAGGGCAGAGCGTCGTGCAATCGCCTGAAATCCAGCCGGTTGGTGCTGAAAGCCATCTATATAATCGGTTTGGGGGGAATTACAACAACATTGGGGCTGCACTCATGCTCAACTGGATGAAGGGTGGAAGGTCTGACCATCCGTTAGCCGAGGAGAAAGCGGCAAAGGAGCTGCTCGCGGACCTGCCTGCCGACGTCTACAAGATTCTCGACGAATTCGGCGGATGGCTCGACCAGTTGCACGACGCCCGTGAACTGAAACTGTCGCGCGCCTTCGATATCGTCGACCTGCTCGACCACAACGCCCGCGGCCATCTGCGAAAGCTGCAGCAGGAATACGTTTCCAGCGGCGGGCGCTTGCAGCGCTTCCAGGAAAGCCGCATCTGGTCCGGCACCACGAGCTTCTGGCGGCGCCTGGGCAGGGCCCACGCCCTGCTGCTCAAGCGGTTCCAGGCGGAAGGATCCTCCTGGGGTTCGATCAAGGAGCGCGTTCCACAGATCGCGGCTCGCGGCATACGCGCCGTCGGCATGCTGCTGAAATGGCAGCTGATGCGCTACGGACCGGTGGACCGGGAGACATGGGAGATGCTCGGGTACATGTTCAGCTACGCCGAGGACAAGGGCATCGCCGCGAAGATCGTCACGGTTTACCCGGGAAGCGACTCCACCATACAGCACGAATACCTGAGGGCGGCGATGCTCGGCGTGTCCTCGACCGACAGCCTGCTGCCCGCCAAGCTGGATATCGCCGAAAGATTGATCGCCTACTTCTCCGATCAGTACCTCATCCAGAGACAGCCGGGCAAGGGCTGTCATTTCTTCGTCGATCTGAACTCCGGCACCGGCCCGGCCCGATTCGTCGCCAGGGTCGAGATGAAGCCGAGCGTGCGCTTCCTCGGCCCGGGCAATGCCGCCAAGCCGCTGGAGGCGCTGGTTGCGGCAATCAAGTCCAGTGGCGCGGTGCCTTCGAACATGGACCTGGGCGGCAAACACTCGCCGGAAGTCGTCATCGAGACCGTGCAGCATCTGGCGAAATACTGGTCGCCGCAGCCTCCGGCGCGCAGCGAGGAGCGAAAGCGCACTGTCAGCCAGATCATGGTGGCGCACGGGTTCGACGACATCGTTGCCCGGCTCGCAGAGGCTTACGACGAAAATGCGGATTCGATCCGCATGGAAGAGATCTGGATCGTCGAGAACGAAAGCCGGGGCGGTTATGGCGCGGTGATGACGTCGAGCGCGGGCGACTGGGTGAAGGTGGGCGCCCTGATCGGCCTGAAGTTGTCGGACGGCGGCGCCTGGGGCGTGGGGGTGGTGCGGCGGGTGTCGGCGCGCGACAGCAAGCAGCGCTACGTCGGCATCCAGGTGCTCGCGCACGGGGCGACGATCGTGCAGTTGCGCGTGGCCGAGAGCGGAATGCAGCCTCAAGTGGCGCTATTGCTGCCCTCGAGCGTGGCCGACGTCCGCAGTTCCGGAGAAATGAGCCTCCTGCTGCGCGAGGGCGGCTTCTCGCCGAGGATCAGCCTGGAGATGGTGGCCTACAACCGCTCGTACCTCCTGACCCCGCGCAAGCTGGTCGAGGAGGGGGCGGACTACGACATGGCACGGTTTCGGGTGTTGCAGGGCGCCGGCTGATCGCACTGCGCTGTTCGCTCCCGGCCTGCTACCGGGTCCGCGTCCTCCTGCCTTCCCTGAACGTGAGGGCGCGATCTGCACCGCAGTGGCGCGTGCTTGCCGGCCGGCGGCGTCTTTCTTCAGGCTGCTCGCTATAATCGCGTCGTAAATTCCTGATATCGATGGTGCGTCAATGAGCGAGGAGGTCGGGGGAGCAGCTGCGGAGCATCCGCTGGCCGACGAGCAGGCGGCACTCGATCTCGTCTCGCGGCTGCCGGACGATCCTCACCGGGCGCTTGCCGATCTGGGCCGGTGGCTCGATGCATTGAGCGGTCTGCCGGAGCTGAAGCTTGCTCGCAAGCTCGATATAGTCGATCTCATCGACCGCGTCGCCCGCGACTTCATCGGCCGCTTCCAGAGCGACTATCTCGCCGGCAGCGCCCGCACACGGCAGCTCGCCGAATCGCAGCAGTGGACCTCGGCGACCGATTTCCTGCGGCGGCTTTGCGCTGCATACCTCAACGTGGTCAAGGATTTCCAGACCTATGCCCTCGGCTGGGGCCAGATCCGCGACAGGGTGCCGTTGTTGGTGGCCAGGACCATTCGGGTCGGGGCGCAGCGCCTGAAATGGCAGTTGATTCGCTACGCCCCGGTCGAGAAAGAGCTCTGGGCGGCTCTGGCCCAGCTCTGGTCGTATGCCGAAGATCGCGGGATCACCGCTTCGCGCGTCATGCTCTACGAGGGCGTGGAATCCACCGTGCAACGCGAATTTCTCAAGCCGCTCATGCTGGCGATGTCCGCGGCCGACAGCCTGCCGCCGGGCGACCTCGACATTGCCGAACGCATCGTCGCCCACTATGCGGGGCGCTTCGATCTGCAGCGCCACCCTGCCAAGGGCTGCCATTTCTTCATAGACATCGACGCCGGCACGCCGCCGGCGCGCTACCTGCCGGGCACTCGCGTGCGCCCCGGGGTCCGCTTCTTCGGCCCGGGAGAAACGGTTGCCGAACTGGAAGCGCTTTCCTCTTCGATCGCGACCGAGGAATCCGTTCCCGGCAAGATAGTCCTGGAAGGCGTGGCCAATATCGAGCAGGTCGTCGAGGTGCTGGGCCACCTCGGACGCTACTGGTGGGCGCGCCGCCCCGGACGAAGCGAGGAGCGCAAACGCACGCTGTCGCAGATCGCGATCGTGCATGGCTACCAGCAGATCGTCGCCAAGCTGTCGATCGAGGCCGCAGTTGACCTGCCCCTGGACGATGGCAACGACCTGTGGAAGGTGGAGAACGAAAGCGAAGGAGGCTACGGCGCCGTCCTGCCCATGGGCGCGGCACAGTGGGTGAGAGTGGGTACGGTGCTCGGCCTGCGCCCGGCCGACAGCCGCACGTGGGGCGTGGGCATCGTCAGGCGGCTGGCTGCGCGCGAGGACGATCAGCGTTACGTCGGGATCCAGTTGCTCGGTCGCGGCGCGCGCATCGTCACCCTGCGCCGGCCCGGGGACGCGCAGCCGGCGATGAGCGCAGTTCTGCTGCCGTCGCACGTGGGCGAAAGCGTGAGCCAGGGGGAAGTCACCTTGCTGCTGCCGGCCGGCGGCTTCGCGTCGCAATCGACCGTCACCATGCAGGCCTACGGCCGGGACTACCTGCTCGAGCCGCGCATGCTGCTCGAAACCACCGAAGACTACGACATGGCCTACTACCGGATCGTCCAGGCGGCGCAGTAGTCCGCGACTTTCCTCACGCCACGTGCCCAACAGCGCGGTGCCGCGCCAACGGCGCCGCGAACCGGCGCCCGATCCGCTTCAACCCCGCAGCGAGCCCTTCGAGCAGCGCGCGGCCGATCTTGGCGGCAAACGGCCGGTCCTCGGACAGAATGAGCGCGGAGGGCCTCAGTGCGGTCACGATGGTCAACCCGTCGTGCCTGACGCGCAACGTCTGCCCCGGTCCGAGCACTTCGTCCTTGATGCTGCATTCCTGTGTCACCCACAGCGAGCCTTCAAGGCAGGCGATGCGTGCCCCGCGGCCGTCGCGGAATGCGCTCAGACCGTCCCTTGGAAGGGACAGCCTGGTGTTCTTCAACGAGATATCCATGGTCGAGTCCGCTGCCGGCTTGACCCGGCAGGCATTCCAGTAAATCATGACAGGACGAATTCTTCGCCGATCACTCAGACATCGCAAACTACATTTTGGAATGCTTCGCATGAGTTTCAGGAATGTCTAGACCGGCCAGCGAACTGCCCCCGCTCGATTTCCTGCGGGGATTCGAGGCCTCTGCCCGTCGGCTGAGCTTTACCGCCGCGGCGGCGGAGCTGTTCGTCACCCAGTCGGCCGTCAGCCGGCAGATCAAGGCGCTCGAGGACCGCATCGGCGTGCCGCTGTTCGTGCGCAGAAATCGCGGGCTGCAGCTCACCGAAGCGGGAGAGACGCTTTACAGCACGGTCTCGGGCGCGCTTTCCCAGCTCTCCGCGGCGATCGAGCGACTGCGCGCGGTGCAGCTTCCGCGCACGCTCAACATCACCGCGTCGGTCGCCTTCAGCGCGCTATGGCTGGTGCCGCGCCTCCACCGTTTCCGGAAGCGACGGCCGGATGTGGACGTGCGCCTGTCAGCCACCAGCGAATTGCTCGATCTCGAGCGCGCTCGCATCGACATCGCGGTGCGCTACAGCGCACCCGAAGCCGCACCGCCCGACGCGGTCAAGCTTTTCGGCGCGGACGTGGTTCCGGTGTGCGCCCCGTCGGTGGCGCGTGACCGCTCGCGCCCGCTGAAGCGTCCGCAGGACCTCGCCCGCCATGTACTGCTGCACTACGACGACCCGGTTCGCCCCATGCCCTGGCATGCCTGGTCGACCTGGCTCGAGGCGGCCGGCGTTCCCGACCTGAAGCCTGCGGGCGCGCTGCACTTCAGCCATCTGGACCACGCCGTTCTCGCTGCGGTCGATGGCGAAGGCGTCGCGCTCGGAATTCGCTCCATGCTCGGGGACCTGTTTGCCGATGGGGGGCTGGTCATGCCCTTTGCCCGGATCTCGCCGGCGAACCGCGGCTACTTTGCGATCGTCGCGCCGAAGGCACGCTCGCGCCCGGAGGCAAGGGACTTTGTCGACTGGCTCCTGCTCGAGGCCGGTGAGGGGGCCAGGGCGTCGAACTCGCGCACCCGGCGCCCGCGGCGCGCAGCCGCGCCCCCGCGGAGGCGGCACTGATCAGCTGCCGCGCTCAAGGCAGGATCGGCAGGACCTGTTTCCCGCATCTTTCTCGACCACCCCCACGGGGCCTCGGCTTCGTTACCCAGGGCCTTTCTGCGCAGGCGTTCCCGACGAGCCGTTCTCCTGTTTGAAACTTTGTGCCCGGAGACTAGTCCAGGTTCATGCACCCAGAATTGATAATTCCCGGCATTGATCTATTATTCATGCCTCAAGACTACAGAATAGACCCTGAATGGATCGCTTCCACCTGATGCAGCTCTTCGTCCGGATCGTCGATTCGGGCAGCTTTTCCGCGGTCGCCCGGGAGATGGACATGATCCAGCCCACGGTCAGTAAACAGTTGACTGCATTGGAGGAAAAGCTGGGAGTGCGGCTCCTCAACCGTACTACCCGCAAGCTCTCCCTGACCGAGGCGGGAAGGGAGTACTACGACCGCTGCAAGCGGATCCTCGACGAGGTCCAGGAACTGGAGTCAGAAGTCTCGGACCTGCAGAATCGGCCGACCGGCAACCTGCGGGTCAATGCCCCGGTCGGGTTCGGGCAACTCTATCTGGTGCCGTTGAGTTTCCAGTTCCGGCGGAAATATCCGGGGATGGCGGTGGATCTGTCGCTCGACGACCGTTACGTCGATCTGGTCCAGGAAGGGATAGACGTCGCGATCCGTTTCGGCGAACTGGAGGATTCGCAGCTTGTTGCCCGGCACGTGGGCAGCAGCGCGCGCATCTGCGTCGCCTCACCGGCGTATCTGCAGGCCAAGGGTCGGCCCAAGGTGCCTGCTGATCTCAAGAAGCATAACTGCATCACCTACACCTATCTTTTCGGCAACGAGTGGCGCTTCGACGGCCCGTCGGGCTCCGAGTCGGTGCGCGTGTTCGGCGACTACCGGGCCAATAGCGGACTGACCATCCGTGCCGCCGCCCTCGAGGGGATCGGCGTTGCCAACATCCCCGCTTTCGTGGTGCGGGAGGACATCGAATCGGGACGGCTCGTGCAGGTGCTGGGAGAGTACGGCCCTGCGCCGGTGCGCATCAGTGCCGTCTATCCTTCGGCGCGCCTGCTGTCGAGAAAAGTGAAGCTCTTCGTCGACTATGTGCAGCAGGAGTTTCTCAAGATCCCGCTGCTGCATCCCAGGAGCCCTTCGCGGCCGGTGCCGCGCATCCGGGCCAGGGCTGCTGTCGCCGATTCACGACCGGAAGAGCACTTCTGAGAATTCGATTCACCGCTGCGCGAATTACTTCTCTACAATACGCGCCGTGAAGTCGCGCCTGCTGGTCGCGCAAGTCCCCCGGCGGATCAAACTCCCCAGCCGTTTGAGCCGAAGGCGGGCGTCCCTCCGGTTTTTCTCTTCCCCGCTTGCCTTGCCGGTCTTCGGCTGATCCTCGAATGGCAAAGAAACCGAACACCTACACCGCCGAAGACATCGAGATACTCGAGGATCTTTCGCCCATCCTGCATCGGCCGGGGATGTACACCGATCCGGTCAACCCCAACCACGCGCTGGTCGAGATCATCGACAATGCCTCCGACGAGGGCCTCGCCGGCTTTGCAAGGAACGTGCGGGTGACGCTGTTCGAGGACGGATCGGCGGAGGTTGAAGACGACGGCCGGGGCATCCCGGTCGACATCCATCCCAGGAAGAACGTGCCGGCCGTGCAGGTGATCTTCACCACGCTGCATTCCGGCGGCAAGTTCCGCAAGACCGACAAGGACGCCGCCTACCGCATCGCCGGCGGTCTTCACGGCGTTGGCGTGTGCGTCAGCAATGCGCTGTCCAGAAAACTGGAAGTCGAAGTCAAGCGCGATGGCGCCCAGCACCGGATCGTCTTCGCCGACAACGGCAAGGTGAAGGAGCCTCTGAGGAGGATCGGCGCCGTGGGGCCGCGCGATACCGGCACCCGGGTGCACTTCTGGCCCGACCCCAAGTACTTCGATTCGCCCAGGATCGCGGCGGCGGACCTCGCGGCGCTGCTGCGGGCGAAGGCGATGCTGCTGCCCGGAGTGAAGTTCTCTCTCGGGATCCAGAAGGGTAAGAAGGTCGAGACCCAGACCTGGCACTTTCCCGACGGGATCAGGGGCTATTTCGGCGAAGCCACCGCCGGCAGCGAGCTGGTCGCGGAAGCTTTCCTGGGCGAACGCTATGTCGCCGCGCAGTCCGAGTCGGACAGTTTCGCCGAGGGAGAGGGTGCGATGTGGGCGATCGCCTGGTCCCCCGAAGGCGACCTGGTGACCGAGAGCTACGTCAACATGATCCCGACGCGGCTCGGCGGCACGCACGTTGCCGGCCTGCGCGAAGCGCTCTACAACGCCATCAGGAACTTCATCGACCTGCATGCCATGGGGCAGCGAGGGCTGAAGGTGGTCCCCGAGGACGTGTGGTCGCGCGCTTCCTACGTTCTGGCGGTGAAGATGCTCGATCCCCAGTTCAAGGGCCAGGTCAAGAACGAATTGATCTCGCGCGACGCGGTGAAGCTGGTCGGCCAGATGGTGCGCGATCCCTTCGAGCTGTGGCTCAACCAGCACGCCGACGAAGGCAAGCGCATCGCCGAACTGGCGATCCGGCAGGCGCTCAACCGCACCCGGGCCGCGCAGAAAGTGGAGCGGCGCAAATCCTCGGGGGTGGCAGTGCTCCCGGGCAAACTCACCGACTGCGCCTCCGAGGACCCGGAGCGCAACGAACTGTTCATCGTCGAAGGCGATTCCGCAGGCGGCTCGGCCAAGGCGGCGCGCGACAAGGAGTTCCAGGCGGTGCTGCCGTTGAAGGGAAAGCCGAAGAACACCTGGCAGGACTCCGCCGATACGCTGTACTCCAACAAGGAGATCGAGGCCATCGCGCTGGCGATCGGCGTCGACCACCACAAGCTCGAGAACGACGTCGACCTCTCCGGCCTGCGCTACCGGCGGGTCATTATTCTCGCCGACGCCGACGTTGACGGCGCCCACATTCAGGTGCTGCTGCTGACGCTGTTCTTCAGGCACTTTCCCAAGCTGATCGCCGGCGGGCATGTCTACGTCGCCCAGCCGCCGCTGTTTCGCGTCGACGTCCCGGCGCACGGCAAGAACAAGCCGGCGCGGAAACTCTACGCGCTGGATGCCCAGGAACTCGCGACCCTGGAAGAGAAGCTGGCAGACGAAGGGGTGAAGGAGGGTGCCTGGACGGTGAGCCGGTTCAAGGGCCTGGGCGAGATGAGCCCCGAGCAGTTGTGGGAGACCACGCTCAACCCCGACACCCGCCGCGTGCTTCCGGTGTCGCTCGATGACGGCCTGGAAGTCTCCACGGATGTATTCAACATGATGATGGCGCGCGAGAACGCTTCGCAGCGCCGGGAATGGATGGAGACCTATGGCAATCTTGTCGAGGCGGATATCTCCTGATCTGGCCGCCGGATAGATGCTGCACGGCCTGATCTTCCCCGCCGACAACCCGCGGCAGATCCACCGCATACGGCGCTTGTTCATGGCCGCGGGGGCCTCGGCGATGGTGATGGCCCTGCTGTTCGTCTCGCACCGATTCGGCGTGTTGAGCCTGCGCGCGTTCGTCACCGCCGCGCTGCTCACGCTGATGTTCATCATCGTGTTCTACGGCGTTTTCCGCAGCGGGCTCAATCTGCGTTTTCGCGACTCGAGCCTGACGTTGCTCCAGATCCTGGCATCCACGGTGGTGATTCTGTACGTGCTGTACGAGTCGCCCAGAGGACACGGCGTGCTGTCGCTCATCTACATGGTGTCCTTCCTCTTCGGCGTGTTTCGCCTCACCACCCGCGAGCTCCTCGGGCTCACCGGCTTCGTCGCCTTGTCCTACGGGCTGCTCATTAGCCTGCACTGGCGTCCCGGAATCGATCCGGCAGTGAGCGGACTCATGGTGCTGAACTGGCTGGTCCTGGTTTCGGTTCTGACATTCTTTTCCGTAATGGGCGGCTACATCAGCCGGCTGCGAAAGGAAGTTGCAGACAGCCGGTCCCGGCTGCAAAGCGCACTGCAGCGAATCGAAGGCCTGGCCGCGAAGGATGAACTCACGGGTGTCTTGAACCGCAGGGTTCTGGCCGAGGCTCTGACGGCGCAGAAGAACCGCGCCGACCGCTACGCCACGGCCTTCTCGGTGCTGATCGCGGACATTGACCTGTTCAAGCGCATCAACGACACCCATGGCCACCAGACCGGCGATATGGTGTTGAAGCGCTTCGCCGCTGCCGCTGCGCAGAGCCTGCGCAATACCGACGTTTTCGGCCGCTACGGTGGCGAAGAGTTTCTTGCGATCCTCGATCAGACGCCCCTGGCGCGTGTCTCGGTCGTGGCCGAGCGGCTTTGCGCGCTCACCCGGGGACTGGATCTGGATCAAGTGGTGGCCGGGTTGAAGATAACCGTGTCGGTGGGATGCGCCGAGTATCGCCCGCCCGAAGACTGGCAGGCGACCGTGGAGCGTGCCGACCAGGCCCTGTACCGGGCCAAGAATGGCGGCCGCGACCGTTTCGAGCTCGAGACCATGCCGGCTCTCGACACCGCCGGTGACCGCCAGCCGGAGCGTTTGCGCCGGTAGGCATCGAGCCGCCCCTCGAGAGACTCACCAGGAAACACAGCGGATTTTCCCATGGCAGATCAACCTGACCTGTTCGGCAGCGATACCGCAGTCGCCGAGAAAAGAGCGAAGCCGAAACCGGCTGCGGAGAAGGGCGGCAACGGCGGCAGGCTGCCGCCGCATTTCGCGCCCGCCTCCGGCGCCTTCGAGGACAAGCTGCCGCTCGGCACCTACGCCTCGACCCAGTACCTCCAGTACGCCATCGCCACGGTGAAGGACCGCGCCCTGCCGCGGGTGGCTGACGGCCAGAAACCGGTGCAGTCGCGCATCCTCTACGCGATGTGGGAGATGAACGCCACCGCCGGCACTCCGCGCAAGAAGTCGGCGCGCGTGGTCGGCGATGTGCTCGGCAAGTTCCACCCGCACGGGGACGCTTCGGTGTACGACGCGCTGGTGCGCATCGCCCAGGACTTCACGCTGCGCTATCCGTTGGTCGACGGCGAAGGCAACTTCGGCTCGCGCGACGGCGACGACCCGGCAGCGATGCGCTATACCGAGACGCGGCTGACGAAGTTCGCCGAAGTGCTGCTGTCGGAACTCGACCAGGGGACGGTCGATTTCATTCCCAACTACGACGGCAGCGTCCAGGAGCCCAGGGTGCTTCCGGCGCGGCTGCCGGTGGTGCTGTTGAACGGCGCCTCGGGGATCGCGGTGGGCATGGCCACCGAAGTCCCGAGCCATAACCTCAGCGAAGTGGCGGCCGCCGCAATGGCGCTGATCAAGGACCGCGATCTTTCGATCCGCCAGGTCATGCGCCACATCAAGGGCCCGGACTTCCCCGGTGGCGCCCAGATCATCACCCCGCGCGACGAGCTGGTCGAGGCCTATTCCAGCGGCCGCGGCAGCATCCGCGTCCGCGCCCGCTGGACCATCGAGCGCCTGGCTCGCGGCCAGTGGCAGATGGTGGTCACCGAACTTCCGCCCGGCGCCTCGGCGAGGAAAGTGCAGGAAGAAGTCGACGCCATCACCAACCCGCTGCCCAGGCCGGGCAAGAAATCACTCACCCCCGAGCAGCAGCGCGAGAAGCAGCTCATGCTGTCGATGCTCGATCGAATGCGCGACGAATCCGACCGCACCCACCCGGTGCGCCTGGTGTTCGAGCCGCGCACCTCCAGGATCGACGAGACCGAGTTCGCCAATCTGCTGCTGGCCAAGACCAGCCTGGAGACGAATGTCCCGATCAACCTCGTCATGGTCGGTCTCGACGGCCGGCCGACCGGCAAGAACCTGAGGGAGCTGCTGTCCGAGTGGCTCGACTTCCGCTTCGCCACCGTCACCCGGAGGACCCGATTCCGTCTCGACAAGGTTCTCGACCGCATCCACGTGCTCGAAGGCCGCATCCTGGTCCTGCTCAACGTCGACAAGGTGATCAGGATCATCCGCAAGGCCGACGATCCGAAGGCGGACCTGATCAAGGCCTTCGAGCTCACCGAGCGGCAGGTCGAAGACATCCTCGAGATGCGGTTGCGGCAGCTGGCCAAGCTCGAGCACATCAGGATCGAGCAGGAGCTGAAGGAGCTGCAGAAGGAACAGAAGGGCCTGGAGAAGATTCTCAAGGAGAAGAAGACTCTGGAAGAGCTGGTCGTCTCCGAGATCGAAGCCGACGCCAAGGCTTTCGGCGACAAGCGGCGCACCGTGATCGAGGAATCGGAGAAAGCCGCGGTCGAAACGCCGATCGTCGATGAGCCGGTCACCGTGATCTTCTCGCGCAAGGGCTGGGCGCGCGCGCGCCAGGGATGGGAAGTCGATCCGGCGACGCTGTCGTTCAAGGAGGGCGACGAACTGCTCTCGCTGATAAAGTGCCGCACCGTCGACCCGGTCGTTTTCCTGGACTCGAAGGGCAGGGCTTATTCCATCGAGGCTTCGCAGTTGCCGCCGGCGCGAGGCGACGGCGTTCCTGCGTCCTCGCTGGTCGAGGTGCAGGACGGAGCCCACATCATGTATTGCCTCGCCGGCAAGCCGGAAACCAGCTTGATCGTGGCCTCGACCGGCGGCTACGGCTTCCTGTCGAAGATCGCGGAGATGGTGTCGAACCGCAAGGCCGGCCGCGAATTCATGACGCTCGATGAAGGCGAGACTCCGATCGCGCCTTTCGTCTATGAAGAATCGGCTGGCAACTTCGTGGTGGCCTTGTCCGAGCGGGGACGATTGCTGCTTTTTCCCATAGCGGAACTGAAGTACCAGCCGCGCGGCCGCGGAATGATCGTGATGGGGCTGGACGAAGGCGAGAAACTGCGGGCGGCACTGATTTCCGACGTGCCGCAGCTCACCGTCAAAGGCGCTACCCGCGGCGGCAAGGAGAAGGAAGTGGTGCTCGACAAGGCCGACCTGTCGCATTATCTCCTCAAGCGGGCCCGGATGGGACGCGTGCTCCCGGTGAAGCCGCCGGTGACGATCAAGTTGGCCACGCGCTGAAAAGTTCCTGTCGCCATAGGCGATTCGCGTTGATTTTCCGGGCTATTAGCCTTTGCAGGACCGGCTGCCCGGGGTAACATGTTGTTACTGCATGCCGCCGGTAGCGGACCAATTGCAACCGGCCGACATTAAGAACAAGCGGACACAGTCCCGGCCGAGGAGTGGAGATTGAAGGCGACAGATGTCGAGCACCCCGATTACTTCCACAAGGTAGTGGACTGTCAGTGGGCGTGCCCCGCCCACACTCCCGTCCCCGAATACATCCGGTTGATCGCGGCAGGTCGCTACGGCGACGCCTACATGATCAACTGGAGATCCAACGTCTTCCCCGGAATTCTTGGCCGCACCTGCGACCGCCCGTGCGAGCCCGCCTGTCGCCGCGGCCGGGTCGAGCAGGAACCGGTCGCGATCTGCCGGCTCAAGAGGGTCGCGGCAGACAATAAGGGCGACATCCGTCCCCGTTTGCCGAAGGCGCCGCAGGCGGGAAACGGCAAGCGCATCGGCTGCGTCGGCGCCGGTCCCGCTTCGCTCACAGTGGCCCGCGACCTCGCCGCAATCGGCTACCAGGTCGTGATCTTCGACGGCGACGAGCGCGCCGGCGGAATGATCCGCACCCAGATTCCGCGCTTCCGCCTGCCCGAGTCGGTGATCGACGAGGAAGTCGGTTACATCCTCGACATTGGCGTGGTTTTCCGCGCCGGCGAGCGAATCGACAGCATGAAGGCGTTGCTGGCGCAGGGGTTCGACGCCGTCTTTGTCGGCAGCGGCGCCCCGCGCGGCCGCGACCTCGACATTCCGGGCCGCAGGGAAGCCGCGGCCAACATCCACATCGGCATCGACTGGCTGTCGAATGTCGCCTTCGGCCACGTCTCCAGGATCGGCAAGCGGGTGATCGTCCTCGGCGGCGGCAACACCGCGATGGATTGCTGCCGCTCCTCGCGCCGCCTCGGCGGCGACGACGTAAAGGTGATCGTGCGCAGCGGCTTCGACGAGATGAAGGCCTCGCCCTGGGAGAAAGAGGACGCGATGCACGAAGGCATCCCGATCCTCAACTACCTGGTGCCGAAGTCATTCGAGCACAGCAACGGCAAACTCAGCGGCATGATCTTCGAGAAGGTCGAGGCGGTGTACGACCAGCAGGGCCGCCGCACCCTGGTGCCCACCGGCGAGCCGGAGCAGCGCTTCGAGTGCGACGACGTGTTGATCGCAGTCGGTCAGGAGAACGCTTTCCCCTGGATCGAGCGCGACATCGGCATCGAATTCGACCGCCACAACATGCCCGTGGTGGACAAGGTCACGATGCAGTCCAGCCATCCAAAGGTATTTTTCGGCGGCGACGCCGCCTTCGGCCCGAAGAACATCATCTGGGCGGTGGCCCACGGCCACGACGCCGCGATCTCGATCGACCGGCTGTGCCAGCGCGAGGATGTGCGCGACCGGCCGCCGCCCTTCGTCAACCTCGCCAGCCAGAAGATGGGCATCCACCAGTGGAGCTACGACAACGACGTCTCGCTCGACGCCCGCTACAAGGTGCCCTGGGCCGACAAGGTGATCACGCTCAAGAACATCAAGGTCGAAGTCGAGCTCGGCTTCGACCGCAAGAGCGCCTTTGCCGAAGCGCAGCGCTGCCTCAACTGCGACGTGCAGACCGTGTTTGCCCGGCCGCTGTGCATCGAGTGCGACGCCTGCGTGGATATCTGCCCGATGGACTGCATCACCTTCACCGTCAACGGCGACGAAGCCGAACTGCGCACGCGGCTGCGCGCGCCGGCGAAGGACCTGGAGCAGGATCTGTACGTATCCGATGAATTGCGCACCGGGCGGGTCATGGTCAAGGACGAAGATCTCTGCCTGCACTGCGGCCTGTGCGCCGAGCGCTGTCCGACGGGGGCGTGGGACATGCGCAAGTTCTACCTCGACCTGACGCACGCCGGGCCGGCGTGCCGGAAAAAGGAGCGGGTCGCGGATCCGGCGTGATGTTTCCTTTACGAATGGCCGGCCGGGGAGAGTCCGTCACAGGCTCGAGCGCCGGCTGACAAGATGTCACAAGAGCGAGTAAACGATTTCGTAGTCAAGTTCGCCAACGTGAACGGTTCCGGTTCGGCCTCCGCCAACCAGCTGTTCGCCAAGTCGATCCTGCGCATGGGCGTGCCGGTCAGCCCGCGCAACATCTTCCCGTCGAACATCCAGGGGTTGCCCACCTGGTACGAGGTGCGCGTCTCCGAAGCCGGCTATCTCGGCGCCCGCGGCGGTGTGGACCTGATGGTTGCCATGAACCCGCAGACCTGGGACAAGGACGTCGCCTCGATCGAGCCCGGCGGCTACCTGTTCTACGACTCCACCAAGGCGCTGCCGCACTCGAAGTTCCGCGACGACATTCACGTCATCGGCATGCCGCTCACCGAGATCTGCAACCGCGAGTACACCGACGCGCGCCTGCGGCAACTGTTCAAGAACATCATCTATGTCGGCGCGCTCTCCGCCCTGCTGGAGATCGATCCGCGCGAGATCGAGTCGCTGATCGGCGAGCAGTTCAAGGGCAAAGACAAGCTGATCGCGCCCAACATGCAGGCCCTGCACATGGGGCGCGACTACGCGCTGAAGTACCTGCCGTGTCCGATCGCGCTCAGAGTCCGGCGCGCCAACTCGGTCGGCAGCCGCATCTTCATCGACGGCAACAATGCCGCTGCGCTCGGCTGCGTCTACGGCGGCGCCACGGTCGCCGCCTGGTACCCGATCACCCCGTCCTCATCGCTGGCGGAAGCCTTTGCCAGCCACTGCCGCAGGTACCGCTCCGACCGCAACGGCGGCAAGAACCGCTTCGCCATCGTCCAGGCGGAGGACGAACTGGCCTCGATCGGCATCGCCATCGGCGCCGGCTGGAACGGCGCCCGCGCCTTCACCTGTACCTCCGGGCCGGGAATTTCGCTGATGCAGGAGTTCATCGGCCTGGCCTACTTCGCCGAGATCCCTGCGGTCATCTTCGATATCCAGCGCGGCGGGCCTTCCACCGGAATGCCCACCCGCACTCAGCAAGGCGACCTGCTGTCCTGCGCCTACGCCTCGCACGGCGACACCAAGCACGTGCTCCTCTTCCCGGAAGACCCGCACGAGTGTTTCGAATTCGCGGCCCGGAGCTTCGACCTCGCCGAGCGCCTGCAGACTCCGGTTTTCGTCTTGTCCGATCTCGACATCGCCATGAACGAGCGCCTCGCCGAGCCGCTCGCCTGGGACGACGCACGCCGCTACGACCGCGGCAAGGTCATGCGATTCGACGATCTCGAGGCGGGGAAGGAGTTCGGCCGCTACCTCGATGTCGATGGCGACGGCATCCCCTACCGCACCTATCCCGGTGCCCATCCCAGGCGCGGCGCCTTCTTCACCCGCGGCACCACCCGAGACGCCTACGCCCGCTACACCGAGGAGGGCGGGCCTTACGTCGAGAACATGCAGCGGCTGCTGCGCAAGTTCGCCACCGCCAGGCAATACATCCCCAGGCCGGCAGTCCGCAAGGCGCGGGAGCCGGCGCGCTTCGGCGTGATCTTCTACGGCTCAACCAGCCCGGCGATGAAGGAAGCGCTCGACCGGCTGGAGGAGAAGGGTGTGCATCTCGACACGCTGCGCGTTCGAGCCTTCCCTTTCCACGATGAGGTCGGCGAGTTCATCGAAGCGCACGAGCAGGTGTTCGTGGTCGAGCAGAATCGCGACGCGCAGATGCGCATGCTGCTGGTGAACGAGTGCGACGCCAGCCCCGCCAAGCTGATTCCGGTGCTGCACTACGACGGCACCCCGATCACCGCCCGCTTCATCGCCAAGGAGATCGGCGAAAGCCTCGCGGCGTTGAATGTGAAACCGATCAAGAGAACGGCGTGAAACTGCAGGCGCGAGGCACGAGGCGTGAGGAACGAGGCAAGGAGAACATACAGAGGCAGGCGTGAGTGGCAGCGATTTTCGCGAACTCGAAGTCTGGAAGAAGGCAAGGGAACTGGCTGTTGCGGTTTACGCGATGACGGTCGACGGGCCTCTCTCAAGGGATTTTGGCTTGCGTGATCAGATGAGACGGGCGGCAGTGAGTATCTGCAGTAACATCGCGGAAGGCAATGACCGGAACACCGACCGTGACACTGTCCGTTTTCTGTATATGGCTAAAGGCTCATCAGCTGAGCTGATCTCTCAAATCGAGATAGCCCAAGGGATTGAATACTTGGATCAGCCCAATGCTCAGAACATCGTATCCAGGTGTGAGGAGGTAGCAAAGATGCTTAGAGGTCTCATCAAACATCGAGAGCAGTCGCTATGAACTTCGATCGACTTCTCCTGCGCCTCGCGCCTCGTGCCTCGAGCCTAGAACCTCGCGCCGGGTGCTGATATGAACCGTTTTTCTGAAGTCTTTCCTCGCGCCTCGTGCCTCGAGCCTCGCGCCTATCTTTTATGACTTATATAGCGAAGCCAAAATTACATCATCCCGCCCTGCCGAAGAACACGATCGGCTACACCCATCGCGACTACGAGGGCACGGTATCGACGCTGTGCGCCGGCTGCGGGCACGACTCGATCAGCGCCGCGATCATCCAGGCCTGCTTCGAGCTCGACCTGCCGCCGCACCGCATCGCCAAGATCTCCGGAATCGGCTGCTCTTCCAAGACCCCGACCTATTTCCTCGGCAGCTCGCACGGCTTCAATTCGGTCCACGGCCGCATGCCCTCGGTGCTGACCGGGGCGAACCTCGCCAACCGCGACCTGATCTACATGGGCGTCTCCGGCGACGGCGACTCCGCCTCGATCGGGCTCGGGCAGTTCGTCCACATCCTGCGGCGCGGCGTGCACATGGTGTACATCGTCGAGAACAACGGCGTCTACGGCCTGACCAAGGGCCAGTTCTCCGCCACCGCCGACCCCGGCTCGAAGGACAAGCGCGGCGGGGCCAACCTCGACGACACGGTGGACATGGTGGCGATCGCCCTGCAGATGGGTGCGAGCTTCGTCGCCCGCAGCTTCTCGGGGGACAAGGACCAGCTCGTGCCGCTCATCAAGGGCGCGATCCTGCACCGCGGCGGGGCCTTCCTCGACGTGATCTCGCCCTGCGTGGCGTTCAACAATCACGACGGCTCGACCAAGAGCTACGACCACGTGCGCGAGCACAACGACGCGGTGAACCGGCTCGATGTCATCCTTCCGCGCGCGCCGATCGATACCCGCTACGAGGCGGGCAGCGTCGAAGAAATCATCCAGCACGACGGCTCGGTGCTGCGGCTGAAGAAGCTCGAGGCCGACTACGATCCGCACGACCGTATTCACGCCATGCACTACCTCGAGAAGCACAAGGCGATGGGCCAGATCGTCACCGGCCTGCTGTACGTCGATCGCGAGCCGGAAGACCTTCACGCCCGGCTCAAGACCACCGACATGCCGTTCAACCAGCTCGCCGAGAGCGAACTCTGCCCCGGCGCCAAGGCCCTAGACGCCTTCAACGCCTCGCTGCGGTAACTGCAGGCTCTGGGTGCGCGGAGCAAGGCCGGACCCTGACTTGGCGTCGAGACGGTTCCAAGGACCACTTTCAGGAAGCTTTTTTGATTCGCCTCGACAACCCGTGTAATATGCAGTGTATTACACAGGGTTAATCGGTATGGATTCCAAAACGATCTCGCTTCGCATCGGGCCCAGGCAAGCCGCGGCGATCGAGCGTCTCGCCAAGTTGCTTGGCAAGACGCAGACCGATGTCCTCAAGGAAGGGATTGCCGCTCTCGAGGCCAGAGTGGAGGAAACCCGCTCTGCGTACGAGATCGGCGAGGATCTCTTCGGAAGGCATGGCAGCGGCCGAAGCGACACCTCGGTGCGGCGAAAGTTACGGTACCGGGAGACCGTGGGTGCGAAGCACGATCGTCGATAGCGGCCCGCTGATCGCGCTCTTTGACAGGGACGACAAGCATCACCAACGCGTCAAGACCTTTCTCTCACGCAACCGTCTGCGGCTGATCACCACCTGGCCGGTGCTCACGGAGACGACTGCCTTGCTTCCGAGTGCGGCGTCCATGGACTTTCTCGAGTTTGTGTGTCGCGGGGGTCTGGAAGTACGGGACCTGGGGGCCGCAGACTTGAGGGTCATTCTGGCGCTGAGCCGGAAGTACGCCGACGTGCCGATGGACTTCACGGATAGTTCGCTCGTGGCGCTGGCCCTGCGTGAAGGGTATAAGGATATCGTCTCCCTGGATCGGGACTTCGACATTTATCGCCTTGCCGGAAAGAGGCGGTTCAGGAATCTCTTGTCGACTCCAAGAGCGTGAAACCGGCGCAGCGGCGCGCCTGAGGCTGACAGTCTGCTGTTCCGTGCGCGACGACGGTGCTCACCGGTACAATCCAGCCAGAACCTCCTATTGAGGGATACCCGATGGCTTCCGGACGCACTGGCAGGTGGTGCCGCATCTTCCCGAGATCCTCTTCCCCGTTTTCTTCGCTTCCGGTCCGTTGCGTCGAGGGCCTGTTCCTGCTGCTCGCGTTCGGGTCCGCCGCGGTGGCGGAGGTCACCGACGAGCGGCTGCTCTCGGCGGCGAAGGACCCCGCCAACTGGTTGCATTACAGCCGGGACTACAGCAACCAGCGTTTCTCCCCGCTGTTCAACATCGACGCCAGCAACGTCAGGAAACTGGTGCCGAAGTGGATCTACCAGAGCGGGGTGTCCTCGACCTTCCAGGCGAGCCCGATCGTGGCCGACGGGGTCATGTACCTGTCGCTGCCCTTCAACCATGTGGTCGCGCTCGACGCCCGGTCGGGCAAGGAACTGTGGCGCTACGAGCACAAGCGGCGCACTCCGAAGATGTGCTGCGGGCCGGCGAACCGCGGAGTGGCGGTGGCCTACGGCAAGGTCTTCATCGGCACGGTGGATGCGCGCCTGATCGCGCTGGAGGCGAAGACCGGCGCAATCGCCTGGGACATCCCGCTGGTGGAGGACCTCGGCGGCGAAGGCGAGAAGCTCGACCAGCTCGCCAGGGACGATCCGCTGCGCGCCCAGCGCGTGACCGGCGCCACCGGTGTCGGCGCCAACATGGCGCCGATCGTCTACAAGGGCAAGGTCGTCATCGGCATCACCGGGGTGGGCTTCGGGCTGCACCTCGATTCCGACCGGCCGGGTGCGCCGATCGGCGCGGTCGTCGGCATCGCCGGGCAGAGCCAGCGCGCCGGGTTCTACGCCGCCTTCGATGCCGCCAGCGGCAGGAAACTCTGGCAGTTCGACTCCACCACCGAGGGCTGGGAAGGCGATTTCCGCACCACCACCGTGGACGGCGAGCGGCTGGAGCGCGACATCGCCCGCGAAAAGGCCTCGCTCGCGCAGTACAGGGACGCGTGGAAGCGCGGCGGCGGCTCGGCCTGGACCACGCCCGCGGTCGACCCGCAGCTCGGCATGATCTATCTGGGCATCGGCAATCCCTCGCCGCAGATGGACGATCTCACCCGGCCGGGAGACAACCTCTATACCGTCTCGCTGGTCGCGCTCGACATCGAGACCGGCAAGCTCAAGTGGCATTTCCAGGAAGTGCCGCACGACATGTGGGGCTACGATGTCGCCAGCCCGCCGGTGCTGTTCGACGCCGAGGTGAGCGGGCGCAAGGTCGCCGCCGTCGGGCATGCCGGCAAGACCGGCTGGTTCTACGTGCTCGATCGCAGGACCGGACAGTTCCTCTTCAAGTCCGAGCCCTTCGTCCCCCAGGGCAACATGTTCAAGCGGCCCACCGCGGAGGGAGTCGAGATCTTCCCCGGCGCCGCCGGCGGGGCGAGCTGGTCGCCGGTGTCCTACGATGCGCGCACCGGCCTGGCGTATGTCGCCGCGCTCCACATGCCGATGCGCTACACGGTGCGCGAGATCCCAGCGTCCGCCGACAAGCCCGCGGTGCGCTACACCGCGGTCGAGCCGGTCAAGGGCGAGCAGTGGGGCACCTTGTCCGCGATCGACACCCGCAACAAGGGCAAGATCAGGTGGCAGTTGCGCAGCGCCGAGCCGCTGGTGGGCGGGGTGGTGGCCACTGCCGGCAATCTGCTGTTCGTGGGGGAGGGCAACGGCAACTTCAACGCCTTCGACTCCCGCTCGGGCGAGCTGCTGTGGCAGTTCAACTGCGGCGCCGGGGTGAACGCCCCGCCGATCACTTACCTCGTCGACGGCCGGCAGTACGTCGCAGTGGCGGCGGGCGGCAGCCAGCTTTTCGGCTACCGGCAGGGAGAAACCGTCCTGGTGTTCGGCCTGCCCGACTAAGCCGAAGGCGCTGATGTCTGCGCGACGCAAGTTTCTCTATTTCGTCGGAGCGGGCGCGGTCGCCCTCGGTGGCGGATTGGCCTGGCGTGCCGCGGGCCAGGGTGCGTTCCGGCGCCGGAGCGACGACGCCTACAAGCCCTGGTCGGACTGGGCTTCGGCCCCCGGCAGCGACGAGCTGGCACTGGTCAACGCTGCGATACTGGCGGCGAGTCCGCACAACACCCAGCCGTGGCTGTTCAGGGTCGGCGACGGTTCGATCGACCTGTTCGCCGACTCGGCTCGCCACCTCGGTGCGTTCGATCCCTACCGCCGCGAAATGCTGCTCGGCCTGGGCTGTGCGCTCGAGAACCTCGTGGTCGGCGCCACCACGCTCGGATTCGCGACCCAGGTGCAGGTGCTGCCCGCGCCGGCGGAACCGACCCGCATCGCCCATGTGGAGCTGTCTCGCGGCCAGGTGCAGCTCTCTCCTCTGGCTCAGGCGATCCCGTTGCGCCATACCAATCGCGGCCCCTATCAGGTGACGCGCACTCTCGAAGCGCAAGCCATGACCGCGTTCCTTTCGCTGGCCGATGCGGGTGGTGCCCGGCTGGTCTTGTTCGAAGCCGACAGTCCCAAAGGGAAACTCTTCGCCGATGGCACCATCCTCGCCACCGAGCGGATCGTCTCCGACCGGGAGATGTACGCCGACAGCGAACGCTGGTTCCGCCACGACTGGAGCGACATCCGTCGCCGGCGCGACGGGATCAGCGTGCTCCACGCCGGCCTGTCGCCGCTGATGACCGAGATCGCGATGCTGGCGCCGCGTATTTCTCCGGAAGATTCGGGCGCCGCCTGGCTCCGCATGATCAGGGACACGCAACTGCCCACCGCGCCGGCGTACGGCGTCATCCTGGTTCGCGACCTGTACGACCCGCGCCAGGCGATCGAGGCCGGCCGCCTGTGGCAGCGCGCCCACCTCGAAGGTACCCGTCGCGGTCTGGCGATGCAGCCGATCAACCAGCTCATGGAGTGCGTCGATCGCGACCGCCAGCTGGGTCGCGCCAGTCAATTCGCGGAGGTCATGGCCGGCCTCGGCGAGCCGGGCTGGGCGCCGACCTTCGGCTTCCGCGTGGGCTACGCTCGTTCCGCCGCCAGTCCCAGCGCCCGCCGCGCAGTGCAGGACTGCCTGCTCGTCGGAGAGAGCCAACGCCCGCGCGCCTGACACTCGCCTCTCGCCCTCGCGTTGGTTGTCCCCCTTACTCCTCACTCCTCACCCCTCGCGCCTCACGCCTCACCGGCTTCACTGCTCTTTCTCCCTCGCGCCTCGTGCCTCGCGCGTCGCCTTGGTTGTCCCCTTACTCCTCACTCCTCTCGCCTCACGCCTCACCGGCTTCACTGCTCTTTCTCCCTCGCGCCTCGTGCCTCGCGCCTAGCGCCTGGTTCTTGGCGCCTCGTGCCCGGTTCTTGGTGCCTCGTGCCTCGTGCGTCGCCTTGGTTGTCCCCTTACTCCTCACTCCTCACGCCTCACCGGCTTCACTGCTCTTTCTCCCTCGCGCCTCGTGCCTGGGGTTTATCGCCTTGAGCCTGGGCTACGCCAGTCACTTGTCACTTGTCACCCGTCCCTGCATCATTCCTAGCGCCTCGTGCCTAGAGCCTCGCGCCTCGAATGAACTTCAGAACCTTCGGTCGTACTGAACTGCAAGTCTCCTCCCTCGTCTTCGGCGGCGGCTGGGTCGGCGGCGTGCTGATCCACCAGGACGACGCCACCAAGCTCAGGACCCTGCGCCGCGCGATCGACGCCGGCATCAACTGGATCGACACCGCCCCGAGCTACGGCAAGGGCCAGTCGGAAAAGGCGCTCGGCTGGCTGCTCAAGGAGATCGAGGCGACCCCGCACCTCTCGACCAAGGTCATGCTCGACACCTCGAAGCTCGACGACATCGCCGGCCAGGTCGAACGCAGCGTGTACGAGAGCCTGGAGCGGCTCGACCGTGATTCGGTGGACCTGCTCCAGCTCCACAACCCGATCGAGCATGCAGCCGGCGGCAACGCTGTCGCGGTCAGCGACGTGCTCGACCCCGACGGCGCCGCCGATGCGCTGGAGAGCATGCGCAGCCAGGGCCTGACCGCCCACATCGGCATCACCGCGCTCGGCGACGCCGCGAGCTGCCGCCAGGTCATCGACAGCGGCCGCTTCGACACCGCGCAGGTCTACTACAACCTGCTCAATCCCAGCGCCGGCCGCCATATGCCGCCTCGGTGGCAGGGCCACGACTTCGGCCACCTGCTCACCGCCTGCAGCGAACAGCGGATGGGAGTGATGGCGATCCGGGTGCTGGCCGCGGGGGTGATCGCCAGCGACGAGCGCCACGGCAGGGAAGTGGTCATCACCCGCGATGCCGAGCTCGAAGTCGAAGAACGCCGCGCACACGCCGTGTTCGCCGCACTGGGCGAGCGCTACGGCACGCGGGCGCAGACCGCGCTGCGTTTCGTCCTCGCCAACGCCAATATCTCCTGCGCCGTCATCGGCCTCGCCGAGCCGGCGCATCTCGAAGAAGCGCTCGCCGGCGCCGACAAAGGCGCCCTGCCGACAGAAGCGATCAAACAGCTCGACCAGCTCTACGCCGACAACTTCGGCCTGTAGCACCCTTTCTCCCTCTCCACTCGCTGGAGAGGGCCGGGGAGAGGGTGCCTCGCGCCTCGGTTTTACTCGTCACCGGTTTTTCCTCACCCCTCACTCCTCACCCCTCCCGCCTTTCGGGGTTCGACCTCGTCACCCGTCACTGGTCGCTGTCTTCCCTCCCGCCTGCTCTATAATGACGGATACACATACGGAGGTGTATGGTGAGGACCAACATTGTGCTGGACGACAAGCTTGTCCGCGAGGCCATGAGACTTGCCAATGTCAAGACCAAGCGCGAGGCCGTGGATATCGCGCTCCGCCGCTTCGTGCACAGCGGCAAGCAGAGAAAGCTTCTTGACCTCTACGGCACCGATGGAGTTCGCAAGGATTACGACCACAAGCAGGTGCGGACCGGAGCCTGATGTACCTGGTCGATACTTCGGTCTGGGTGGATTACCTTCGGGGCGATGCGACGCCACAGGTCGGGGCGCTGAGGGAACTGCTGGCCGGGGAGGAGATTGTTGGCATCGCACCGATCATTCTCCAGGAAGTCCTGCAGGGCGCGGACTCGATCGAACGCTTCGAGACGTGGCGAAAGTACTTCGCGGACCTCCTGTGCTACATCCCCAAGGACCCGGTTGAATCGCATGTTGCCGCCGCCAGGCTTTATCAAGACTGTCGAAGAGCGGGCAAGACTCCGAGAAGCAGCAACGACTGTCTGATCGCCCAGATCGCCATCGAGAACGGACTTGTGCTGCTGCACAGTGATCGCGACTTCGACGCGATGGCAACCGCAGTCGGCAGACTGAGGTTATACTCGATCACAGGGTAGGGCCGGTCGCGCGGCGCCTCTCGGCCTTCGGAACTCAAGCCTCGCGCGTGGGTTTCATTTGTCACTCGTCACCCGTCACTGCTTTTCCCTCGAGCCTCGAGCCCTGTTCTCCCTCTCCACTCGCTGGAGAGGGCCGGGGAGAGGGCCTCTCCCGCCTTTTGTGGTTCGACCCTTCACTCATTCACCCTTCACGCCTTCTTGTCACTCGTCCCTCGTCACCCGTCACTGCTTTTCCTCACCCCTCACTCCTCACCCCTCCCGCCTTTCGGGGTTCGACCTCGCCGCCCGTTACTCGTCACCGCTTTGTAACCCGTTGACTCTCTATTCAGACCAGTTCAGACTAGTTTACTGACTGGGGAGAGACCCATGGCCGAGATCGGTGCCTACGACGCCAAGACTCACTTGCCCGAACTGCTCGCGCGGGTGCAGAAAGGCGAGCGTTTCACTATTACCAAGCACGGGCGCCCCGTTGCCGAGCTTTTGCCCTATTCCGGTCATGATGCGGAGCGTGCTCGACGCGTGCTGGTGCGCATGCGCAGTGCGCGCGAGGCGTTGGCCAGCCGTGGTGTGCGGCTTAAGGACGTGCTCAAGCGCGGAGAGAGTCTTCGTGACCTGGCGCACGAGGGGCATAGGGTCTGATGGCCTTCGTTTTGGACAGTTCAGTGGCTCTGGCGTGGTTGCTGCCGGACGAGGGCAACCAGGCCACCGACGCCCTGGCCAACCGGCTGGAGCGCGAACCCGCGGTGGCCCCTGCGATCTGGCCGCTCGAGGTCGGTAACGCACTCCTCGTCGCACAGCGACGAGACCGGCTCACGGAAAAAGAGGTGAATCGACTGCTCTCGGTGATCGCGGAGCTGCCTGTAGAGATCGAAGCGATTGCGCTGGACGAAAGGCTCCAGGCGGTCATGGGCCTTGCGCGCAGGCTCGGTCTGACTTCGTACGACGCAGCCTATCTGGAGCTCGCGAAGCGTCGCGCGATCCCACTTGCTACGGTGGACCTCCGCTTGCGCGAAGCCTCTGCCAGGACCGCAGTCGAGGTGCTTCCCTGAGTCGTGCATTTGGACCCCTCTCTCCTCACCCCTCACGCCTTACGCCTCACCGTCTCTCGGTCACTCGTTACTGCCTTTTCTCGTGCCTCGCGCCTGGTCTCTTTTGTCCCCTCACCCCTCACCCCTCACTCCTCACGATTCTTTTCTTGCCCTAGTGCCTCGCGCCTCGTGCCTGGGTTTCACCCCTCACGCTTCTGCTCGTATGTCGCTTGTTTTCTTTGCCTCGTGCCTAGAGCCTCGCGCCTCGTGCCTTGGTTCTTGGTGTCTGCCCTCATGCCTCCCGGCCGACAAAAGCCGTCAACGCCGTCGTGATCTGACGACAACGCAGCAGCCGGGATCGACTGCGCCGCCCTGAAAACCGGATACGCCACCCGGTTGCGGGCCGGCATGCGACTTGCACTAGGACAAGGGCACCAACCAGGCGCAACGCACTCAATCAGGAGCGGCGTCCTGCGTTTCGTGTTTCCAATTGGGTGACCTATGAAACAGACGATACTTTCCATGCTGCTGGTCCTCCTGGTCGCGGCGTGCGCCAACAAGGGCCAGCGAGGCGCCGAGAGCGAAGAGCGCAGCCTGTCCCAGCGCCAGGCTGAGCAGGCGCAGATACTCCGCGAGCAGGCTGAGCAGGCGCAGGTCCTCCGCGAGGAGGCGCTCAAACGCCAGCGCGAAGAGCAGGAACGCCAGCTAAGGGGCGAATCCCCCATGATCGACCCGGTCACGGGCAACCCGATCAGCGCAGGTCGACCGCTGGGCGATTCCGCGGCGAAGAAGGCCAATCTCCTCTCGGACCGCTCGATCTACTACGATTACGATCGCTACGATATCAGGGAAGAGTTCATCCCGATGATCGAGGCGCACGCCGGTTTCCTGGTCAGGAATCCCGGGTTCAGGATCGCCGTGCAGGGCAACTGCGACGATCGCGGAAGCAGGGAATACAACCTCGCGCTCGGCCAGCGCCGCGCAGACGGCGTCAAGCAGGCGATGGTGCTTCTCGGAGTCGGCGACAGGCGGATTGACGCGGTGAGCTTCGGCGCCGAGAAGCCGGTCGCCGCGGGGCGGGACGATGCGAGCTGGGCGAAGAACCGGCGCAGCGATGTCGTCTACGTCGCGGCGCCTCGCCAGTAGGCCCAGTTTCTTGGCCGTCCTTCAAGGGTAGTCACCAGCCTCGAGGCTGGGAACTGGGCGCTCTCTTTTGCTCGCCTGTCTCCTCGCTTTTTTTCTCGTGCCTCGCCCCTGGGTTTCATCGCCTCACGCCTCACCGGTTCCAGTGCCTCGCCCCTGGGGTCTATTCCCTCACGCCTCACGCCTTACGCCTCACCGGTTCCAGTGCCTCGCCCCTGGGTTTCGTCGCCTCTCGCCTCACGCCTTACGCCTCACCGGTTCCAGTGCCTCGCCCCTGGGTTTCATCGCCTCTCGCCTCACGCCTTACGGGGCGTGGCTCAGCGTTCGCTCGACACTTTTTTGACGTTGAGGTGACCAGGGCTCAGCGTTCGTTCAACACTCATAGTTCACCTTTGAAGGGTTTGTTTGGTCGCTGGTAAGGCAATGATGGTCAGCAACGGTTGTTCGGTGGGGAGGCGACGTCTCAAGCCAAAGCAACGAATGCAATGATGATCGAAGTCGACTTCACAGCGCACCAGGCGATGGGGCCAGTCCGGGCTCACGGCAAAGCGTTGGCCGAGCAGGTGTGCTTGCCCGTGCTCATCGGTGCGACGGATGAAGATGATCTGTCCTTTCAAGGGCGCGCCCAGGTTGAGCTTGAAGTCTCTGGGCATGGCTCGCCGCGGCGGAGCCACCTCGGCAGCCTGCTGCGCGCGGGCGCGATGCGCGGCGATATACCGATCCGAGCGCATCTGCAACTCGTCAATGCTGCTCACACGGTGACGCTGCCAGACCTTGGCTTGCCACAGGGCGTTGAACCCCTCGATGGTGTTTTGCATCCCATGCTCCAGCGGCGGTACGAACACCGGAATCACTCCCAGTGCCAGACACAGACGGCTCACGCGCCCCACGGTGTCGGCGAACTGGTGCGCGCCCTGGAACGCGGTGTCGTTGTCGAACTGGGCGTAGGCGGGCACTCACGTCGCTTTTGTTCAATGGAGCTTTTTTCGCCATGACTACCTCACCCAAAAAGCCCTTACCCTATCGCAGCTGTTGGGCGAACGCTGAGCCTCAACTGTCGAGCGAACGCTGAGCCTCCGCCCCTTACGCCTCACCGGTTCCAGTGCCTCACCCCTTTCGCAGGCTCCACCCTTATTGATTTTGCAAGATATCTGTCAAATGCTAGACTTCTGCAATGCAAACCACACTTCGCATCGACGACAAGCTGTATCGGGAAGCCAAGGCCGCTGCGGCCAGGCAGGGAGTGACGATCACTTCCTATATCGAGGAGGCCCTGAGGATTCGGCTTCGTAGCGGTGCGAGTTCTCGGCGTGGCGCCGAGGCCGTCACGCTGCCAACATTTTCTGGCGGCGGCTTCCCCTATTCGCCGGAGAAACTGAAGGCGCTTGCTTTGCAGTCCGAAGCCGTCGCTGACCGAAAGAAGCTCTCTCAGAGGCGGCAGCGCAGGGGCTGACGTCATGTATCTGCTGGACGCCAATGTCCTGATTTACGCGTTCCGGCAAGACAGTCCCCACCACAAGGAGTGCTATGGGTGGCTGACAAGCACCCTCTCCGGAGAGGAGCCGGTTGCCACGACGTCCGTTGTCGAGCTCGCCCTGCTTCGGATTTCCACGCTTCCTTCCCTCGGCAAATCCGCCGCGCCAACCGCTGAAGTCTTCAAGTTTCTTGAGGCTTTGAAGGGCCAACCTGCCGTCCTTCGAATCGAGCCGGGCGAGGATCACTTGCGCCTGCTCGCCGACTTGTGTACCAAGCTGAACCTCCGCGGTAACAACATCAACGACGCATTTCTGGCAGCGCTGGCAATGGAGTACGGCGCCACGCTGGTCACCGCGGACAAGGACTTCAAGCGCTTTCCAGGGTTGAAATTCATCAGCCCGCTGAGTGGCTGACCCCCGCCTGGGTTTCACTCGTCCCTCGTCCCCCGTCACTTGTCACTTGTTTTCCTCCCCCTCACGCCTCTCGCCCCCACCGCTTTCCTGTACAATGGACTTGTACAATTCAAGGGAAGCCCCACCATGTCGTCCTCTGTGAACGTCAGCCAGTTGCGCCAGAACCTGCCCGAGTATCTCAAGAAGGTTCAGGAAGGGCAGGAAGTCGAAGTCACCGTACGCGGCAAGGTCGTTGCCCGCATCGTTCCCGAGCAGGCCAGGCGCGAACGCGCCAGGAAGAAGCTGGCCGCCTTGCGCAAGACCGCGAAAGTCGGCGACGTGACTGCCCCGGTCAACGCCGGCTGGACGGGCGACCGTGATCATCTGTGACACCCACGTGCTGGTGTTCGATGGTCTTGTGCCGTCGCGTCTTTCGGCAAAGGCCAGGCGGCTGCTGAAGGAAGGCGAAGAGTCCGCGCAGTTGGCCTGCGCCGACATCTCCCTCTGGGAGATCGCCATGCTGATCGCCAGGGGGCGGATCAAGGTCGGAGCCGGGCCGGAGGACTTCATCCAGGCGCTGCTCGATGCCCGCGGCTATAGAGTGCAGCCGATCACCGCGGAGATTGCCGCGCGCTCTCAAAGTGCCGAGATCCCCCACAGAGATCCCGCCGATCGTCTGATCGCGGCGACGGCCCTGGTCGGCGATAGCGACCTTCTGTCGGCGGACGCAGCAATGCGCGAGGTCCCCGGCCTTCGCGTCGTCTGGTGATCGTTCTCCCCGTTTCCGGCCCTGCCTTTCGCCCGTCCCTCGTCCCCCTCACGCCTCTCGCCTCACGGGTTCTTGGACGTTGAAGTCGCCTGTTGCCGCGTTCGGCGTGGGCTTGGTGAAGTCCCAAAATGGGACTCTTCTGCGCTATGCGAGTCATCGCGCTCTCCACCCTGCGAGCTTTTTTGGACTGGCAAGGCGGCGCATGCCGATGCGCGGGAGCCGACGCTGGCGTGGTATCGACATGTACTCAAGGCGGATTGGAGTTCGCCGGCTGACGTCAGGCGGGATTTCGGAACGGCCAGCATTCTGCGTGACGGTCGAGCGGTCTTCAATATCGCCGGCAACAAGTATCGTCTGGTCGTGTGGATCAACTACCCGTATCGCGTCGTATATGTAAGATTCATCGGCACCCACACGCAATACAACGGGATTGACGCGCAGACAATTTAGCGAGGATCGGGAAGTGGAAATCAAACCCATCAGGACCAAAGCAGACCACCGTGCTGCGCTCAAAGAGATAGAAGCATTGATGTCAGCGCGGCAAGGCACGCCGGAAGGCGAACGCCTGGACGTGCTGGTTACGCTCGTCGAGGCGTACGAAAGAAAGCATTTTCCCATGGACCTGCCTGATCCAATCGAGGCAATCCGCTTTAGCATGGAGCAGAAGGGCCTGACGGCCAAAGATCTCGTGCCGATGATCGGCCAGATCAACCGCGTGTACGAAGTGCTTAACGGCAAGCGCCCGTTGACGCTGCAGATGATCCGGCGTCTGCACCGTGAACTTGGCATACCGGCCGAATCGCTGATCAGGGAAACCGGGGAGCGGAGGGCGGCTTGAGGGCGTGCCGTCCTGGTACGGCGATCGTCGGTTCCCCGTCGCTTGCCGTCGCCTGGAGCCTCTCGCCTATTTTGTTACTGACCCCTCACGCCTCACCGGTCTCCCGCATCTCGTCACTCGCCACCAGGTTTCCCTCACTCCTCACGCCTCTCGCCTCACGCCTCACGGTTTCTTGGTCACCCCTCACTCCTCACGCTCCTATCTATCTGTTTCCCCTCACCTTCCCCTCCCCCCGCCTCACGCCTCACGCCTTACGCCTTACGCTCCATCACACCACCCAGTTGTTGAGTAGGACTTACCCATTTAGCATCCTCGTTTACGATTTGGGCTGATCAGGTTACATGCTCATGCGGGCACGGCCTTACACCACTCGTGAGGCGAGGAAGGAGATGTCTACCTCTTCGGTTTCCTCGGGCCTAGCGCCTCGAGCCTCGCGCCTTGCGCTGTCTACTGGGAGGAAAAGATGCGCGTCCCTTCGATCTTAGGTTTCCTCGTGCCTCGTGCCTCGAGCCTCGTGCTAGGTTGTCACTTGTCACACGTCACCGATCTTTAATCTTCATCCCTGCGAAGGCGCGCCCACTTCAGCGCCTGCAAGGATGGGGAAGCGGTGGTTCAGGAGGCGGGGGTTGGGCCGACGGGGATAACGATCATTAGATAGTGGTTAGAGTCTAGACAAAAGATAGAGACCGCGACTGGCTCATCTGGTGAGCCTGCACCTAGGTAGCATGTAGCGGTCGCCGGCTGACCTGCTGCAAAAGCGTCGTGAGCTCGGGAAGCCCAGAGGGACAGCAAGTACCATGGCTCGCCTGGAAGACCTCCAACCGAATGCGTCAGTCCGGGGCATTCATCCCGACAGCGCAGTCGTGGTCGTAAACGTTCAGTGGCACGGATCCGACGCGCTCACACTCGTCTATCGTGATGCCTCAGGCCGCGTTGCCGACGAGATTCTCTACCGCCACGATGAACCCCGTCTGGAAGTCCTGACTACGGGTCGGCCTTGGAGCTTCGACGGAGACGGGGCCCTGTTTCGCTTGGTTTCCGAGGCGCACCGAATCCGGCTAGCGCATCTCTTTGACCCTGTGCTCGCGGTGCATACTTCGCTCGTCGAGCCGTTTCCGCATCAGATCACGGCCGTCTACGAAGCGATGCTGCTCCGGCAGCCTTTGCGTTTTCTGCTCGCAGACGATCCGGGTGCCGGCAAGACGATCATGGCCGGCCTCCTCATCAAGGAGCTGATCGTTCGCGGGGACCTGAAACGCTGTCTCGTTGTCTGCCCCGGCAGCCTTGCGGAGCAGTGGCAGGACGAGCTCTATCAGCGCTTCCATCTTCCTTTCGAGATTCTCACCAATGACAAGCTCGAAGCGTCTCGAAGCGGAAACTGGTTCCTCGAGAACGACCTGGCGATCGCGCGGCTCGACAAGCTTTCCCGCGACGAGGATGTTCAGGCGAAACTCACCGCGCCGGACTGTAGGTTCGATCTCGTGGTCTGCGACGAGGCCCACAAGATGTCGGCCACTTTCTTCGGCGGGGAGGTGAAGTACACCAAGCGCTACCGGCTGGGTCAGCTTCTCTCCGGCGTGACCCGCCACTTCCTGTTGATGACCGCCACGCCCCACAACGGAAAAGAGACGGATTTCCAGCTTTTCATGGCCCTGCTCGATGGCGACCGCTTCGAGGGCAGATTCCGTGATGGCGTGCATCAGGTGGATGTCTCGGACCTCATGCGCCGCATGGTGAAGGAGGGCCTGCTCAAGTTCGACGGTCGCCCTTTGTTCCCGGAGCGCATCGCCTACACCGTGCCGTTCAAGCTCTCCGACGCCGAGGCACGGCTCTACAAGGAAGTCACCGAGTATGTGCGAGACGAGTTTAATCGGGCGGAGGCGCTCAAGAACGACAAGCGGGCGGGAACCGTCGGTTTCGCCTTGACCATCCTCCAGCGCCGGCTGGCTTCGTCGCCGGAGGCGATCTTCCAGTCCCTGCGGCGTCGACGGGAGCGTCTGGAGAGGCGTCTGAGCGAGCTGGAGCTGCTGCAGCGCGGCGCGACTCAGCCCCAAATCACCGGCAAGGTGCTCGATCAGGACGACATCGAGGACCTGGACGAGGCGCCCGAAAACGAAGTGGAAAGCGTCGAGGAGGAGATCCTCGATGAGGCGACTGCCGCCAGCACCATCCAGGAGCTGAAGGCGGAGATCGGGACTCTTTCCCGACTGGAGCAGCTCGCGAATGAGGTCCGCCGTCGAGGGGAGGACACCAAGTGGCGGGAACTCTCTCACCTTCTGGGCGCGGTCTTCACGAGGGCAGGGCTTGGAGACCATGTTAGCGAGCCGCCGGCCCCCTACGGCTCGGGCGACATCCCGCCCCCCAAGCCCTCTCCCCACCAGAAGCTTGTTATCTTCACTGAGCACCGGGATACGCTGAACTATCTGATGCAGCGGATCGGTACGCTCCTGGGGCGGAGCGAATCCGTCGTCATCATCCACGGCGGCATGGGCCGCGAGGAACGACGCAATTCGCAGGAAAGATTTCTTCACGACCCGGAGGTGCAAGTACTGCTTGCCACCGATGCCGCCGGCGAGGGCATCAATCTTCAGCGCGCTCACCTCATGGTCAACTACGACCTCCCGTGGAACCCGAACCGCTTGGAACAACGCTTCGGCCGCATCCACCGTATCGGCCAGACCGAGGTATGCCATCTCTGGAACCTGGTCGCGCAGGAAACGCGCGAAGGTGACGTCTACCACACCCTGCTAGATAAGATCGAGGAAGCGCGCAAGGCGCTCGGCGGTCAGGTCTTCGATGTACTGGGAAGATTGCAGTTCGAAGGGAAAGCGCTGCGGGAACTGCTGATCGAAGCAATTCGTTACGGCGAGCGACCGGAGGTCCGAGCCAGGCTCGCGCGTGCTATCGACCATGCCGTGGACCGCTCTCGATTGCAGGATTTGCTCGAGGAGCGTGCGCTCGCCCACGACACGATGGATGCCAGCCGTGTCGCTCGGGTCAGGGAGGAAATGGAGCGCGCCGAGGCGCGGCGCCTTCAGCCCCACTATATCGAGTCGTTCTTTCTTGAAGCCTTCAAGCACTTGGGCGGCGCGGCACGGCAACGCGAGTCGCGGCGCTTCGAGATTACCAACGTGCCGGCACCGATCCGCAACCGGGATCGCGCCATTGGCATTGGGGCTCCAGTACTTTCCCGCTACGAGCGGATCACGTTCGAGAAGGACTTGATCGCGCCTCCGGGTCAACAACTCGCCGCCTTTATCTGCCCTGGCCACCCGCTGCTGGATGCCACGCTCGACCTTACCCTTGAGCGACACAGAGATCTTCTCAGGCGAGGTACTGTGCTTGTGGACGAACGCGACGCCGGCACAAGTCCGAGGATCCTGTTCTATCTGGAGCACGCCATCCAGGACGCGAGCGTCCTTCGCTCTGGCGAGCGCAGGACCATTTCGCGACGTATGCTTTACGTCGAGCTGGACGGAAGCGGAACCGCACGCCACCTTCAGTACGCTCCCTATCTGGACTATCGGCCTCTGTCGGACAAGGAGCCGGGCGTCGATGCCATTCTGGGTAGGCCGGAATGCGCCTCGATTAGCCGAGACCTTGAGCAGAAGGCATTTGAGCATGCGATCGCGCAGGTTGTTCCGGAACATGTCAAAGAGGTGCGTGACCGGAGGCTGGGTTGGATCGAGAGAACACGTGCCGCGGTCAAGGACCGTCTTACTAAAGAGATCAGTTACTGGGATCACCGGGCCGAGGAATTGAGGCTTCAAGAGCAAGCTGGGAAGCCTAACGCCCGCCTCAATTCGCAGGAAGCCCGTAAGCGCGCCGACGACCTGCAAGGACGGCTCGAGAGGCGACTTGCGGAGCTTGACCGCGAGGCTCAGCTTTCGGCTGTTTCCCCTGTAGTGCTTGGCGGTTTTGTCGTCGCTCCAGCAGGGCTCATCGCCACGATGACGGGCCAGCCGTTAGGCGCGACGGCGCAGTCCTCAGATACCCAAGCCTCCGCGGCCCGAGCCAGACAGATTGTCATGGATATCGAAAGGAGGCTCGGCTTCGAGCCTACCGACCGTGAGTACGAAAAGCTGGGCTACGACATCGAGAGCCGCGATGCGAAAACGGGTCGGCTCCGCTTCATTGAGGTCAAAGGGCGTGTCAACGGTGCTGACACGATCACCGTTACCAAGAACGAAATTCTCTACTCGCTTAACAAGCCTGACGATTTCATCCTGGCTATCGTCGAGTTCTTCGACGGCGAGAAGCATCAGGTCCACTACGTCCGACAACCGTTCCGGCGCGAGCCAGATTTTGCCGTTACGAGCGTGAACTACAACCTTGGCACGCTGCTGGAGCAAGCACAGGCCCCGGCATGAAACTGTGCCGACTGCACGTTCACAATTTCAGGAGCATCAAGGATGTCGAGATCGATGTCCCTGATATGCTGATCCTTCTTGGTCCAAATAATCACGGCAAGTCGAACATACTCTCTGCGCTTGAGTTTGGACTGTCTACGTCCATGAAACCTACCAAGGATGACTTTTTCTCATTCCGCTCTGAAGAGGACGCGGAGCTTTGGGTCGAGATGACCTACACTCGGCTTACGGATCAGGAGCGAACCACTTTTCAGAAATACATTCGGGCTGACGGTACAGTCCAAATTCGCAAGACTGCTCATCTTGAGCACGACGGGTCTGTCGCGCTCGTGTACAACGGCTACGTGCAGGAACCGGATCAATGGTGGCTGAAGACTTCTGCCGTCGATCGGCTGTCGAGCCGTGAACAGATCCAGCTAGAAGTGGAGCATGTCCCCGAACTTAGTCCTCTTCTCGACGGTGGCGGCAGGATTACTCGCCAACGGATCAATGATTTCCAGCGACAGTACATAGAAGGCCACCGAACTGAGCTGGTGTTTGTGGAGGCTCTAGAGGAAGGACCACTATTAGGTCAAAGGAACGTTGCCGGCGGCGTCCTTCCAGACTTCTTCCTGGTGCCAGCAGTGCGAGACCTCAGCGACGAGACGAAGGTCAAAGCGACGACTGTCTTTGGGCGCTTGCTTCAACGTGCCGTTCGCGACATGGCCGGGCGTGACCCTCGCTTTGTCGAATTGCGCAGCCAGTTACAGAGCCTGATTGACGGTCTGAACGCACGACACGAAGGTCCACCCGAGGCTGCATCCGAACTGGCCCGCCTTGAATCCACGCTGGCCAGCGAACTGACCTCTTGGGGTGTCCGTGTATCTATCGAAGTTACACCCCCGGAGATCGAAAAGGTCTTCGAACTTGGCACGCAACTTCACCTGGACGATGGCCTTAAGACGCTCGCCGAGAGGAAGGGCCACGGCTTACAGCGAGCCGTCTTATTTGCTTTGCTTCGAGCGTGGGCCAAAGCCCTGAGGTCAGGCGTTGGAGACGAAGCCACACGCGCCCGTCAGGCTTCTGAGTCTGCGTTCTTCGCGATGGAGGAACCAGAATTGTTCCTGCATCCGCACGCACAACGCCAGCTCTTCGCGTCACTCATGGAGATTTCGGCAACGGCGGATCACCAGGTGTTCATATGTACACACTCGACGCACTTCGTCGATCTTGAGCACTACCGTTGGATCGCGATCGTTTCGAAACCGACTGCCCAGGAAGGCACTAAAGTTCGTCAGTGCACGATCGAGCTGTTTGAGGGCGAAGATGCGGCGGACCGCAAACATCGCTTTCACATGGCGTCTTGGGTCAATCCCGACCGTGGAGAGCTCTTTTTCGCCCAGAAGGTAGTGCTGGTCGAGGGCGAGACGGAGAAAGCGCTACTCCCCTTCTTGGCGAAGAAGCTTGGCTGCTATGACATCAATGTGTCAGTGATTGATTGTGGAAGTAAATTCAACCTTCCGGTCTATGTTGCCATCCTGAACGCCTTTCGTATTTCGTATTGCGTTGTGCACGATGAGGATCCCCTGCCCGACCCGATTCCCCAGGACTGGTCCCCAGAAAAACGGGATTCAAAGCGGCGAACATTTGCCCTGAACGCAACGATCTATCGCGCGATCGACCCTGAGCTTGGGCATGTCGAGATATTGGCGCCTGACTTTGAAGGCGTTAGCGGGATATCCCATAACCAAGGCGAGAAAAAGGGGAAAGTGATCGCCGCGCTAGACTATTTCGACCCCTTAGCAGCTCAGGAAATTCCAGCTCAGCTTGCGGAAGTGGTTCGTGCCGCGTGCCAACTGCCTCGGGCGGACAGGATGCAACTGTGACACTCATCGGATATGAGACGACGGCGCGGGAGGGGACCCGAGGATGCCATGTCCATGCGGAGGCCAGCGGCCCCGGTGGGATCACTGACACAGGATAGAGGATTCTCGGTGTCACCGTCTTTGAGGGAAGAACTGCAACTCGCTACCGTTAGCCTGCGGGAAGGGCGCGCATCAGTCGTCCCGGTCAGCGAGGTCACTATCCGACTGAAACCGATCCCCGGCAGGGATCGATTTGCGAGCTCTATCGATCAGGTACTTCGATGGATCGCAAAGCGGGCTGGTCAGCACCTTCCTGATACGGCTTGGCACCACGAGTCGTTTGAGCTTGCTGACATCGGTGCGCAGCGCACTGCGGCGGTAAGCCTTCCCGAGGTGCCATACTGGGCAGCTCGACTCGATGATGCAGACAAGAGCGTTCCGCTGCGCACGTGGGTGACGGAGGTGGGTATCGGACTAACGAACGATGGTGACGTACTGTTCGGCACACGGTTGATTTGTGCAACCCGCGGAGAGCGGGAGCTGTTCGATCGCTCGGTCCCAGGTTTCGTCAGAAGTATTGTCGACAGTGGTCAGGTGCAGCTCGATGGTGTCGCGATTCCGGATGGCCCGCCAGTGCTCCAGTCCGAGACCGATGTGGACTGGCTCGTCCGCCTGCTTGAGCAACGCGATCGCCGCCACGATGTCGTGGTCGCATCTCTTCCAGAAGGCTCAGTCGATGCCAGCCAAGCTGCTATCAATGCTCAAGAAATGTTCGCCCGGACGCTTGGGGCGGCCCATGTCTGCGTACTCTCTGGGCCTGCCAGTTTCATGCTGACAGAGCGCGTTGGGAAAGAGCTGTCGGTGTACCGGCAGGCGGTGCGGACGTATCGTCCTGGCTTCAAGAGCTGGCTCGACGATCCCTGGCGGCACCCGCTGGTTCTCCCCGAGCGAATCGCTCAGTGGAACGCAGTTGGTCCGCAAGACTTTCTCCGGGAGTTGGTCAACTGGGTGCTTGCAACTACCGTTCGGAGCATTGACAGGGAACAGGAGCTTCCGCCATTCAACACGATTCGCCAAATAGCGGCACAACAAGAGCGGGAGCGTCTCAAGTCCCAGGGAGCGAACGACACAGAACTTTTAATGCTCTATGAGAGTGACAACGAGTCTCTGCGCACCGAAATAAAGGAACAGAAGAGCACCTATGAGGACCTATTGAGTGAAGCAGAGAACGAACGCGATCAAGCGCGCGAGCAGGCTGATCGGGTAAATTCCGAGAATTTTGCGCTGCGTGCCCGCATTCGAGCGCTGGAGCAACAGCGAAGCAAGATGTCCGAGTCACCGAAGCCTACGATACCGGACACGCTAGATGACTTCGAGGACTGGTGCAGGGAGAACCTAGTGGGGTCGGTTGAGTTGCTCGGGCGAGCCTTTCAGGGCGTGAGAAAGTCTGTGTATTCGGAACCTACTTTTCTTTACCGGGCGCTACTGCTGTTGCGGGACTATTACGTGCCCATGCGTACCGCAGCGAGTCCTGAGAATCGTGCGGCCTACGAAAAGGCATTGCGAGATCTGAATCTCGAGGAGAGTCCTACAGGAGAGGGAACGAGATTCGACGAAGACTTGTATTCCGTACAGTATGGTGGCCAACGCCGCGTTCTGGATCGCCATCTGAAGCGTGGCGGTTCCCGCGACCCGCGTTACTGCTTCCGAGTGTACTTCTTTTGGGACGATGAAAAAGAGGTTGTGGTCGTGGGATGGCTTCCCTCGCACCTGGAAAACAGAATGACTTGACCAGTAAATCTTATGACGGCACAAAGTCGAAAAAAACTCATCGAAGTCGCGCTGCCGCTCGAGGCCATCAACAAGGCAGCGGCGCGGGAGAAGTCCATACGGCACGGGCATCCGAGCACACTTCATCTGTGGTGGGCGCGGCGGCCGCTGGCTGCGGCTCGCGCTGTGATCTTTGCTCAGATGGTGGACGACCCATCCGCCAATCCAGACCTGTTCCCCACTGAGAAGGCGCAGGAGAAGGAGCGGCAACGACTGTTCAAGATCATCGAAGACCTGGTGCAGTGGGAGAACACCACAAACGAGGAAGTGTTGGAGCGCGCCCGAGCAGAGATCTGGCAGAGCTGGCGGCGGGCGTGTGCCGCGAATGCCGACCATCCGCGGGCGAAAGAGCTGTTCGACCGCAATAGACTCCCGGCCTTCCATGACCCTTTTGCCGGCGGCGGTGCGCTTCCGCTGGAAGCGCAGCGACTGGGTCTAGAGGCTTACGCGAGCGACCTGAACCCGGTGGCGGTGCTGATCAACAAGGCGATGATCGAGATCCCGCCGAAATTTGCGGGCAAACCGCCGGTCAACCCCGAGTCGAGAAAGAACAAGGAACTCTTTTCCAAGACATGGAAGGGCGCGCAGGGCTTGGCCGAGGACGTTCGCTACTACGGCCAATGGATGCGCGACGAGGCGGAGAAGCGCATCGGGCATCTCTATCCGAAGATCGAGATCACCGCGGAGATGGCAAAGGAGCGCAAGGATCTTAAGCCACTCGTTGGCCAGAAGCTCACCGTGATCGCGTGGCTCTGGGCGCGTACGGTTAAGAGTCCTAACCCAGCTTTCGCGAACGTACCTGTACCTCTTGCGACCACTTTCATATTGGCTACCAAACCTGGGAAGGAGGCATACGTAGAACCGGTTATTGAAGGACGCGGATACAGGTTTGTGGTGAAGACGGGGAAGCCAAAAGCTCCTTCCGCAAAGTACGGCACCAAGGCCGGCGGTAGCGGCACTAGTTTCAACTGCCTAATGTCCGGAACACCCATGCCATTCGAGTACCTCCGATCAGAGGCTAAGGCAAAGCGGATGGGCGCACGCCTGATGGCGATTGTCGCGGAAGGGGAACGCGGCCGTGTCTATCTTTCCCCAACGTCGAGAATGGAGGAAGCAGCGAGCGCTGCCCGTCCAAGAGACGTTCCCGAAGGTGAGCTACCGCAGAGAGCGCTTGGATTTCGCGTTCAAGAATATGGAATGACCCGCTGGTCTGACCTATTTACTTCTCGCCAACTACTAGCCCTTACAACGTTTGCGGACCTCGTCGAAGAGGCACGCCTACGTGCTGAGACTGATGCGGCGGTCGCTGGCGTAACCAAAGACGGTCGACGGCTGGCTGCGCAAGGCTTTGGAGCGACTGCATATGCCGATGCTGTAGCTACCTACCTCGCGTTGTCATCGAGCAAGGCGGCCGACAACAACACGACCATTTGTTCTTGGATGTCCGGATTGAAATACGAGGTGATCAGAAACACTTTCTCGCGCCAGGCGATCCCAATGTCTTGGGATTTCGCAGAGGCGAATCCATTCGCAGAATCGTCGGGGGATTTCTACGAGCAAGTAAAGCGAGCGCTAGTCGTTTTTGAGATTTCTCTTTCTTCGGTCGCCGCTACCGGCCGGGTGACTCAAGCGGACGCTCAGTCCGGCGTTGAGGCACAAGATCGAGTGGTCTCAACCGATCCTCCGTACTACGACAACATAGGCTATGCAGATCTATCGGACTTCTTTTATGTATGGTTACGCCGTTCGTTAAAAGGCGTACTACCAGAGCTTTTCGCCACGGTCGCTGTTCCAAAGGCTCAGGAACTAGTAGCGACCCCTTACCGCCATGGTGACAGAGATAGGGCTGATGCGTTCTTTCTTAAAGGCATGACGGAAGCAATGCATCGATTGAGTGACCAAGCTCATCCCGCATTTCCTATAACGATCTACTACGCATTTAGGCAATCCGAGACAGAAAGCGAAGCCGGTACGACGAGCACCGGATGGGAAACTTTTCTCGACGCAGTCCTTCGTGCAGGCCTTGCTCTTTCCGGCACTTGGCCTGTGAGGACAGAGCGTGCAGTTCGTTCAGTTGGGATTGGCACAAACGCACTTGCTTCTAGCATAGTGCTGGTATGCCGACCGCGTGCGGAAAACTTGCCTTCCGCTACGCGCCGCGAGTTCGTCACCGCGCTTAAGGCGGAACTGCCGCAGGCACTCGCCTACCTCCAGCGCGGCAACATTGCACCGGTGGATCTCGCGCAGGCAGCCATCGGCCCTGGCATGGCGGTTTACACGCGCTACGCCAAGGTGCTCGACGCGGCCGGTAATGAGATGAAGGTGCGCGAGGCACTCGCGCTGATCAACGAAGTACTCGACGAAGCGCTGGCTGAACAGGAAGGCGATTTCGACGCCGACAGCCGATGGGCGATCACCTGGTTCGAAGAACATGGCTTCGCGGAGGGAGACTTCGGCCGCGCTGAGCAGCTCTCCAAGAGCAAGAACACCAGTGTCGAAGGGATGAAACGAGCAGGGATCCTTGCTTCGGCACGGGGAAGGGTCCGCCTGCTCGCGCCGGACGAGCTGCCCACGGACTGGGACCCAGCGACCGATCCTCGCCTCTCGGCCTGGGAGGTAGTGCACCAACTGATTCGAGTGCTCGAAGCCGGCGGCGAAGGTGCGGCCGCGGAACTCGTCGCCAAGCTCGGCGCCAAAGCCGAGACCGCGCGCGAGCTGGCTTATCGCCTTTACACGGCATGCGAGCGAAAGAAACGCGCCACGGAAGCTTTGTCTTACAACGGGTTAGTACAGAGTTGGCCCGAGATCGTGCGACTGGCGGGCGAATCGGGCAAGCGTGGCATCGAGCCCGCACAGGCTGACCTTATCTAGCCAATGGCCGTCACGAAGCGAATCGTATGCTTGGCGAACTCACGCAAGATTAGCGGTCGCTGCGTTGCCGGCAGGGAATGGGATGGGAAAACAGCCGGAAACTGGATTCGGCCAGTCAGTTCCCGAGAGCATGAAGAGGTTTCGGAGAAAGAGCGGGAGTATAGGGACGGAACTGACCCGAAAGTCCTGGACGTCATCGACGTCCCACTCTTGCGATCCAAAGTCCGGTCCTTCCAGTCGGAGAACTGGCTGATTGACGACCGCCGATATTGGGTAAAGGCAGGGCAGCTGTCTTGGGACCAGCTGACCGCTCTGGCGGACGCCGCCAAGGGTTTGTGGGTCAACGGTTACAGTACGAAGCAGGGTCGTAACGACCGTGTCCCAATCGAGGTTGCTGCAAAGCCGGGGGATTCGCTGCGTCTGATTCTGGTACCGGCGCTCGCGCTGGTCACTTTCGCTCCAGGGCAGGCCCGCGGGATCAATCGACGGAGGGTCCAGGGTAGATTCTCGCACGAAGGTGTTGAGTACGCTTTGCGCGTGACTGATCCAGTAATCGAGCGTGCATACTTGGCAAAGCCCGATGGAGAACACCGCCTTGGCGAGTGTTACTTGACGATAAGCTTGGGCGAAGAGTTCGAAGGTTTCTGCTATAAGCTCATCGCCGCTATCATCCCTCGAGCATGACCCATTCAAGCCCGCACCAGATTCTCACGATTGGCCACTCGACCCACCCGATCGAGCGGTTCGTCGCGTTGCTGAAGGAACACGGCGTGACGGCGCTGGCGGACGTCCGCTCGGCGCCGTTCAGCCGCTTTAACCCCCAGTTCAACAAGAATGCGCTTCAGAAGTCGATGAAGGACGCAGGGATTTCGTACATCTTCCTCGGCAAGGAGCTGGGGGCGCGGTCAAACGATCGGTCCTGCTACGAGAACGGCCGGGTGCAGTACGACCGCCTCGCCAGGACTGATGCCTTCCGCAGTGGCATCGCGCGGGTGAGGAAAGGTGCGCAGGAATACCGGGTGGCGCTGATGTGCGCGGAGAAGGAACCGCTGGAGTGCCACCGGACGCTACTGGTCGCGAAGGCGCTGGAGCGCGAGGGGGAGGCGGTGGTGCATATCCACGCCGATGGACATCTGGAGCGCCATGCAGACGCGATGCGGCGGCTCCTGGACATCACCGGCATGCCCCATGAGGACATGTTTACTTCTGAGGCAGATCTTATCGAGGAGGCGAGTCGCCGGCAGGAGGCGAAGGTGGCCTACGTCGAGGAGGAGCAGGCCGACTACAAGAGGGAATCTGCAGGTTGAAGCTCTTCACGATCGGGTTCACCAAGAAAAGCGCGGAGAAGTTCTTCGGACTGCTGCGCGGTTCCGGGGCGAAGCGGCTGATAGACGTGCGCCTGAACAATGTGTCGCAGCTTGCCGGCTTCGCAAAGAAGGACGATCTTGCGTACTTCGTGAAGGAGATCTGCGGCATGGAGTATGTCCATATTCCCGAGCTGGCACCCACGCAGGAGATCCTGGACGAGTACAAGAAGAACAGAGGTGATTGGAGTGTTTACGAGCGCAAGTTCCTGGACCTGATGCGGCAGCGGGGGGTCGAAAGGACGGTCCCCAGGAGCCTTCTCGAGAGCGGTTGCCTTCTGTGCAGTGAGGACAAGCCGCACCACTGCCACCGACGCCTCGTTGCTGAGTACTTGAAGGAACACTGGGGCGAGGTCGATATCGCCCATCTCGGGTAGAGCTGGCGGACAAAGATACCCGTTTTTCTTGTCAATACTCTGGCCCTACATTTACAATACAGGGCATGAACATTGACAAAACTTCGATCCGGCAGCGGGCGCTGGTACTCATTGCTGCCGACGGCCACCGCGTTGGCACCCGGCTGGCGCAATCCGCTGGGCTGTCCCGTCAGGTCGCCAACGGCTACTTGCAGGCACTCGTGCGCGATGGCTTGATCGAGGCCGAGGGCACGACGCGCGCAAGGGTGTATCGGCTCAAGACCCTGGCCGAGGCCGAGCGTCGCTACTCTCGCGAAGGTCTGCAGGAGGACCTCGTCTGGCGAGAGCTGATCTCCCCGGTGGTGGCCCGGCTGCCGCAGAACGCGCGTGACATCTGGCACTACGCGGGCACCGAAATGATCAACAACGCGATCGATCACTCGAACGCTGCGGAAGTCTGGATAAAGGTCGGGAAGAACGCGCTCTTCACGGAGGTGATCGTTGCCGACGACGGCGAAGGCATCTTCGTCAAAATTCAGCGCGCGCTGGACCTGCACGACCCGCGTGAAGCGATCCTCGAACTGGCCAAAGGCAAGCTGACCACGGCCCCCGAGCAGCATACGGGTGAGGGGATTTTCTTCACGTCGCGTGTACTCGATTTCTTCGAGATCGAGTCGCATCACCTGCGGTTCAGCCACGCGCCGCGTGCCAGCGACGCCATCGCCGAGCAGGGGGTGGATACGCCGGGGACGCGTGTGCGGATGCGGCTGGCAAATGACACCGAGCGCGTGCTACAGGAGGTGTTCGATGCCTTTACCGACCCGGAGGAATACACGTTCGACAAGACGGTCGTGCCCCTGCGGTTGGCGCAATACGAAGGCGAGAAGCTTGTTTCGAGGTCCCAAGCCAAGCGTGTTGCGCACCGCTTCGAGCGATTCAAACGCGTTGAACTGGACTTCACCGGCGTTTCGGAGATCGGGCAGGCATTCGCGGACGAGCTATTCCGCGTGTTCGCGGCAGCGCATCCTCAGATCCGGATCACCCCGGTGAACACCGCGCCGGCCGTGGACCAGATGATCCGGCGTGCGCTCGCCGCCGGCGAAGGGCGAAACGGTACGGCAAGGCACTCGTAGAAGAAGGCGGATGGCGATTACCAACCAGGAACGGATCGGCAAGGCGATGGAACTGCTTCGCGCCGGGCTTGGGCCCTACGTCGAGCGCGAAGTCCAGTCGGCCGTCAAGGCAGGCAGCATCAGAATGGATTCGGTGCGCCGATTCGCCGAGGACCCGGTGCTCGGACGGAAACCGATCGCGCAGTGGGACTCTGCCGGGCTGTTGAAGCTGATGTGGGAGACCTGGAACGAGGTCTTCGGGAGGACACTTGGCCGCGCCGAGCGCACGCTTGTGCAGGAACTGCGCGACTGGCGCAACAAGTGGGCGCACCAGGAATCCTTCACGAGCGACGATACCGACCGTGCGCTCGACTCGATGGCCCGCCTGCTGACCGCGGTGTCCGCCCCTCAGGCGGACGACGTGGGAAAGATGAAGATGGAGCTGCGCCGCCTCATCTTCGACGAGCAGGTGAGGAGCGAGAAGCGCAAGTCGGGCGGGACCCTCGTCGAGGCCGCGGCTGCGGGCGCACTGAAACCCTGGCGGGAAGTCGTTACGCCGCACAAGGACGTGGCGAGCGGTCGCTACCAGCAGGCAGAGTTCGCGGCCGATCTCTGGCAGGTGCATCTGGGCGAGGGCACGGACGAGTATCGCAATCCCCGGGAGTTCTTCCGCCGTACATACCTCACCGAAAGCCTGAAACGGCTTCTGGTCGGGGCGGTGCAGCGCCTTTCTGGAAAGGGCGGCGACCCGGTGGTTCAGCTCCAGACGAACTTCGGGGGTGGCAAGACCCACTCGATGCTGGCGTTGTATCACCTGTTCTCCGGTACCGCGCCGGGGGAGTTGGCTGGAGCGGATGCTGTACTCGCGGAAGCCGGCGTGAAGGGTGTTCCGCAGGCGAACCGCGTAGTCCTGGTGGGGAACAAGATATCGCCGGGCAACCCGATCACAAAGCCCGGCGGCACGGTGGTGCGAACGCTCTGGGGCGAGTTGGCGTGGCAACTGGGATTTGCCGCGGGAGGTGAAAAGGGGGCCACCAAGGCGTTTGCGCGCGTCAAAGCCGACGATGAGAAAGCCACGAGTCCCGGAGACGTGCTGCGGGAACTTTTCAAGGAGTACGGCCCGTGCCTGATTCTTGTCGACGAGTGGGTGGCGTACGCACGGCAGCTCCATGATTCGGCCGACCTTCCCGCCGGCACCTTCGAGACCCAGTTCAGCTTCGCCCAGGTACTCACCGAGTCCGCAAAACTCGCGGGAAACTGTCTGCTCGTGATTTCGTTGCCCGCCTCGGACACGCCGGGGTCACCGCATACGCAGGCGGATGATGTCGAGGTTGGAGGCATCCGGGGACGGGAGGCACTCGACCGGCTGCGCAACGTCGTGGGGCGGGTGGAGTCGTCGTGGCGGCCGGCTACGGCCGAGGAAGGATTCGAGATTGTACGGCGCAGGCTGTTCGAGCCGCTCGCGGGACCGGACGCGTTCAAACAGCGCGACGTGACTGCGAGGGCCTTTGCAGAGCTTTATCGAACGCAGAGCGCCGAGTTCCCGCCCGAGTGCCGGACGGTCGACTACGAGAAACGCTTGCAGGCTGCATTCCCGATCCATCCCGAGATTTTCGACCAACTCTATGGCGGCTGGTCCACGCTTGTGAAGTTCCAGCGCACTCGCGGTGTACTGCGGCTGATGGCGGCTGTAATCCACAGCCTGTGGGAGAAGGGAGACCGCAATCCCCTGATCCTGCCGTCAACGGTCCCTCTGGACGATTCGCGCGTCCTGTTCGAGCTTACACGCTACCTTTCGGACAACTGGGTCCCGATCATCGAGAAGGACGTCGATGGACCGAACTCGCTGCCGCTCAGGATCGACGCCGAGCAGCCCAATCTCGGGAAACTCTCGGCGACGCGCCGCGTGGCGCGCGCCATCTATCTCGGCTCTGCGCCCACGGCTGCCGCGGCGCACAGGGGTCTGGAGGATCGGCGGGTGAAGCTCGGTTGTGTCATGCCCGGCGAATCGCCGGCGGTGTTCGGCGATGCACTGCGTCGGCTGGCCGCTTCCGCGACGTACCTGTATCAAGACGGACCGCGTGCCTGGTACTCGACGCAGCCGACCGTTACGAAGCTTGCCGAGGATCGTGCCGAGCAACTCAGGCGCGACCCGGACAAGGTAGCGCATGAGCTGGAGGAACGGCTACGTGCCGACCTTCGCAAGTCTGAGGGTTTTGCCCGGATCCATCCTCTGCCTCAGTCAAGTGCTGACGTGTCGGATGATCTGGAAGCGCGGTTGGTGGTATTGCCCCCAGAACATCCCTACAGCAAGGAGGAAGGGAACCTCGCTGAGAGCGCCGCTCGCGCGATCCTCGAGTCGCGGGGCAATACGCCGCGGATCTACCGGAACACACTGGTCTTTCTCGCAGCGGACAGGGTGCGCCTGCAGGACCTCGACGAGGCCGCGCGCAGGTTCCTGGCGTGGAAGTCGATCCTGGAGGAAAAGGAATCGCTCAACCTGGACCCACACCAGGTGCGGCAGGCGGAGAACCAGAAGCAGGCAACGGAGAGCGCCGTGACTGCGCGCCTTCCGGAGACCTACCAATGGCTCTTAATCCCGGAGCAGTTGAATCCTCAGGCGGCTATTACCTGGCAAGCGATTCGGTTGACAGGTGGTGACGCTCTGGCGGCGCGGGCAGCCAAGAAGCTCAAGAACGACGAGCTTCTGATCGCAACTCTGGGCTCAACCATCCTGCGCAAGCACTTGGACGATCTCCTCTGGCGCGGAGGCAGTCACGTCGAGATCCGCCAGCTCGTGGACGATTTCGCTCGGTACCTCTATCTCCCGCGCCTTTCAGGCCCGGAGGTGCTTGTCAATGCGGTACGGGATGGTGTGGCTCTTCTCACGTGGTCCAAGGACACGTTTGCTTACGCGGAGAGCTTCGACGAGGTGGCCGGTCGATATCGGGGTCTGCGAGCAGGCCGGCAGATCATCGTGACAGCCGACAGCAATGCTTTGCTGGTCAAGCCCGACGTGGCGCGTACGCAGCTTGACGCCGAGGTTGCCACTACCGCTACTGGCACGTCAGCCGGAACGACAGTTGATCCCGGCACAGCGCGTCAACCCGCCGGCAGTATGGGGGTGACCACCGGATCTGTCGGAGGTACGTCCGGCCCCGTTGCGGCTCCCATGCCCCGTCGGTTTCACGCGACTGTCCGTCTCGACCCGGCCCGTGTCGGCCGCGACGCGAGCCGCATTGCCGAAGAAGTCATCGCCCATCTGACCGCATTGATGGGCGCGGAAGTGACCGTTACCTTGGAGATCGAAGCCTCCATCCCAAATGGAGCTACCGAGCAGGTGGTCCGCACCGTGACCGAGAACAGTCGTACACTCAAGTTCGAGAGCCACGGATTCGAGAGCGACTAGTGCGCAAGCCAAGGATCTTCATGCTCTATATGCCTCCTGGAAATGTGGAGGCGATGGTGCACTACGAAGACACGATCAAGCAGCGCGTACCCTTAAGCCGAATCGAGCCGTTCATACATCCAGATTTCAGGAATCGCCTCGTTGCCTTCTTTGGCGACCATCCGATCCCGGTCTGGGGCTCCAGAGCCGGACTCCAGAATCGCGCACGTTTCGACGCGATGTCGGAGGGCGACGACATCCTCATTGTTGTCGGGGAGTCGGTAAAGCTCATCGGCAAGGTAGCGGCCAAAACCGTCAGCCCTGATATGTCTCGGGCTTTGTGGCAGCCCCTACAAAGCGGGGCGAAGGCCGAGCCTTGGGAACTGATCTATTTCATCGCGGACGCAAGAGAGATCGATCTTCCGTTCAGCGTTCTGCGAAAGCTCTTTGGCTACGCGAACAAGTACACGCTGCACGGCTTTACGGCCCTTTCAGACGAGAAGCTGGCCGAGTTCTACTCGAGTTACGACGATCTCTACTCGATTCTTGTTCGGATCAAGGCGGGCGAATCCATCGAGAAGCGCTTCCAAGCCGAGTTGAGACCGAGCCAGTACGAGTTTGATCCAGTGGATCTGCCGCTTTCTTCTGCGGACGAACAATCCGAGCTGTCTCCCGACGCTGTTTCGGACCATATCCGAATGCAGTACTTGTTAGCCCGTCTGGGGCAGAAGGCGGGCGAGCGGATCTGGGTCCCGCCGGCGGACCAGACCCGCATCCTCAGTAGCTACAATTTTCGTGGCTTCGATGAGACGTTTACGTCCGCTATCGACCTGCCGAAGTCGTATGTGGAGTACATAGATGTAGTCTGGAAGCAGGAGTATCGAGTCGATGCAGCATACGAGGTGGAAAACTCGACGGCCATCTACTCAGGGCTCTTGCGGTTTGCGGACTTGTCGCTCATGGCGCCAAACTCCACATATCCCATGTTCATTGTTGCGCCGACGGAGCGCCGCGGAAAAGTGCGCGATCAATTGGCGCGGCCGACGTTTCGAGAATTGAGGCTGCACACACGGGTACGCTTTCTGACTTACGAGGCAGTGGAGGAGATAGACCGATTCTTTGCGGCGACGGAGAGTGGTTTGACGATAGATCTCGTCAAGTCGAAATCTGAACCTTTTGAAGGATGACGAGCCGCGATCACGCTTACTCGCGCTGCGCCATCATGCACTGCGGTTCTCGGTTTCCTCTCCTTCCTTTCCGTAGGGCCAACACTTATCATCCATGAGGACTCTCCGAAGGTTTCGGAACAGAGTCCGATGATATCGCTCCGAATCGAGACTGTTGGTGACCGTCGTGTGAAAGTCGCTCGTACCGGTCATGTGGATGTGAATGGTGCCGGCTTCCGAGCGCTCAGCCCACACTCCAATGGCCAGAACAACGGCATTGCCCTCACCGCGCTTGAAAGTGCGTATGTCGCCAGGATTCATAGTCACATCCATCCCTGTGCTGTAGATCGACTAAGCGCCATCGTGGCCCAAATGCACCAATAGATGCAAGCGCTCCGCCTTTCGATTGGCCAGCAAGGAGACCGGAGATTGCACTTCGAATTCTCTAAGCCCTAGAGTTTCTACCCGCGCCTGAGTCGACTTTGAATTTGACGTTCTAGCAATGCCTCAACCTGTGTACGTTGAATCCCGAAAGGCGCTAGTGCCTTTGCCGCTCTCGTCACCGCACTGCCCGCCAACCGCTTCGCCTGGGAGATCTTCATTCCCAAGGGGGTACCAAGTATCTCCGGACGGGTTAGAGTTCGCTCAAGCGCCAGGAGCTCCACGGTGTCGGGATTCTCGGAACGTCTTAGGAGAGGGGCGCTCAACAGATCCCACTGGCAGCCAATAGCGAGGGAAGCTATATGTAGCTTGCCGTGGTCGTAACTTAGAGTGACAGGGTCTTCAATGGGCGGTACAGAATGAAGGGCTGCAAGGTAGTTGGCCGGGACGTACGCTTTGCCGTGCCACTCTCCCTCGGCCCGTGCCGCTACGGACTCCGCGCCCTCGATCTCGAAGGTGAGGAATCCGTCGCTGAACGCTATCAAGACAGATGGAAAGTGCTTCGCCGGCTTCAGGTAGGCCTTGAACTGACGCATGCATCGCCTGAACTCTGCACGAGGCAAGTGAAGGACGTTTGTCTGGCCCATATGGCACTTCTCTCTGCCGGTCGACCTACGTGCTGTAAGGACAGCACCTTATCATTTCACAACAATCCGCTGCCGGGAACCAGTGGAACACCGCGGTCCATGCAAGAATTGGGGCGGTCGCACCCATGTGGGGTCAGGCCTTTATAGCTCACAAGATGAGCCTGTGTGGAGCTAAGACATGAAAGTCTTCTCGGGCCTTCCGGTACTGATCTTTCTGGCGGTGAGCGCGCACGCCGCGGTGCCGGGCGATGGGGCCGAAGGCAAGCGCCTGCACGATGCCAACTGCGCGGGTTGCCACGATGCTTCCGTTTACACCCGCAAGGACCATCGAGTCCGATCACTGGAAGGTCTCAAGCAGCAGGTTGCAAACTGCACCCACATGGCACAAAAGGACCTCTCTCTTGTCGAGAGGCAGAACATCGTCAAGTACCTGAACGATCACTTCTATAAATTCCGGTAAAGCGGGATTGAGGATTGGGGAGTGAGTAGAAGACCGCGCCCAGTGACCAGTGCCCAGCGCCCAGATGAAGGAAGTCAGTGACGGGGGGCCTCTCCCCAGCCCTCTCCAGCAAGTGGAGAGGGAGAACGGGGCGCGAGGAGACTGGACGCCGAACTGCTGCGCGACACCCGCAAGTCGACCCCTACGCACTGCGAGGGGTGCGAGGGGCGATGACCGTGTTGCGTTATCTCATAATGAGATATAGACTGCTTCTGTGCACGTTATTACTCGGAGACGGTTAAGAGAATTCTCAGCCAGGCACAAGGACGCGGAGACACCGCTGAACGCATGGTATGCCATCGTGTCGAAGACGGACTTTGCTTCATTCGTGGAAATCAGGCGGGTTTTCAAGTCCGCTGACAAGGTGGGGAAATTCACGATCTTCAACATCGGGGGTAACAAGTTCAGGTTGATCGCCGCAGTGCACTACAACCGAAAGAGGGTGTACATCCGCCATGTGCTTACACATGCCGACTACGAGAGAGGCAAGTGGAGGGAATGAACAGTGCTACTCACTGAGATGAATGAAATCATGCGGGAGTACCGTCGGCTGCGCGGACGGGTGCCGCTGGGAAGCTTGCGCACGAAGAAGGAGTATGAGCGAGCTGTCGAGATGCTCGACGCGATTCTCGATGAGATCGGAGAGGATGAGAAACACCCGATGGCGGAGCTTGCGGACGCGATCGCCGTCTTTGTCGAAAGGTACGAGAACGAACACACAAGTCTTCCCGCCGGGAAGCCCGCTGAAGTTCTCCGGTTTCTCATGCAGGAGCACGGGTTGCGGCAATCCGATCTTCGTGAAATCGGGAGCCAGGGCGTGGTGTCGGAAGTTCTGGCCGGCAAGCGGGAACTGAACGCACGCCAGATCAAGAAGCTCGCCAAACGCTTTGGCGTCTCGCCTGCGGTGTTCGTCTGAAGCGGCCTGCCCTGCAAGTCGGGCGAGGTCAGGCCTATACTTTATAGCTCACGAGATGAGCCTGTAAGGCAGTTGCCGCACCAGAGAGAATCGATTCCGCCTCGGCGATTCATCGACCTAAACGTGATGGGGCAGTCAGCGACCAGGGCTCCCGCTCGGCTATCGCAGCAGGAAGAAGCGGTACTGGTCGCTGATCAATCTGACTAGTCACCTGATTTATCCTTAACGCCGAATCCGTGTAACTGGCAGATCCGAAAGAAACTTACCGGTGGATCCCTATTGACTATCGTCAGCGTCGCCACCTCTACTCCGGTACTGGAAAGCAGGATGAAGTCCTTATGGGAGACTACTTTGAGGTGGAGCGTTTCGTTGCGATTCCTTTCACCCAGGCCGATCCCACTCAGCACTTCGCTATCGCAATAGCCCGCCAAGGCAAAGCTCCCGTCCGGGTTCGCTGTCGACGTGTATTGGCACACAGTTGTAAACGTCCCCACAGGCTGGAAAGGTATGCCAGGGAGAGCGTATCGCCCGCTTGCGACCAGTGTCGCCGTTCCATTCTTGTGAAAGTGCAGCGTTCCTTCGAAAGTATCGAGGACTTGCAAGGAAAACCCATTCGTCGCGAGCAACTCAGGAAAATCGCTAAACCCGGGTTCGTCTGTTTGTTGGCAGCTGTCGGTAATCACTACTCTGTACGTGTCGTTGAGTGCCTTCGCCGCATAAGCGAATTGCGTCGTCATCGCAAGGACGAGCGCACTGAGAACGACGGACTTAAGTATCTTGGTCATCTTGGTCATTTTGGTCTCCTCACGTTATGTCGCAAGTTGAGGGGTACCGTGCGTACGATCACTTCTCCCCTTGAAACCCGGAACTGGAACCAGGCTGACGAGACTAAGCAACGCTTGCGGCTCGCCAGCGCTCAGGGTGCTTGTTCGATGAAGGGTTGATAGGCGGACAGGAGGTGGGGCAGGGGCGATTCATTCTCGGCGCGTTAACTACAATAATCACCGACGCTCGCTCCCCGGCCGCTTGATTGAGCTTGCCCGATCAGGGAACGAGAATATTCTGCGCCGTGACATGTCAGCGTCAAGATGGCATACGCATCAGTCAACAGCCCCGACGCGCCTAGGGTTATTAGGTATTGACGTATCCGGACGGCGCGCCGGGGGGCGCATGGAGGACCTACTGCTTCACGCGCCATTGCAGTTCGCTCTACACTCCAGTGACCGCTCGCTTCTTGCCGGCAGGCTTGCGGGAATCGGATTCATGCCCTGCTTCCCGGAAGAGCCAGTCGACAAAATCCGAAACATCGGGATTTCCCGACGAGGTGCTGGAGGTCAGGACATAGTAGGCGCGCGGCACGACCGATTTTGAACTGAAGGGCGCCACCAGTTTCCTGTCGCGAAGCATTCGCTTGAGCAGGGGATTGCGGCCCAGGGCAACGCCCTGGCCGCTCGCAGCCGCCACCACAACCTGATCGTACTGGCTGAAGCGCACGGCTCCGGCCGCCTTGAAGTCGCTCAAGCCGACCGCCTGGAGCCATGTTGGCCAATCGAGCCACGGCACGCGGTTTTCCGGGTCATCGTAGTGAAGCAGAACGTGGTGCCGCAGATCCTTCGGGGTCGCCAGCGGCCTCTTGCGATTCTTCAGCAGCTCCGGCGCACAGACCGGGAACACCTCCTCTTCGAACAGCTTCGTCGCCTTTCCCTGCGGTGCGACGCCGGTGTAACGAATCGCAACCTCGATGTTGCTTCGTTCGAGATCGACCAACGCGCGCGATGTGGAGATGCGCACGTCCACCTCCGGGTGTTGCCGCATGTAGAAGGCGAGACGGGGAATCAGCCACAAGGACGCGAACGAATCGGTGGTGGTGACTGTCAGGGTGCGGGCCTGTTGCTGGCGCCGGATGGATCGCGTGACTTCCTCGATCGTGCGCAAGACGCCGGGAACCGCCCGGTAAAGCGATTCACCCTGTGGGGTCAGGACGAGGGAGCGGGTACGCCGTTCGAACAGGGGCGCACCCAGCCAGTCCTCCAGCGCCTTGATCTGCCGGCTCACGGCCGACTGCGTCAGGTGAAGCTCGGTGCCGGCCTTGGTGAAGCTGAGATTGCGGGCCGCCGCCTCGAAGCCTTCGAACAGGTCCAGCGGCGGCAAGTCGTAGGGCCGGTTACGCATTCCGGATACGCATACGTCGAATTCCAAACATTCGTTTGAGCCGGATGAGCGCGGGGCCAACAATATGCGCCAATGTCATCTGCAACTGATGATCGCTGGATTGGAAGGAGTGCATTATGAACCTGGATCTCGACGGTGCAGTCCTGAAACTGGATGCGCACAGGCACCTGCAACTGCATGACGCGCAGGGTACTTGCATTCATGTTCATTGGGGCGAGCTTTGGATCACCCAGGAAGGCGACTCCCGGGACCGCATTGTAAAGACCGGCGAGTCCTTTGAAGTCAGCAATCCCGGGATGACGTTGCTGTCCGCCTTGAGCGCGGCCGGCGTGTCGGTGATGAAAGAGTGCCGGGAGCTCGCGGTCGGGCTGGCGGCGGGGCTTGCTCCCGCGGACCGCCGTGATGGCGTGGCGCCGCTCGGGGCCACCGGCCGCGGTTCGAACATCACGGCTGACGCCTCACGCGCCGACAGTCTTCCCCCGAATCAGGCGTATCCGGGTATGTCGGAGATCGAGTGGCACATGGAGCACGCGAAGGCGCTGCAAGCCGCCTACATCGCGGAAGTCGTCAGTCGCGGGTGGAATGCTCTGCGTCGAGCCTTCGCCGGGCGCAGGATCGCCTGATCGGGCCAAGCAGGCACGAGGCGATGACGGCAGACGCGAGGCTCGAGGCGCGAGGCGCGAGGGACAGCTGGTGAGGCGAGAGGCACGAGGCGATGACGGCAGGCGCGGGGCACTAGGCACGAGGCAAGAAGGAGAGCCGGTGAGGCGTAAGGCGATTACCCCAGGCGCGGGGCACTAGGCACGAGGCACGAAGGAGAGCCGGTGAAGCGTAAGGCGTGAGGCGTGAGGCGAGAGGCTGAGGTGCTCGCTCAGCGCGAAAGACACTCGATCCACACGCGACTGGGCACTCAGCTACCGGTTTGTGAACCTGCGTAGTTGCGGACCCGGTTACGAGCGCATTCTTCCGGCGCCGGGTCCTTGAGATGCCGGAGTGAAAGGCGTTACAGTGACAGACCCCTCGAAAGAATGGGGCCGGCCTGTGTGATTGAAGTTTCAGTGTCGCAAGACGCATGAGGAAGATTCTGTACGTCGACATGGACAATGTGCTGGTGGATTTCACTACCAGCTTCACGCGCGTTCCACAGGAACTACTGGCCAAGTTCGAGGGGCGACTTGACGAAGTGCCGGGGATCTTTTCGCAGATGGACCCCATGCCGCACGCGATCGAATGTTTCAACGAACTGGCTACGCTATTCGACACTTACATTCTGTCGACGTCGCCTTGGGAAAACCCTTCCGCGTGGTCCGACAAGCTCCTATGGGTGAAGCGGCATCTGGGTGAGCGTGCGTACAAGCGTCTGATTCTCACGCACCACAAGAACCTGAATCACGGGGATTACCTGGTCGATGATCGATTGAACAACGGCGTCGACCGTTTCAGTGGTCAGCACATTCACTTCGGTTCTTGGCAGTTTCCAGACTGGCTGGTCGTACGGCAATACTTGCGACAAAAGGTAACTCAGTAATTCGTCGGCGCGCCGTCCTGATGGACTGGGTCAGCAGAGAGGTTGTGCACGCAAAGCGAGAAGCGAACCTTCTCTCGAGGGTCTGAATCATGAGCCTCGACAAGCTGGCCGAGTACCTGGATGGCATCGCCAAGAAGGGGAAGACGGTGTTTTACAGCGAGCTCGTGAAGCAGTTCGACCTGCCTCCGCTCGACGAAGCATGGACGTCGCATCCACTGTCCGCGGCGTTTGATCGTCTTGACAAGGAAGATGCGGAAGCCGGTAGGCCGTTTCGAACCTCGGTGGTTATCGCTAAGGAACTTAATAGGCCCGGAGACGGGTTCTTCAAGTCACTCGCCGAGCTCAAGGGCAAGCGCGCCCGATCGGAGAAGCAGAAGCTCGAACTGTTCATCAATGAGTTCCGGGACGCTGTGAAGTTTCCTTGGAGCTAGTACAGTCCTCTTGAACCGACGCTTCCGAAAGGCCTGGGTCGGCCCCATGCTTTATAGCTCGCGGAGCGGTGAACGATAATGGGACGTTTAAAGTGGTGAACGGTGAACGGTAATCGGCTACCGTTGCGGCCTTACCTGGGAGGATAAAGAATGCCAGACGCCGCGCTTGAGTTCGAGTCGATCGCCAGTCTGTCCGCCCGCATCCGTGCCGGGCAACTGAGCCCGGTGGAAGTTGCCGAAGCGCTGTTGGGCCGCATCGATACTTTCGATGGTCGGCTGCGCTCGTTCATCCGGGTACTGCGGGAGCGCGCGCTGGCACAAGCCCATGCGGCCGAGGGCGCGCTGAAGAGCGGCGCGGATCTGGGGCCGCTGCACGGAATTCCCTACGCGGCCAAGGATCTGTTCGACGTGAAGGGCGTGCCCACCACGGCCGGCACCCGCCTCCTGGCGAACAACATCGCGGCAGAAGACTGCACCGTGGTGCGCAAGCTCACCGCCGCCGGGATGGTTCTCCTGGGCAAGACCTACACCGTGCAGTTCGCCTATGGCGCCGTGGGCATCAATCACGACCAGGGCACGCCGCACAATCCGTGGCATCCGGTCGCGCACGCACCCGGCGGCTCCTCGAGCGGCAGTGCCGTGGCGGTGGCCGCTGGCCTGGCGCCCATGGCACTGGGCAGCGACACTGGCGGTTCGGTGCGCGTGCCGGCGGCGCTGTGCGGCATCGTGGGCTTGAAGACCACGGTGGGACGAGTCAGCCGCGCCGGCGTGTTTCCGCTGTGCTGGACGCTCGACAGCGTCGGCCGATCACGCGCTGCGTCGAGGATGCCGCGCTTGTCTATCAGGCGATGCAGGGGACGGATCCGCGCGACGACTCCACCGCGGGCGTCGCCGCGCACGACGCCATGCGGGGTCTCAAGGACGGCGTGAAGGGCCTGCGCGTCGCATTCGGCGAGACCACCTTCTTCGACGACGTCGACCGTGAAGTGGAAAAGGCGGTGCGCGAGGCAGGGAAAGTCTTCCAGTCGCTCGGCGCGCACGTCTCCAGCATCGCCGTGCCCGAAGTGGCCGCCGCATGGGCCGAGGAAAAGCGGCCTCTGCTGATTGCCGCCGAGGCGTGCATGGTGAACCGCGTGTTCCTCGACAAGCACCTCGACGCACTCGATCCGGTGATCGGGCCGCGCATGCTCGCCGGGCGCACGCTTTCCGCTCCCGATTACCATGCGCTGCTGCGACGCTACGCGCAGCTGCGGGAAGATGTTCGGTGGACGCTGCGGGACGTGGACGCCCTGATCGTCCCGACCACGATGTCAGCGGCCCGGCCACTGGCCGAGATCGACGCCGACTTCGATACCTACCTTTCCTACAACCTCAAGGTTCACCGCAACACCGGCCTCGGAAACATCCTCGACCTCTGCGGTGTATCCGTGCCCTGCGGGTTTACGTCCCAGGGTCTGCCGGTCGGGCTCATGATCTACGCCAAACCCTTTGCCGAGGACATGGCGCTGCGCGTGGCGTATGCCTACGAGCAGGCGACCGAATGGCACACACGTCATCCCGATCTGGCGTGGACCGGACGGGCGGCTGGCGCGCGGGCAGAGGACCCGGGTCGCTGAACCGAAATTCGAGCGGTCGTCTTCGAATTCGTCCCCCGATCCGATCGAACCTGGGGGCGAGGCGATTCGTTTACACGGGTGTCAGGTTCACCATGATTCCGGTGAGATGGCTTGCACGCGCCGAAGCGAGATAGGCCACGGTGTCAGCGACCTGTTCGGGCTGATGCATCCGAACCCCTTTCAGCAGTTCTTCCCAGCGGGATTCGTCGCCGAACTTCTGCTTGGCGAATGTCTTGTTGAGGCTGATGATCCGGTCGGTCATCGTCGCGCCCGGATGTAAACCGAGCACGCGCACACCGTGCTCGATGGAACCCTTGCCGGCGCCCTTGGTGAAAGCGCCGAGCGCCGCATTGCCGGCGGTTCCGCAGATGTATTCGGCCGGATGCGTCTCGCCCGCCATGCCGATCACGTTGACGATCACGCCCCGGCCGCGTTCCTGCATCGCGGTGAGCACCGCGCGCGTCAGGTTGATGTAGCCGAAGACCTTCAGGTCCCAGGCGTGGCGCCATCTTTCTTCGTCGAAGCCGACCAGGCCGCCGCCGGGAATGTCGCCTGCGTTGTTGACCAGGATGTCGATCGCTCCGGCGTCTGCGGCGAGCTGGGTCGCGGCATTTTTCGCCCGCAGATCGACTTCGTGGGTATCGACCTTGACGCCGTATTTCTTCGCGATCTCGGACGCGGCCCTGGCCAGCAGATCCTTCGAGCGCGCGGCGAGCCGCACGTTGGCGCCTTCGGCGGCGAAGGTGTGCGCACAGGCGAGGCCGATGCCCTTTGAGCTGCCCGTGATCAAGACCGACTTGCCTTTCAGTTCGAGATCCATTCACGATCTCCGCAAAAAGAAAACCATGGTTCATTGACGACTGAATCTGGCTGGATCTAACCTCGCAACAGTCGCGTGACATCGGGCGCCTTAACTTGTCGTGGGCCGGGTATCTCGCCCTCGACCCGAACGACAGCTGGCGCATCGGTGAGGTACGCTAATCGATGCTGCCGCAAAAAAGTGCGCCGCTGTGGGTTATCAAGCTCCCACCCAACGCAGGCGCAACTGTTCGCGGCGCACACGCCTAGTTCAGGCCCGCCGCAATCTTCCGTATCTCCTCCGCGCTGCGCTCGCCCGCAAGCGCCGTCCCCGGCATCAGGTGTTTGCCCATTTCCAGGCCGCCGATCAGTACCGGTTCATAGCCGATATCCCTTATCAGGCGCGAAGCCACCTCAACGGCCTGCGCATCGTCACTCGCGATCGGCATGCCGACGCGCCCGGGTTCCTGATAAGCCGAGCCCATCCGCGCCGCACCGATCGCATTGAAGGCGCGCACGATACGCGCGCCCGGCAGGAGTTCTTTCGACGCCAGGCCGGCACCCTTCTCCCGTGCCCACGTCGCAATCTCGCCGTCGCGGTGGAGGAAGGGATTGTTGGTGTCGATGACGACCTTGCCCCTGTACAAATCCGCCAGGTCTTTGCCTACGGAAGGCAAGGCGTGATACGGAACCGAGATCATCACCACCTCGCCGAATGCCGCGGCCTCACGCGGCGTCCCGGCACGCGCACCGCCGCCGAGCCGCGCTGCGAGCGCCTTGTCGTGTTCGATGTGGCGCGAGGAGAACATGACCTCGTGGCCAACCCGCACCCAGGTGGCGCCGATCGCGCTGCCGACATTGCCCGAGCCGACGATACCGATCTTCATCTTTTCGGAAGCGAGAGCAGGCAGGGGCAGAGCGCCGGCGGCGACGGCCGCCCCGGCAACGACGAGAAACTCACGACGACTTTGTTTCATGGCGATACCTCCACTGGTTGGATCATTCACTCACGTTTCACTGCCATTCGCCCGCGCGCGCTGGGCGTAGCCCAGCCAGATGCCGAGCGCCATCCACGCCGCCGCGAGGGGCAACGCGACGGTGGCAAGCGCCGTCAACCCCATGCCCAGCCGCCCGAGCAGCCCCTCGGTCTGGGCGCCGACCACATCGCCCGCGCGATACACGAACGTGTCGATGAACGCCTTCGCCTTGTAGCGGTCGGCGCGCGGCACCACGGTGAAGAGCGTCTCGCGAGACGGGCGCATGATGCCGCGCTGCACGGCGCGGAACGCCGCCTCGAACGCGATCAGCGCCGCGAGCGAGCCCACGATCGCCAGACCCAGGAACCCCAGGGCGGCGGTGATCGGCAGCAGCGCCAGCGTTACCGATACCCCGAGCCGCTTCATCAGATGCCCGGTGACGATCACCTGCAGCACGAGCGTCGTTATCTGCGTGATGAGGTCGATCCGCGCGAAAACCGTCGTGCGCATGTCGACGTTTGTTCCCAGGGCGGCCACCATCTGCAGACGCGTGAAATACAGAAAAGTTGCCATCACCGCGAGGATCAGCACGTAGCCACAGATGGCAAGAAGGTAGGGTGAGCGGGCCACCGACTGCAGCCCCTCCCACGCGCTACCGCCGATCACCGGATGCTCTTCGGATGCAGCGGCGGACCGGGAAACGTCGGAGCGCAGCCGAGTGATCCGCCAGGCAGCGCCGAGCGCGAGCACCAGGAACCCCGCCGCGACAACCAGCAGCGCCGGCGTGCCGAGCGGTTCGGCGAGTTGGCCCGCGAGCCAAGGCCCGAAGATCGCTCCCAGGGTTCCGCCTACGGCAATGGCCCCGAACAAGCGCTTGCTCTGCTCGAGCGTGAAACGGTCGGCCATCAGGGCCCAGAACAACATCGTGGCGAACAGATTGAATACGCTGAACCACACGTAGAACACCTGGCCGGTTCGCTGTCCGACGCTTTCGGGTGTGAGCACCAGCAGCAAGTAGAACGCCACCAGGCCAAAGGCGAAGAACAGGTAGGTGGCGTTGACGAAGACCAGTCGCCGGAACCGGCTTACGAGCCAGCCGAACACCGGGTTCACCAGCAGCGTCACCAGCACGGTGCCCATGAACAGCCAGCGCAGCGCTTCGATGCCGCGCTGCATGCCCAGCGCCTCGCGCGCCGGGCGTATCACCATCAGCGCGGTGAGCACGCAGAAAAAGAACAAACCCGCGACGAGGGCAGGCCCGACTTCCTCGCGGCGGATGTTGGTGAAGCGCTGCAGGAAATTCATCATGGCCTGCCCCTCAATCGACGGAGTGTATCGTAAGCGGGATTCGGCCATGACCCAACCGGTCTACGACTCCGGGGAATGACAGGGTCACGGGAATAAGAGGGTCGGGCCTGTGCTCATACCTCGCGATGAACAAGAACAGGACGGTGAATTGGTGAACAGTGTGAACAGTAATCGGCTACTGCTGCGGCCTTGCAGGGGACAGGGATCCGGAAGAGACTCGATCCAAACGCCGGCGAAACCCTGTCCGCAAACAGTGAGCGGAAATTCTGAAGGTTCACGCGCCGGTTATCACCCTTTGGCATGAGAAGCTGGAGTGTCTACATTGTTCGCTGTGCCGACGAGACTCTGTATACCGGCATAGCCAAGGACGCGGCACGGCGCGTGGAGGAACACAATCTCAACGATCTGCTGGCCGCAAGCTACACCCGCGCCCGTCGTCCGGTGGTGCTGGTGTACCAGGAAGCGGTGGCAACACGATCCGAGGCGCTGAAGCGCGAGTACCAGATCAAGCAGATGAGCAGAGCGGAGAAGGAGCGCTTGTTGAAGCGGGGGAAAGCCAGCAGGTGAGATCGGTGTAGAAGAACTGTTGCTCACCGGCCGACTCGGCGCTCAGCGGCTGCGGGCTCGCCAATCCGCGTAATTGCAGAACCCGGGTACGAGCACATTCTTCCAGCACCGGGCCCTTGAGATGCCGGAGTGAAAGGCGCTACAGTGCCCAATCCTCCCGTGCAGTCCAAGAGTTATGGCCAGATCTCCGGACTCGGACAAGTCCAAACTCGATCGTGTCGTTGCCGAAGTGCGCCGGCACAGCAACGAGCGCGAGGCGACCTATCGCGAGCGGGCGCTCAAGCTCTTCCCGCACATCTGCGGGCGCTGCGGCAGGGAGTTCTCCGGGGTGCGCCTGCGCGAGCTGACGGTGCACCACAAGGACCACAACCACGACAACAATCCGCTGGACGGCAGCAACTGGGAGCTGCTGTGCATCTACTGCCACGAGAACGAGCACGCCAGGGTGGCTGACGAAGCGGCACGGGACAGAGGCCCCGAGAACCGGGGGGCGGTGGCGACGCACAATCCGTTCGCGGATCTGCAGAAGCTCCTCGAAGAGAAGAAGAGGCGCTGACTGTGCAGATAGCGTGCCGATCGAAAAAGCCCGACCATGCCCCCAGCCCCGAACGACAACAGGCCTTCCGGTCAATCCGGGAAGGGCGAGGGTTCGCCGGAAGGCAGCGGCGCCTCGAAAGCGTTCAGGGTCAGGGACACCATGCAGTAGTAGCCGACGATCGCGACGAGTTCCACCAGCGTCTGCAAACCGAAGGCATCCACCGCCCGGTTGTAAGTGGCATCGGCAATGCGCCGGGACTCGAGGAGCTCGGTGCACAGGTCGTAGGCGATCGCATCATCGGATCGGGAGAACTGCGGACGCTTTCCCGCCGCGATCGCCTGGATGATCGGCTCCTCCACGCCGGCGTTGCGGGCCAGCTCGGCGTGGGCGTAGAACTCGAACTCCGACTTCCAGTGTCGCCCGGTGACGAGGATCGCGATCTCCGCCAGCCGTTTGGACGGACTGGACTGGAACCGGAGGAATTCGCTCAGGGAGCGCGCACGCCGCGCCAGTTCCGGACTTTGCAGCCAGGCCGGGAAAGGGCCGATGACCTTGGCGTGGGGTCCTGATGCGATCAGATCGAACACCACCCGCTGCGCTTCGCTCAGCGACTCGCGGCTCACATCCGGCATCCGGCTCATGCTCGATCTTTCCTGATTCGTTGAGAAGACATCACCCACCACGTTCTTTCACTCGACTGCCGTTAAGTGCTGGGCAGGTGCCGGCGCTCGGCGAAGACGAGGGAGAGCGTGTCGCCGATTCGCCTGATCTCCGCGCCATCGAGGATGCCATGCGCCCGGAGCGCCGCGTGCAGGCGCAACAGGTTGTAGTGCGGCACGGCCGGGTAGAGATGATGCTCGACGTGGTAGTTCACGTGGTGCGGAAACATCACGTACCGTACCCACGCCGGCGCGAGATTGGTGCGCGCCGCAGTCAGCGGCGACCCATAGTCGGTGACCGCGCCGTGTTCGCAGACCGCGCGCAGCCGCAGGATCGCCTGCAGTAGGGTCACCAGCGGCAGCATCCAGAGCACGACATATTGCCAGCCCCACCCGGCCGAGAACGCGACGACCGGCGCAATGACCTGGAAGCCGAGCACGGTCCAGCGGTCGCGCCGGGCTGCCCGGCGCAAACGTGGGCTCGTGTCGTCGAGCGGCCGTTCGGCTTTACCGGTGTCGGTGTTGAGCGAGGGCGCGCCGAAAAAGTATGAGTAGGTCTTGAACGCGGTCAACCCGGCCAGGTCCTTTGCGAGCTTCTTCGCCAGATAGGCCTTGCCGCGCGGGTAGCCGCCGTGCAGGGCGATATCGGGATCCTGCGGACCGTAGAGATGGTTGTGGTGCAGCCGGTGGATCACGCGGTAGGTGCACATCGACACACCCACGAGCGTCCCGATCAGGCGTCCGACCGCATCATTGAGCCAGCGAGTCTGGTAAAGCCGGTAGTGCGCGGCGTCATGCGCCAGGACGAAAAGCGCGTGCTGGAGCGGCGCGATCAGAACGACCGCGATGGCCGCCGTCCACCAGGACCAGAACGTTATTGCCAGCCCGATGACGAGAGCGAGGGAGGCGAAGGTCTGCGCCACCGCCAAGGTCGAGCGCACCGGGTCGAGCCGCGTGAGCGCGGCGAGTGTGTCCGGCGGAAGCTCTTTGCGGACGTCGTCGCGAAACTCTTCACCGGTGGGCGGAATAGCGGAGACCATGACGGCGATTTTACAGGCCGACAAAGTAAATTGTGAGGCGCGATAAACCACAGGCACGAGGTACGAGGCACGAGCGAGAGCCGGTGAGGCGTGAGGCGTGAGGCGTGCAGGGACAAGAAAGCCTAAGCACGAGGCGCGAGACACTAGGCAGAAGATGCGGTGATGAGTAACAAGAGAGATGGAGACGGTAAACTGCCCTGCGAGCCGAGACTCAGCCGCCAAGGAGGAAACCGATGCCGTCCCTGAATCTCACCGACAAGGTTGCGATCATCACCGGCGCCGCCGGCGGCTTCGGCCGGGTTCTGGTGCGTGCGTTTCTCGAACGCGGCGCGCGGGTGGCCGCGCTCGACATCGATCAGGCGGGCCTGGCGCGGCTGGAGCGCGAACTGTCCCCGGCGCACAAAGGCGCGCTGATGACGAGCGTGACCGACATTGCCGAGCACGCTGCCTGCGAGAAGGCGGTTGCGCGCACGGTGCGCGAGCTGGGCCAGCTGAATGTGCTGGTCAACAACGGCGCGATGGGCATGGGTGCGATCCGGGCCGATCACCTGGCGCGGCTGGTCGCGATCGACGAGGTCGCGCCTGAAATCTGGCGGCAGATGGTGGCAGCGAACTTCTCCGGCGCCTGGTATATGACGCGCGCGGTCGTGCCGCACATGCTGGCCCGCCGCTGGGGGCGGATCGTGAATGTCACCACCAGCTTCTTCACCATGCTGCGCGGCGGCTTTCATCCCTATGGCCCGTGCAAGGCCGCGCTCGAGGCGATGTCGGCAGGACATGCGGAGGAATTTGGGAGCAGGGGCGTGACCGTGAACGTGGTCGTGCCTGGCGGCCCGGCCGATACCCCGATGGTGCCCCCCGAGTCGGGCTTCGACCGCAAGGACCTCATACCGCCCGAAGTCATGGCCCCGCCGATCGTGTGGCTGTGTTCGGATGCGGCCAACGGCGTGAACGGCAACCGCTATATCGCGGCGCACTGGGATGCGAGCCTCGCGCCGGAAGATGCGGAGCGCAGATGCCGCGCGCCGATCGCATGGCCCGAGCTCGCGAAGAACCCGGTGTGGCCGGGCGGCACGACTCGAAGCGGTGACGAATGACAACAGACTCTCGCCGCCACTTGGCGGAGTTCGCCAGGCTTGCTGCATGACAGGCTGAGCGACCCTCTCGACTCGGTGCGAGGCGACGGGCCGGGCGCTCCGGTTCCTCAGCGGTAGCGGTATTTCTCAGCGCACTTGATGATCGCCAGGTTGTTGCCTGCCTCAAGGCAGGCGCGGGCATCCCGGTGGCGATCGACGCGCGGCCGGCTGGTGCGAAGCGAGACGGCGGCCGGCTTTCCCTCCACCGCCATTTCCTGACCACCCGACATGGGCTGCGGCGCTATCTCGGTCTGCTCGATGGACTCGTCTTCAGCGGTCGCCTGCATGATGTAAATCTCCTCGGCTGCTGACTGGCCATTGTCGCTCGGTGCGGCCACCACGACGGCCGGCCACCCCAGAAGCAGGCAGGCAATGGTGCCCGCTGCGGTGAATATGGGCTTCATCTGCATGGGAGGGGGTCTCCTCTGGATCCAGACACACCGATGATCCGGCCCGATGGCGGGCGAGTCAAGGGATAAAAGGCAGTCATAAGTAACAATAAATCAGTGACATAGGGCTTGAATATCGGTCGGGCGAGAGGGGCGAGAAGGGAGGGGTGACAACCAAGAAGAGTTCGGTGCGCGGCGCTGGCTCTTCCCCGCACCGAACCCTTCCTGCCTTGGACGGTACCCGGGATCAGTTGCCCACTCGGGTGAACTTGCCCTCGAGCGTTTCCACTACCTGTCCTCCAAGCGTGGCGACCAGTTTGGCGCTGATCTCGTTCGCGGCGCGCCAGACGAAGTCGATCTGCTCGTGGAAGGGTTTGCCTTCACGCTGGCTCTGGTGAGTCAGGCGCAGATGCGAGGGGCCGACCAGCTGACCGATGTGGTCATGGGTCGTGCCGAAATTGTCCACCGAGAACCAGTGCAGGCGGTTCTCGTACGGATCGAAGCCGATTAGGTTGGAGCCGAACAGTTTGCCGATCTCCGCCACATCGGCGTGCTCGTCCATCGACAGCGCGGTGCCCCCCGCAGTCTTGCGGAAGTGCAGGGTGTAGACGAAGGAATGGGTCTGATCGCCCATCGACAGCCTGGCGTTGGCCTGCCACCTGCCCTCGAGCTTCATCGCGGTCTTGAGGATCTCGGGCGTTTCGGTTTGTTGGTCTGCCGCCAAGGCTCCGGGGATGTAGCCGAGAGTCAAGGCCAGCACGGCGAGCAGGGTCGGGAAGTAGCGCTTCATGAAGTTCCTCCTAGGGTCAGCACAAAGGTTGAGCCGGCAACCTTACACCGTAAGGTCTATATACCACCTTTTACCTTACAGTGTAAAGTCCTGGCGCGTGCCAAGTCCTGTGCAGCAACCGTGACCGCAGGCGAGGTGACGTCATGTCTTTATTTTTCCTGGAACTTTTGCTGCGTTGCGGTGTCTGTCTGACTGGGCCGAGGCGACACGGGCAGTCAAGGTGCGTCGCGAGAACAAGAAGAACAGAGATTCAGTCGAGAGACGTCTTCATTTGGGCGAACCTCGCCCCTCCGCAAGATCGCCTCATTCTGCAGTTGTTTCAACCGAGGCCGTGGCGCCTGCCGCCCGAGCCTCCATTTCGAATCAAGCGAAAGGATCCTGATGAACGCAACTATTCTCGAATACTTGAAGGACAAGGGCGAGCAAATGGACACCGACCTTGCCAAAGCGCTCCACCTGCCACAGGCCGTGGTCCAGAAGCACATCGCGGAGCTCTCCTCTTCCGGAGAGGTGATCTCCTGCCAGGTCACGCGGTTCGTCGGCAACAGGAAGATCGAGGGCGTGAGTTGCCGGGTCTCCAGCTATGCACCGCGCAAGTGGTCGACGAATCCGAGAGCGAAGAAAGCGCCAACCCCGGTGAAACACTGAAAATGAGGCGCGAGGCACGAGGCGCTAGTCACGAGAGAAAGCCGGTGAGGCGAAAGGCGTGAGGCGAGAGGAGTAAGGGAAAACCTAGGCACGAGGCACTAGGCGCGAGGCACGAGGGAGAGCCGGTGAGGCGTGAGGAGTGAGGAGTAAGGGGAAAATCTGGGCGCGAGGCACGAAGAAGAACCAGTGACGAGTGACCAGAAAACAGTGAATGAGTGAAGGTTGACAACAGGGAGGAGAGGAAAGCGCCCCGATGGGAGAACCTATCGGGGCGTTTTCATTTTCGAAGTGGGCTTTTGTGAGGTTGACGAAGCCGATAGACTGGCGGGACAGGAGCGTCCATTCATGCCCACAAGAGAATTGACCAAAGCACTGGCAGCCGCGGAAAGCGGCGCAGCCTCCTGACTGCAATGGTGCCCACGGTCCTGGACGAAGACAGTTTCGACCGTTTCGTGTCGGAGAACGACACCGTGGTCATCGGCTTCATCGACGATGGCGATGCAGCAGGATTTTCCGCGCTTGCCGGCGCGCTTCTTGAGAAGCATCCCGGCGTCGCCTTTGCGCAGGTCGGTGGCGACTGCCGGGCACTGTTCGACACCTTCGGGCTGAGCGCGACTGCGACGGCGATCTTTCGCGGGCGGATCGGCATGTATCTCGAAGCGGGGCTGCCGGCTGCCGACCAACTGGCGCGATTGCTCGACGCCATCGGCGGACTGAACATGGAGCGGGTGCGGGCGGAAATAGAACAGGAAAAATCGGCACGCGAATCGCTCGCAGTGCACCGCGTCTGTCCCGCGACCAGACGCGGCAAGCTGGAATGAGATAAAGGCAGGCACGAGGCGCGAGGCACGAGGCGCGAGGAGAAAAGAGAAGAGAGCAGTGACAGAGAACGAGAAACGTGAAGGAGTGAAGGGTGACAATAGGGAGGAGAGGGAGAGCGCCCCGATGCGAAGGTTTATCGGGGCGTTTTCATTTCGAGGGAGTCTTCCCGGACGCAATCGAGTCTGCTTCGGTGCGCGGGTTACGCCGCAGCGTCCACCAGACCGCGATGCCCACGGCGGCGAACACGGCTGCCATCGCCGCGTTGCCCGCTACTCCGCCCCCAATGGTGACGTGAGACGCTGCGGTGGCGGCCAGGTAGGTCCGAAACACCGAGTTGACCGATAGCAGACCGAAGACGCCTGCCGCGACCCAGGCCGCGATGCGCGGGCGGCCGCCTGCCATCAGGCCGCCGAGCGCTCCACTCCCATACCACAGGAAAGGCACCGTGGGTCCGGCCACGAGGAAGACAGGCGCGGCGAAGTAAATGGGAACAAGGAAAGGCAGCGCCTTCTTCTCGCGGGTCGCCCAGTAGCACAGCGCCAGGTTGAGCACGGCGCCGGCGACGAACAGCCCGTACTGGAGAGCCGTGACCCACGGGGTCCGCCGGTCGGATTCGAGCAGTGCCGCCATCAGCAGAGCGGCGACAAGGCCGAAGAAGATAAACTTGGGGACAAGGGCACTGAGAAAGATGTCGGCGCCCGAGAGCGGCCACGCGGTGCGATGGTTGCGCAGCGCCGGAACACCAAAGACTGTTCCCAGGACGATCACCCATACCACGAGCATTGCGCCCAGCGTGAAACTCGAAGGCTGCACATACAGGGCGAACAAACCGGGAACCACGGCGAAACCGTGGCCGATGAGAAGTCCTGGTGAGCAGAGAAGCGCAACGATCGTTGCCCGGAGAACTCCTCGCAACGCAATCCCGGGGATGAAACCGCAGCCGTACCAGGCCACGAAAGTCGCCACCAGGCTCGCGGCAAGGATAAGCTCCGGATTCATTGCGATAAGTGGTGTCCCTGCCTGAGGGAACGCAGAGAATACCACCCTGAGAATCACCGGTCAGGGGCCGAAGCTGCCCGAGGCGCTTTCGCTTGCGGCTTAGGTCCGGACGGTGCGCTGACACAGGTCAACGGCTGCCGCAGGTTTCGCACCGGAGAATGCCATGGTAAGTAGTCTGGGATTCCGGCAATTGCGTCTTGCGGGCGCTGCTTGATGCCGGCCCGAGAAGTCCACATAACATGGAGCGATCTCATGAAACTGATCTCATGCACGCTGGCCATTGCGGCACTGGTTGCGACCGCGAACAACGCGGTGGCGATGGACCCGATGCCGCCGACCAAGGTGTCGATGGAGGCTTGTCTCGCCGCGGCGCTTCAACAGCACCCCGGCAAGGTAAAGGAGCTGGAATTCGGCATGGAGAACGGCGAGCCGCACTACGAGTTCGAGATTCTGACGGCGGACGGGCGCGAGACCGAGGTGGAGTGCAGCGCCCTCACCGGGAAGATTGTAGAGGTCGAGTGGGAAAACGAAAACATGGACATGGATGCGTTCCTTGCCGCCTCTAAGATTTCTCCCGCGCAGGCACGCGAGATCGCCTTGCGCCGTGTCCCCGGCAGGATCATCAGGATGGACCTGGAGACCACTTCGACCGGGATGATGTCCTATGAATTCGAGGTCGAGACTCGCGAGGGCAAGAACCTGGACGTGGAGATCGACGCGATGACCGGCAATGTGATCGAGGTCGAGACCGAGATCTACGAGATCGGCGACGTCAACGACTGAGATCGCGACGCATCTGCGAAGGGACCCTCAGATGAACCTGATAACCGTTTGGCGGCTGGCGATTCTTGTCGCAGGACTTGCTGCGGCTACGGAGGCGATGTCCTACCCCCAATGCGAAGACGACCCGTCCGCCGCGGCAGTCTTCCTCGCCGCACGCATCGCCAACGGCGAAGAGCTCGACAGCCTGTACGACAACTATTTCGTGCGCGCGCTGCAGAGGCAGATGGAAAGACTGTCGTTTGTCGACCTGTCCCGATCCATCAGCCCGGCTGGGCCTGGCGGCACTCGGCAAGGGGTGCGTCCGATACTCATGAAGCCCGTCGTCCGGGAAGTCGATCAGCTCGCCGTCAAGAAGTTCACCGGCCTTTCGGGCGCGGCGGTGGGAGCGTCGGTCGGAATCGTCCTGGGTCGCTCGGCCAAGCCGACCGATCTCTTCCTGTCGCTGCAATGTTCGGACGGGCAGTGGAAGATCACCGGGATATCGGTGACGAAAAACCAGTGACGAGTGACGGGTTACGAGTGACGAGAAGGAACAGGGGGCGAGGCACTAGGGTTGCAAAAGCGAGGCGTGAGGGGACAAGAAACCGGTGAGGCGCTAGGCGAAAGGGAAAGAAAGAGCAGGCGCGAGGCATAGGCACGAGGACGCCGGACCGGCGGCGCTGCGCTGGCGAGAGGGAAATCCCGTGGGCTTCGAGATCTGGCCGCAGTCGCGGCGTTTAGCGATCCAGGGGGTCGGCCGGAGAGCCCGCGGCGAATTCCGAAAGTTCGTCGTCAATCTTGAACGCAAAAGCGCCGCTGCGGCCGGTCGTCTCGATTTTCGCTACGGATGCCGGCGACTGGATTGCCGGTTCTTCCGATCGGGGAAAATCCGCAACGATCGCGGTGACGCCGATTCCGAAGACCAGCGCCGCGGCCAACAGGTACGCGGGTCGCAGGAGATCGCTGGCGCTCCGGATGTGGCGTGATCTGCGAAGCTCCCGCAGCTGCGCCGAGTCGGCAGCGCGCTGCGAGCGGAGCCCCTCGATGTCCTGTGCCAGCCGCTTGCGTTCCTCGACCGACCCGGCGAGCGCCGTTTCAGCATAGATCTTCTGCCGCATCAAGGCGGCGCGCCGCGCCTCTGCTTGTTGTCGGCGCTTCGCCCTGTCAGCGATCCGCTTCTCCGCTACCGCGCGCTTGTGGGCCAGGACCCGTTCCCGTTCCGCCAATTCCGCGGCGGCTTCGGCTGCGTGTGCCGCTTTTTCTTCTGCCGCCTGCAGCGACTTCGCGTTCTCGATCTGCCGCTGCGCAGTCTCGATGCGCGATTTCGCCGCGGCAGCTGCCCGCGCCTGCGCTTCCTCGCGGCGAAGCGACTGTTCGGTGGCTTCGGCATCGCGCTTTGCACGCAGAGCGGATGCCTGCTGAAGCTCGCGGTCCCGGTCGGCCCGGCTGCTCGCCGCGGCCTCTTCGCGCCGCTCCGCCTCGATCCGCAGCGCTGTTTCGCGTTCGGCTTTTTCTTCGCTCTTGATCCGCGCCAAAGTTTCGAGTTCTGCCTTGCGCTCCATGGCCCCGCGCTGCGCGGCGGCTCGCTTCGCAGCGGATTCCGATTCCGCCCGGGCTCCGGCCTGTTCCCGAGCGAGGCGCTCGGTCCGCGCCCGCTGATCTGCCAGGTCCGCCGCTTCGTAGTCGGCTCTGGTGCGCTCTGACGCCGCGACATGGAGCGCCTGTTCGCTCTTGCGTCTCGCTTCCGCCTGCTCCAGCGCCTTGCGCTCCGCCTCCAGCTTGGCGTTGACGGCCGCCTCGGCCCGGCGTTCCGCTTCGACCCGCGCATCGATCTGTGCCTTGGCCTGACTCTCGGCCAGCAGCCTCGCTTTCGCCGCCTCCTCTGCGCCGCGCTCGGCGAGCGCTCTGGCGGCGGCCTGTTCTGCGCACTGTCGCTCGGCGACAGCCCGTGCTTCGGCTCCGGCGCGTGCCTCGGCGTCGGCCTTGGCGCGGGATCTGGCGGTGGCTTGCAGTGCTTCCTCGGCCTTGAGCAAGGCTCGGGCTTCCGAGTGCGCGATCGCCTCGGCGTCGCGGGCGGCCTTTGCCGCTGCCTCGGCCTCGCGTTCCGCCCGGAGCTTGGATCTGAGCACCGCCGCGGCGTCGCGTTCGGCGGCTATGTGCGCCGCCGCGCGGGACAGCGCCTCGCGCTCGGTCGCTGTTCTCTCGGCCGCAGCAGCTTCTGCACTGCGCTCTGCTTCCAGCCGGGACTTCGCGGCGGCTTCGGCGCCGGCTTCGGCGGCGATGCGCGCTTCGGCCTGAGCCTGCGCCTGGCGCTCGAATTCCACTCGTTGCTGGGCCAACTGCGCGGCACTGGCATCTGCCTGCGCGCGCAGCTCCGCCGCCGACGCCAGCGCCTGCTCAGCATCGCGCCGGGCGCGCGCCTTGGCGAGCTGCTTGCGCTCCGCTTCCGCTCTGGTCTTCGCGGCGGCTTCGGCCTTGCGCTCGGCATCCTTGCGCGCTTCGGCTTCAGACTGCGCCGCGGTGCTGGCGGCGAGCTTCGCCTTCTCCGCGTCCTCTGCCTCGACTTCGGCGGCGATGCGCGCCTCGGCCTGTACTCTCGCCGAGCGTTCGGTTTGTTCCCTCTCTTGGGCGACCGCCTTGGCTTCGGCATCGGCCTTGATCCGCCCCATTGCCGCTGCGGCCAGAGCCTGTTCCGCGTCCAGCCGCGCCTGTGCCAGCGCCTGCGCTACTGACTCGGCTTCGCGCGCGGCCCTGGCGGCAGCCTCGGCTTCGCGCTCGGCGATCAGCCGCGTTTCGGCCTGATGCTTGAGCAGCCGTTCGGCTTCTGCACGTTGTCTCGCGGCGTTTGCGGCGTCGGCTTCCGCCCTTGCCCGCACGGGTGCTGCTCTCTCCAGCTCCTGTTCGGTCTGGCGCCTTGCGCGCGCTTCTTCCGATGCCTCGCCCTCTGCCTCGATCCTTCCGAGCGCGGCGGCTTCGGCCTCGCGCTCTGCCGCCAGGCGGGCATCGATCGCGGCCTTGAGTTGCATGTCCTGCTGGGCGTGGGCGCGCGCGACTGCTTCGACTTCGGCATCGGCGCGAGCACGCTCGCGAGCCACGCGCGCTGCTTCGACCTCGGTGCGGGTCCTGGCCTGCGCCGCGTTGAGCGCTTCGCGTTCCGCCCGCAATCGAGCGAGCGCCGCTGCGGCCAGCGCACGCTCGGTTTCGATGCGCGATTCTTCCCGGGCTTTTCTCTTGCGATCGGCTTCCGCTTTCCGGCGAGCAGTCGCCGCGGCGGCTTCCTCGGAGCGCAAGCGGGACTCCGAATCGGAAGCCGAGTGGCGCTCCGCCCCTGTGCTCCTGGTCGGCGTCGCTATCGTGGCGTGAAGCGCAGTTTCGCTCCGGGTGGCGCCGCCGTCCCGCGGCGCCGTGTCGTCGGCCGGAGCGGTCTCGCCTTCGGGACCTGATCGTGCTTCGGCCCGGCTCGACTCGGCGGTGGATGCCACCGGCGCCCGGCCACTCAATTGCCGCCTCAGCCGCTCGACCTGCTTGATCGCATCGAAAAGTTTGCTCATTGGTCCGTCCTTCGGCAGCTGACTCGATCACGCGGGACCGACAGCGGCCCCGTTCCGCGCGCATCGAATCGCCGGTGTGATCTCGATGGGTTGTATGCTGCGCACCGTCCCGGTGTCGGCACGACCCGGCGAGTGCGCCCGTGCCGGGGCCGACAGGTTGATGCACTTACTGGCTGATTCTAATCTTGTTTTGCCTGGCCGGTACAGCTACTGCCCACCCTGGATCGGGGCTCGGTCCGGAGCGACCCGGATACGCCGGACCGAGGGGCCGGAACGCTACCGGCCGCCCGAGCCTGCGCCTGTCGGGCCGGGGGAAGTACACTCCGTCGCCAGCTTGCCCGGCCTGCTCCCGGGTTCGAGGAGGGCACTTGCCGATCCCGGCCCGTATGCAACCGGGTCGATCGTATTCACGAATACTCGAATACCGGGACTGCGAATGAAACTCGAATTCAAAGGCGTGTTCCCCGCACCGCCGACACCGGTCACCGACGGCGGGCAGGTCAACGAGCAGGCACTGCGCGCTCTGCTCGAGGACAACATTTCATAAGGTTGCGGCGGGTTCTGGATGGCGGGCAGCACCGGCGAAGGACCCATGCTCACCGACACTCAGCGCGAGGTGGTTGCCAAGGTCTCGGCAGAAGCGTGCGAGGCACGGGCGCTGGTCATCATGCAGGTAGGCGCGATGAGTGCCGCCAGCGCGGTGAGGGCGGCAAAGGCGTCCAGGGCGGCGGGGTGCGCCGCGGTTTGCTGCCTGCCGCCGCTGTTCTTTCGCAGCAGCGAGCGCACGATCATCGACTATTACAAGGCGGTGGCGGATGCCGCGGGCGAGCTTCCGTTCTTCGTCTACAACCTGCCGCAGCTCACACAGGTGGAGTTTTTCCCGTCGATGCTGGAAAAGCTGGCGCGAGAGATCCCGACCCTGAAGGGGCTGAAGCACTCTGCGCCGGATTTCACCCAGATCCGCCATTTCGCCGACATGGGGCTGGTCTGCTTTTCCGGCAATGGCGCATTGCCGCTGCCGGCGCTGACGATGGGGGCGGTCGGCACCATAGACGCGCCGTTGTCGCTGGCGCCATGGCACTACGCTGCGCTGTTCGCCGCCTGGGAGGCGGGCGATATGACGCGGGCCCAGGCGCTGCAGGACACGGTGCGCAAGTACGTCGACCTGGTGTGGATGTTCGGCGCGCCGGTTGATGTCTGCAAGATCGTGCTTTCAGAGCGACTCGGCATGGATTGCGGGCGGTCCATCCCGCCAGTGAATCGACTGACCGACGAGCAGCGGCGCGAAGTGCTGCGGGTGGCTGGGGAAATCGGAGTCGCGTCTCCGCCGGAACGAGAGGTGCCGCAGGCGCCGGTTCTGCAGCGGCGCACCCGGCGCTGACCGTCCGCGCGCCGCGCAGTACGGATTGGTATGCCGCAACGAGGGCTCCGGAGGACATTGCTATGAATCGCGCTCTTGCCGTACTGGCGGTCATGTCCGTGTGCGCGGCGCTGGGCGCGTCCGCTCTTGCCGAGGAGGCGCCCGCGAAACCCAAGGTCCTGCCGCTGGAGAGCTACGAGCCCAACACCATCGGTTACACCTGGGACAGCGACGACGTCGGTTTCATGGACTTCAAGCTCTCGGTCAAGTACCCGTTGATGCCGCAGCGGGCGTGCTCGGTAACCCTGCTGCACGATTCGCGCTTCTACTTCGCCGCGACCGTGCGGTTCGCGCAGTACCTCGGGACCCGCGATTCTTCCCCGGTAATCGGGAAGCGCTTCAATCCCAAGTTCATCTGGCGCTTCCTTACCGATCCCGACAACCACTCCTCGAGCGACGAGGAATGCCTGGTCAAGGGGCGCAAGAGCGTCTCCGAGTACCTCGACCTCGCCTTCGGCCACGAGTCCAACGGCCAGTCGATCGACTCGCCGCAGCTTTTCCAGGAGGCCGTCGCGCAGGCGGAGCGGCCGGAGTTCGCCCGAGACAACATCAGCCGCGGCTGGGATTACCTCGAGGCAGTCCACAAGCGCACCTGGCACAAGGAAGGCGATGAGGAGTTCGTCAGCTACCTGACGCTCAAATACTTCCTTCCCCGTGGGCCGCTGCAGGGGACTGCGGAGGAGTACAGCGCGTGGGAGAACGACCCCGAGGGAAAGCCGCGGCGACGGGTGCACGGCATAGGGCTGTTGTTGAAGTACGAAAGCAAGTGGGATCCGCATAACAACTGGTCCAGGCAGCCGAAGTTCGCTTTCGGGTACGAGACCGGCTACTCGCACCCCTTCAGGCACAGCACGGTGCGCGGCGAAGCGGGAATCAAGCTCTGGGAGCTGCCGATCACCGCGTTCGTCCAGTCCGGATACGGCAGCGACCTCGCGCTCTACTACAAGAAGGTGAACTCGTACGGTGTGTTCCTGGAGATCGGGAGTTTCTAAGCGTGAGGCGTGAGGCGAGAGGCGTGAGGCGTGAGACGCGAGGGGAAGAGCAGTGACCCGAGCGGCGGATTTCGCGGCGCTGGCCGGATTCGTGGTGCTGTGTTTCGCAGTGGCGGCGGCAGGCGGCGCGGTCACTGCAACGAGCGTGGGCACCTGGTACGCGGAGCTCGCCAAGCCCGCGTTCAATCCTCCCGACTGGCTGTTCGGGCCAGTATGGGCGGTGCTTTACCTGATGATGGCGTTGGCTGGCTGGAGGGTGTGGCGCCGGCGCGGGGCCGGCGAGACAGGACTCGCGCTCGCGGCATGGGGGGTTCAGCTGGCGTTGAACTTTTGCTGGTCGCTGCTGTTTTTCGGCGCGCGGATGATCGGCGCGGCGCTGGTGGAAATTGCCGTGCTGTTGACTGCGATCGTTGTCACGTGCGCGCTGTTCTGGCGCATAGATCGGGTGGCCGGAGCGCTGCTGATTCCGTATGCCGGCTGGGTCGCGTTCGCCACAATGCTCAACGCGGCACTCTGGCAGCTCGATCGGTGAGGTGCGCAGGCCCCTCAAACCGCGCCGGTCCTGTCTTTCCTCGCGTCTCGAACCTCGAGCCCTGCTCCGCTGATTGCTGACCGTGACGTCGATTGCAACCTCGCAGAAACGGGGAAGGCCGGGAGCGACAAGCAGTAAGAGTGAAAAGCGGGCAGATGAGATCGGGCGCGAAGCTCAGAGCGGACCAGAGATGTCAAGGAAATTCTGTCGAGAAAATTCTCTGCAGTCGTCCGAGACCGCTCCGCCTGACTTGCTCGGGATGGGTTAGAGGCGCAGAATGCGACGTTCCTCTCGAAACCAGACCAGGGATATCGCGAATGAACGCAGCAATTCTTCAGTATCTCAAGGACAACGGGGAGCAACTGGACGCCGACATCGCAAAGGCGCTCCATATTCCGCAGGCCGTGGTCCAGAAGCATATTTCGCAACTTTCCTCTTCTGGAGAGGTGATCTGCTGTCAGGTCACGCGGTATTCCGGCACGAAGAAGGTCGAGGGGGTGAGCTGCCGGCTGTCGGCCTATGTGCCGCCCAGGGCCAGCGGCCCCAAACCCGGCGCCAAGCGCGCCGCGACAGAGGCGAACGCCTCCTGAAACAGTAGCGCAGGGAACCGGCGCCAGAACACCCGGCGCTGCTCCAAGAGATCACTCGAACTCGAACGCCCTGATGGACCTGGTCCATCAGGGCGTTTGCTTTCCGGGAGCGGCCGTGCCTTCGGGTCCGATCAGGTTCGAGCGCCAATCGGGACGGCCGTAAAGGGCTGGTCGTGCCAACGGCCCCGGTGAGAAGCCGCTATGCTTTCCCAAAAGGAGGGCGCATGGCGAAGAAAGCTCATAAGCCTCGATTTTTCCCGGTCAACGAATCCGACCTCGATCCGTCGCATCGCTGGCACCGGCCGCTCCAGGCACCGGGCGTCACCCAGGTAGATTTCGAGGAGCGGGTGGATTTCAGGCGGCTGCATCGCTATCGCCTCGCCCGCACGCGCCAGGCGCTGGCAAATTCGCGGCTGGGGGCGGTGCTGTGTTTCGACCAGCACAACATCCGCTATATCTCGTCAACCGTGATCGGCGAGTGGGCGCGCGACAAGCTGATTCGCTATTGCCTGCTCACCGGTACGGGCGAGCCGTGGGTGTGGGACTTCGGCTCGGCGGCACGCCACCACAAGCTGAACTGCCCCTGGCTGAGGGAAGACCATTTGCGTGCCGGCAATCCCGGCATGCGCGGTGCAATCGGGCCGAAAGTGGGTCTTTTCGAGGCGGCGGCCAGGGAGATCAAGGACATCCTCAAGCGCGAGGGTGTCGCCAACATGCCCGTCGGCGTGGATGTGTGCGAGCCGCCGATGCTGTTCGCACTGCAGCAGCAGGGCATCGAGGTGCGCGACGGCCAGCAGATGATGCTCTACGCGCGCGAGGTGAAGAGCCACGACGAGATCACGTTGGTGAACATCGCCTCGGCGATGGTGGACGGGGTCTACCAGGACATCGCCGCGGAGCTCAAGCCCGGAGTGAAGGAGAGCCAGATCGTGGCGCTGGCCACCAGGCGGCTCTACGAGATGGGTTCCGATTGCGTCGAGGCGATAAACGCCATCGCCGGCGAGCGCTGCAGCCCGCACCCGCACAACTTCACCGACCGGCTGATCCGCCCCGGCGACCAGGCGTACTTCGACGTCATTCACTCGTTCATCGGCTACCGCACCTGCTATTACCGCACGTTCTCGGTGGGACGGGCGACGCCGGCACAGAAGGATGCCTACAAACGCGCGCGGCAGTGGATGGACGACGCGATCGCGATGCTCCGGCCCGGAGTGGCGACCGACAGGGTGGCGAAGATGTTTCCCAGGTCCACCGAGATCGGCTTCGAGACCGAGATGGCGGCCTTCGGTCTGAACTTCTGTCACGGGCTGGGTCTTGGCCTGCACGAGCGCCCGCTGATCAGCCGGCTGAACTCGTTCATCGAGCCCTACGAGCTGAAGGCGGGAATGGTGTTCGCGGTCGAGACCTTCTGTCCGGCAAAGGACGGGATCTCGGCGGCGCGAATCGAGGAGATGGTGGTGCTCGCGCCCGAGGGGGCGAAGACGATCTCCTTGTACCCGGCACAGGAGCTTCCGGTCGCGAATGCCTACTAGACAAAGCCGCGGGCGGATGCCCCGAAGTGGGATACCATGCCGGCTTTTCTTCGGAAGGATCCCTCATGAGAATCATCGCGGTCTGCGTGCTGGCGTCGCTTGTCGCCGGATGTTCCAAGGCGCCCGAGGCCAAGCTCGAGAACGATGAGCAGAAGACCCTTTATGCGATCGGGGTCGCGCTCAGCCAGCAGTTGAAGGCGCTGGCGCTTACCGAGGAAGAGCTCAGGTCGGTCCAGGCCGGGCTCGCCGACGGGGCGATGAAACGCACCGAGAAAGTGGAGATGCAGACCTACGGCCCGAAGATCCAGGAGTGGGCGCAGGCGCGGTTGATGAAGGCGTCGGAGGGCGAGAAGGCGGCTGGAGTCGAGTATCTGAAAAAGGCCGCGGCGGAACCGGGCGTGACCAAGACCGCATCCGGTGTGGTGGTGAAGACTCTGCAAGCGGGTAGCGGCGCGACGCCGAAGGCTTCGGATACGGTGAGAGTCCATTATCACGGCACCCTCGTGGACGGCACGGTGTTCGATAGTTCGGTCGATCGTGGCGCTCCGGTGGCCGTCCCTCTCGGAGGGGTTATCAAGTGCTGGGTGGAAGGCGTGCCGAACATCAAGGTCGGCGGTAAGGCCCGGCTGGTCTGCCCGCCCGAAACCGCCTATGGCGAGCGCGGCTCGTCACCGGTGATCAAGCCGGGCGCTACTTTGGTGTTCGAGGTGGAGGTGTTCGAGATAGTGAAGTAAAGAAGAGGCGAGAGGTGAGAGGGTGAGGCGAGAGGCGTGAGGGGTGAGTGTGAGACGGCCTCTCCCCAACCGTCTCCAGCGGTTCGGGTGAGGGAATAACCAGGGGCGACAAGCACTGGAACTACAACCCGGCCGCCGAAAGGCGGCCGGGAAGACGGCGGGTGGTTACCGGGGCCGGACGGAGCCGGGCCTGATCGATTCCCCGACCCGGGCGGCAAGCTTGACCGCGACCTGCCCGAACTTTCTCAAAGCCTGAGTCCAGCCGCGCCATGCGCGCGTGGCGACGGTTTCCGGCTCGATGTACGCCGCGCAAGGCTCATCGTCCAGGTGTCCACAGCGCGGGCATCGGCCGACGTGGAACGCGGACCTGACGCTCTCTATCCTGATCCCTTCGGCCTGGCAGTCGGTACAGAACGTGGCAAAGGCCGTCTTCCCGCAGTGGGGGCAGCGAAACTGCTGCATTTTCTCCTCCCTCCGAATCCGGCCGGCAACCGAACCAATCTCCTTGGTCTTCTGGTTGCATATTTCGGCCGGCCGAAAGCCTACCGTCGTTTATCGCAATCAGTCAATGCTTTGGGACCCCATCCGGGGAACCCCGGCGGCCGTATCCCGATCGGTGCAAGAATGAGGGCGTGAAAAGTCCGGAACCCGAAATCAAGGAGACGCCTCAATGATCCAACGCCATCTCGTGCCCGGCCAGCCGAAGCCTTACAGCCATTACTGCCACGTCGTGCGCGCCGAGCGCCAGGTCTGGGTTTCGGGCGCAGTCGGCGTGCGCCAGGACGGGACCATCCCGGACAGCACAGTCGAGCAGTTCCGTGTCGCACTGTGCAGCGTCGACGAGTGCCTGCGACACGCCGGGGCAAAGGCCTCGAACGTGGTCAAAGTCACCATCTTCATGACCGACATCTCCGAGCGCCCTCTGATCAACCCGCTGCGAATAGAGTACTTCGGCGAGGATCGGCCTGCTTCCACTTTGGTGGAGGTAAGCCGGCTGGTCGACCCGCGGCTGAAAGTGGAAATAGAAGCCGTCGCCTACGTGGACAGCTAGGGAGGGCATCTCAAGATGGGTAACAGGCACTTGATGCAACCTTTGCTGCGGTTCGCCTGCTGTATTGCCGTTTCGACGCTGCCGATCGGCCACAGCCTCGCGCAACCGGGCGCTGCCACCGCGATCTTCGCCGGCGGGTGCTTCTGGTGCGTCGAGGCGGATTTCGACAAGCTGCCCGGAGTGACGGGCACTGAATCGGGTTATGCGGGCGGGAAGTTGAGAGATCCGACCTACGAGCAGGTAAGCGCAGGCGGCACCGGCCATGCCGAGGTGGTGCGAGTGACCTACGATCCGCAGAAGGTAAGCTATCAGCAACTGCTGGACTATTTCTGGCGCCACGTCGATCCGACGGTGAAGGACCGGCAGTTCTGCGACATCGGCAGCCAGTACCGAACAGCGATCTTCTACCAGGACGAGGCCCAGCGCCGGGCGGCGGAAGCCAGCAAGGCGGCGCTGGAGAAGAGCGGCCGGCTGCCGCAGATTCACACCGAAATCGCGGCGGCAGGAGCGTTCTACCCGGCGGAGGAGTATCACCAGGACTATTACAAGAAGAACCCGATCCGCTACAAGTTCTACCGCACAAGCTGCGGCCGCGATGCGCGGGTGGCGGAGATTTGGGAGAAGAAGGGTTAGAACCTAGGTTCCAGCAACCCGGGAGGAATGTCATGCGGCAGATCGATTGGTACGTCGAGGGGATCGAGTTCGGAGTCTGCAACTGCGTCTACGCCTGTCCCTGTCAGTTCGAAGCGCTTCCGACCCATGGTCATTGCCGCGGGTTCGAAGTGGTCCGAATAGACAAGGGGCGATTCGGCGAGGTGCCGCTCGATGGCTTGCTGGTGGCGATGGTTTACGCCTGGCCCGGTCCGGTGTTCGAGGGAAAAGGGGAGATGCAGGTCATCATCGACGAGCGCGCCAATCCACGCCAGCGCGAAGCGCTGATCAAGATCCTTCACGGCGAAGAAACCGACGAGGGCGCCACCCACTGGTGGGTGTACCACGCGATGTCTGAAACCGTGCACCAGCCCCTGGTCAAGCGCATCCAGTTCGAAGTGGACATCGAGGCGCGCACTGCGCGCGTGGTCATTCCCGGAGTGGTCCAATCCGAAGGCAGGCCGATCAGGAGCCCGGCGACCGGGCAGGAGCACCGGGTGCGGATCGATATTCCCAGCGGCATCGAGTTCGAGCTTGCCGAGATCGGCAGCGGGTCGGCGACCGCGACCGGCGCGATCCAACTCGATCTGAAGGACACTTACGGCCAGTTCAACCGGCTGCGTCATTCCGGTTCCGGTGTAGTGCACGCCTAGTCAGCGGTGGATCTGGGGCTCATCGTCAAACGCGATCGCCGGGTCGTGGCGAGCGGCCTGGCGTTGATCGTGGCGCTTTCGTGGGCCTACCTGCCGGGCGGGGCGGGAGTCGGGATGGATGGCCACGACATGCCGGGAATGTCCATGGAAGAGATGGATCCGCAGCCATGGAATCTGGAATACGCCGCGCTCATGTTCCTTATGTGGTGGATCATGATGGCGGCGATGATGCTGCCCAGCGCTGCGCCGGTGGTGCTGCTCGCCGCGGCGCTGAATCGGAAATCCCGGCCGGATCGCATGCCCTACGGGGCGACCGGATTCTTCCTCGCCGGCTACCTCCTTGCCTGGGCCGGCTTCAGCCTGCTCGCGGTCCTCGCCCAGTGGTGGCTGGCGCAGACCGGGTTTCTGTCCGCGATGATGCAGCTGTCGAGCCGGCAGCTTGCAGGCGCGCTGCTGATCGCCGCAGGACTCTGGCAGCTCACCCCGGTCAAGCATGCCTGCCTGCGGCGTTGCCGCTCGCCGGCGCAGTTCCTTACCGAGCGACGGCGCAGCGGCGGTGTCGGCGCGCTGGCAATGGGAGTCGAACACGGCGCCTATTGCCTGGGATGCTGCTGGCTGCTGATGGCGTTGCTGTTTGTGGGCGGCGTGATGAACTTCTACTGGATCGCCGGCCTCGCGGTGTACGTCCTGGGAGAGAAACTCCTTCCTGTGGGGCACCGTCTCGCCCGATGGATCTGCGCAGCGCTGATGGTCGGCGGCACCGTCGTGATCGCCGGCTGGATCTGAACCGGGCCGGCGATACCGCAACTTCGCCACGCTCCAAGGTGTGCCCAGAAGCGGCGCTCAGGGGCCGATCCCGGCCAGGGAGGTCAGTTTCTCATTCGGACCCGGCCCGCTCGTGGCCGGGCCGGGTTTCTGGCGCGATAATGCGGGTGATGCCTGCGCGACGTTCCCTTGCTGGCGCTGCCCGCCGGTGTCGCAACAGCAAGCAATGAAGCGCAAGCTCATCGCCTTGCTCTGCGTCGCGGCGCTGCTTCCTTTCGGCTACGTGCAGGTCTTCGAGCGTCCGGCCCTGGAGCGCGACTGGTCGCCAGACCAGGCGGTGATGCCGCGCGCGGCGTTCTCGGGCAACGCGGTGGTGGTCAAAGGGGTGCGCGACTTCGCCTATCGCTCGCAGAGCGACTACGTTGGCCGGTACGACTCGCGCACGTACGATCTGGCCAAGCTCGACTCGGTCTGGTTCTCGGTCGAGAGGTTCGGCGATACCTGGGGACTTGCACACACCTTTCTCAGCTTCGGTTTCGGCGACGAGTATGTCGCGATCTCGGTGGAGATACGCAGGGAGCGCGAAGAGATCTACTCGCCGTGGAAGGGACTGCTGCGGCAGTACGAGCTGATGTACGTGGTCGGCGACGAGCGCGACATCATCGGGCTGCGCACCAACTTCCGCCGCGATCCGGTGTACATGTATCCGGTGAAAACCACCCGGGAGCGCATGCGCAGGGTTTTTGTCGAGATGCTGCAGCGCGCCGACCAGCTCGCGCGGGAGCCGGAGTTCTATAACACGCTGACCAACAACTGCACGACCAACATCGTCCGGCACGTCAACACCATCTCGCGGCGGATCCCGTTCAGCTACAAGGTTCTCCTTCCGGCGTACTCGGATCGGCTGGCCTACGATCTCGAGCTGATTCCGACGGATCGGCCGTTCGAAGCGGTTCAGGCGGCGCATCGGATCGACGGCCTGGCGCAAAGGCACGGGCTCGGTCCCGGGTTCTCTCAGGCGATTCGCGGGCGCAGCGGCAAGTTGTAGCGGCGCCGGGGTTGGCGGCGTCGAGCGAGCCGCGATCTAGTCGCGCGGGCGGTCGGGATGTTCCCTGAGCGAGGGTGGGCGGTACTCGGGATCGTAGCGCCACCGGTTCCAGACGCTCTGGTCGATGATTTCGTTCACCCCGGTTCCGAAGCGGCGGTCGAACGGGTCCTTGAAGCGGCGATAGAGCCCGAGCATGAACTCAGCGAAGGAGTCGTTGACCTCCGCAAGGTGGTCGTCCGGGCCGACGGCTGCCTTGGATTTCAGGCGCAGCCCGGCGGCTTCCGCCTTGTCCTGAAGCCAGCGCAACGGCGGGTTCGGCAGCGTGTCGGCAGGATCCTTGTCGTAACCGCCACCGACGTTGGCGTGCGCGCCGACGAACCAGCGTTGCTCGACGCCGAGGTTCTGCGGCCTGGATCTGGTCCACACTGCCACCGCATAATCCTTGCGCCGCTCGTCGACCGCGATCGCTTGATAGGCGTAATCGACGATCTTCGACAGCTCGGTGTCGTGCCAGCGATAGTAGTCCCGCCCGAAGGGCACGTGCGATACCGGGATGCCGAGTGCTCCCACGGTGTCCCACACGCCGATGAAGTGCACGCGGATCTCGCGCGAATTCCCGGCGCGGAAATCCGCTGCCCCGGGGTCGTCCGGCGCGATATTCTTGTTGCGGTACAGCTCGTAGGCCTTGTTCAGACGCTGCTCGTCGCTGGAGATGAGCAGCCCGCACTTGCGAATAAGACCGACCAGGCTGCGCGCGGTGTAGGCCCCGCGGCTGAAGCCGAAGACGTAGACCTCGTCTCCGGTGCGGTACCTGCCAGCCAGCCACCGGTAGCCTTGGCGAATGTTGTCCGAAAGCCCACGGCCGAAGGCGGCGCCGCTGAAGCGATCGTACCAATGCGTGCCCACGCCGGGGTCATAGAAGCACGGCTGTTCGGGATCATCCTCTCCGGAAGTATGGATCGACTCCCGCATGCGCAGCACGTTGGTTCGGTCCTTGCGATTGTTCCACGTGCCGTCGAAGAGCAAGGCGATGCGTCGTCCCATGTCTCCCCCGATTGTTGGCTGAAAGCTTTCTGACCGCACGGCTGCCGCCTGGCTCCGCCTGCTTCCGGCGCCGGGTGAAGCTGCGAAAATTCTGCAGAGTATTTCAGCCCTGCGGTTACAGGTTCCTTACACGCGGGCTGGCGCCGGAATCGGCGCGATAATACCCGCATGTGCGGCCGATACGTCAGTCCCGAGCAGGCTGCAATCGAGCGTGCCTGGCACATCGGTCGCGCCGGCAGTCCGTTCCCCCGGCGCTTCAACGTGCAGCCGACCAGCATGGTGCCGATCCTCAGGCGCTCCAGGACATCCGGCGAGCTCACACTCTCGGAGGCACGCTGGGGGCTGATCCCGAACTGGTGGAAGGAAGACAAACCGCCCAGGGCGAGCTTCAATGCCCGGTCGGAGGAAGCGGCGGACAAGCCGATGTGGCGCCAGCCGCTGAGAATGTCGCGCTGCCTGTTGCCGGCCGAAGGTTGGTACGAGTGGCAGGAGGTCGAGCAGGTCGATCCCGCAACAGGGGAAGTCAGAAAAGCGAAACAGCCGCATTTCATCCGGCTGCCGGGCGGCAGGCTGTTCTGCTTCGCCGGACTGATGTCGTTGTGGCGGCCGCCGGGCAAGGACGAGCCGCTGCTGAGCTGCTCAATCCTTACCGGGCAGGCCGCGCCGCAGCTTGCCACAATCCACCAGCGCATGCCGCTCGCGCTGCCGGACGATGTCCACGACGAGTGGCTGGACCCTGCGATGAAGGACGGCGCCAAGGCGCTGGAGCTGGCGCGGGCGCGCGCGCTGTCCCGCTTCGAGCACCATCCGGTCAGCACCCGGGTGAACTACGCCAATATCGACGATCCGGGACTGATCGAGGCGGTCAGCGCCTGAGGACCAAGCCGCGAGCGGCGGCGCTACACGCCTTCGACCACGATGATGTTCGCCTGCGAGTTCTTCTGGCGGATCTCTTTCGGTTTCCTGTACTCCTGAGATTCGTACCATTGCCGCGCTTTCGCCAGGCTGTCGAACTCGCAGATGACGATGCGCTTCGGATTCCACTTGCCTTCGAGCACGTCGATCTTGCCGCCGCGGGCCACGAACTTGCCGCCGTACTTGTCCAGCGTCGGCTTGACCAGCTTGCGGTACTCCTCGTAACCCTCGGGGTTGTGGATCTCGATCTCGGAGATCAGATAGGCTGGCATGGTTGCTCCTTGTCGCACTGGTTCGGCTAGACGCCTTCGACGATCACGAAGTCGGCGCTGGACGCCTTCTGGCGCGCTTCTTTCGCCGGACGGTAGTCTTCCGAGCGATACCATTGGCGGGCCTTGTCCGCGCTCTCGAATTCGACGATGACCAGGCGAGACGGGCTCCACGTTCCTTCCAGCACGTCGATCTTGCCGCCGCGGGCAAGAAACTTCGCGCCATACTTCTTCAAAGTGGGTCCGACCAGGCGGCGATACTCCTCGTAGCCCTCCAGGTCGTGAACTTCGACGTCGGCGATCAGATAGGCGGGCATGGCTCCTCCGTGGTTGCGTGACGATTGCTGTTCGAGTTGCGGCGGGGCGCCGGCCGCAGCCCAATTATCGTTTTGCCGGCGATGTTTTTCCACCGGGTCGAAGTGATCATGGCGCAGCACACCGGTATCGGCAGGCCGATGCAGCCGCGGCCCGGTCAGGCGGGATAGACTAGCCCCCGGACCTCCCGTTCAGCCGGGCTCGCCAGTCTCATGAAAAGCACAAGCCGCCCCGCGCGCACGCGCCGGATCGTTCCGGCATGAACGCGCCATCATCGGACGCCTCCGCGCAGACGCATGTCGGCCAGGCGGTCGAGCGCCTCGAGGATCTGGCGCTGCTCACCGGTCGCGGCCAGTTCGCCGACGACATCGCGGTGAGGCCCGGCACGCTGCACGCCGCAGTGCTGCGCTCGCCGCACGCGCACGCGACCGTGGGCGCAATCGACACCCGGGCCGCGCTGGCGCTTCCGGGAGTGCGCGCGGTGCTCACCGCCGAGGACGTGCGCCGCTGGGCGCAGCCTTTCGTGGTGGGCGTGAAGCAGCCGATGGAGCATTGGCCGCTCGCCGTGGACCGGGTGCGCCATGTCGGCGAACCGGTCGCGGTGGCAGTGGCGGAAAGCCGCGAACTTGCCGAAGACGCCCTCGAGGCGATCGAAGTTCGCTACGAGCCGCTGGCGCCGGTGATGCGGATCGCGCAGGCCACGGGGAAAGACGCGCCCGTGCTGCATCCCAAGGTCGGCTCCAATGTCGTCAGCGACCGCAGCTTCCGCTACGGCGATCCGGAATCGGCGTTCGCCTCGGCACCGCGCAAGGTGGCGCTGAGCATCGAGTATCCGCGCAATTCCTGCACGCCCATCGAGTGCGCAGTGGTGGTGGCGGAGCATCTGCCCGGAGACGACGGGTACGACGTGGTCTCGAACTTCATGGGGCCTTTCTCCCTGCAGGCGGTGATGGCGCTGGCGCTGAAGGTCCCGGCATCGCGGCTGAGACTCCGCTATCCGCGTGATTCCGGCGGAAGCTTCGGAGTAAAGCAGAGCGTGTTTCCCTACATCGTGCTCATGTGCCTGGCCGCGCGCAAGGCCGCAGCCCCGGTGAAGTGGGTGGAGGATCGCCTCGAGCATCTTGCAGCGGCGACCTCCGCCACCGGGCGCGTCACGACCATCGAGGCGGCGGTGGAGGCCGACGGGCGCATCCGCGCGCTCTCCTACGACCAGCTCGACGATGTCGGCGCGTATCTGCGCGCGCCGGAACCGGCGACCTTCTATCGGATGCACGGCTGCCTGACCGGCGCCTACGACATCGGCAATCTGCGGGTGCGCAACCGCGTGGTGCTTACCAACAAGACTCCGGCGGGCCTGGTGCGAGGCTTCGGCGGGCCGCAGGTTTACTTCGCTCTCGAACGGCTGGTGCAACGAATCGCCGCCGAACTGAAACTCGACCCGCTGGACGTCTACCGGCGCAACTTCGTCGGCGCCAAGACCTTTCCCTACCGGGCGGCCGCCGGCGCGTTGCTCGATTCCGGCGACTACCATGGCGCGCTTGACAAGGCGCTGGCCGAGGGCGGGTTCGCGAATCTCGTTCGTCGTCGCGACGCGGCGCGCGCCGAGGGGCGACTCTATGGAATCGGCTTTGCGGCGATCGTCGAGCCCTCGATTTCCAACATGGGCTACATCACCACGGTGCTCACGCCTGAGCAGCGCGCCCGGGCGGGCCCGAAGAACGGCGCCATTGCCGCGGCGACGGTCAGCGTCGATCCTCTCGGCGGGGTGAACGTGACCATAGACTCGGCGCCTGCCGGACAGGGACACCGCACGGTATGCGCCCAGGTGGCGGCGGATGTATTCGGACTGAGGCCCTCGGAGGTGACGGTCAACACCGAGTTCGACACGCAGAAGGACGCGTGGTCGGTCGCCGCGGGCAACTATTCGAGCCGTTTCGCCGGTGCCGTGGCCGGGACCGTGCATCTCGCCGCCGGGCGACTGAGGGACCGGCTGGGGCGCATCGCCGCGCCCCTGCTCGACTGCGAGCCGGGCGAGGTGCGATTCGCACAGGGACAGGTGTTCTCAGCGCGCCAGCCGGGGCGCGCCATCGCCTTCACGCGGCTGGCGAGCGGCCCGCACTGGGCGCCGGCGACGATTCCGACGGGTGCACAGCACGGAATGCGGGAGACGCTGTTCTGGACGCCCGAGCCGCTGGCCCCTCCGGACGAGCAGGACCGGATCAACACTTCGGCCACGTACGGGTTCGCGTTCGACTTCTGCGGGGTCGAGCTCGATCGCGCCACCGGCCGTGTTCGCATCGACCGCTACGTCACCTGCCACGACGCCGGCAGGCTGCTCAATCCCGCGCTCGCGGATGGGCAGGTGCGCGGCGGCTTCGCCCAGGCGCTCGGGGCAGCGCTGTTCGAGGAACTGCGTTACGGCGAGGATGGCAGTTTTCAGTCGGGCACGTTCGCCGACTACCGGGTGCCCACGGCCTGCGAGGTTCCCGACCCGGTTATCGTGCACATGCAGACGCCTTCCCCTTTCACGCCGCTCGGCGCCAAGGGGATCGGGGAGGGCAGCAACATGAGCACGCCGGCGTGCATCGCCAACGCGGTAGCCGATGCGCTTTCGGCGGTGCGCGACGTGACCGACATCCGCTTGCCCCTGACTCCCGCCCGGGTGCTGGAGCTGATCGGTTTCGAGGACCCGCCACCGGCGGTCGGGCAGCCCGCCGCACCGCAGTCCGTGCCGGCGCCAAGACGCTTCCACCGCCTGCTGCGGCGGCTGGGGCTTCGGCGATGAAGCCCGCGCCGTTCGACTACGTGCGCATCGACATGCCCGAGGAAGCGTGCGCCCTGCTGCGCGAGCATGGCGACGACGCCCGCGTGCTCGCCGGCGGCCAGTCGCTCATGCCGCTTCTCAACATGCGGCTGGCGAATCCGCGGCTGCTGCTCGACATTTCGCGCTGCCCGGCACTCGACTATGTCCGCGTCGATTCCCGTTACCTGGCAGTGGGGGCCGCGGCGACCCAGGGCGCGCTAGAGCGCCGCCCGGGGCTGCGCGCCGAGGCGCCGCTGCTGGCTCAGGCGATGCCGTGGATCTCGCACTTCCAGGTCCGCAATCGCGGCACGGTCTGCGGCTCCATCGCCCATGCCGATCCGAGCGCGGAGTTGCCGTTGTGCCTGCTCGCGCTGGACGGTGAAGTGCTGCTGCGCTCGCACGACCGCGAGCGCAGCGTCAAGGCGGAAAATTTCTTCCGCGGCATGCTGGCGACCGACCGGCGCGCCGACGAGCTCATGGTCGAAGCCCGTTTTCCCGTGGCCGGCGCCGACAGCGGGTACGCCTTCGACGAGTTCTGCCTGCGCCACGGCGACTTTGCGGTCGCGGCGGCGGCCGCGGTGGTCAGACCCGGCCGGATACGGCTGGCGGTCGGGGGAGTGGCCGACCGGCCGGCGGTGATCGAGTGGCCGCTGCTCGAACAGGCGCAGATCGAGGCTCCGCTGAACGATTTCGCCTGGTCGCTCGGGGCGCGGAACGATTCGCAGGCAAGCGCCGCGGTCCGGCGCCATCTTGTGCGCCATCTCGGGCGCAACGCAGTTGCCCGCGCCCGTGCGAACCTCGAAGAATCCGCCGCTGCGTCAGCATGAAAAGCATCTCATCCGACCAGAGGTGCCTGGTGTGCCTCACTGTGAACGGCACGTCCCGGCGCGGATACGCCGCGCCGCGCACGCTGCTGTCGGACTTCCTGAGACAGGAGCTCGGGCTCACCGGAACCCACGTGGGCTGCGAGCACGGCGTGTGCGGCGCCTGCACGGTTCTGGTCGACGGCGTGGCCCAGCGGGCCTGTCTGACCCTCGCGGTGCAGGCCGAGGCGCGGCGCGTGGACACGGTCGAAGGGCTGGCCGGGGCCGAAGGCGAGCTGACCGGATTGCAGGCTGCCATGCGCCGACACCATGCGCTGCAGTGCGGGTTCTGCACGCCGGGAATCCTCATGTCGTGCGCCGACTACCTGCGCCGCGCCCGCAACCCGAAAGAGGACGAGGTGCGGGCGATGCTCTCGGGGCATCTTTGCCGCTGCACCGGCTACTCGGGGATCGTGCAGGCGATCATGTCGCACCTGGCGCAGCGCGCGCAGTCCGGGACCGGCCCGCCGGAGGAAGGCGATGCTTGATCTGGGCCGCACTTTTCTGCAGAGCGTGGAGCGCAGTCCCGGCGCGCTTGCGCTGGTCGACGGCGCGCTGCGCCTGAGCTACGAGCAGTGGGGCGAGCGCGTCCTGCGCGTCGCCCAGGGGCTGGCGGACGCCGGGCTGCGGCGCGCCGACCATCTTGCGCTGATGTTGCAGAACCGCTGGGAGATGGCCACGCTGCACTGGGCCTGCCAGTTCCTGGGCGTCATCGCCACGCCACTGAACTGGCGAGCGAAGGCCGACGAACTGGACTACTGCCTGGTCGACTCCGAGGCCCGGGCGATCGCCTTTGAACCGATCTGTGCCGAAGCGGTCGGCGCTGCGCCGGCAGCAGCGGCGATCGCGCGCATCGCGACCGGAGACCTGCCGGGTGCGCTGCGTTTCGACTCGCTGCTCGGCGCGCCGGCATGGCGCAACGGCCCGGTGTGCGATGGCGATACCGCATCGGTCATGCTCTACACCTCAGGGACGACCGGCAGGCCGAAGGGTGTGCCGAGATCGCACCGCGCCGAGCGCTCGGCCGCATTGGCGCATGTGGCGCAGAATGCCTACCTGCGCGGCGAACGCACGCTCGGGGTGATGCCCCTGTACCACACCATGGGCATACGCTCGCTGCTGGCGATGGCGCTGGTCGACGGGATGTACGTCTGCCTGCCGCGATTCGATGCCGCTGCCGCGCTGGAGTCAATCGAGCGCGAGCGCCTGACCTGTCTGTACCTGGTGCCCACCGTCTACCACGACCTGCTGCGCCATCCCGGATTTTCTTCCGCGCGCGTGGCAAGCGTGCGCAAGCTCGGTTTCGCCGGTGCGCAGATGCCCGAGGCGCTGCTGCGCGAAGTGCGCGCAGCTTTTGCGCCCGACATCATGGTCAATCACTACGGCAGTTCCGAGATCTACACTTTCACCGTGGATCAGAACGCGTTCGCCAAGCCGGGCAGCGCCGGGCGAGCCGGGCTGAATTCGCGGGTGCGCGTGGTCAGGCTCGATGCGCGCTCCGCGGAGGAGCGCGCCGCGCCCGGCGAAGAGGGTCAGATCATCGCCGACATGCACGGCGACGAAGCCTTCGGCGGATACTGGAAGCGCCCGGATGCCGATGCCAGGGCGCGGCGAGACGGTTGGTACTTCACCGGCGATACCGGCTACCAGGACGAGGACGGAGACCTGTTCGTCACCGGCCGTGTCGACGACATGATCATCAGCGGAGGCGAGAACATCTCGCCGGTCGAGATCGAGTCCGTGCTGTCGCTGCACCCGGCGGTCGAGGAGGTGGCGGTGGTGGGTCTGGCCGACGAGCGCTGGGGCCAGCGCGTGGCCGCCTTCATCAAGCGGCGCGCGGCGGTGGACACTGCCACCCTGGACCGCCACTGCCGGGATTCCCGCCTGGTGAGCTTCAAGCGTCCCCGGGAGTATGTGTTCGTTCGCGAGATCCCGAAATCCCCGGTCGGAAAGCTGCTGCGACGCAAGCTGGTCGCCGGCGAGTACGAGGCCGAAACGTCTTCCAACTGACCACACCAGCCGATCATGTCAACGCCCCTGAAGCACCCGGCCCAAACGCTGCTGGGAAACCTCGACGGGTTTCGCGTCGAGTTCGACCCGGATCATCAACGCGCCGACGTGATCCTGGATCGGCCGCCGCTGAACATCGTGAGCATGCCGCAGCGCGACCAGTTGCGCCTCGCTTTCGAGGCGCTTGATGCCGACGATCGCGTGCGCGTCATCGTGCTGCGCGCTGCCGGGGAGCACTTTTCCAGCGGCGGGGACATCGAGGGATTCCTGCAAGCTTCTCCCGAGCAGGTGTCCAGGCTGGCGTGGAACATCGCCTCTCCGGCGCGGTGCGGAAAGCCGGTGATCGCGGCGAACCGCGGCTACTGCTTCGGTGTGGGCTTCGAGATATCGCTGGCCTGCGATTTTCTCGTCTGCAGCGAGACCACGCTGTACGCGCTGCCGGAGCAGAAACTCGGGCAGATTCCCGGCTCGGGCGGCTGCGCGCGGCTGCAGAAGATGATCGGCATCGCCCGCGCAAAGGACGTGGTGATGCGCTCGCGCCGCATTACCGGGAAGCAGGCGAAGGAGTGGGGCATCGTCACCGATTGCGTGGCCGACGGTGACCTGGAGAAAGCGTCGGCCGCGCTCGCCGCGGAACTGCTCGCGTTCTCACCGCTCGCACAGCGCACCGCCAAGAAACTGCTCAACGACACCGAAGACACGAACCTGTCGGCGGCGATCGAGATAGAGGGACAGTGCTACAGCCGGCTGCGTGCCTCGGACGACTTCCGCGAGGGAATCGAAGCTTTCCGCTCGAAGCGGGCACCACGCTTCAGGGGAACATAGGCTCCGCCCGGAGGCTGCGCGACAAAATTGCGCTCACGCCGCAAGAGGCAGGATGCAGGCGAGATCGCGCTGTCTCAGGCGGGAAAGGAAAGCCGGCAGCGCATGCGCCAGCTGATCCGGGCGGTTGATTCCCCGGCCGCCGTCGTGCATCAGCACGATGTCCCCGGTGCGCGCCTTGTCCAGCCGGGCGGCGATTGCCCGCGAATATCCCAGCGGTCCCCAGTCGACCGCACTCAGGTTCCATAACACCACGGCCTGGCCGCTGCCCTCGGCTTCTTCCACCGTGCAGCGCCGCAGCCTGCCGTGCGGCGGCCGGTAAAGCTTCGGCGGTCGGCCGAGTATGTCGGAGATGGCGGCTGCGCCGTCGCGCACTTCGCGCCGGGCGATCGCCGGCGAACTGGTCCACGGATGGCGGTGGCTCCAACTGTGATTGCCGATCGCGTGGCCCTCGTCGGCGGCGCGGCGCAGCAGGGCCGGCGCTGCGCCCGCCAGTCGGCCGACCACGAAGAAAGTCGCAAGCGCGCCGGCGGCGGCCAGCAGGTCGAGAATACGCGGGGTCCACTCGACGTCCGGTCCGTCGTCGAATGTCAGGCAGATGTCGCCGGCCTCAGCGGTAGCGCGCGCTGACATGGGCGCTTCCCCCGCCTTTGACCGGGCGTGCGACCTGCGCATCGCCGTAACGGCGCAACAATTCCTTCCGGGTGAGCCAGTAAAAGTGGGGGTCGGGCCGCGCGCCACGGCTTTGCTCGATCGGCGCAAAGGCCCAGATCAGCAAGCGGAAATGTGCGGCCATCAACCGTTTCTTCATTCCCTCGGGGTACGGCGCGGTGACAAAGCCGATCTTGTCGCCGTGCCCTGGCAGCCAGCTCACCGCGTGGTACACGGCGAGATCGGAGAATCTCGAGTCGGTCCGCGCCTTGTCGGCAAGCGCGCGCAGCGACTGGATCATCAGTCGGGCGAAGCCCAGCGCCGCGCCGGTGGCGCTTTGAGCCTCGAGCTTGGTAAAGCGCAGATTGTTGAAGTGCAGCGTGCCGATATCGCTGCCCACCTCGAGCAGCGTGTCGTCGGCGAACTGGATGGTCGGGCCGCGATACCAGTCGCGCCCCACGTACAGGATCGGCCCGATCGCTTGCAGCCGGTGGGCGCGATGATAACGCCGGTCCACTCCACGAAGGCCGCGCTGCACGAGTTGCCTGAACGCTTCCATCATCGTGCCAGTGCCGCGCGCTGGCGGCATCGCGAGTCGGCGAGCTGCGCGGCAAGGCTGGCGATGCGTCCGGCGCCGTCACGACGCCCCAGCTTCCAGGCGCTGTCCTGCATGTCCGCCAGCATACGCCGGTCGGCGAGCAGCGAGCCGATCGTGTCGACCAGATCGCGCTCGGCGACCAGTCTGCCGACCCCGTGCCTCTGGAGGAAGCGGACATTGAAACCTTCCTGCCCGCCCAGAGAGCGCGCGGCGATAAGCGGTCTGCCGCAGGCCAGCGCCTCAGCCACGGTCAGTCCGCCCGGCTTGCCGACCACCACGTCGGCAGCACGCATGAACAACTCCATTCGCTCGGTCCATTCGTGCACGCGAAGTCGTTTGCCGTGACGCGTGACCAGCGGCGCGAGCCCGCTCAGCGCCTGCACGTTGCGCCCGACGACGGCGGCTACCTGAATCGGCCTCGGCTGCGCCAGCAGCCTGCCGACGACCGCGTCAACTCCGAAGCCGAGGCCGCCGCCGACGACCAGCACGACAGGAGCGGCCGGGTCCAGTTCCAGCGCCTGTCGCGCCTGCTGCATCGACGGTGGATGCCGAAAGCCCGGCATGAGCGGGATTCCGGTCGCGTGTATCTTGCCGGCACCGACACCGGTCGAGGGCAGCTCGGCAATGGCCTCGTGCGCCACACAGTAGTAGTCGATTCCGGGTTGGCCCCAGAAGTCGTGCACGCCGAAGTCGGTGGGGACGCCGATGGTGGGGATCTCGACGCCGCGGTGCAAGCGGGCGGAGGACAACAGCGCGGCCGGGTTCATCTGGGTACACAGGATGACATCGGGGTCGAACGCCAGTACCCGAGCGCGCAAGCGCCGCACCAGCTGCGTCCACGCCAGGCCGACCAGCGCAAGGCGTAGAAGACGCCCGTTTCCCGCAGTGCCGTGTCCCGATAGCGCTGCGCGCAACAGGCGCAGGAGCACGCGGTCGCTGGGATGACGGGTGCCCTGAGATTGCGCGGGCGCCTCGCCGGTCGGCGGCATCAACGCCAGCACTTCGGCAAACGAGGCCGGCGGCGGCGCGCTGCTGTCGAGGATGCTGCGCCACGTACGCTGGTCGAGGCGGTAGATGCGATCGAACAGGGCCGGCTGCTCCTCCACCAGTCGCAGGTAAGTCATCCGCGCCGCCCAGGCGGTCTTGTCGTCCGCCAGTGACCAGAAATCCAGCGTGCGGATGTCGGCCGAGGGTGTGTGTTCGCGCATGGCCAGCTCGATCGCCTGCGCGGCACGCACATGGCCCGAGCCCAGGCTGGAGGTGAGCAGCAGCACGCGCGGCGAATCGCCGCGGGCCGGCGCCGCTCCTGCCTCGCGATCCCGGGTCTTGAGCCAGGGCCAGTTGGCGCCGATCGCGGAACGCGTATGGATCAGTGCTTCTCGCAGCCGCGCGGCGTGGGGCGCGACGCCTGCCCAGAAGCCTTTGGCGATTGCCGGTTCCATTCCTACCCTTGACTGCGCAGCGCTGCGCGAGTTGCACCCGCAGATCGAAAAGTTCCCTGCACCGTCGCCTGAACGCGACACCTTATGCAACAAGGATACGCGCACCCGGCCGTTCCGGGCGCGGATCGGAGCGAAGCGCGGCCAGGTTGTCGATAAATGCCCGTAGAGATTGCAGATCCGCGGGCCCTGGCATATCGCGTTCGCGCAGCAGAAGCGTAAGGGCGTGAGCCAGCCGGCGCGCGTCCGGCAGCTCTTCGCGCCAGAAGCGACGCGAGAAAAAATCAGACAGCTTCAGATCCACATGACCGAGGATGCGATGGATGATGAAGACCTGCGAGCGGCCCGGCGGCGCAGCAGTACTCAATGCAAGGCTCTGGGTGAACGGAATGAGGCGGTCGTCCATGCCGTGGACCAGCAAGAGGCGCGCTTGCAGCAGCGACAGGGGTTTGTTGCTCAGAGTCAGAGAGTCCAGCGTTGCCAGAATGGCGGCTGGCAGGTCGGCGAGGAGCCGGTCGGTCTGTGCCGGGTCCGTATTGGTGAGGAGCCGGTGGATGGACCGGCCTTCCGACCCGAGGCCGGCCGCCAGCGCGGACAGGTCTGCCGCCGGATTCCTCAGCCGCGCGTCGACCATCGCGTCGAGCAGTGCCCGGTCTGCCTCGTCGCGCAGGTGTTGCCGCGAGCTGCGAATGAACACCAGCTTGCCGTACTCGCCGGGCTCGAGCCGGCGCTGCACGCCGTTGTCCTCGAAGTAGCCGGTGGTGAGGAAGCGCAGCGAGGCCCGCAGGTCGTAATATCCGCCCACCGCGAGCACGAAGCGCACGCTTTCGCGTATATCGTCTTCGAGCGCGGCAAGCAAAGCCGGGCCGGCGGCGTAGCTGAAAGCGCCGATGCCGGCACGACCGCCCGGCGACCATTCCTCGCGCCCGGAAAGATGGCGAAACGCGTCGGCGACTTCGCGAACGTGCTGCGGCCCGATAGTGAGATCGCGGTAACCGCTGATCTCCGGAGCGAGGACCGCGAAGCGCAGTCGCGCCAGCATCTTTGCAAAGGCGACCAGTTGCTCGTGGTCCTTGCCTTCGGGGACCGCGCCGGGCACCAGGACGATTGCCGCCCGCGGGGCGTCAGTGCCCGGCAGGTAGAGGTCTCCGGAACGCCTTCGCCCGTCCACCACGTAAGTGACTGGTTCGCGGGAAGGCTCGGGGGTGGTCGCCTTCAGGCGGCTCTGGCCTCCACCCGCGGCGAGATCGCCCAGGGCAAGCCATGCGTCGTGCGAAGTCGCACAGCCGGCGAGCAGAAAGGCGCAGAGCAGGACCGTGCCGGCGCACGTGGCGGACCTGGATGCCGCCCGGCGCGGAATCGCCGCAGAAGGGGGGGTACCCGCTTTCATTTTCGCAATCCGCCGCTATGATTCACTTCACCACAGTGTGAAAGGGAGTTGCCGCATGTTCAAGGCCCTGATTCGACGCCTCGGAAGCGCAACCAAGGTCTGCTTTCGCACCACTTTTGCCGACGGGTCGAGCTGGCAGAACCACCCGGGAAAGCCCCTGGTCAGCCTCCACTTCAAGACCGCGAAGGCACAGTGGAAGATGATCGCCTTCGGCCATATCGGTCTGCTGGAATCGTACTTTGACGGCTCGACCGACATCGACGGCGACCTGGGTCAGGCTTTTCGTGTCGGCTTCGAGAGCGGCTTCGATCGCAGGCCCGGCCCGCTGGTCTGGCTGCGCAACCAGTTGCACGAGCTGCGGTTTTCCAACCGCTCCATCGAACAGGCGAAGGTCAACGCCCGGTTCCATTACGCCCACGGCGCCGACTTCTACGGTTACTGGCTCGATCGCGAGCTGATGATGTACACCTGCGGCTACTGGAAAGAGGGCACAACCAGCGTCGAGGAGGCGCAGCGCAACAAGGTCGAGCATGTCTGCCGCAAAGTTCGCCTCAAGCCGGGCGAGACTGTGGTGGATATCGGCTGCGGCTTCGGCGGTTTCATGTTCCACGCCGCCCAGCACCACGGCGTCAGTTTGTGCGGGGTCAATACCACCACCGAGCAGGTGCAGTGGCTGCGCGCCGAGGTGCAGCGCCGCGGCCTGGGCGACCGGCTGGAGGTGCGCGAGGCGGACTTCCGGGAGGTGCACGCCCAGTTCGACAAAGTGGTGTCGATCGGCGTGCTCGAGCACGCCGGCCGCGACCAGTTGAAGGAGGTAGTGAAGGCCCACGCCGACTTTCTCAAGCCGGGCGGTCTGGGAATGCTGCATTTCATCGGCCACGTTGGCGTGCGCGACACCGAGTTCTACATCCGCAAGCATGTCTTTCCGGGCGGCTGGATTCCGAGCCTGGCCGAGACGATCGCGGCCATCGAGGCCTGCGGCCTCGAGATCGTGGACATCGAGAATCTTCGGCGCCACTACGCGCTGACGCTGGATGCCTGGACCGAGCGCTTCGACGCGCACTGGAAGGAGATCCAGATTCTCGATCCCCGGAAGTTCAACGAGCGCTTCCGCCGCGTGTGGCGCACCTATCTCGTATCGTGCGCCGAGATGTTCCGCTCCCCGCAGTCGCGCACTCACCTGTTCCAGATCGTGTACAGCAAGGGCAACATCTCCCGGGAGAATTACCCCATGAGCCGAGCTTTTCTGTACCGCGACGATCTGGAAAGACTCGCCGCCGCGAGCGAGACCCCCGCGCGCGAATCGGTTCGCGCCTAGCGGCGCGGCACAGTCTTGGCGACTTACGCCGAGCGCTGTGGGCGCCTCACCGCCGGGTTCCAGTCCGGCGGCGGAGCGCCGCTCGTCCTGGGAAAGGACACGTCCAACCTGTTCCGCGACCGCGAGCCCGCAGTCCGGAGACGTCTCGATGTCCGCGAGTTCTGTCATGTGCTCGAAGTCGACCCCCAGGCAGGCTGGGTGGATGTCGAGGGAATGACCCCTTACGACACGCTCACCGAGGATGCACTGAGGCACGGGGTCATGCCGGCGGTCGTGCCGCAGCTCAAATCCATCACCATCGGCGGCGCAGCCGCGGGAGTGGGAATCGAGGCCAGTTCATTCAAGCACGGGCTGGTGCACGATACCCTGCTCGAGATCGAGGTGTTGACCGGGACCGGCGCGATCGTACTGGCCACGCCCGGCAACGAGCACCGCGACCTGTTCTTCGGATTTCCCAATTCCTACGGCACGCTGGGCTATGCCCTGCGCCTCAAGGCGCGCACCGTGCCGGTGAGGAAGTACGTGCAAGTCAGCCACAGACGCCACAGCGACGCTGTCGCCTACTTCCAGGAGCTGAACGGGCTGGCCGAGTCCGGCATCGACTTCCTCGACGGCACGATTTTCGCGCCCGACGAGATGTACATCACAGTCGGGCGGTTCGTGGACGAGGCGCCGTGGGTCAGCGACTACACCTTCGAGCACATCTACTACCGCTCCATCCGCGATCACCCGACGGACTATATGACTGCGGCCGATTTCATCTGGCGCTGGGACACCGACTGGTTCTGGTGCTCGAGGAACCTCGGGGCGCAGAACCCGGTGGTGCGCCGGCTTCTGGGACGCACACGGCTGAACTCGCGCTTTTACACCCGCGTCATGCGCTGGAACAGCCGGGTGGGCCTGACCCGCTTTCTGGACCGGATCTCGGGCAAGCATCGCGAATCAGTCATCCAGGACGTCGATATCCCGATTGACCGGGCACCGGAGTTTCTCCGGTTCTTTCACCGCGAGATCGGTCTCCTGCCGATCTGGGTGTGCCCGATTCACGCCCGGCAGCCGGTCGGCCGGTTCGGCCTGTATCCGATCGATCCCGGTCTCAGGCTGGTGAACTTCGGCTTCTGGGACGTGGTGCGGCGCCGAGAGGCTTTCCCGCGCGGACACCACAACCGGCTCATCGAGCGCAAGGTGCAGGAGTTGGGCGGCATCAAGTCCCTGTACTCCGAGAGCTACTTCCCGCAAGAGGAGTTCTGGCAGATCTACGGCGGCGACACCTACCGCCGCCTCAAGGCGCGCTACGACCCGAAGGGTGTGCTCGGCGACCTGTACCGCAAATGCGTGCTGGGCTCGCACTGACTCCGGGAAAGCGAGGCGAACCGCCAGGACGCCAAGAGAAGAAGAAGTGCCTTGAAGGGATCGGGTGGCCGATTGCTCGGTGCCGTGCGGTTCGGGATTCCCCCGAGGTTCTTCACCGATGTTCCTGGCTTCCCGGGGTTCAATGAGAAATGCGGTGGGCGGCAATGCGGCGCGCGAACCAGCGGCCGAGAACTGCCAGCGCCGCTCCAGCGAGGACGAAGCACCAGGCGTAGCCGATACCGACGATTCCGCGGCCGACCAGCGCCACGCCGATCGACTGGCCGAAAAACATGCAGAAGGCATGCAGCGCCAAGGCGGTTCCACGAGCCTGAGGCGCCATCTCGGTAGATCGGGTCTGCAGGGTGTTGTGGAACATGTAGAAGCCGATTCCAGCAGCGATCAGCAGCGGAAAGAAGCCCTGCCAGGCCGGCAGCAGCGGCAGCAGCAGGTAACAGATCAGCAGTGTGGTGCCGCCGCCGAGCACCAGCCCGGTTTCCCCGAGCCGGCGCAGCAGCCAGCGCACCAGCAGGCTGTAGCACACGCCACCGAGACCGAAGGCGGAGATGATCATGCCGATCGCGAAGTAGGACAGGTCGAACTTCTCCTTCAGGTAGGCCCCGATGTAGGCGAACGCGCCGTAAAACAGCGCGCCTTCCAGGCTCACGGTTATGAGCACGGTTCGCACCCAACGGTCCCGGAGCACTTGCAGGTAGCCGTGCATGATTCCGCGGGACACCGGCCCGGTGGTTGCGGCGGTGCCGCGGTCGTGCATGAGCAGCACGATTCCCACGGCGGTGAACATCGCCGCGAACACGTAGAACACTGCGCGCCAGCTCACGAGGTGCGCGAATATTCCACCCAGCGCCGGGCCGAGAATATGGCCGAGCAGAACCACGCCGATGAAGTTGGCGATCGTGGCCTGGCGCTTGTCGTATGTAGTCGTGTCCCCGATCCAGGCGAGCGCCAGAGGGATGATGCCGCCGGCGCCGATGCCGGTGAAGAAGCGCATCGCGGTCAGCGTGCCGAGCGAATCGGCCCCGGCAGATCCGACAGACGCGGCGGCGGCGATGAAGCAGGCGGCGGCGATGACCTTGAGCTTGCCGAGCCGATCCCCGAGTGGCCCGTGGACCAGCTGAAAAAGCCCATAGGCGAGCGTGAAGGCCGTGACCGTGGCCGAAGCGGTGGTGGCAAGGACGGCGAAGTCCTCGGCTACGGTCGGCAGCAGCGCGTCGAAAAGCCGGAGATTCGCGCCCGAGACGAAGGCGGCGGCAGCAAGCGCGTAGAAGGTGGGATTGGCGGCGGGCATGAACCTGGAACCTATCTTATGATCGTTCAAGCATGCGATGGAGAGAATTCTCGCTGCCCCGCTGAATCGGGCGCGCGCCCGTGCCGCCTTCCTTGTGGTGCCGAATCCCTGTAGTCTCTGGCGCCAGTCGCATTGCCAAGAAGGCGTCAGGAAAATGAGTCTGGTACTGGGCTGGCTGGTCTTGGGGCTGGTGCTGATCGTCGTCGAGCTGATGACAGGCACGTTTTACCTGCTGATTCTGGGAATAGCCGCAATCATCGGTTCGGGCGTGGCCTGGCTCGGCGGTTCGTTCTGGATCCAGGCGGCGGTGGTTTCGGTCGCGACGGTGGCAGGCAGCCTGGCGGTCAGGCGGTTCAAGGGAACCGGCGCCCGGGAGTCCAACGCGGCGATGGATATCGGCCAGACGGTTGTCATCGAGGAATGGGTGAGCGAGTCGAATCGGCTGGCGCGGGTGCGCTACAGAGGAGCGTCGTGGGACGCGGAAGTGCAAGGCAGCCAGCCGGTGGCCAAGGGGGCCGTGCTCTACATTGCCGGTACCGACGGCAGCCGCCTCAAGGTCGCGGCCACGAAACCATCCTGAGCACCGATAACAAGCGCAGGGCTCGCAGAGCGGAGGAATCATGAGTACGAAGCTCATCGTCGTCCTGATCCTGTCGGTGGTGATCTTCTTCTACCCGCCGACACAGGGATACGCGGTGCCGTTCTTCGTCCTTGCGGCCGCGATCGTATTCGTGATCGAAGGAGTTAGAGTGGTGCCGCAGCAAAACGCATGGGTGGTCGAGCGGCTGGGCAAGTTCCATCGCATACTCGAACCCGGCCTCAACATCATCGTTCCGTTCGTCGACCGGCTGGCCTATCGCCACTCGCTCAAGGAAGTGCCGCTGGACGTGCCGGAGCAGGTCTGTATAACCAAGGACAACACCCAGCTCGCGGTGGACGGGATCATCTACTTCCAGGTGACCGACCCTAGGCTCGCGAGCTACGGCACATCCGACTACGTGCTCGCGATCACCCAGCTCGCGCAGACGACGCTGCGCTCCGAGGTCGGCAAGATGGAGCTGGACAAGACCTTCGAGAGCCGCGACGAGATCAACCACCAGGTCGTGAATGTTCTCGACGAAGCCGGACGTACCTGGGGCGTGAAGGTGATGCGCTACGAGATCAAGAACCTCACGCCTCCCGAGGCGATACTGCGGGCAATGCAGGCGCAGATCACCGCGGAGCGGGAAAAGCGGGCGCTGATCGCCAAGTCGGAAGGCCAGCGCCAGGAAGAGATCAATCTCGCCGATGGCGAGAAGCAGGCGAAGATCCTCCAGTCGGAGGGCGAGAAACAGGCGGCGATCAACAAGGCCCAGGGCGAGGCCACCGCGATCAGGGTCGTGGCGGAAGCGCAAGCCGAAGCGGTGCGCGTGGTCGCCAAGGCGCTTTCCACCGAGGGCGGACTCAGTGCAGCCAACCTCAAGGTGGCCGAGAACTACGTCGAGGCGTTTCGCGAGATCGCCAAACAGGGCAACACGCTCGTCATCCCGTCCAACCTGTCCGATCCCGCGGCGTTCATCGCCACAGCGATGACGGTGCTCGATCGGGTGCGTTCCGGCCCACAGGCCAAACCAGCTCAGGGTTGACCGGCACATCACCTCGTAACTCTGTCGCAAACGGCAGAGTTCTCCACGCGAGTGCAGAGCAGGGGTGAGAAGAAAAAAAGAGGGCCTTGCGGCCCTCTGAGGGTTCTCCTAGTTAAGGAGAGGGGAGGAGTGCTGGAAATCCAGCTGGCGCTGCTTTGCTACAGAAGTCGGAAAGTCGATCGAGCAGGCGGCATGCACCACCGCCGCCTCCAGGGTGCCTTTGGTCGTGGACAGGAAATCCAGATCCTCGTTGCGATCGGCCCAGACAACCGCTCCGGCGCCGTTCTCGCCGTCGGTCAGGATCCATTGCGAAAGCGCGTAGCTGCGATCGGTGCAGTCGATCACGTACTGGATGCGCTGGGAGCGGTGCGGATACAGGTCGTGCCCCAGCAGCGTCGTTTCCGGGAAGCTGCGCAACAGCCAGATCCGGGCATGGTTGCCGGTCTTCTCGAACGACTTCCAGTCCACCGCCGCGATCTGTGTGCCCTCGCCGGACGGCGCCTGCCCTGCATTGGCGCTCAGCACCCCGAGCGCCAGCGCCAACGCCAGGAACAAATTGATGGCTTGTCTCATGGCGGCCCCCTACATGTGAAGCCGGTCGCTCATCGTGCGGCTGTAGATCTCGCCGAGACGACGATCCAGCTTCCTGGCGGTCGTTTTTGTTGCGTCGCTTGCCTGATGAAAATGCTCGCGGGCCGAAGCGATCACGGCGCGCAGACTGTTCAGAATCGTTTCCATATGTACCTCCGTTGCAGGAAGGTGCGCAGAATGCGCATCTGACGCACTGCAATATAAGCGGGTTGGCTCCAGTGAAACACCCGGAAAGAGGCATAGCTTCCATGCGCGAGGGGAATGGAACCGGTAAAACCGCTGTCATTTCGCCGTGATCGAGCAAACCAGTGTCGCCGTTCGGCGACTATGCAAAGGCGCCGGCAGGACTAGAATTCATGAAATTCATGAGCGACGGCGTGTCACGTTGTCCGCGTTTCAGGAGGAGGCGAGCATGGAGTCGGGTACAGGTGGTGCGCGGCCGCTGAGCCGGCTGGCGCAATGGCTGTTGATCGGCGGATTCGCGGTCGGGTTGATCTGCGCCGGAGCGCTGCTTTTCTCGGGGATCGGCTACCGCTTGGGTCTATGGCACTTCCGCACCGGATTCAACATCATGCATTGGTCTTTCTGGGGAGCCGGGGCTGCCGTTGTCCTGGCGATTGCCGGACTGGCGATTCCCGCGCGACGCACGCGGGTAGCGATGATTCTGGGTGCGATCGGGCTGGCGGTTGGAGCGGTTACCGTTTATGTGCCCTGGAGCTGGAAGCAGACCGTCGAGTCGTTGCCTTTCATTCACGACATCTCCACCGACCTCGACGATCCTCCGGCCTTTGTCGCGGTGAGGGGATTACGCAAGGCCGGCGACCATCCGGTCGAGCACGACGGCCCGGAGGTGGCCGAACAGCAGAGGCAGGCCTATCCCGATCTGACCCCGTTTCTGACCGGCCAGCCGGCGGACAAGGTGTTCGAAGCGGTCAAGGCAGTCGTTGCCGGAATGGGAATGGAGGTAGTCGAAGCGAACCCGCAGGAACTGCGCGTCGAGGCCACCGACACTTCGCTTTTTTACGGGTTCAAGGACGACATGGTGGTGCGAATCGTCGCCTCGTCGAGCGGCAGCAAGGTGGACGTTCGATCCAAGTCACGGGTGGGACGCAGCGACATTGGCCAGAACGCGAAGCGGATTCGCAAGTTCCTGGCAAACCTTCAGGCTGCGCTCGAGTGAGATTCAGCGGCAGAAGGCAGGCGGTCAGGCGGAGTGGCGCTGCAGCGAAGATCGGCGTTCAAGGCGCCGCCAGATCAAGCGCTCGCCGATCGGAAAGCACCATCCAACCGCGGGCGATGCGATAGATCACCCAGATCCCGGCAGCCACCAGCACGATCCATGCGATCGGAATGCCGATCAGGGTGATGAAGAACACCCCGGCGAGCGCACACCACAGCAGGGCAAACCAGAATGTCCGTATCTGCCAGCGGAAGTGCGACTCGAGCCAGGTGCCCCGCGCTTCGTCCTGGTTCACATAGTTGACCACGACCGCCACCAGGGAAGGGATTCCGAACACGAAGGCGCCGAGGACCGTCCAGGCTGTGAAAATCCCCAGCGCAATGCTCAGGGCGTGCAGTCCGTAGACCAGGCTGGCGATACCGATCAGCGATTCCCTGGGTTGAGCCGTTTCCATCCGTTCCCTCCGTCCTAGGAGAAACCGCGGTCGCGCTTGAGAAACACCGCGCCTTGCTCGGCGATCATCATCGTCGGCGCGTTGGTGTTGCCGGATGTGATCCGCGGCATGATTGACGCGTCGATCACCCGAAGGTTCCTCACCCCGCGGACCCGCAGCCGGTCATCGACCACCGCCATAGGGTCCGAGCCCATCTTGCAGGTGCCCACCGGGTGGAAGATCGTGGTTCCGAGATCCCCCGCCGCTCGCAGCAGCTGCTCCTCAGATTGCACTTCGGGGCCCGGCTTGAACTCTTCGGGCTGGAAGCGCGCGAGCGCCCTCGCAGCCATGATCCTGCGGGTGAAGCCGATCGAGTCTATTGCCACTTTCCGGTCTTCTTCGGCAGACAGATAGTTCGGCTTGATCGCCGGGTGCGCATAGGGATCGGCGCTCTTGATGCGCACGTGCCCGCGGCTCTCCGGCCGCAGGTTGCACACCGACGGTGTTATCGCGGAAAACGGATGCAGCGGGTCGCCGAACTTGTCCAGCGAGAGCGGCTGGACATGCCACTCGATGTTGGCGCTCGTCTGCGACGGGTCGCTCCTGGCGAAGGCGCCGAGCTGCGACGGCGGCATGGTCAGAGGACCGCTGTGAAACAGGAAGTACTCCAGCGCCATCGCTGCCTTGCCGAAAGCAGTGCGCGCGCGGTCGTTCAGCGTGACCGTATTCCGCACCTTGTATTGCAGCCGGATCTGCAGATGATCGTGCAGGTTTTCCCCGACGCCGGGCAGGTCGTGGAGCACCGCGATCCCGTGCTGCCGAAGCAGTCCGGCGGGGCCTATTCCGGAGAGCTGGAGGATCTGCGGCGAACCGATCGCGCCGGCTGCCAGAACGACTTCGCGCCGGGCGGTCACGGTACGCGGCGCGCCGTTGGACAGGCGCATCTCAACGCCAGCCGCGCGCTTTTCACCGTCCCTGGTTTCGATCAGGAGCCGATGCACGTGGGCGCGCTCCAATATATGGAGGTTCCTGCGCTGCTTGATCGGCCAGAGAAAGGCGCGCACCGCATTCCAGCGCACGCCTTTACGCTGATTCATCTGGAAGTAGGCATTGCCGAAATTGTCGCCCCGGTTGAACTCTGGAATCCTGGGAATGCCGCATTCTTCCGCCGCGTCGCGCCAGGCATCGAGAATCTCCCAATTCACACGACGCTCCTGCACCGGCAGCTCGCCGCCGGCGCCGTGGAGCTCGTCGGCGCCGTGGACATAGTCCTCCATGCGCTTGAAGTAGGGCAGGCACTCGTTCCAGCTCCATCCGCGGTTGCCGAGGGAGGCCCAGTGCTCGTAATCGCTCTTCTGTCCCCGCATGTAGATCATGGCGTTGATCGAAGTGCAGCCGCCCATGACCTTGCCGCGGGCGTAGCCTAGCGAGCGGCCGTTGAGTCCCTCTTCGGGTTCGGTCCGATACATCCAGTCGGTGCGGGGATTACCGATGGTGAATAGGTATCCCACCGGGATCGGAATCCAGAAGTAGTTGTCGTCGCCGCCCGCCTCGATCAGCAGTACCGATACGTTGGGGTCGGCGGTGAGGCGATTGGCCAGCACGCAGCCGGCCGAGCCGGCGCCAACGATGACATAGTCGTACGATCCCATCACCTCAAACATCCGTCTGCGCCCGCGAAGCGGTCCGGCGGTCACGCTCCCGATGTCAGTGAGTGCGGATTGGCACGGGCGGCGCCCATGCTCCGCTCAACGCTTCCGCTATGCTGCCAAGATCGGCGCGGAGGACATGGATCGCAAAGGCGACGCTGGCCGATATCGTGGCCGGCGATCCGGGCCCGGTTCGCTTCAGTTTGCCTTCGACCAGCATCTGGGTGGCCATCGGCCGCGTGAAGCGCAGGATCAGTTCGCCAGACGTGGTGCCTTTGAGCACGGCTTCCTCCCCCTCTCCCGCGGCCATGGCGTTCAAGTCGCTGAGGAAGCGTCGGGCCGCGGAACGCGGAACCCAGACGTCCTCCTGCACACCGACGAAGCCGGAGCCGCGCAGCGTGACCCGAAGACGCAGGTCTCCCGCCCGCGGCATGTTCGACGCAACGCTTTCCCGCAGCTCCAGGTCGATGAACGAATCCGAATTGCCGAGCTTCATTGTTTCTTTTTCCCTGTCAGCGGTCGCGATCCGACGCCAAGTTGCGCAGTATAACGGCGAGGCAGGCTTTCCCGGCACGGCGATCGCATACCCTCACGTAGAATAGCCCGAGGACCCGGATTGCCATGTCGATCAGGAACATCGTTTTCATGCTGCTGACACTGGCCGCCGCGTTGTGCCAGCCGGCGATTGCTGCGCCGGAAAAATCCAGGGTGGTTCTCGCCGTCGGTGGGAAGACGACACTGTATTACCTGCCGCTGACGATCGCCGAAAGCCGGGGCTACTTCAGCGACGAAGGGCTGGAGGTCGAGATCAACGATTTTCCCGGAGGGTCCAGGGCGCTGCAGGCCCTGATCGGCGGCAGCGCCGATGTCGTGTCCGGGGCTTTCGAGCACACGATCGTGATGCAGACTCTGGCGCAGAAGGTACAGGCTTTCGTGCTGCAGGGAACGAACCCCGGCCTCGAACTCGGCGTGGTGACGAACAAGGCCGACCGCTACCAATGGCCGAAGGACCTCAAGGGCTGGACCATCGGAGTCTCGGCGCCCGGCTCCAGCACTCACATGCTGGTAAACCATCTGCTGGCATCGGCGGGCCTGACTCCAGACGACGTGTTCGTGGTCGGTGTGGGCACGGGTCCAACCGCGGTGGCGGCCATCCGCAGCGGACGCATCGATGCGCTGTCCAGCGTGGAACCGGTGATGACTCTGCTCGAAAGGTCAGGCGACATCAGGATCGTGGTCGAGACGATCAGCGACAAGGGCACACGCGACGTCTTCGGCGGAACGATGCCGGCCGCGACCCTGTATGCCCGCAAGGACTTCATCGACAGGAATCCGAACACCGTCCAGGCGCTGACCAACGCCATGGTGAGGGCGCTCATGTGGATGCAGACGGCCACGCCCGAGGACATCGCCGGAGTTGTGCCGGTGGAGTACCTCCTCGGCGACCGCGAGTTGTATCTGGCATCGTTCCACCGGCTCCAGGCGACCTACTCCAAGGACGGGCTCATCCCGGCCAAAGGCGTGGACAACAGTTACAGTGTCCTGCGGACGCACAACGCGGCGGTACGCCGGGCTCCGGTAATCCGGCTGAGGGATACCTATACCAATCGCTTCGTGGAAGACGCGCTGAAGAGATACCGATAACGATGGCGCTGACCGCACTCAAGCTCGACCGGATTACCTGCACTTTTCCGGGGCGAAACGGCGCTGCGTACTCCGCGGTGGCCGGCGCCAGCCTCGCTGTGGAGGAGGGCGAGTTCGTCTCGCTGGTCGGCCCCACCGGTTGCGGCAAGTCCACCTTGCTAAACGTCGCGGCCGGACTGCTGCTGCCCACCAGCGGAGCGGTCGAAGTGTTCGCGCAGCCGCTTTCCGGCCTGAACAGCAGGGCGGGGTACCTGTTTCAGACCGACTCCCTGCTGCCATGGAGGACCGCGCGCGAAAACGTGATGTTCGGCCTCGAACTCAGGCGCGAGTCGCCAACGGCGGCGGGCGCGCAGGCGAAGACCTGGCTGGCGCGGGTCGGCCTCGCCGGACATGCGGACAAGTATCCGCACGAATTATCGGGCGGAATGCGCAAGCGCGTCGCACTCGCGCAGACCCTGATACTCGATCCCAAGATCCTGCTGATGGATGAGCCGTTCTCGGCGCTGGATGTGCAGACGCGAAGCCTGATGGAAAACGAGCTGCTGGCACTCTGGTCGCAGGACCGCAAGGCGGTTCTGTTCGTGACCCACGACATCGAGGAGGCGATAGCGCTGTCCGACCGTGTGGTGGTGCTTTCCGCAGGACCCGGAAGCCGACCGGTCGGGGAGTTCCGCATCGATCTGCCGCGTCCGCGGGACGTGTCCGAGATACGGCTCACGCCGCGCTTCCTGGAACTGCACGGTGCCATATGGCAGGTGTTGAAGCAGGAGGTCCTCAAGACCTACAAGGCCGAGGTCGCGGAATGAGTCCGCCCGGCAGAGGCGGGCTGTTGCCCGTTAGTACACTCGCCACTTGTGTCCAATGAAATCCCGCTGGCTCGCGCTTTGTCAGGTCCTGCTGCTGGGAGCGCTTTTCCTTTCGTGGCACATATTGGTGAAGACGGATGTGCTGCCGGTGTTCTTCTTCGGCGAGCCGCTTGCGGTACTTCAGCGGATAGTGGATTGGTTCGCCAGCGGGAAAATCTGGCCCCACCTCGGGGTCACGGTGCTCGAGACCGTGCTCGCATTCGCGATCGGCACGGTGCTCGGGGTGGCAGTCGGCCTGTGGCTGGCGCTGTCGGCGAACGCCTCGGCGCTTCTCGATCCGTATATCAAGGCGCTGAACTCGATGCCGCGAGTCATCCTGGCGCCGATCTTCGCGGTCTGGTTCGGGTTGGGAATCTGGTCGAAGGTGCTGCTCGGAGTGACTCTGGTGTTCTTCATCGTCTTCTTCAGCGTCTATCACGGCGTGCGGGAAGTGAGCCCGGTGCTGATCTCCAGTGCCCGCATGCTGGGTGCGGGAAGGCGCCAGTTGCTGCGTTACGTCTACGTGCCCAGCGCGGCAGCCTGGGTGTTCTCGAGCCTTCACGCCTCGGTCGGAATGGCTTTCGTCGGGGCGGTGGTCGGCGAATATCTCGGCTCGGCCAGGGGTGTGGGCTACCTGATCCTTCAGGCCGAGGGGGTGTTCGACATCAACACCGTTTTCGCCGGTGTCATCGTCCTGACCACTTGCGCCCTTATTCTCGACAGGATTGTAACCGTGCTGGAGCGGCGCTTACTCCGCTGGAGGCCGGCGGCGCTGCCCGATGCCGGAAGCTGAACGCGAATGCACCGCAAGGATCGGGAGCATTCGCCAGTATTCCTTGGCGATGCGCTCTTTGCGCGCTTCGCGCCGACGCTTCTGTTTCTCCTTCGTGTTCGCTCTGGACGTTCAAGCCGTGAGAACTCATCGTGGAATTTGCTAACCACGCGATACTGATCTGTGCGCTGCTCGTGGTCGCGAGCATACTCGCCAGCCTGATCGCGAACCGGACCGGCGCGCCGCTGCTGCTGGTCTTCCTCGCGATCGGGATGCTGGCGGGAGAAGACGGACCAGGCGGAATCCGGTTCCACGACTTCCAGGCCGCCTACCTCGTGGGCAACCTGGCACTGGCCGTGATTCTGTTCGATGGCGGCATGCGCACCCACACCGAGACCTTCCGGGTCGGCCTGCGTCCCGCGCTGTCGCTGGCGACCCTCGGCGTGGTATTGACCGCGGCGGTGGTGGGCGCGGCTGCAACCTGGGCACTCGATCTGGACTGGCGCCAGGGCATGCTGATCGGCGCGATCGTGGGCTCGACCGATGCGGCGGCGGTATTCTCGCTGCTGCACTCGCGGGGGATGCGGCTCAAGCAGCGGGTGGCAGCGACGCTGGAGATCGAATCGGGCTGCAACGATCCGATGGCGGTCTTCCTGACGCTGGTCTTCATCGAGGCGGTAAAGACCGACGGAGTGAGCCTTGGTTACGGCGTGCTGGTGGATTTCGCGTTCCAGTTCGGTATTGGGACGGCGACCGGGGTGCTCGGAGGCAAGCTGCTGGCGCTGCTGATCGAGCGGGTCAGCCTCACCCTCGGCCTGTACCCGGTGCTTGCCGCGGCCGGAGGATTGAGCATCTACGGCGCGACCGTTCTGCTCGGCGGCAGCGGCTTCCTGGCGATCTACCTCGCGGGGCTGGTGCTGGGCAACAGCCGCGTCCACGCCGCCGGCAACATACTAAAGGTGCACGACGGCCTGGCATGGCTGGCGCAGATCGGGATGTTCTTGATGCTCGGGTTGCTGGTCACGCCCGGCGACCTGGTGCCCTCCGCCGTGGAAGCGCTGTTCATTGCGCTTGTCCTGATATTTCTCGCGCGGCCTGTTGCGGTCTGGCTGTCGCTCCTGCCGTTCAAGTTTCCCTGGCGGGAGCAGCTCTTCGTCGCGTGGGTGGGCTTGCGCGGGGCGGTGCCGATCGTGCTCGCGACTTTCCCGGTGCTGGGTGGAGTCGAAGACGCGCAGATATTCTTCAATGTCGCGTTTTTCGTGGTGCTGACCTCGCTGGCGATCCAGGGCTGGACGGTCGCCCCTCTGGCGCAGTGGCTGCGGTTGAAGCTCCCGGCGGAGCATGCGCCGTTGTTCTCGGAGAGCCTGGTGGTGCCCGGCAAGTCGGGCCTGCGGATGTTGGGCTGGAGAGTGAGCGCCGAGAGCGAGGCGGTCGGCCATCGTGTCGGCCAGCTTCGACTTCCCGCAGACGCGCGGGTGGCTGCAATGTTCCGGGACGGTCAGGCGCTCGACGATATCGGAAACGCGGAGGTTGCGGCAGGCGATTTGCTCTATGTGATCACCGGTGACCATGAGATCCCGTTGCTCGAGCGCCTGTTCGTGCCGGCGGACGACATCGAGGAGACCGAGCAGGCGCAGTACTACGGCAGCTTTACCCTCACCGCGGAGGCGACGCTGGGAGAACTTTCGGAGGTATACGATGTGCCTGTTCCGGCATCGCTGCGGGCGAGAACGCTGGCGCAGTACCTGGATTGGCGTTTTCGCGGCCGAACCGTGGTCGGCGACAGCGTGCGCCTCGGGCCGATTGAACTGGTGGTGCGGGAGCTCGACGGGCGCAGGATTACCAAGGTCGGCGTGCGAATCCTGCCGAGACACTGAAGCAATAGCTCATAACCTGTCCGCGCGGCCGGTTGAGGCGGCCTTCAGCCAGGCGCGGCGCTTGCGCGCGGCGAGACGATCGGGGGCCGTGACGAGCACGCAGGTGTCCTTCGGCGCTGCGGCGGCGATGATTTCGAAGCTCAGCAGTTCGTCGCGGCGAAAGGCGTGCAGTGAATAGCGCCGGCCGGGACGAAGCCGGCTCAGCCGTTCTTCCAGATTCTTTGCGTTCACCCTGAGCCCATCGAGCGCCGCGATCGTGTCGCCAGGCGAAAGTCCGGCGCGTTGCGCTGCGCCGCCATCGAGCACATGACCGATCACCAGCTCGCCGCCGTCGGTGCGGGCGCGGATTCCAAGGTCGGCGCGCGCCGCGAGATCGGCCTGCGCCTTGGAGGACTGCTTGCCGCCACGATCCGACATCGATTCCGACCGGCGTAGCGACATCTTGATGCCGACCGTGGAGAGCAGACGAGCAAGGGGCAGGTCCCGCGTGGAGCGCAGCGCGCGGTCGAAAAAGCCTTTCAGTTTCAGTCCGCTCACTCTTTCGGCGATTCTCTCGACGCCATCCTCGGCAACGCCGACGCCGGACCGGCCGTGACTGCGCCACAGAGCCCGCATGACGTGGTCGAGCGACCGGCGGCCGTGCGTCCTGTCGCGAATCATCAGGTCCAGGCACAGGGCGACAAGACTGCCTTTCTGGTAGTAGCTGACAACCGAGTTCGGTGAGTTCTCGTCCTGGCGGTAGTACTTGATCCAGGCATCGAAGCTCGATTCGGCGACCGTCTGCTTGCGGCGCCCGGGGCCGCGTATCACCTGGGTGATGGTCCTGCCCAGCGTTTCGAGGTAGGCCTCCTCCGAAATCAGTCCGGCGCGTGCCAAGAGCAGGTCATCGTAGTAGGAAGTGATTCCCTCGAATGCCCACAGCAGGCGCGTGTAGCTCTCACGGTCGAGATCGTAGGGCGTGAAGGCCTTTGGTCTGATGCGCTTGACGTTCCAGGCGTGAAAGTACTCGTGGCTTGCCAGTCCCAGGAAGCTGCGGTAGCCGTCCTCCGGATCACGCATGCCACGTCGCGGCAGATCGTCACGGGCGGTGATGAGCGCAGTCGATGCGCGGTGCTCCAGGCCGCCGTAACCGCTGCCTACCGAGTTCACCAGGAACAGATAGCGCTGCATCGGCGCCTCGCCCCAGAAGCCGATCTGCGTTTCGCAGAGTTTCCTCAGATCCCGTGCCATGCGCGGCATGTCCGCGTCGTGACGGCCAGAAATCACGACATCGTGCGGCACGCCGGATGCGCGGAATGTCGCCAGCGAGAAGGCACCCATCTCCACCGGGTGGTCGATCAGCTCGTCGTAGCCGGGGGCAGCGTAGGTTCCGAAGCCGTAACGCTTGGCACCCTTGGGCCGCAGTGCCGTGGCCACCCGCCAGCTGCGATATCGGGCGCCTCGGGGCGGAAGAATCTCCGCTTCGTGGGACCGATCCTCCCTTCCGTGGACCCTGAGGAGAACGCACGGCCCGTTGAAAAAACCCCGAGTCGTGTCGAGATACGCTCCTCGCACCGAGGAATCGAAGGCGTACACCTCGTAGTCCACGGTGAGCGCAGCGCTTGCGGGCGCGGCCAGCCAGGTGGTCTTGTCGATCTTCTCGAGACGAACCGGACGGGCGCCGCTGCGCGCGGAAATCCGGACCACATGTTTGGCGAACTCGCGGATCAGATAGCTGCCCGGGATCCATGCCGGCATGGAAAACCGCTGGCCCTCGGGTTCGGGGTCGGCGACTGTGCAGGTCACCGCGAACAGGTGGGCTTCCGGGTTGGACGGCAGAATCGAGAAACGGATCGGGGGAGCGTCGCGCATTGTCGCCCGGGAAAAAGAGCGGGAGCCTTACGGCTCCCGCGCAGTCGATGACTCGAGCGCAGCCGCGACCCTGGATTCACCTCGCGCCTGGCGCCTCGTGCCTCGCGCCGGGTGCGGGGTCAGCAGCACCTCGATACCTTGCTCCACCTGGCGTTCTGGCGCGAGCGGAAATACTCCCCGCGCGACATCGGCGACTGTCCCAGATGTTTTCTGCCGTGATGGGCGAGGTAGCGCTCATAGGCGTCGTCGCCGGTGGCTTCGCGGATGAATTGCCAGACCCGCTTCAGTGATTCGCTCATCTCAGTTTCCTCACGCGTGCCCGCTCGGGACCATTCCCGGCTGGAGCTGGGTGCGGATGTACTTCGACTCGGAAAGCGGCAGCACCGGTTTGCCCGCGCGCAGGCGCAACGACATCCGCAGCATGTCGATGATCACGATCCACAGGATGATCGCGAACAGCATGGCGAGTGCCGCATCGATGCGCTGGCCGATGATGAGCTGCGGCGCTACCGCCGCTTGCTCGGGAGACAGTGCGCCATCGGCCAGCCCGGCCGCCATGTTCGCGGCGCCCGAGAGGAATCCGATCTGCGGGTTCGGGCTGAACACCTTCTCCCACGAAGCCCAGGTGCAGATGATAGCCAGCCAGGTGAGCGGCACTCCCGTGACCCAGGCGTAACGCGCCTTGCCCATCTTGATGATGATGCCGGTGGCAACCGAGAGGGCGATGCCGGCGAGAAGCTGGTTGGAAATGCCGAACAGCGGCCACAGGATGTTGACCCCGCCGAGCGGATCGCGCACCCCCTGGACCAGGAAGTAGCCCCAAGCGGCAACGAACGCCAGGCTCGCCGCCACCGTCATCGGGTAGGACGAGACGTTGCCCATCGGTTGCCAGGCGTGCTTGAGCAGATCCTGAAGCATGAAGCGGCCCACTCGGGTACCGGCGTCCAACGTCGTAAGGATGAACAGCACCTCGAACATGATCGCGAAGTGATACCACACCGCGAGCAGCGAGCCGCCGAAAGTGGTGGAAAAGATCGTGGCCATGCCCACCGCCAGGGAAGGAGCGCCGCCGGTGCGGGCGAACAGCGTAGCCTCGCCCATTTCCCGGGCGAGTCCTTCCATCTGCTCTACCGTGACCGGGAATCCCCACGAGGAGATGGTCGCCACCGCGGCTGCGGCTTCCTTGCCCACGACCCCAGCAGGACTGTTGATCGCGAAGTACACGCCCGGCTCGAGCACGGTGGCGGCGATCACCGCCATGATGGCGACGAAGGACTCCAGCGCCATCGAGCCGTAGCCGATCATGCGGATCTCTCGCTCGCTGGCGAGAAGCTTGGGCGTGGTGCCCGAGGACACCAGCGAGTGGAAACCGGAAATCGCGCCGCAGGCGATGGTGATGAACACAAAGGGAAACAGGTTGCCTTTGAAGATCGGGCCCAGGCCGGTTCTGGCGAACTCGGTCATGTAGGGCATCTTCACTTCCGGGGCGAGGACGAGAATCGATCCCGCCAGCAGGAAAACCACACCGAGCTTGAGAAACGTGGAAAGGTAGTCGCGCGGGGCGAGCAGCAGCCATACGGGAAGCACCGCGGCGGCGAAACCGTAGATCATCACGAACCAGGCGCAGCCCATTTTCGACCAGTCGAAGTAGCCGCGAAGCTCTTCGTTGTGATCTATCCAACCCCCGCCGAGCACGCAGAAAATCAGCAGAACGATGCCGATGATCGAGCCTTCGAGCACGCGTCCGGAACGGATGCCGCGCATGTAGATTCCGACCAGCATCGCCACCGGGATGGTTCCGAGCACCGTGGCGGTTGCCCATGGGCTCTTGTACATCGCGTTGACGATGACCAGACCCAGCACCGCGATCAGGATGATCATGATCATCATCGTGCCGATCAACGCCGCCCAGCCGCCGACCGGCCCCAGCTCGTCGCGCGCCATCTGTCCCAGCGAACGGCCGTCGCGACGGGTGGAGCAGAACATGATGACCATGTCCTGAACGCAGCCGCCGAGGACCGCGCCGACCAGGATCCATAATGTCCCCGGCAGGTATCCGAACTGCATCGCCAGGGTGGGACCGATCAACGGGCCGGGACCTGCTATCGCCGCGAAGTGATGCCCGAACACTACCCACTTGTTGGTGGGCACGAAATCGCGGCCGTTGTTGAAGCGCTCCGCCGGGGTGGCGCGGGTTTCGTCGAGCACCAGGACTCTGGCGCAGATCCAGGCGCTGTAGAAGCGGAAAGCAACCAGGTAGGTGCAGACCGCCGCGGCGATGAACCAGATCGCATTGATCGACTCGCCGCGGTGGATCGCGATGCCGCCGATTGCGGAGGCGCCGAGTACGGCAATGCCCAACCAGAGCAGACTGTTCAATACGGACTTCTGCATCGCGCTCTCCCGGGAATTATGCCCAAGCCATCTGCGGCCCTGTTCCAAGTGGCGCGAAGTCTAACCCAATGGGCAAGGCGCGGCTGCTGCGCTGCAAGATGCTAAACTTCTGCGATTTTCCTTCCAGCCCACGCCATGTTCACAGCCAACGACAAGATAAAAGACTTCGATTCCGAACTCTGGATCGCGCTGGAGTCGGAACGCACCCGCCAGGAACATCACATCGAGCTTATAGCTTCGGAGAATTACGCCAGCCCGAAGGTGCTGGAGGCGCAAGGGTCGGTGCTGACCAACAAGTACGCTGAAGGTTATCCGGGCAAGCGCTACTACGGCGGCTGCGAGTTTGTCGATGTGGCGGAACAGCTCGCGATCGATCGTGCCAAGGCCTTGTTCAAGGCCGAGGTGGCCAACGTCCAGGCGCACTCCGGAAGCCAGGCGAACGCCGCGGTCTACCTTTCGGTGCTGCAGCCCGGGGACACGATTCTGGGCATGTCGCTGGCGCACGGAGGGCACCTCACCCACGGATCCCCGGTGAACTTCAGCGGCAAACTGTTCCACGTGGTCAGCTACGGCCTGAACGAGAAGGAGGAAATCGACTACGACCAGGTCGAGAAACTCGCCCGCGAGCATCGACCGAAGATGATCGTTGCCGGAGCCTCCGCTTACTCTCTGGTCATCGACTGGAAGCGATTTGCCGAGGTAGCCGAATCGGTGGGGGCGTACCTTATGGTGGACATGGCGCACTATGCCGGGCTGGTTGCAGCGGGCGTGTATCCCAGTCCGGTCGGACATGCCGATTTCGTCACCAGCACCACCCACAAGACGCTGCGCGGTCCACGCGGCGGAATCATCCTCGGCAAGTCGGATTACGAGAAGCAGATAAACTCCACCATCTTCCCCGGCACCCAGGGCGGGCCGCTGATGCACGTCATCGCCGCCAAGGCGGTCGCCTTCAAGGAAGCGCAGGCCCCGGAGTTCAAGCGCTATCAGGAGCAGGTAATCGCCAACGCCCGGGTCATGGCGAAGGTGCTGGGAGCCCGGGGTCTGCGGATCGTGTCCGGTCGCACCGACTGCCACCTGTTTCTGGTGGATCTGCGACCCAAGAGGATCACCGGCAAGGATGCCGAGACCGTCCTGGGCCAGGCGCACATAACGGTCAACAAGAACGCGATCCCGAACGACCCGGAGAAGCCGTTCGTCACCAGCGGCATCCGGCTGGGTTCCCCGGCGATGACCACCCGGGGGTTCACCGAGCTGGAAGCCGAGCAGCTCGCCAATCTCATCGCCGACGTGCTCGACTCGCCCCGGGATGAGAGCGTGATTTCGCGGGTGCGCGAAGAAGCGACCGCCATGTGCCGGAAGTTTCCGGTGTACGCGGCTCAGGCGTGAGGCAGGGGATGCATTCGCTTCGGAGTCCGGTTTTTTCTCGCGCCTCGTGCCTCGTGCCTCGCGCCTGAACTTATGAAATGCCCTTTCTGCAAGCACGATGACACGCAGGTCGTCGACTCCCGCGTCTCCGAGGAAGGTGACAGCATTCGCCGCCGTCGTCGCTGCCCGGCGTGCGAGAAGCGCTTCACCACCTACGAGACCGCCGAGTTGCGCCTGCCGCAGATCGTGAAATCGAACGGCTACCGCGAGGAATTCAAGGAGGACAAGCTTCGTACCGGTTTCAAGCGCGCCTTGCATAAGCGCCCGGTATCCGCCGAGCTTCTGGAGGCGGCGGTGGAACGGGTGAAGCAACGGCTGCTTTCGCTCGGCGAGCGCGAGATCGACTCGCGCCGCATCGGCGAGATGGTGATGAAGGAGTTGTACAAGCTGGACAAGGTCGCCTACATCCGCTTTGCCTCGGTCTATCGCAGCTTCCAGGACGTGGACGACTTCCGCGACGCGATCAAGGAGGTGCAGAAACCCGCCGGCCGCCGCAAGGGGCGCTGATGGCATCCAGCCCGGATCTCGCCTTCATGGCGCAGGCCCTGCGCCTCGCGGAACGGGGTCTGTACAGCACCACTCCCAATCCGCGGGTCGGCTGCGTGGTGGTCAAGGACGGCGAAGTCGTCGCCGAGGGCTGGCACGAGCGCGCGGGCGCGCCTCACGCAGAGGTCAATGCGCTCGCGGTTGCCGGCGCAAAGGCCGAAGGCGCCGCGGTCTATGTGACTCTCGAGCCTTGCAGCCACCACGGCCGCACTCCGCCTTGTGCCGACGCGTTGATCGCGGCAAGGGTCAAGCGGGTAGTTGCCGGCATGCGGGACCCGAACCCGGAGGTGTCGGGGAGCGGATTACGGCGCCTGCTCGAGGCCGGCGTCGAGGTCGAGGTCGGGGTGATGCAGCGCGAAGCCCAGGAGCTCAATGCCGGGTTTGTCTCCCGGATGACTCGCGGGCGACCGTGGCTGCGGCTCAAGATCGCCTCAGGGCTGGACGGCAAGACCGCGCTGGAGAACGGTGTGTCGCAGTGGATCACCGGGCCGGAAGCGCGGCGCGACGCGCATCACTGGCGGGCCCGGTCCTGCGCCGTCATGACCGGGATCGGGACGCTGCGCGACGACGACCCGCGGCTCAACGTCCGCGAAGTCGCCACGGCGCGCCAGCCGCTGCGGATCGTGGTGGACAGCCGGCTGCGCATTCCGATCAACGCCCGGATACTGGAAGGCGGCGGCGTGCTCGTGGCAACCGCCAGCGGCGACACCGGAAAGATGGCGGCCATCGAAAAGCGCGGCGGAGAGATAGTGGTTCTGCCGAATGCGGAAGGCAAGGTCGACCTGGCGCGCCTGGCGGCAACGCTTGCCGGGCGCGGAATCAACGAAGTCACTGTCGAGGCGGGAATGAACCTCAACAGCGCGCTCTATCGGGCGGGCGTCGTGGACGAGCTGTTGATCTACTATGCGCCGATGCTGCTGGGGAGCCAGGGACGCGGAATGCTCGATCTCGGCGCACTGACGAAGCTCGAGGATGCGCCGCGGTTGAACGTGCGCGACGTGCGGCCCCTCGGTTCGGATCTGCGGATACTCGCGCGACTGGGCGACTGATCGGAACAGGGAAAATGTTCACCGGAATCATCCACGCGGTCGGCCAGGTCGCTGAAATCCGCGTCGATGGCGGTTCAGCGTCGGTGGTGATCGAAGCCGCGACGCTCGACCTCGGCGATGTGGCGGTGGGCGACAGCATCGCCTGCAACGGCGTGTGCCTGACCGTCGTGCGATTGCTGCCCGGGAGGTTCGCGGTGGACGTGTCGCAGGAAACATTGAAAGTGACAGCGGGTTTCGCGCCGGGCGCGGCGGTGAACCTGGAGAAGTCGCTGCGCCTGGCGGAACGCCTGGGCGGGCACCTGGTGGCCGGACACGTGGACGGCCGGGGGGAAGTAGTAACCGTGAATCCGGTCGATGGCGGCAACCGCAAGCTTGGCATCCGTTTTCCCGAGAGGATTCGCCGGTACGTTGCGCCAAAAGGATCGATCGCGGTCAACGGGGTGAGCCTTACCGTGAACTCGGTGAGAGGAAAAACCTTCTCCGTCAACCTGATTCCGCATACGCTGGCGGTGACTAATCTGTGCAAACTCGAACGGGGCGACGAAGTGAATCTCGAGGTTGACCTAGTGGCGCGATACGTCGACAACATCTTGCGATCGAATCAGCAGTGATGCAGCCCATCAGCCCGATCCCGGAGATCATCGACGACATCCGCGACGGGCGGATGGTCGTGCTGGTCGACGACGAGGATCGGGAGAACGAGGGCGACCTGGTGTTCGCCGCGCAGTTCGCAACCGCGGAGAAGATCAACTTCATGGCCAAGCACGGCCGGGGCCTGATCTGCATGCCGATTACTGAGGAACACGCGCGCCGCCTCAGTCTGCCGCCGATGACCGCGCTGAACCGCTCGGTCCACGGCACCAACTTCACCGTTTCGATCGAAGCGGCGCACGGCGTGACGACGGGCATCTCGGCGGCCGACCGCGCGCATACCATCCGGGTATCCGCCAGAGCGGACGCAAGGCCGGAGGACGTGGTGCAGCCCGGGCATGTCTTCCCGCTGGTGGCGCAGGCGGGTGGGGTGCTGCTGCGCGCGGGGCACACCGAGGCGTGCTGCGATCTTGCCCGGCTCGCCGGCCTCTATCCGGCGGCGGTGCTGTGCGAGATCATGAAGGACGATGGCACGATGGCGCGACTGCCTGACCTGGTGGCGTTTGCCGGCCAGCACCGCCTGAAGATCGGCACCATCGCCGATCTTATCCACTACCGCAGCCGTACCGAGTCGCTGATCGAGCGGGTCGCCGAGCGGGAGATATCGACCCTGTTCGGCCGGTTTCGGCTGGTTGCGTACCGCGACGTGATCTCGCAGGATGCGCACCTGGCGCTGGTGCACGGGAAAGTCGATCCGCAGCAGGAGACGCTGGTCCGGGTGCACGAACCGCTGTCGGTCGCAGATCTGCTCGATGCGGCTGACATGGCGCATTCATGGAACCTGAACGACGCGCTGCGCACGGTGGCAGGCGCGCCGGCGGGCGTGATCGTGCTGCTGCACCGGACCGAAACCGGCGCACAGTTGCTCGAACGGGTGGCCGCCGGGCGAGAGGAATCCGAACGCACAGCCAAGATGGATCTGAGAACATATGGAATCGGGGCGCAGATCCTTCGCGATCTGGGGGTGAAGAGAATGAAGCTGCTCGCTGCGCCCCGGCGCATGCCCAGCATGGTCGGGTTCGATCTCGAGGTCACCGGCTATCTGCACCCGCAGGAGAAGTCGTGACCGCAATGACGGCCGTGGCTGTTGTCACCGTCGGTGACGGCGGGGTCGAGCTACCTTCACGATCAAGGCAGCCGCGATAGCATGCCGACCAGCGCAGACAAGCCCTTTCGATTCGAGCCCAGTACCGACGGCCGTGGCGTGCGCGTCGGAATAGTCGTTGCGCGCTTCAACGCGCAGATCGGCGACGCCCTTCTCGACGCCTGCAATGCGCAACTGCGTGACTTGGGCGTGGCTCCCGGAGACGTGACCGTTGCCACGGTGCCGGGCTCCCTGGAAGTGCCGCTGGCGCTGCAGAAACTGGCCAACACCGGGAAATACGATGCGCTGGTCGCGCTCGGAGCGGTGATCCGCGGCGAGACCTATCATTTCGAAGTGGTCTCCAACGAGTCGGCGGGCGGCATCGCCTCGGTGCAGCTCGACACCGGGATCCCCGTAGCCAATGGAATCCTTACCTGCGACACCGAAGAGCAGGCGCATGCTCGCGTGCACCAGAAGGGCGCGGACTGCGCCCGGGCGGCGGTGGAGATGGCGCGGTTGATGAAAGCGATAGATGAGAGGCAATAGAAGGCGCTCGCGGGAGCTGTGCCTGCAGACCCTCTACCAGTGGCTGCTCAATGCCAGCGGCGCAGACGAACTGGTTGCGCAGCTTCCTCAGGCCGAGGGCTTCGACAAGGCCGACCGCGGCTATCTCGAAGTCCTGCTGCGTGGGTCGGTGCAGGACGCCGATGCGCTGAGAGCCAAGCTGCAACCGCATCTGGATCGAAAGGTCGGCGAGCTTTCGCCCGTCGAGCATGCGTTGCTGCTGATGGCGGCGTTCGAACTGGCGAGCCAGCCCGGGACGCCCTACCGGGTAGTGATCAACGAGGCGGTCGAGCTGGCCAAGAGCTACGGCGGCACCGACGGCTACAAGTACGTCAACGGAGTGCTCGACAAGCTCGCTGCCGAATTGCGTCCAGGCGAGTTCAGAGTTCGCAACGCCCGCGCGCGGTGAGCATTCGCTTTCTGGAACCGGAGGGGAGAGATGGCTGAAGCAGCGGCACCGAAAAAACTGACTATCTTCGACCTGCAGGCCAAGGCGGCGCGCGGCGAGAAGATCTTTCAGGTCACCGCAGTGGACTACCCGACCGCGCAACTGGTCGATCGCGCCGGGATCGACTGCATCCTGATCGGGGACTCTCTCGGTATGACCGCCCTGGGTTACTCGGGCACGGTGCCGGTGACCATGGACGAGATGATTCACCATGCCAAGGCGATTTCCCGCGCCGCCCGCAGGGCGATCCTGGTCGGCGACCTGCCTCTGGGGGCGTACCACGCATCGACCCAGGATGCGATCAACAGTGCGATGCGCATGGTGAAGGAAGGCGGCGCCGACGTGGTCAAGATCGAGGGCGGCGAGGACTTCGCGCCGATGGCGGAGGCGGTGGTCAAAGCCGGCATTCCGGTGATGGCGCATATCGGGCTCACGCCGCAACTGGTGTCGAAGATCGGAGGCTTTCGAGTGCAGGGCAAGAGCGCGGAGACCGGAGTGCAGTTGCTCAAGGACGCGCTGGCGATGGAGAAGGCAGGCTGTTTCGCGATCGTTCTGGAGGCGATTCCGGACCGGGTCGCGCAGCTGATCACCGAACGGCTGGAAATCCCGACGATCGGCATCGGCGCCGGCTCTCACTGCGACGGCCAGAACCTGGTGCTGCACGATATGGTTGGCCTGTTCGACCGCTTCACCCCCAAGTTCGTGAAGAAGTACGCCAACTGCTGGGAAGTAATCGGCAAGGCGCTGCAGGACTTCCAGGAGGACGTGCGCAAGGGAGAGTTCCCCAAGGCCGAGCACAGCTTCACGATGAAGGACGAGGAGTATCAGGCCTTTGTGCAGAGGCTGGACAAGATGTAGCAGCCGCAAGGGCGCCAGCTTCGCGCTGAGCCTGCAAGGCGCCGGGAAGATCCGGGGACGGGAAGGTGCCGGAAACCGATCTCCGATCCGTGCATGGTTCCGTCGGGTTCTGCTGAATCGTCTCGCGTCTCGCGGCTCCAGACAGGAGCGGGTTCTCCTGGCGCTCATGGGTCTTCGCGGTTTCGCTGTTTTTTTCCGTGGAATCCGCGCCTAGAATGACCGCATGTTGTCCGAATTCGATCTGATCGCGCGCCACTTCACCCGACCTGCGGGTCGCGCCGTGCTAGGAGTGGGAGACGATGCCGCGCTGATCGAAGTGGCAGCGGGCAGGCATCTGGCGGTCACCACGGACACCATGGTCGCCGGCACGCATTTTTTCCCCGATAGCGAAGCGCGGCCCCTTGGTCACAAGGCGCTCGCCGTCAATCTTTCCGATCTGGCTGCGATGGGTGCCCGGCCGCGTTACGCATTGCTCGCGCTAACCTTGCCGAAGCCCGACGAGACCTGGCTCGCGGAGTTCGCGGATGGTTTCTTCCGCCTTGCCGAGAGCTTCGACATCGAGCTGATCGGCGGCGATACGACCCGGGGGCCGCTGTCGATCACCGTGACTGCGATCGGCGAGACTTCGCCGGGAAAGGCGCTGACGCGCGCAGGCGCCCGGGATGGCGACGAGATCTGGGTATCCGGCGTGCTCGGCTCGGCGGCGCTGGCGGTGTTGCATCTGAAGGGCGATCTGCGGCTGAAAGGTTCCGATCTTGCGCAGTGCCTGGCGCGGCTGCATACGCCTGCTCCACGGGTCGCGCTGGGAGAGGCGCTGGCGGGGATCGCCAGCGCAGCGATCGACGTCTCCGATGGGCTGATCGCGGATCTCGGGCACATCTGCGATCGGTCGGGCGTGGGCGCCGAAGTGGATTATTCGGCGGTGCCGTGTGCCTCCGAAGTGACCTCCCTCAGGAACGTTGCCCTGGTGCGGGACGCACTGCTGGCCGGAGGAGACGACTACGAGCTGATATTCACCGCGCCTGCCTCAGCCGAGAGAGAGATCGTCGCGATTTCCGGCCGCCTGGCGGTCGGGGCAACCCGGATAGGCCGTATCGTTCGCGGCACGGGTGTCGCGGTTCGTGATGCTTCCGGAGGCGGGATCGAGCCGTCGCGAAAGGGGTTCGACCATTTCCGCTGATGCTGCGGCGGCGCAGCCGTCGCTGCGCTTCGTCCTGAGTCATCCCGCACACTTTCTGGCGATGGGATTCGGAGCCGGACTGTCTCCATGGGCGCCGGGCACCATCGGGACCCTGATCGCGTGGCCGATCTACCTCCTGGTGTCGCCCGCTTTACCGCTGGGACTGTTTCTGCTGTTGTTGTGCTCGATGTTCGCGGCGGGAGTATGGGTCTGCGATGTCACCGGGCGGCATCTGGGAGCGCACGACCACGGCGCAATGGTCTGGGACGAGATCACCGCTTTTCTGCTGGTGCTGTTCTTCACTCCGGATCGGCCGCTGTGGCAGGGGTCGGCGTTCGTCCTGTTCCGCGTCTTCGACATTCTCAAGCCTGCGCCGATCCGTCGCGTGGAAGGCTTGCTGCGCAACGGCCTGGGCGTGATGTTCGACGACCTGATCGCGGCGTTCTACGTCTTGCTGTGCCTGGCCGTCTACAAGTTCGCCTTCGCCTGACGCCATGGACAAGGAACTCTATTCGCTGGCAGAGCAGGTAGGGCTCGCTCTCCTGGCGCGCGGGTGGATGCTGACGGCAGCCGAATCATGCACCGGCGGTTGGATCGGGCAGGCGATTACATCGGTGCCCGGCAGCTCGAAATGGTTCGACCGCGGCTTCGTCACCTACAGCAACGACGCCAAGCAGGCGATGCTGGGCGTGAGCGGAGAAACGCTATCCCGCCACGGCGCGGTTTCCGAGTCGGTGGTTGTCGAGATGGCGCAGGGCGCGCTCGAGCGTTCGAAGGCGATGATCTCGGTCGCGGTCAGCGGCGTCGCCGGGCCCGATGGTGGCAGTGCCGACAAGCCGGTTGGCACAGTCTGGATCGGCTGGGCGCTGCGCGATGGCGGCTGCCGGGCGCAGCGCTATCAATTCGGCGGCGATCGCGACTCGGTGCGCCGAGAGTCCGTGATCCGCGCGCTTGAGGGCGTTTCGGCGGCGGCAGGAGACAAGCAAACGGGCTGAATCCCGACGGTTCCGACGTCAGTCCTTAGACGCCTGATTGCAAAGAATTTCGAGCCGCTTGCCGGGCACGTCTGCGAGAACCGGCACGCCGGCCAGGGCGTCCTCTCCGGAGAGCTCGACCGAGTTCTCACGGTCTGGGCGTATGCCATAATCGCCCACTTCCGAAAATCAGATCACGAGAGACGTGAAAGAGAGCACACAGATGGACGACAACCGGCACAAGGCGCTTCTGGCGGCCCTTTCCCAGATCGAGAAGCAATTCGGCAAAGGGTCGATCATGCGCCTCGGCGAGCAGGAGATTGCCAAGGACCTGGAAGTCGTCTCGACCGGCTCGCTGGGACTGGACCTCGCGCTCGGCATCGGCGGACTTCCGCGCGGGCGCGTAGTGGAAATCTACGGGCCGGAGTCCTCGGGCAAGACCACGCTGACCTTGTCGGTGATCGCCCAGATGCAGAAGGCTGGCGGCACCGCGGCCTTCATCGATGCCGAGCATGCGCTCGATCCGCAGTACGCCGGCAAACTGGGAGTGAATGTCTCCGAGCTGCTGATCTCGCAGCCGGACAACGGCGAGCAGGCGCTCGAGATCGCCGACATGCTGGTGCGCTCCGGGTCGGTGGACGTGGTGGTAGTCGACTCGGTAGCGGCCCTCACGCCCAAGGCCGAGATCGAGGGCGAGATGGGTGAGCCGCAGATGGGCCTGCAGGCGCGGCTGATGTCACAGGCGCTCAGAAAGCTCACCGCCAACATCAAGCGCTCCAACACGCTGGTGATATTCATCAACCAGATCCGGATGAAGATCGGCGTCATGTTCGGCAATCCGGAAACCACTACCGGAGGCAACGCGCTGAAGTTCTACTCCTCGGTGCGGATCGACATCCGCCGCATCGGCTCGATCAAGAAAGGCGACGAGGTCATCGGAAACGAGACCCGTGCCAAGGTGGTCAAGAACAAGGTCGCGCCGCCGTTCCGGCAGGCCGACTTCGACATACTTTACGGCGAGGGCATCTCGCGCGAGGGCGAGATCATCGAGATGGGCGTGCTGTACAAGCTCATCGAGAAGTCGGGCGCGTGGTACAGCTACAACGGGGAGCGCATCGGTCAGGGCAAGGACAATGCCCGGGAGTTCCTAAGGGATCATCCCGACGTCGGACGCGAGATCGAGACCAAGATTCGCGCTCACGCGAGCGGCGCCCGGGTGGCTGCTACTGCCGACGTGCAGGAGTGAGACCTGGCCGACCGGCTGCGCTCCCGGGCGCTGCGCCTGCTTGCAAGGCGCGAGCACTCGCGCGCCGAACTCCAGACCAAGCTCGGACCCGACTGCCCGGATCCGCAGGCACTGGCCGCATTGCTCGATGAGCTGGAGCAGCGCGGCTGGTTGTCCGAAGCGCGCTTCGTCGAGTCGCTGCTGCATGCTCGCCGCGGCCGGTTCGGAGCAGCGCGCATCGCCCGGGAGTTGCGCAGCAGGGGCGTCTCCGAGGAGGCGATCGAGCAGGCGACTGCCGATGCCGCACGCACCGAGCTGCCTGCGGCCCGGGAAATCTGGCGCAAGAAGTTCGGTCATGCGCCTGCCAACCTGGCGGAGCGCGCCAGGCAGGCGAGATTTCTTGCCTCCCGGGGTTTTGCTTCCGAGGTGGTCCGCCGGGTGCTGGATCAGCGGGAGGATTGAGCCTGCGAGGCACGCCGCCTAGAATCCGGTTGCGAGCCGACCGCGGGTCGGCTCGTTCGTCTTTGAGGTACGCATTACCCAGATGAAAAGCAGCGAGATCCGCAGCGGGTTCCTGAAGTACTTCGAGCGCAACGGTCATGCCATCGTCGCCTCGAGCTCGCTGGTGCCGGCGGGCGACCCGACGCTGCTGTTCGTCAACTCCGGCATGGTGCAGTTCAAGGACGTGTTTCTCGGCAAGGAAAAGCGCCCCTACACGCGCGCCACCACCTCGCAGAGGAGCGTGCGCGCGGGCGGCAAGCACAACGATCTGGAGAACGTCGGCTATACCGCGCGCCACCACACGTTCTTCGAGATGCTGGGCAACTTCAGCTTCGGCGACTACTTCAAGAAGGACGCCATCCAGTTCGCCTGGGAGCTGCTCACCCAGGTCTACAAGCTGCCGCCGGAGAAGCTCTGGACCACGGTATACGAGACCGACGACGAGGCTTTCGACCTGTGGACCAGGATGATCGGCGTGCCGAAAGAGCGCTGCGTGCGCATCGGCGACAAGCCTGGCGGGCAGAAATTCCAGTCGGACAATTTCTGGCAGATGGCCGACACCGGGCCCTGCGGGCCATGCAGCGAGATCTTCTACGACCACGGCCCGGGCATTGCCGGCGGCCCGCCGGGCTCGCCGGAAGCGGACGGCGACCGCTACATCGAGATCTGGAACCTGGTGTTCATGCAGTTCAACCGCGACGCAAAAGGCGTGATGCACCCGCTGCCCAAGCCCTCGGTCGACACCGGCATGGGCCTCGAGCGCATCGCCGCGGTGCTGCAGGGCAAGCACTCGAACTACGAGATCGACCTGTTCCAGGATCTGATCAAGGCAGCGGCGCGGGAAACCGGCCAGGAGCAGCTGAAGAATCCGTCGCTCAACGTGATCGCCGACCACATCCGCGCCTGCGCTTTCCTGGTCGTCGACGGCGTGATCCCCGGCAACGAAGGCCGGGGCTACGTCCTGCGGCGCATCATCCGGCGCGCGATCCGCCACGGCTACAAGCTCGGCCAGAAGCAGCCGTTCTTCCACCGCATCGTCGACGACCTCGACCAGACGATGGGTGCGGCGTACCCCGAACTGCGCAAGGACAAGGCGCGCGTCACGCGCGTGCTGAAGCAGGAAGAGGAGCGCTTTGCCGAGACGCTGGAGAACGGCATGGGCGTGCTCGAATCCGCGCTCGCCTCCGGCGAGCAGAAGCTGCTCGACGGCGAGACCGCGTTCCGCCTCTACGACACCTTCGGTTTTCCTGTGGACCTCACCGCCGACATCTGCCGCGAGCGCGGCGTGATGCTCGACATGGCGGGGTTCGAGGCGGCGATGGCGGCGCAGCGCGAACGCGCGCGCGCGGCGAGCAAGTTCTCCACCGCGGCGGGCCTCGAGTACGCTGGCGGCAAGACCGAGTTCCGCGGCTACGACACGTTGAGCGTATCAGCCAGAGTCGTCGCGCTGTACCGCGAGGGCACGCAGGTCGAGGCGCTGAAAAGCGGCGAGCAAGGCACCGTGGTGCTGGATCAGACGCCGTTCTACGCCGAGTCCGGCGGCCAGGTCGGCGATCGCGGCGAACTGGTGGCCGCAACCGGCACGTTCGAAGTCGGCGATACGCAGAAGATCCAGGCCGAGGTGTTCGGCCACCTGGGCATGCTGAAGACCGGCACGCTGAAAACCGGCGACACGGTGGAGGCGCGGGTGGACACGGGTCTGCGCGCGCGCACCATGCGCAACCACTCGGTGACGCACCTGATGCACAAGGCACTGCGAGAGGTGCTCGGGCCGCACGTGCAGCAGAAAGGTTCGCTGGTGGACGAGGACAAGACGCGCTTCGACTTCGCCCACGACAAGCCGGTGAGCGAGGCCGAGATCCGGCGCATCGAAGCCCAGGTCAACGCCGAGATCCTGCAGAACACGCCGACCCGGGCGCAGATCATGCCGATCGAGGACGCCCAGCGCTCGGGTGCGGTGATGCTCTTCGGCGAGAAGTACGGCGACGAGGTGCGCGTGCTCGATATCGGCAGCTCGCGCGAATTCTGCGGCGGCACGCACGTCGCGCGCACCGGCGACATCGGCCTGTTCAAGATCGTCGAGCAGTCGGCGGTGGCGGCGGGCGTGCGCCGCGTCGAGGCCAAAACGGGCGAAGGCGCGCTCGCCTGGGTGCAGGCGCAGGAAGCGAAGCTCAGGCAGGCGGCAGCGGCGCTGAAGGCGCCGGTGGACGAGGTCGAGGCGAAGATCGGGCAGGTGCTCGACAACGTCAGGACGCTGGAGCGCGAGCTGGCGAAGCTGAAGTCGCGGCTGGCCTCGGGGCAGGGCACCGACCTCGCTGCCCAGGCCGTGGTGGTGAAAGGCATGAAGGTGGTGGCGGCGACGCTCGACGGCGCGGACGCGAAGACGCTGCGCGAGGCGGTCGACCGGCTGAAGGACCAGCTTAAGAGCGCGGCGATCGTGCTCGGCACGGTCGAGGGCGACAAAGTCACGCTCATCGCCGGGGTGACCGTCGACCTGACCGCCAGTGTAAAGGCCGGAGAGCTGGTGAATTTCGTGGCTCAGCAGATCGGTGGCAAGGGCGGCGGGCGCCCCGACATGGCGCAGGCGGGAGGCACCGATCCCGGCAAGCTGCCGGAGGCATTGCGCTCGGTGCGCGGCTGGGTCGAGCAGCGGCTGCAGCCGTCAGCAATGCCGCGCTGACGGTTAGAAGGGCAGTTCGGCGTCCGGCCGAGCTTCCAGCAGGATGCGGCGGAAGTCCTCCTGGATTCGTTTCAGCGCGGCAGTGTTGTCGGCTTCGAAGCGCAGCACCAGCACCGGGGTGGTGTTGGATGAGCGCGCAAGGCCGAAGCCGTCGTCGTACTCCACCCGCAAACCGTCGATGGTCACCACCTCGCGGGCGTCGGGGAAGCGCGCCGACTTCTGAAGTTTCGCCACCAGCGCGTAGTTTTCGCCTTCCTTCAGCTTGATCTGCAGTTCCGGAGTGTTCACCGAGTCGGGCAACTGCTCGAACACCGCGGACACGCCGGGTTTGCCCGAGACATATTCGAGCAGCCGGGCGCCGGCGTAAATGCCGTCGTCGAATCCGTACCAGCGTTCCTTGAAGAAGACATGGCCGCTCATCTCTCCCGCCAGCAGGGCGCCGGATTCCTTCATCTTCGCCTTGATCAGCGAGTGTCCGGTCTTCCACATGGTCGCCTTGCCGCCATGCGCCCGGATCCACGGCGCCAGGTTCCGGGTGCACTTGACATCGAAGATGATCTCGCCGCCCGGGTTGCGCGACAGGACATCGGCGGCGAACAGCATCAACTGGCGGTCCGGATAGATGACCTTGCCTTCCTTTGTCACAACGCCCAGTCGATCACCGTCGCCATCGAAAGCCAGCCCGATCTCGGATGGGCCGCGCTTCAACGCGGCGATGAGATCGGCGAGATTCTTCGGCTGCGACGGATCCGGGTGGTGGTTGGGGAAGGTGCCATCGACTTCGCAAAACAGTTCCTCGACTTCGCAGCCGAGCGCGCGGTAGAGCTTCGGGGCGAAGGCGCCTGCGATCCCGTTGCCACAGTCCACCGCGACCCTCATCGGGCGCCGGAGTCTTACGTCGCCGGCGACGCGGTCGACGTAGGTCTGAGCGATATCGCGAACCTGAAGATCGCCACTGCCGGAGTGGAAATCCGCCCGCTCGATGCGCTCGCGCAGCTGCTGGATGCGCTCGCCGGAAAGCGTCTCCCCGGCGACCATCATCTTCAGGCCGTTGTACTCCGGCGGATTGTGGCTACCGGTAACCATCACCCCGCTACCGGTGCCGAAGTGATGCGCGGCGAAATACAGCATCGGCGTGGTCACGCGGCCGACGTCGATCACGTCGGCGCCGGCACTTTGCAGCCCGCGCGCCAGTGCCGCCGAGAGTTCCGGCCCGGAAAGCCTGCCGTCCCGGCCGATACACACCGCGCCGCGGCCGAGGCTGCGGGCTTCGCTGCCCAGCGCCCGGCCGATGCCCTCGACGATCTCGGCAGTCAGCGTCCTGCCGACGATTCCACGGATGTCGTAGGCCTTGAATATCTCGGGCGGAAAGGCTGGCATTTCGGGCGGAGGCAAGAGAGTCTGTCCGATTGTCCCACGTCCAGGCAGTTCGATTCCAGCTACGCGGCATCCGCGGCGGCAGGCGCCCTGGATTCGAAGAAACCGGTCAGCCGTCTGGGCAGCCAGTCGATTCTTCCGGGCCAGCGTCCGCAGGGAAATCCCGCGTGACCGCCACCCCGAGTCACTTCGAGACGAACGCAGCCAGGCACCTGCGCCGGGTCCGGTAGGTACGCCCCGGGAAAGAAGGGATCGTTGTCGGCGTGGACGATCAGGGTTGGAATTGCGATGCGTCCGAGGTCGGGCTTGCTGCTGGCGCGCGTCCAGTAGTCGTCGGCGTCGCGAAACCCGTGCAGAGGCGCGGTCACGACATCGTCGAACTGGCGCAGGTTGGCAGCCCGTGTTACCGCTGCCGCATCGTACAGACCTGGAAACAGGGCCAGCTTGGCGATGCTCTTGCGTTTCAGCGGCCGCAGGAAGTGCCAGGTATAGACGCGATTGAATCCGTCAGCCAGCCCGTCGCCGGCGACCTGAAGCGCGACCGGAGCGGAGACCGCCGCCGCTTTTCTGATTACCGATCCGGCCGCAACACCAGTCCTGGCGAGCCACTTCAGAAGCGCGTTGCCGCCAAGCGATACGCCGGCGGCATAGATCGGGACGCCGGGCGAACGCGCGGCAGCTTCACCCAGCATCCAGCCGATCTCGTCGGCATCGCCCGAATGATAGGCGCGCGCAAGCCGGTTGGGCTCGCCGGAGCAGCCGCGGAAATGAGGCACCACGCCACGCCAGCCGAGAGTACGCAGGTGCTGCATGAGGCTGGCGGCGTAGTGGCTGCGGGAACAGCCTTCCAGTCCGTGGAACAGCACCACCAGCGGAGCGTGCGCATTGCCGTCCAGCCAGTCGGCGTCAACGAAATCCCCGTCGGGCGTATTCCAACGCTCGCGGCGATACGGCGGCGAGCGACCTTTCCACAGCAGCGCCGGATAAATCGTCTGGAGGTGGCCGCCGGGCAGCCACCACGGCGCCCGGTAGGGCGCGGGCGGTTCCATCAATGCAGGGTCGACGGAGGTGTTTCCCCCGGGGACTGCGAGGCGACCAGCGGCGAGGCATGGTGAAGAAACAACCGCCACCCGCGCTCGGTGAGAAGGTAGATGTTGGTCGCGGTGAGCTGCGTCGCCGGGCGCTGTTCGCCCGACAAAGTGACGTGCTCGAACACGCTGTGCACGCACACGTTTCCCGCGGCGTAGGCCCTGTTTCCCGACAGACGGAATTTCAGCCGCTGTCCGGAAGCGAAGATACGGCGCCAGGATTCGCGCACCTGCGCCACGCCCGCCTGGCGGCCGCCGTCCGGGTGCACGCAGACGATGCCGTCTTGCTCAGCCCAGACGGTCATCATCTCGGCGATGTCCGCGCGCTCGAAAGCGCGATAGAACGCCTCTTCGGCCTCCTCCGGTGAGGAGAGGATGCCCTCCATCATGTGCTCCCCGCCGGCTGGCGAATCTCCCTCAGGACGCGCTCCGGATCGAGCCGCATCATGCAGTCGAAGTGTCCGAGCGGACACACGCGCTCGAAGCACGGGCTGCAGGCGATGCCGAGCCGGACGACGCGCGCCCGATCCGACAGCGGCGGAGTGAAATCCGGTGAACTCGAGCCGTAGATCGCAACCAGAGGGCGATCCAGCGCTGCCGCCACGTGCATCAACCCCGAGTCGTTGGTGACGACCTGATCTGCGATCGACAGCAGCACGAGGGCTTCGTCGAGGGAGGTTTTTCCTGTCAGGTCGAGGACAGTGCCCGCAGCGTGTCGGACGATCTCGGCGCCCGCGGCCGCGTCTTTGCTGGATCCCAGCAGCCAGATGTCGAAGCCGTCGCAGGAGAGCTGCTGCGCCAGCTGGGCGAAGTAGCGCGGCGGCCAGCGCTTGGCAGGACCGTACTCCGCTCCCGGGCAGAAGCAGGCGAGGCGATCAGGGCGCGCGAGACCTTTCGCTGCCAGCACGGCATCGACTTCCGGCGCGCCCACCTGCAGCGCCGGGCGTGGCAGCGGCGACGGCAGCGGGTGCTCGCTGCCGCCGGCAAGATGGGCAAATCGTTCGACCATGCGCGGCAGGCGCTTGTCATCGGGCCGCCGGGCGTCGGTCAGCAGCCCGTAGCGCAGTTCACCGAGGAAACCGATGCGGCCGGGGATTCCGGCGAGCCAGGGGACGAGCGCGCTCTTGAACGAGTTGGGCAGGACGAACGCCCGATCGTAGCGCGCCTGACGTATCTGACGCGCCAGCCGTAAACGCGCCCCGATGCCGAGCTGTCCGTGCTTGAACGGACTGTCGATGGTGTCGGTAACCTCCGGCATGCGCCGATACACCGGAAGGACCCAGCCTGGCGCCAGCACGTCGATCCGCGCATCAGGATCCTGGACCTTGAGCAACGCGAGCAGAGGCTGCGACAGCACCGCGTCCCCGACCCATGACGGGGCAATTATCAGGATTCTCGCGCCGGAACTATTCACCGCAGGGGCTCAAGACAAATCACTTCACCCCACCCTCTCCACCTACGTCCAGAGGGACCCGGGGGCAGCGATGCTGGAGACATTCATTGGTATTTCGTTCGCCGTCTGCGCCCGCGGAGGGCAGGCCGGGGCATGGTGGGCACGGTCTGTGATGCGGGGGCTCAATGCGCCGAGCGCGGGCCGCCCTTGAGAACGTAACGGGTGCCGCAATAGGGGCAGAGCGCCGAGCCCGAATCCTGGATCGGCAGGAACACCCTCGGGTGCGAGTTCCACAGTTTCTGCGACGGCAGCGGGCAATGCAAGGGCAGGTCTGCGGCCGAAACTTCGACCTCGCGCAGTCTGGCGGTGCTTCTGCCGCTGTCCATCAGGCCACCGGGGACAGCCATTCGCGGTGTGCAGCGGAACGGCCGTTCACCACGTCGAAGAACATGGACTGCAGCCTGGCGGTGATCGGGCCGCGGCTGCCGCTGCCGATCGAGCGGCTGTCGAGCTCGCGGATCGGGGTCACTTCCGCTGCGGTGCCGGTGAAGAAGGCTTCGTCCGCGATGTAAATATCGTCCCGCGTGAGCCGTTTCGCCGTCACTTCCAGACCCGCCTCCCTGGCGAGCGTTATCACGGTGTCGCGCGTGATGCCGATCAGCGCCGAGGTCAGCTCCGGCTCGTAAAGCCTGCCATTCTTGACAACGAAAAGATTCTCCCCGGAGCCTTCGGCGACGAATCCGTCCACGTCGAGAAGCAGCGCCTCGTCGTAGCCGTGCTCGAGAGCCTCCTGGTTGGCGAGGATCGAATTGGCGTAGGTGCCCGAGTACTTGGCGCGGCACATCGTGACATTGACATGGTGGCGGGCATAGCTCGCGGTCTTGACCCGTATGCCCTTCTCCAGCCCTTCGGCGCCGAGATACGCGCCCCAGGGCCAGGCGGCGATCGCCACGTGGACTTTCGCGCCCTTGGGCGAAACGCCCATCTTCTCCGAACCGTAGAACGCGATCGGGCGCACGTAACACGCGTCGAGACCGTTGGCGCGCACCACTTCACGACAGGCTTCGATGATGGTCGTCCGGTCGTAGGGCATCTTCATCAGGTAGATGTGCGCGGAATTGAACAGCCGCTCGACATGCTCTCGCAGGCGGAAGACGGCGGCGCCGTGTGACGTCTTGTAGGCGCGCAGGCCTTCGAATACCGCAAGACCATAGTGCAGCGAGTGCGTCAGTACGTGAGTGGTGGATTCGCGCCACGGCACGAGCTTGCCGTCGTACCAGATCACCCCGTCCCTGTCGGCCATCGACATCTTGGTTGTCCCTCGGAAAAAGCGCCAAGTTTAACAGCAGTTCCTCGTTCCGCAGAAAACGATGCGCCGCCCCACTCATTCGCTTGCCGGACAGGCTGCCAATGCATTACTCTTCGCAGCGCGGCCGAAGTCCCGATGCTGGCGGAAAACGACCTTCACACCTTGAATGCCTGATCCCACGACTGTGCCTCCGGTGGGCGATCCGCGCAAAGCGGTTCGTCTCGGGCTGATCGGACGCCTGGCCGGCGCGGCCATCAGCGACGCTGACGACGAAGTCGTGCGGCTGCGGAAAACGTTGCTGCTGTTCGCCAGTGGCCTGATGAACGTCGCGGCCATCATCTGGCTCGCGATCTACTGGTGGATGGGTCTGCGCCTGCCCACGACCATTCCGTTCGGTTTCCAGATTCTTTCGGCGCTGGTGGTCCTCATCTATCTGCGAACCGGCAATTTCGATTTCTTCCGGGTGGCGCAGCTCTCGCTTTTCCTGTTCTTTCCGTTCGTCGTGCAATGGTCGATCGGCAGCTTTGTCAGCTCCTCCGGGATAGCGTTGCTGGCTCTGATGGCGCCGATCGGTGCGATGGTCTGTTACGGGCCCAGGGAATCGATCCCGTGGTTCGGCGCCTATGTCGTTCTCACGATCGTCTCCGGTGTCTTCGATTTTTTCCTGGCGAGCGGCGAGGACTACGGCATACCGCTGAGGACGGTAGCGGTGTTCTTCGTGCTTAACTTCACGATCATTTCGACCATCGTCTGGTTGCTGCTTCGCTATTTCATTCAGCAGCGCGACCGCTACGAAGCCGAGCTGGCGCAGCAACACGAGCTGGTGCGCATCGAGCGCGAGAAATCGGAGCGCCTGCTGACCAGCATCCTGCCGCTGCATGTGGCCGAGCGGCTGAAACTGAATCCGGGAACGATCGCCGACGGGTTCGCCGATGTTTCAGTGATGTTCGCCGACATCGTCGATTTCACCCGCCTGGCGGAAGAGCTGGCCCCCAACCAGGTCGTCAATTTCCTCGACGAGGTGTTTTCACAGTTCGATTCGCTGGTCCACAAGCACGGCCTGGACAAGATCAAGACCATCGGCGATGCCTACATGGTGGCCGGCGGGCTGGCGGGCGAGAACGAAGCATACGTCGATCGCATCGCCGACATGGCTCTGGAAATGGTGGAGATGACCGGCAACGAGCCCACCTTGCGCCGCTACGGAGTTCAGCTGCACGTCGGCATCGCCACCGGCCCGGCAATCGCCGGCGTGATCGGACAGACGCGATTCATCTACGACCTCTGGGGCGATACGGTCAATATCGCGTTTCGCCTTACCTCCGAAGCGGCTGGAGGCAGCATTCTGGTCGACAAGACGACATTCCGCCGCCTCGGCCATCGCTTTTCCTTCGAGGAAGTGAAGGATATCCAGGTCAAGGGCAAGGGGACGATGAACGTCTACCGGCTGACCGGGAAGATCTACTCGGTCGGCTGACGGCCGGTTGTTTCGCGCCGGCGGCAGCCGGTTACACTCGGCTGCCTTCGAACACCCAGTCCCAAAGCTCGATCACCGCGCGCGCGTAACCGGCGACTTCCTCCCTCGCCAGTCTTGCGTACTTTTCTCCCTGCAGGCGAAGCGCGTGCTGCTGGCCGCGGAAATGCCGGTATGCGGCGTGCGCGGCGTCGGCGAGCGGCAGGGGAATCAGGTCAAGCGTCGCCGCCAGCTTGAGCAAGGCGAGGTTGCCGATGTTGCCGGTCAGAGCAGGATGGTCGGCGGCATAACCCAGCACCAGGTACTGCACGACGAACTCCACATCGATGATGCCACCCGAATCGTGCTTCAGATCGAACAGGCCGCTGGGGTTGGGATGCCCGTCTCGCATCTTGCGGCGCATCTCGGCCACGTCCTGCTTCAGCCTTGCGCGCTCACGCGGCAGCCGGAGGACCCGGTCGCGCACTGCCTCGAACTGCGCCCCGACCGCACTGTGTCCGGCGACAAATCGCGCCCGCGTCAGCGCCTGGTGCTCCCATACCCAGGCGTGCTTGAACTGGTAGTCGCGAAGAGCGTCCACCTGGCTCACCAGCAGCCCGGCAACGCCATTCGGGCGCAGACGCAGGTCGGTTTCATAGAGCAAGCCGGCGGACGTGCCGCTGGTCAACCAGGAATTGATCCGCTGGGCCAGGCGTGCGTACACCTCGGGTGCGGCCTCATGATCGTCGTCGTAGAGAAAGATGATATCCAGATCGGAGGCGTAACCGAGTTCCTTGCCTCCGAGCTTGCCGTAGCCGATCACCGCAAACTCCGGCTCATCGCGATGCCGGGTTCGCAGACCGCGCCACGCCTCGCGCAGTACTTCCTGCAGCAGCACGCAGGCCAGATCCGACAGGTGGTCGGACAATTTTTCCAGCGGCAGTTCGCCGGCGAGATCGCGGGTCAGCAGCCGCAGGGTCTGGACATGCTTGAAGTGGCGAAGCAAGTCCATCTGCCGCTCGGTATTGGCCGCGTGCTCCTGCATCGCCGAGCGCAGCTCGGCCCTCAGCATCGACCAGTCAGGATCCGCTCGGTCGGTCTCGGTGATCATTTCGTCGAGCAGCATCGGCTGGCGCGCCAGGTATTCCGCCGCCCAGGGGCTGGCCGCGACAAGGCGTGCCAGCGCGGCGAGCGCCTTGGGGTATTCGAGCAGCAACGCCAGGTAGGATTCGCGCCGACCGATGCTTTCGACGACCTGCAGCATCCTGGCGAGCGTCGCGTCCGGATGCTCGAGTCGCGCCGCCGTTTCGATCAGGACCGGGATCAGCCGGTCAAGGCGCGCCTGGCCGGAAGCCGACATCCGCCGATAGCGGGCGCTGGATCGCAGATCCGCCAGCCGGCGCGCGCTGTCTCCGGCGTGCTGGTAGCTCAGGGCCTGCAGGCGGGCGACGGCCTCCTGCGGCTCGAGCGTTTGCAGCCAGATCTCCGAACAGGCGCCCGCATCCACCTCGCCATTGCCGCCAGCGAAGATCGCTTCGAAGTGGCGTGATACCGCCGCGCGGTGACCCGCCAATGCCCGCGCGAAGCTGTCGTAGCCGGGAAATCCCATCGCCTCTGCGACCAGCCCGCGATCCTCGTCGCCGTCCGGGAGGGTCTGCGTCTGCTGGTCGTCCAGATACTGCAGCCTGTGTTCGAGGTTGCGCAGGAACAGGTATGCGGCGCGCAGCTCGGCGACAGCGTCCGCCGGCAGCAGGCCGCGCCCATCGAGCCGCTCCAGGGCGCCCAGGGTGGGCCGCACCCGCAGAGCGGGCTCGCTGCCGCCGCGGATGAGCTGGAAGACCTGCACCAGGAACTCGATCTCCCGAATTCCACCGGGCCCGAGCTTGATGTTGTCGGCGATGTCGCGTCTGGCCACTTCCCGCCGGATCTGCCCATGCAGCGCGCGCAGGCTCTCCAGCGCGGAAAAATCCAGATGCCGCCGATACACGAATGGCGTGCACAAGGCCATCAGCGCGTCTTCCCGACCGCCGGCGATCAGCCTCGCCTTTACCCAGGCGTAACGCTCCCACTCGCGGCCCTGGGTATAAAAGTACTCTTCCAGCATGTCGAACCCCGTCACCAGCGGGCCGCTGTCGCCATAAGGTCGCAGGCGGGTGTCGACCCGGAAGACGAACCCGTCGGCGGTGATTTCGGCCAGCGCCGAAATCAGGCTGCGCGCCAGCCGCACGAAAAACTCATGGTTCGCGATCCGCCTGCTGCCGTCGGTCTCGCCTTCTTCGGGGTAGGCGAATATCAGGTCGATGTCGGATGAAACGTTGAGCTCCGCACCGCCGAGCTTGCCCATGGCGATGACCTGCAGGCGCTGGGGGCCCGAAACGCCCCGCGGCTGGCCGAATTCGCGGCTCAGCGCCCTTTCATGAAAATCGAGCGCCGTATTGACGGCTTCCTCGGCAAGGGCAGAGGCGGTGGCGACGACTTCCTTGAGGTCGGCACGGCCGGAGAGATCGCGGACGATGAGCCGCAGCATCACCGCCTTGCGCAGCTGGCGCAGGCGGCGCGCCAGCTCGGTCGGGTCGGCGGGCGCCGCCGAGAGCGCCGCGCGCATTTCCTCGCGATCGTACGGGTGCTCGAAATCGCGCAAGTCGGTGGCGCAGTTGCCGGACTCGACCAGCTGCCTGGCGTAGCGCGACAGCCGAACAGCGCGCGACAGCGCCGGATCTGCGAGAGCGTGTTTCATGACTTGTAGGATAGAATCCCGCGTGTACCCGCTGGAGGCTGCAAGCATTTCGCTTGTCAACGCAACCCGGTCCTTGAACGTCACTCGGACCCGGGATAGTGCCATCGCCTGGCGCGGCGGCTTTCCAGACCGCGGAATCTTTCGCGCTGCGCGCAATCTTACTCGAATGGCTGAGTGGTCTGCGGCAGCGGCGTCTCAGCCGATCCTCGAATAGAGTGTTCCTCAAATACAGTTTTGCCTTCCTCAAGCACGGTTCGCTGTGGAGCTACCGTCTTGCGACCTGGACCGTACTGGCCGCCGGCGTGTTATTCGTCAGCGGCGTTCTGGTCTTGCGTTACTGGCTTTTGCCGAACGTCGATGAACTGCGCGGACCGATCGCGCAGACCCTGGCGGAGGCGGTTGGACAGCCGGTGGCGATCGCACGTCTCGAAGGCAGCTGGCGGGGCTACAGGCCCGAACTGAGGCTGCACGGCCTGAAGGTGATGGACACCGACGGTCAGCCGGCTCTGGAACTCGAGCGGGTCGACGCGGTGCTGTCCTGGGTTGCGCTTTTCCTGGGCAAGCTCAGTTTCTACTCGATAGAGTTCGACGGCGCGACCATCGAACTACGGCGCGACTCGACCGGCAAGTTCTGGGTCGCCGGCAGCCCCGTCGAGCCCAGGTCGGCCGGGGGCAGGGGCGGAGGCTTCGCCGACTGGCTGCTGTCGCAGCGTCAGGTGGTGGTTCTCAAGGCCAAAGTATCGTGGCTCGACGAACTGCGCGGCTCACCGCTACTGGTGGTGGAAGATGCGAGCCTCAGGCTGGACAACGAGGCGGATGTCCACCGATTCGGCCTGACCGGCGTCCCGCCGACATCGCTGTCAGCGCCCTTGTCGGTGCGCGGCGAACTCATCGGGGAAAGCGTGGCCGACGCTACGGGCTGGAGCGGACGGCTGTACGGCGAGTTCGACAACGCCGATCTGGCGCAGGCGCAAAGCTGGATCTGGCTGCCGATCCGGGTCAATTCCGGGTTGGGGACGCTGAGGCTCTGGCTCGAAGTGGCGGGCGGCCGGATCGTTGCTGCCACCGCTGACGCCAATCTGGCGAATACCCACGCGCAGCTCTCGGAAGGCCTCGAGCCGCTGGCGATGCGCAACCTGTCCGGGCGCACGACCTGGCGGCTGGAACCCGGCGGCTTTCGCGTTGCCGGCGATCGTGTGAGTTTCACCACTGCAGAGGACGTGGCGCTGCCCGAGGTCGACATAGAGTTCCGGCGGCGCGGCACGCAGAGCGAGCTCAGCCTCGACGGACTCGAGCTGGCTCCGGTGGTGGAGCTGGCCGAGCACCTGCCCCTCGATCCGGTGATTCGCGAGCACCTCGCGGCGACGACCCCCTCCGGACGCATCAACGGGGCCAAGGTGCAATGGCAGGGAACATGGGGCCCGGACCAGCCTTACTCGGTGCAGGCGGATCTCGAATCGCTGCGCTGGAATCCGCTGGGCTTGCTGCCCGGTGCAAGCGGCATTTCCGGCAGGCTCAATGCGAACCAGGGGTCCGGGATGCTCTCGCTCCGTGCCAGCGGGGGATCGCTCAGGTTGCCTCGGGTGTTCGAGGAAACAATCCCGCTCGATTTCCTGAGCGCTGAAGTGGACTGGCAGCAGCGCGAGGGACGCGTGTTGGTGAACGTTCGCAGCGCGGCGTTTACCAACGATCATGCGGCTGGCAACGTTTCCGGGAGCTACGCCAGCGATCCTGGCGGCAAAGGCAGCGCCTACTTCTCCGGCCGGCTGGTGCGCGCCGATGCCCGTGCTGCCTGGCGCTACATCCCTCGTTTTGCCCCAAAAACCCAACACTGGCTGAAGCGGGCACTGGTGAGCGGTGTTGCCGAGGACGTGCAGTTCCGGCTTGAAGGCCCGCTCGATCGTTTCCCCTTCAAGGATGGCGCCGGGGGTCGATTCGAGGTGGTATCGAAGGTGACCGATGTCACGCTTGCCTACGACGAGAAGTGGCCGGTCGTGGAGGGCGTCGGCGGCGTGGTGGCATTCCGTGGCGCGAGCATGGAGATCGAATCTGCCGCCGGACGCATCTACGGAATCGAAGTCGGCGGCACCCGGGCGGCGATCCCGATCCTTGGCAACCGGGACGAGCATCTGATCCTGGAAGGCCGGGGATCGGGGTCGTTGCCCGACTTTCTTCGCCTTATCCAGTCGAGCCCGGTCGCGGGCTATACCAACCGGATCACCGAGAAGATGCGCGCCACCGGCGAAGGCCGACTGCGAATCAGTCTGGATATTCCGCTGCGCCGCAGCCGCGAGGTCAAGCTGGCAGGAAGCTTCGACTTCACTTCTCCAGAGCTGCGGGTCGATGCCCGGATTCCGGCCCTGTCGCAAGCGGCGGCGACCGTGGAATTCAGCGAGAAGAGCGCGACGGTTCGCAACGGCCGGGCGCTGCTCTACGGCTCCCCGTTCAACTTTACTGCCGGGGCCAGGCCGGAGGGGGGCGTGCTGGTCGCGATCGATGGGCGCATCGATGGCCCGGCATTGCAGCAGGCGTCCGATAGCCTGCTGGCGCGGCACATCGACGGCGCGACCGATTGGAAGGGCACGCTCGCTGTTCGCGACGGAATCAGCACGCTTCGGGTCGAGTCATCGCTGGCAGGGATGGCGCTGCGGATGCCGCCGCCTTTGGCCAAGCCAGCCGATACCCAGCTTGCATTCAAGCTGGAGCTTATCGACCAGCCGGGATCCGCCGGACAGGTCTCGGCAAGACTTGCGAATCTGGCGACGGCCCGCATTACCGTGGAACGTGGCGAGATCAGCCGTGGCGAAATCCGCTTCGGCGGCGAAGCTGTGCTGCCCTCGCGCCAGGGGCTGGCGTTGGCGGGGCGTCTCGAACAGGTCGATGTCGATGCCTGGCGGCAATGGTCGCGCGCCTCCGGCGGCAGTGGCTCGCTGTTGTCGTCGGTGGACTTGTTTGCGGCGAGGGTAGCGCTGGCCGGGCGCCAGTTTCACAGCGTACGGATAAACGGCGAGCGCGAGGCGGGAACGTGGCGGCTCGGGCTCGACGCCAGAGAGGCAGCCGGCACGATCATCTGGCAGGACGGCGAGAGCAGTCGCCTGGAGGCGCGCTTGTCGACTCTGGTCATCCCCCAATCCGAGCCTGAGCTGAGGCCGCTGGAGGGCAAGGCTACCCCCCGAGAGAGCCTGCCGGGGCTGGATCTGATCGCCGAGAGCTTCATGTTCGAGGGAAAGAATCTCGGCAGGCTGGAGTTGCTGGCGAGGCCGGCGGCCGATAGTTGGCAACTGGAAAAGCTTGCGGTGTCCAACCCGGACGGCCGCCTGGATGTCACCGGAAAGTGGCTGATGACCGAGCCGCCCACCACCGAACTGGCAGTGCGGATCGAAGCCGGCGATGCCGGCAAACTGATGGCGCGCCTGGGATACGACGAAGGCCTCATCGGCGCCAAGGGATCTCTTGCAGGACCGGTGAAGTGGGCCGGCTCGCCTTACCGCCCGGACCTGCCCTCACTGAGCGGTCAGCTCAGGCTTGAAGCCAGCAAGGGCCGCTTCGCCAAGCTTGAGCCCGGCGTCGGAAAGCTGCTGGGAATCCTGAGCCTTCAGTCGATACCGCGCCGCCTGTCGCTGGACTTCCGCGATCTGTTCAGTTCCGGCTTCAGCTTCGACCGGATCTCAGCCGATGTGGTGGTGGTCGGGGGAGTGGCACAGACCACGAACTTCCGAATGGACGGCTCCGCGGCTCGAGTCGAGATGAGCGGACAGGTCGATCTCGCAGCCGAGACTCAGGAGCTGAAGGTTCGCGTCCTGCCCCAGCTTTCCACCGGAGTTGCAATCGCCGGTGCGGTGGTGAACCCGGCGGTCGGCGTGGCAACGCTGTTGGCGCAGAAGGCCCTGGGTGATCCGGTTGAGAGGCTGGCGGCGCAGGATTACCACGTATCGGGCACCTGGGCCGAACCGAGGGTCGAGCGCGCTTCGCAAAAAGTGGAAACCGCCAGCCCACGCAGGTGAGCGGCGATATAGAATTCCGTTTCGATATCGGCAGCGGGCGGAATAGGCACGATCAGACGGACGCTGCGCCGGGTCTGATCCGATCCTTTCCAGCCATCGCTTCTGAACCGACCGACCCGAAATCCGAATGAATCCGAAAGAACTGATCACGCCATCCGAAGAGTCGTTGTTCCGCACGGCCGAGAGCATGCTGCTTGCGCCGTTTGATCTCGATTCGCGCAAGCTCTCCGCAGTCTTCGGGCAGATCATGGCGCACAAGGTCGACTATGCCGACTTGTACTTCCAGTACAGCCGAACCGAAGGCTGGAGCCTGGAGGAGGGCATCGTCAAGTCCGGCAGTTTCAACGTCGATCAGGGGGTCGGGGTGCGGGCGGTGAGCGGCGAGAAAACCGCATTCGCCTATTCCGACGACATCAGCCTCGCCGCGCTGGAATCGGCGGCACGCGCGGCGCGGGCCATCGCCCGCCAGGGAGGGAACAAGGGTGCGGCGATCGCGCGCCGGGCCCGCGGCCGGGAGCTCTACTCGGCGGCCGATCCGCTCGCGAGCCTTGAAGCGGCGTACAAGGTGGTGCTGCTCGAGCGCATCGAGCAGTTCGCCCGCGGTCGCGACCCCAGGGTAAAGCAGGTGATTGCCACGCTGGCCGGCCAGTACGAGGTCATCATGGTCGCCCGCAGCGACGGCATGCTCGCAGCCGATGTCAGGCCGCTGGTCCGGTTGTCGCTGCAAGTCATCGTCGAGGAAAACGGCAGACGCGAGCAAGGCAGCGCCGGAGGTGGCGGACGCTTTGATTACTCGTACTTCGGCGACGAGCAACTGCGGGACTACGCCGCCAAGGCCGTCGACCAGGCGCTGGTGAACCTGCAGGCAGGACCGGCACCCGCAGGGACGATGACCGTGGTGCTTGGTCCGGGTTGGCCGGGGGTTCTGCTGCACGAAGCCGTGGGTCATGGTCTGGAAGGCGACTTCAACCGCAAGGGCAGTTCGGCATTCAGCGGGCGAGTCGGGGAGAGGGTCGCCGCCCCCGGCGTGACCGTGGTTGACGACGGCACCATCGCGCGGCGTCGCGGCTCGCTTGCCATCGATGACGAAGGCAATTCTACTCAGCGCACTGTGCTGATCGAGAATGGCGTCTTGCGCGGCTACATGCAGGATTCACTCAATGCCCGGCTGATGCAGGCTGAGCCGACCGGCAACGGCCGGCGCGAGTCCTACGCCCACATCCCGATGCCGCGGATGACCAACACCTACATGCTGAACGGCGACAAGGACCCCGCCGAGATCCTGGGCTCGGTGAAGAACGGTCTTTACGCTGCCAATTTCGGCGGTGGGCAGGTCGATATCGTCAGCGGCAAGTTCGTGTTCTCCGCTGCTGAAGCCTACCTCATCGAGGATGGGCGCCTGAGCGCTCCGGTCAAGGGTGCGACCCTGATCGGCAACGGCCCCGATGTTCTGACCCGGGTGTCGATGATCGGCAACGACCTCACGCTCGACCCCGGCATCGGAACCTGCGGCAAGGACGGTCAAAGCGTGCCGGTCGGCGTCGGCCAGCCTACGCTGCGAATCGACGGTCTCACCGTAGGCGGCACGGTATAGATTCAAGCTCGAGCTTCGAGGCTCCAGACACAGCGAGATCCCGTGACTGGAGCCGCGTGCCTTTTGCCGCCTCGCGCCTGACGTCCAATGATCCTGATACTGAACGAAAACACCAGCCCGGAAAGCGGCGAATATCGGCAGCTGATCGAGTTGCTGGGCCGGTTGGCGAACATCACGACCCGCGTGCACCGCATCCAGGGCGTCGAGCGGTCGGTGACCGAGATCTACCTGATCGGCGATACCAAGGCGCTCGCCATCGAGGACATGCGATCGCTGCCGTGCGTGGAGCAGGTCATACGGGTGTCCGAGGAGTATCGAGTGCTGGGGCGGCACAAGGGCGACGACCGTCCGGCTTACTTCGACTATCGGGGCCTTCGCTTCGGTCAGGACACGCTGCATGTCTTCGCCGGCCTGTGCGCGGTCGATACCCGGGAGCATGTCGAGCTGATGATGCGTGCGTTGCAGGCGCATGGCCAACGATGCACCCGCATGGGTGCGTACAAGCCGCGAACAAGCCCGTACACCTTTCAGGGACACGGCAGGCAGTGTCTGCCCTGGGTATTCGAACTCGCCGGCAAGCACGGCATCCAGGTGATCGCAATGGAGATCACCCATGAATCGCATGTGGCCGAGATCCGCGAGGCGCTTCGCACCACCGGCGATCCCACCGGTGTAATGCTGCAGATCGGCACCCGCAACACCCAGAACTTCGAGTTGCTCAAGGCGGTTGGCCGGCAGCAGGAGTTTCCGGTGCTGATCAAGAGGGGCTTCGGAATCACCCTGGACGAGTCCTTGAACGCCGCGGAATATCTCGCCAGCGAGGGCAATCGCCGTGTGATCTTCGGCCTGCGCGGCATGAAGACCAATCTCGGCGACCCGCATCGCAACTTCGTCGACTTTGCGCATGTCCCGGTGGTCAAGCGCCTTACACGCATGCCGGTGTGCGTCGATCCCAGCCACTCAGTCGGTTCGCGCAGTGCATCGTCCGACGGCCTGCTGGATGTCTTCCATGCCACCGCTCAGGCCGTGGCGTCGGGCGCCAACATGGTGCTGGTGGACTTCCATCCCAACCCGGCCATGGCGCTGGTCGACGGTCCGCAGGCGCTGAGGCTGGAAGAGCTGGGACATTTTCTCGAGGATGTAGCGATCGCGCGCGAGGCCTACCTGAAGCGGGTTGAGACCGCGAAACGGCATCGGACGAACTCCTGACCCTGCTTTACCGTCCGGTCGCGGTCGCGCATAATCCTCCGGTCATAAGCAGCCGCGCCGATCCGATGCCGGAAGGAGTCGCCTTGAACACGATGGTGGAAGATCCTATCCAGGCCCCGCAGAATGCGCTCCTGCCGACTTTCGAGCATCTGGGCGAAGGCACCGCGCTCGCCCAGCAGATCTTCGAGATGATCGGGCACTCCAAGTTTTTCGCCGATTTCACCCGTGAGGATGTACAGCGGCTGACCGGGTTCATGCAGGTGTACCGGGCGGAGCCGACGCAGATAATCATCCGCGAGGGTGATGTCGACGACTACATGCTGCTGATCATCCAGGGCAGGGTCGACATCGTCAAAGTCGACTCACACGGCAGGCAGCAGCAGATGACCGCGGTCGGCCCCGGCGCAATGATCGGCGAGATGTCGATGATCGACGGCGAACCGCGCTTCGCGAGCTGCATGGCGACCGAACCGGTCACCTTCGCCGTGGTGTCGCGCGACAGCATAGTGCAGATCATCCTGGAAGAGCCCAGCCTTGGCGCCAAGGTCCTGATCAAGCTCGTTACCCTGCTGTCGCAGCGCCTGCGCAAGACCAGCTCCAATCTGCTCCATTTCATGGAACGCTGAGGCACGGGCGAGCAACCGCCAAACCGGTTTTCACCGGCCTTGCGTTTTCTCTGCGTATTTCTCCTGTTTCCATGGCCTCCGTGCGCGGCCAGCGCGCAGTGGTCGGATGATCGCGGGGTGGCTGTCGCACTGGCGCAGCCGGCAAGCAGAATCGTCGCGATTTCGCCCCATCTGGCAGAGCTTGTTTTCGACGCCGGCGCCGGCAGCAAGCTGGTTGCCGTGGTGCGGGGCACTGACTACCCGCCTGAGGCCGCCGGCCTTCCCTCGATCGGGGACGCCGCGGGTCTGGACTTCGAGCGAATCGCGCAATTGCGACCGGATCTGGTTCTCGCCTGGGGCAGCGGCAATCGAGTGGCCGATATCGAGCAACTGGCGGCAATGGGTATGGCGGTTTTCGTCGCCGAGCCGCGCAAGCTGGAAGACATCCCGCGGCACCTTCGCACGATCGGATTCCTGGCGGGCACCGCGGCGGCCGCCCAGACCCAGGCCAGGGCGTTCGAACAGCGGCTGGCTGCGCTGCGCTCGCGCTATTCCGGCGCGGCTGCCCGGTCGGTATTCGTCGAGATATGGAGACAGCCGCTGTTCACAGTGGGCGGGCGGCACCTGGTAAGCGATGCGTTGCGGGTGTGCGCCGCGACCAACGCGATGGCGGAACTGACCGTGGATGGAGCTCCGGTGCCCCTCGAATGGCTGCTGCGGCGAGACCCGGATGCGATCGTGTCGGCGCTGGGCGAACCACACGACAGCACCCGGCGAGCCTGGGCTGAGTATCCCGGACTGAGGGCGGTCGCCACCGGCGCAGTACTGTCGTTGCCGCCGGATCAGCTGGTGCGTGCAACACCCCGAATTCTCGACGGGATCGAGCGGGTTTGCGGCGGTCTGGCCGAGCCGCGGCCGGCAGGCGAATAACACAGGCCGCACAGGGCCCGAGCCGGCCCGGCTAAGTTCTCACGCACTGACCCTTGTAGAGCACCGGGCCGGTCGGCAACCCGGTTGGCGAGCCGCCGGCGGGCTCGACGCTCATCGCCAGACCCCAGGCCTGGTCCAGACCGGGCGCGAGGTGTTCGGGTACCGTCAGGGTCTGGGTCTCGTGCGTACTGATCAGGCCAAGCGACACCGGAGCCTTGTCTCCGCCGGGAAGCATCCACAGTTCCCAGGCGGTGTCTGCTGCCATTTCCGCGTGGCCGATGACGCGGATCCGAAGAGCCCGCCCGCCCGGCGTATCCGCGCTCCAGGAGACGCTCATGGCCGGCGCGTTGGTCGTCACGTCGTTCATGACCGTGACCATCTGGCTTGGAACCGCTGGTTCGCGAAAATCGACGTTCAGCAGCCCGACTGCCAGTGCGGCCACGCCGGCAGCCAGCGTGGCGAACCGCCAGAACTCGATTCTGGTCCACAAACCGGCCGACCGACCCTGCTCGAACAAGCGCAACTGGATGTTGCGCCAGACCCGGGCCGGCGGTGCGGCCTCCGGCAGCGCCTCGGCCAGGGGGGTGAGCCGAGTTTCCCATTCGGCGACTGCGCGCCGCGCCGCCGGGTCGCCGTGGAGCAGGGACTGGAAGCGGGCGCGGACGCGAGCCGACAGCGTTCCGAGCACGTACTCGGACGCCAGCGCGTGGCGCAGTCTGTCGTTTTGAAGTTTCATCTGTCTTCCAGGCAGCCCCGGAGCCGCTCGAGACCGCGGCGAATCCAGGTCTTTACCGTTCCCAGCGGGCGTTCCAGCTTCTGCGCCAGCTCGACGTGCGAGAGCCCGTAGAAGAAGGCGAATCTGATGGAGCGCTGTTGTTCCTCGCTGAGTCGAGCCAGACAGTCCGCGAGCCGAGCGGCGTCGCTCGAGCGCCGCAACAGTTCCTCCGGTCCGGGCGCTTCGTCCGGAATCGACGCCAGCGATTCTTCCTGAGACTCTCCCAGCTCATACTCGCGCGGACGCCGCAGCCAGTCCAGCGCCCGGTTGCGCACGATGGAAGTCATCCAGGTCATCGGTGCGCTCTTGCGAACGTCGTACGCCTGCGCGTGGTACCAGATATTCACATAGCTTTCCTGCAGCACTTCCTCGGCCCAGTCCCGTCTCCTGGTGATACGCATCGCCACGGCAAACAGTTTCGGCGCACTCAGCCGGTAGAGCTCGGCGAACGCCTTCTGGTCCTTCAGCGCGCAACTGGAAAGCAGGGCGGCAAGTTGATCCGGGGTCATGACACGGGGTTGGCGTTATCCTCGGTCCCTCTGCCAGTAGACATCTTCTCGCCCCGCGGCACGGTTGAGCACGCGGCAGATCACGAAAAGCAGATCGGAAAGCCGGTTCAGGTAGCGCTGGGCGAGGGGCGAGATCTGCTCGGCGGCGGACAGGCTGACCAGCCGCCTTTCGGCGCGGCGGCAAACGGTGCGGGCGACGTGGCAAAGCGCCGCGGCTCGCGATCCGCCCGGCAATATGAACTCCTTGAGCGGGGGCAGATCCGCGTTGAAGCCGTCGATCCCGGATTCGAGCCGCGAGACGTGGGCTTCGGTGATCGCGTGGTAGCCGGGAATGCTCAGTTCTCCACCGAGATCGAACAGGTCATGCTGGATGTCGGTCAGATGCCGTGTGACCGACTCGGTGAGTGCTTCAGCCAACAGGACGCCCAGATGGCTGTTGAGCTCATCGACCGCACCTATAGCCTCGATTCGAGGATTGTCCTTGTTCACACGCGAACCATCCCCGAGGCCGGTGGTCCCGGCGTCTCCGGTGCGCGTGTAGATTCGACTAAGGCGATGGCCCAACTGTGCAGTCCTCGATCGGTTCCAGGCGGATTATAGGTGCATATAGGCCACGAGCGGCGCGGCGGCTTCTCAATCGCCAGGCAGAGCGATGGATCGCGGATCGCCGCCGAGGTCCGCGATCTCAAGCTGAAGGTAGCGGTGCTGGACGTTCTGGCGATGGCGCGCGTCGTAGCCCGCCCAGTGTGCGTACTCATCCAGGTCGGAGCCTTCCAGCGCGGCGATCAGGCTCGAAGTCTCCAGGTAGAGCGCACGGACTCGCGCATCAAGGGCGGCGAGATAGGCGGCGGTCGCGTCGATCGCCCGCGAGTCGCTGATCTGGCCGAAGCCCGGGACGAGCTTTCGGATCGGCAGGGCCTTCATTTCGGCCAGCGCCGTCTGCCAGCCTTCGAAATCGCAGTCGCGGATGCGAGGCACATGAGACGCGGTTACCATGCCGCCGCCGAAGGCCACGCCGCTGTCCGGAAGAAATACCACCAGGTCTCCGGGCGTCGATGCCCAGCCAAAGTGGATCAACTGAAGTCTCACGCCCCCGACCTGAAGGCGAACGGTGGAGTCAATGCTTCGATTCGGCACAGTCAGCCGGGTGCCCTTGAGTTCCTCGCCCAGGAGCGGCCGCAGGGTGTCGAGGCAATGCTGGCAGCGCGCCCTCATGAGTCGGACGGTTTCACGGTGCGCGAGGAGCTGCGCGTCCTCGAAAGCCCCGGCACCGAAAACGAACTCCTGGTTGGCGCTGGTGATGATGACCGCTTTGACCGGGCGGTCGGTGAGGCGTCTGATCGCCGCCGCCATCTCCCGACCGAAGCGCACCGAGATTCCGGTGTCGATGACGACCACACCGGTGTCGCCGATCACGAAACCGGCGTTGGCGACTCGGCCGTGGTTCTCCGGTCCGGGCATGCCACCCGCACCGACGAAGGCGTACACGCCCGGAGCGACAGGCACCGGGTCGAGCGCCTGAGCGGCTGATGGAACGATCAGCGCGCCCGCGCACAGGGCGAATCGCAGGGGCAGAGCGGATTTCAAGATGGAGAAAGCGTCGGGCGGCCGCGACTTCGAGCAACGTAACCCAGTCTTGTCGTTTTAGGCAACCTTGGGAACACCCGCCTGATCTGATCTAATGGCGCCAGGTACCGACCGAACTGCGGATGCTTATCCGTGAGAGCAGTTTTCGCTACTGGATTGGCGTTTTTACTGGGCCTGCGTGCCGCATTCGCCGCAGAGCCGCTGGAGATGATCGAGATCGCCCCGGAGAATTTCGTCCACTACGGCAGTCACGAAGAACGCTCGGCCGAGAACCTCGGAGACAACGCCAACATCGGGTTCATCGTGGGCAGCCGTTGCGTGCTGGCGATCGACGCCGGGGGCTCGCGAGCAGTGGGAGAGCGACTCCTGGCTGCGATCAGGGAAGTCACCCAGACGCGGGTGTGCTATCTGGTGATCACCCACGTGCATCCAGACCACTTTTTTGGTGCGGCGGCGTTCTCCGCCGAGAAGCCCGAAGTGATCGGGCACGAGAACCTGCCGCGGCAGTTGGCCGCACGTGCGCGGCCTTACTTGAACTCCCTTAAGCGAGACCTCGGTGAGGCCGCGCAGGGCTCCGAGATCGTGCTGCCCACTCGCACGGTCGCGAGTTCAGAGACTATCGAACTCGACCTCGGCGGTCGCATAGTCGAGATCAAGGCCTGGCCGCCGGCGCATACCGACGACGACCTGACCGTATTCGATCGCCGGACGAAGACCCTCTGGCTGGGGGACCTGCTGTTCGTCCGGCACACGCCGGTTCTGGACTCGAACATAACGGGATTTCTCAAGGTGATGCAGCAGCTTCGCGGGCTTGAAGTTGCGCGATTCGTGCCGGGCCACGGACGGTCGGACGCGGGCTGGCCGGCAGTGCTCGATCCGCAGGAGCGCTACTTCAACGTGATCCTGGACGAAACCCGTGCGGCCATCAGAAACAAGGTGACGCTGATGGATGCGGTGGAGCGGGTCGGATTGTCGGAGGCACGCAACTGGATCAACTTCGAGACCTATCATCGCCGCAACGTGACCACCGCCTACACCGAGCTCGAGTGGGAGGACTGAGCTATACTCGGTTTCGAGGAATGGCGCGGACTTGCGGAGGAGTGACTGACAATGGCAAAAGGCGCGGTCTGGCTGGTGGCTGTGGCGACGCTGGCGGTGTTCCCGGCTTGGGCGAACGAGAGGGCCGAGCCGGATCCCGCCAAGAGCCAGTACTGGGAACCGATCAGGACCCTCCTGTTCGGAGATCGGGTGATCAATCCGGATGACCGCAAGGTCATCAGCGTGTATCTGAATACCCGTGCGGATGACGCCTCCACCGTGCCGGTGATGGTCAACGCGCTCATCGACCAGACGCCCGGGGAATACATCAAGAGCGTGTACCTGATTGTCGAGCGCAATCCCTCGCCGACAGCCGGCCTGTTCCACTTCACGCCCGACAGCGGGCGCGTCAAGGTGGAAACCCGGCTGCGCTTCGAGGACTTCAGCTTCGTGCGCGCGGTGGCGGAGATGAACGACGGCAGGCTGTACGAGGCGCAGCGCTGGGTGAAGGCGGCGGGTGGATGCTCCGCGCCGATGGCCAAGAATTTCGTGCCGGCGGAACTCATGGGGAAGATGCGTTTTCGGATGGACGATGCGGTCCAGTACAACCAGCCGAATCTGGTGCAGGTACAGGTCCGGCATCCCAACGAGTCTGCTCTGGCGGCGGATTTCGACCCCAACAAGACCCCGCAATTCGTGCGCCAGGTCGACGTGACGTACAACGGCGTGCCGGTGATGAACGCCCAGGTGGACTTCTCTCTTTCCGATAACCCGGTGTTCCGTTTCTACTTCGTACCGAGGCAGGCCGGCAGCCTGCGGGTCGAAGTTGAAGACACGCTCGACCGGCGCTATGTCCAGGAACTCAGGATCGCCGAAGGGATTGACTCCGGCGGCTGAAGTCCGGGTTAGGGAGCAGCGTGCGCGGCCCCGCGACTCGCGCTAAAGTTGCCTGTTTCAGTCCAGCCCGCAAGAGAGACCAGAAATGAGACCGCTCAGTTTGACCATCGCCGCCATGGCGGTAGCAGCTGTAACCGCTTCTTCGCCGCTGTGGGCGCAGGGCGATCCGGATGCTGGCAGGCAGAAGACCGCGATGTGTGCTGGCTGTCACGGCATCCCCGGGTTCCGCACCGCTTATCCGGAGGTGTACTCGGTGCCGAGGATAGGCGGGCAGAATGAGACTTATCTGGTCAATGCGCTGAAGGCTTACAAGTCGGGCGACCGCAAGCATCCTTCGATGATCGCCATTGCCGGGAGCCTGAGCGAGAAGGATATGGCGGATCTGGCCGCGTACTACGGACGCGGCGGCAAGTAGCTGGCCACCGCCCACACGGAAGAGTGAACATGAACAGATTCTCGATTGCTGCGGCCGCCTGTGGCTTCGCCCTGGCTTGCGCCGGCGCGCAAGCAGGCGGCGATGCCACCGGGGCTGCGGACAAGGCAAAGCAGGTGTGCGCCGCCTGCCATGGCGAAGACGGCAACAAACCCAACACCCCGGACACCCCGAAGCTTGGCGGCCAGCCGGCCGACTATCTTGCCAAAGCACTGCGCGACTACCAATCTGGCGCGCGCAAGAATGCGATCATGGGCGCGATGTCCCAAGGGCTGGCCAAGCAGGAGATTCTCGATCTGGCCGCATATTTCGCCCGCCAGAAGAGCGAGCTGCACGTGAAGTACTGAGGGCGTCTCAAGGTTGTGGGAGAAGAGGAGCCGGCGGCTCCTCTTCTCGTTTCATGTCAGATCTGTTCGAGCCGGCGCTTGAAACACTCCAGGTATCCGGCGGAGTCCACGCTCGAGCCATCGCGCTGGGCCCGCCAGAGTGTTTCTCCCAGGCATTCGACCGCCGCATGCAGCGCGTCGTGCTCCGAACCGAGCCGTCCCCGCAAGCGTTCGAAGCATTGCCGAATTCCCCTCGGCTGGTCGATCGACAACTGCTCCTGAACCGTAAGATGCAGGCTGAGATGAAGAAACGGATTGACCTCGCCCGACTGCGGGAGCCAGTCCCTGTCGAGGTAGCGCTGCGGCTGCTCCAGCATCGGGTGGTACTCGGGATGCAGCAGCAGGGCTTCGAGCGCGGCGCGCTCGAGACCCTGGAGCGCATCGCCGGCCCGGTACTTGCGCCAGGTATCGAACAGAAACTGCCTGGCCTGTTCCCGTGAAGGGGCGAATATCATCTTGCGTGAGGCGTGAGGCGTGAGGCGTGAGGCGTGAGGCGTGAGGCGGGGCGCTGGTGCTAGCTGCCCCGTGCCTTCCTCAGGTCTCTTTGTGCCGATACTCGCACAGGTCGGCGATGACGCACCGTGAGCACTCGGGTCTGCGCGCCCTGCAGGTATAACGCCCGTGCAGGATGAGCCAGTGATGCGCATCTTTGCGATAGGCTTCGGGGACGAACTTCAGCAACCTGCGCTCGACTTCGACAACATTCTTTCCGGGCGCGATCCCGGTGCGATTGGCTACTCGAAAGATGTGCGTATCCACCGCGATCGTGGGCTCGCCGAACGCGGTGTTCAGTAGGACGTTCGCGGTCTTGCGGCCTACTCCGGGAAGCGCCTCCAGTTCTGTACGCGTGGTCGGTACTTCGCCGCGATGCTGCTCCTGAAGCATGCGGCAGGCGGCGACTATGTTCCTCGCCTTGGTGCGATACAGCCCGATACTCTGGATATAAGGCACAAGGCCCTCTTCGCCCAACGCCAGGATGGCGGCGGGCGTGTTGGCAACTGGGAAGAGTCTGCCGGTTGCGAGGTTGACGCTCTTGTCGGTGGCCTGTGCCGAGAGCACCACCGCGATCAGCAGCTCGAACGGCGTGCGGTATTGGAGTTCGGTCGCCGGCGCCGGGTTGGCGAGTTGCAGCCGTCGAAATATCTCGGCGCGCTTGGCCGGATTCATTCTGGCTCGGACTCTGAAGCCCTGCGGCGGACCCGAGCGCGGGTCAACGCCGCCTGGATGAGAGCCTGCTTCCCGCTGGGCTGCGCAGCGGTGACTGGGACGCCGGCGGCCAGCCGTTGCTCGCGCTCTCGGCGCTCACTTTCCACGCGGTGCTTGTGGAACTGGTAGCGCGGGCGGGCGATCGCAGCCATTTGTTCTGTAGTCTGGGCAAGCGCCTCTGCGGCGGGGATATTTCCGCGCGCAGCCAGCTCCGAAAGTCGCACCATGTCTATGCAGTCCACCGGACAGGGTGGCAGGCAAAGCTCGCACCCGGTGCACACTCCGGTCAGCACGGTGTGCATTCGCTTGGCCGTGCCGACTATCGCATCCACCGGGCAGGCAGGAATGCAGAGCATGCAACCGATGCAGCGGGACTCGTCGATCAGCGCTGCTGCGCGCGCCTTCTCAGTTCCATTGGCAGGATTGAGGGGCTTGACGCCTCGGCGAAGAAGGACGGCGAGCTTGCGGACTCCGGCTTCGCCGCCAGGAGGGCACTGGTTGATGTCCGCCGAGCCCCCTGCGACTGCCTGCGCATAGTCCCGGCACGACGGGTACCCGCAGCGGGTGCATTGGGTCTGCGGCAGCAACGCGTCGATCCGGTCGGCGAGGGAGAGGTCCATGAAGGGTGATTAAACCGCCAAGACGCCACCAGCGCCAAGAAAAGCTTTCCCCGCGCCAGAGAACAACGAAGGGACCGCCACGGCGGAGAGACAACCGGTAAGGATCTTGGCCGGGTCTGCTTGACCCTTCCATCGTCGGACCCCCGGCGCTCCTGCCGTCCTGTGGTTCAAGTACCCCTGGCGTCCGTGCGCAGGCCGGCATGCTGCAGACAGCGATCGACCCACAGCGCGGTGAGTTTTTCCTGCACGGAGTTCTGCTTCAGCCTGTCGGCAAGTGCTTTGAAATCGACCCGGTCGAGTGCCTGGTCCTGGTTGAAACAGGAGAAGACGTAAGTACGCTCGCCACTGTCAGGATCGACGTGCGGCTGGAGGCACTGGGCACAGATCTCCTTCATCATGCATTGCATCGGCGAGTTGATCGATCCGATCGCAAAATGGTGCGGCTTGAGGTATGCGGCGAGCACGCCGTGGCGCGCGGCGGCCACCGCAGCCATCATCCGGTCGGAGCCGATGGCTATCACCCGATCGGCATCCTCGAAGGCGATCGGTCGAGAGCCAAGCCCGCCGCCTGCATATGCCGCCATCGCTTGCACGATGTTGCCGACAAAAGCACGGTCCGTCGGCCGCCGCGGCTCGAATCCCGGAGCCTCGTCGCAACACCACACCACCACATCGGCGGCGGCTTCGATCTCCGCAATCTTGTAGCGGTCGATCGTCCGCTTGTAGCCGGCAAAGTACAGCACCCTGGACCCGGCATGCCTCAGCGCCGCGCCGATCGAAAACAGGACGGCGTTGCCGAGGCCGCCCCCGACCAGGATCACGGTCTCTCCGGCAGCGGTATCGGTGGGAGTTCCGGTAGGCCCCATGAGCACCACTGCCTCCCCGGGGCGAAGCAGGGCGCATAAGTCGGACGATCCTCCCATCTCCAGCACGATGGCCGATACCAGGCCGCGCTCCCGATCGACCCAGGCGCCGGTCAGCGCGATCCCTTCCATTACGAGCCTCGTGCCGTCGATCCTGGTTGCGCCGGTCTCGTAGTTCTGCAAGCGGTAGAACTGGCCGGGCCGGAAGCGCCGCGCTGCGCGGGGCGCGCGTACGATAACCTCGACAATCTCGGGAGTAAGGCGGATGACCTCGTGTACCGTGGCGCGCAGATCCTGGTCCAGCCTGGAGAAAAACTCGCGGTCGGACCCGTCGAACGCCGGCCGCACCCGGGCGAGCACCCGACTGACCACAGGGTAGCCTTGCTTGGCACCCCCCATCGCCTTGACGACGTTGCCGAAGAAGGAGGGATGCAGATCCCCGAAAAAGCTTACGAACCGGCCGTCAGTGTGCCGATGCAACAGAACATGGACCTGCTCGGGCTTGGCGCTGCGCGCAGGCTTCACCGGGTTGCCATCCTCGTCGACTGCCTGGAAATAACGGCCGTCCAGCGCGAAGTGGGCGCTGTCCTCGCGTGCGGCCACAGTATTGGGCTGAGTGCCGGCGGCGACCAGGATCGTGCGCGCCGCCAGCCGCACGGTCGCCTCTACCACCGTCTGATCCGTGTCGCTATGCCGCGACTTCATGGTCAGGGCGCTGGCATGGCCGAAAGCGTCGACCTCGACCGCGAGCGGAGCCAGGTTCTCCGCGAAGCGGATTCCCTCTTCCAGGGCTTTCTCGACTTCCTCGTGGTTCAGCGTGTACGCCGGGCTGTCGATCAGGCGCTTGCGGTAGGCGATGGTGACCCCACCCCAGGAATGCAGCAGCTCGGCGATGCGTGGCTCGCGGCTTTCCCTCGAGGCGGCTTCACGCTCTTCGCGGATCGCCCGGGCATGGGAAACGAACTCGTCGGCGATGCTCGCTTCCTCTTCAGTCCAGCGTTTGCGCACCGCGGCCTCGCCGCGCTCGGCACACAGCGCCTCGTAGCGGCGCAGGAATTTCTCGACCTGCAGCGGGTAGTACGCCGCGGACTCGGTTGCGGTGTCGATGGCCGTGAGCCCGCCGCCGATGACGATCACCGGCAGTCGCAGTTGCATGTTGGCGATCGAGTCAGTCTTGGCCGCGCCGGTGAGCTGCAGCGCCATCAGGAAGTCCGACGCGGTGCGCACGCCGCGAGCCAGACCGTTGGGAATATCGAGCACGGTCGGTCTGCCGGCACCGGCAGCGAGCGCGACGTGGTCGAAACCCAGCGCTAATGCATCTTCGACGTCGAGCGTGCCGCCAAAGCGCACTCCACCATACAGCGCGAACTCGGCGCGGCGCTCGAGCAGCAGCCGAACCATCGTCAGGAAATTCTTGTCCCAGCGCACCGTGATCCCGTATTCGGCGACACCTCCGAACCCGGCCATCACGCGCTCGTCCAGGGGTTCGCGCAGCTCGTTCGCGTCGCGAATCGGACGAAAGGCGCGGCGCTGCCCGCGTGAGTCGACACCTGACAGGTCTGCGCCGAGAGGCTCGATCTTCAGCCCGTCGATTCCGACGACCGTGTGGCCCTCGTTCATCAGATGATGCGCAAGCGTGAACCCGGCGGGCCCCATCCCGGCGATCAGCACCCGGCGTCCGGAGGGCGCACGCGGGTACGGTCTGCGCAGATCGAGGGGGTTCCAGCGGGTCAGAAGCGAATAGATCTCGAAGCCCCATGGCAGGTCGAGCACATCCTTGAGCGTGCGCGTCTCGGACTGAGGAATATTCACCGGTTCCTGCTTCTGGAAGATGCACGACTTCATGCAGTCGTTGCAGATTCGGTGACCGGTCGCGGCCGCCATCGGGTTATCCACGCAGATCATCGCCAGTGCGCTGACCGCCAAGCCCTCTGTCTTGAGCTTGTGGAACTCGGAAATCTTCTCGTCCAGCGGGCAGCCCGCAAGCGGGATACCGAAGACGGTGGACTTGAAGCCGCCGGACTTCTCTTTGAGGCCCTGGGAACAGGAGTCCTTCCCCTGTTCGTGGCACCAGATGCAGTAGTGCGCCTCGCTGAGCGCGCCGGCAAGGTCGGTGCCGCTGTCGGTCAGCGCGAAACCGCTGCGGCGCCTCAAGTGCGAAAGCCGGTGCATGGTGATCCCGTCCCTGATCTCGGTTTCAACCGGCACCATGCGATTGAAGTCGAGTTTGCGCGGCGCCTTGAACAGTACGCTGTTCCGGTGGCGCTGGCGGCCGGCAGGGGTGTGCACCGCCCACGCTGCATACCGTGCCGCGACATCCAGTCGCTCGGCGTTGGCCGCCTCGTCCTGCTGCCATCGCTGGACATGCGTGGCAAAGGCCAGGTCGGACAGAGGCCCGGCCAGCCAGGCGAAAAGCCGTGATTCCAGCGCCGGTCCGTCGAAGCCTGCGGCCTGTTCCGGCTTGTGGGCGGTCATGGCCTTGCGCTGCACGAACAGCCTGCGGCAGGCGTAGATCGGCGTGTGCGCCTGATGACTGCCGGCGAGTGATTGCAGCTCCGCCGCGATTCCGAACAGGCGGGCGATGAAATCCTCCAGGTGAGGCGCGATCTCGATCAGCAGTTCCGATTCAGCCCTGCGCGCCAGCGCAGACGGCTGCGCCCGCGCCGCATCCAGCCGGGTCCTCAGGGCGGGGTCTGCGTCGGCGAGAAAATCGCCGAAGGCCTGATCGAGCCTGGCCAGACCTTCGCGAATGTAGAGATCCTCGAAGCGCATGCCGAAGCCCAGGCTGAGCTGGGACGGTGCGACTGCTGAGGGCGAGACTGCGTTCATGGACTTAAGTGCGGGTAAAAAGCGAGAAATTATAGCGGCCGGTCATTCACTGGCTTATTCCGAGTGGTGCTGAGCTACTGACGCCGGCGCAGGCTGCCGCGGCTTCGGAGACCAGGGCCGGTCCTTGGTACACCAGACCGGTATAGAACTGCACCAGCGAGGCACCGGCGTCGAGCTTCTCGCGGGCCTCGGCGCCACTCATGATTCCGCCCACGCCGATAATGGCGACACGGCCGGCAAGCGCTGCGGCGAGCCCTCGAACCACGGCCGTGGCGCGCGACTTCAACGGGGCGCCGCTCAGGCCTCCGGTCTCTGCGCCATGCCTCAGGCTCTCGACGCCGGCGCGGCTCACGGTGGTGTTGGTCGCAATCACGGCGTCGATTCCGTGCCTGAGCAACAGGCTGGCGATCGTGTCCATCTCGGCGTCATCCAGGTCGGGGGCGATTTTCACCGCCAGCGGCACGCGACGTGACCATTCCCGCGCCAGCTTTTCCCGCTCGTCGACAAGCGCCGAGAGAAGCCGCTCGAGATGGGGCTCCTGCTGCAGCCTGCGCAGGTCGGGTGTATTGGGCGATGAGATGTTCAGCGCCACGTAGCCCGCCAGCGGGTAGACCTTGCGCAGGCAGTAGAGGTAGTCGTCCGCCGCGCAGTCCAGGGGGGTATCGAAATTCTTGCCGATGTTGACCCCGAGGACGCCGCGGTAGCGCGAGCGGCTGATGTTGAGCGCCAGCCGGTCCACGCCGAGGTTATTGAAGCCCATGCGGTTGATCAGTGCCCGGGCCGCGGGAAGGCGGAACAATCGCGGCGGCGGATTGCCTGGCTGAGGGCGGGGAGTGACGGTGCCAACTTCGAGGAAGCCGAAACCCAGCGCCCCGAGGCTGTCGACATGCTCAGCGTTCTTGTCGAGGCCGGCTGCCAGCCCGACCCGGTTGGGAAACGTGAGCCCCATCAGCTTGCACGGCGAGGCCGAGACGGTTCCGGCGGCCAGCGACAGAATCCGGGCCGCATGCGCGCGATCCAGCGAACGCAGCGTCATGCCGTGCGCCCGCTCCGCCTCAAGCGCGAAAAGCAAAGGCCGTATCAGCCGGTACAACATCACAACCTGCGCCGGATTGCGGCGCGATCACGGCGTCGCGACGCTGTCACGCGCCGTGCGCGGAGTCGCGCGGCAGGCGTCGCCAGCGGCCTTCGATCAGCCCTTCCAGAGGCTGGAAATTGATCTTGTAGGCCATCTTCCGGCTCTGCGCGATCCAGTAACCCAGATACAGGTAGGGCAGGCCGAGGCGCTTGCACAGATCGACCTGCCAGATGACGTTGTAGGTGCCGAAACTCGCAGCGAACACCTCCGGCTCGAAAAACGTGTAGACCGAGGACAAGCCGTCTTCCAGGCGATCGACGATACTGACCATGCGAAGTTTTCCGTCCTCGCGGAACTCGGCCAGGCTGGAGCGCACATTGCTCTGGAGCAGGAAATGCCGGTACTGCTCGCGGCTGTCGTGGTCCATGCCGCCGCCGCTGTGACGGTAGGACTGGTAGCGCAGGTACAGCGCATAGTGCTCGGGGTTGTATTTCAGCTCCTGCATCCTCGCCTCGAGGCGGCGATGGTTTCTCATTGCTCGCCTCTGTGAACGGTTGGGCTGGAACTGCGCAGTGATGATCCGGACCGGAACGCAGGCTCGGCAGTGATCGCAGTACGGCCGGTAAGTAAATGCGCCGCTGCGACGAAATCCGACCTTGACAAGTTCGCTGTAAACCTGGCTGTCGATCGCATGACTCGGAGTGGCAACCTGCGAGCGGGCGAGCTTGTCGGGCAGATAGCTGCACGGGTACGGTGCAGTCGCATAGAACTGCAATACCGAGAACGGAAGATCGTTCAGTTGCGTCACGTCAGCAAGGCGTCTAGCCGCCATGGTCCCGGAACCGGGGCATAGTCTACCAAGCCCGCCAGAGCGCGTGCGAAGTCTTCGCGCGGGATCTCCCGGGCCCCGAACGAGGCCAGGTGCTCCGTCTTCATCTGGCAGTCGATCAGCCCGAAACGCCAGCGCTCGAGCTGGCGGACCAGCGCAACCAGCGCGACCTTCGACGCGTCGGTTGCCCGGGAGAACATCGACTCGCCGAAAAACGCCCGACCCAGCGCCACTCCGTAAAGGCCGCCGACCATCTCGTCGCCGAGCCAGGTCTCCACCGAGTGAGCGTGTCCCGATTCGTGCAGCCGGCAATAGGCCTCTGTCATATCGCGCGTGATCCAGGTTCCGCGCTGGCCGGCGCGTGGCGCGCGACAGGCCTCGACCACCGCTGCAAAGGCCAGGTCCGCAGTCACCCGAAAGCGCCGCTTGCGCAGGGCCTTGGCCAGGGAACGAGAGATTCTCAGTTCAGAGGGGAACAGGACCATTCGGGGGTCCGGGCTCCACCAGAGGATCGGATCGCCGTCTGAGAACCAGGGGAAGATGCCGCTGTGGTAGGCCTCGAGGAGGCGCTGGACCGACAAATCGCCTCCGGCAGCGATCAGCCCGTTGGGCTGCTTGAGCGCACGGGACAGAGGAGGGAAAGGGTGGTTGGCGTCGATCCAGGGAATCAATCGGCGGCCGGCGTCTCGAAGCTCAGAAGATCTTGTCGGGATTCTTGCTGATGAGGCCGCAGGCGACCCGTGCCCCCGCGTTTCCCGACGGCTGCGTGGCCATATCGTCGGGATTGGCGTGCACGATGACTGCGCGGCCGATGATGCTGTTGGCTTCGGCACCCAGGGTAATGCCGCTTGCCTCGATGCTCGCCTGGGCAAAGCCGTTGGCGTCGGCTTGCAGATTGCCGAGGTCGCCGGCGTGCCGCTTCTCGGAGAACAGGCCGCCGTGGGGCGTCTTGTCGGGATTGAAATGGGCGCCGGCGCTGGAGGCATCGGCCGCGCTGCAGTCGCCCTTCTCGTGAACATGGAACCCGTGAGTTCCGTTGGGCTTCAGACCGGTTACCTTGACTTCTACCAGCACGCTGTCGCCCTTCTGCCTGAACTGTACAGTGCCGCTGACCTGGTTTCCCTTGGTCGGCGCGAGCACCGCGGTGGCGCTCGGCGCCCGCTTGAAGATGTCGCCGCCACAAGCCGGCAGAAGCGCGCAGGCCACGATCAATACCCATTTGTTAGCTTGCATATTCTGTCTCCCGATCGAAGAGGTCCCGGCGACTGCGTCGATTCCTTTTAGCACCGCGTTCGAAATGGTGTCAAATGAACGACCCATTAACAACGCTTCGCACCGAGCCGCGTGCACGAAAGGCTCCGGTGTCTGCGCTTGGCGCTCAAGTGGAGGATTGTAAAGGCAATTGATTGAGAAGGAGAAATCGATTCAGGGGCACCATCCGATTCTGCCGGAAACACCTTCGCCATGGGTGCGACGCTGGCGTGCCCTCGCCAAGCCTGGCTGTAGCGTGCTGGATCTCGCCTGCGGTCATGGCCGCCACGCGCGTTACTTCGCCGGGCTCGGGCATCCGGTGCTCGCAGTAGATTGCGATGCCGAGGCGCTGGCCGCCTTGCAGCAGGTGTCGGGCGTGAGGACGGTGCAGGCGGACCTCGAGAGGGAATCATGGCCGCTCGGAGGACGGCGCTTCGGCTGCATCGTGGTGACCAACTATCTGCATCGGCCGCTGTTCCCGGTGATCATCGACGCGCTGGCCGACGACGGACTGCTTCTCTACGAAACGTTCTCGGTAGGCAACGAGCGTTTCGGCAAACCTTCGAACCCTGCGTTCCTGCTCGAGCCGGGCGAGTTGCTGGAGGCGGTTCGCGGCCGACTGCGGGTGATCGGTTACGAGGACCTGTACGTGGATTCGCCGAAGCCGGCGATGGTGCAGCGAATGGCCGCCTGCGGGCCGGGATTCAGACTCGAGCCGGGGCTGCGCCCGGCACAAAGTCCCTAATCGGTTAGAATTTCGGCCGAAGGAGGGCCTCGTCATGCTCAAGGGCAGCATCGTCGCAATCGTCACGCCAATGCTCGACGACGGGAATCTCGATCTCGAGCGCCTTCGCCGCCTTCTGGACTGGCACATCCGTGAAGGCACGAACGGCATCGTCATCGTTGGCACCACCGGAGAGTCGCCGACGGTCGATTTCGACGAGCACTGCCTGCTGATTCGGGCCGCGATCGATCACGCCTCGGGCCGCATCCCCATCATTGCCGGCACCGGGGCCAACTCGACCCGCGAAGCGATCGAGTTGGCCGCCTTCGCCAAGGCGGCTGGGGCAGACATGAGCCTCTCGGTAGTCCCCTACTACAACAAGCCCACGCAAGAGGGGCTTTATCGCCATTTCCGCGCGATTGCGGAGGCGGTGGACATACCCCAGGTCGTCTACAACGTGCCTGGGCGGACAGTGGCCGATCTTCAAAACGACACGATGATCCGGCTGGCGCAGGTCCCCAATATAGTGGGAATCAAGGATGCGACCGGAAACATGGAACGCGGCGCCGAACTGCTCAGGCGCATTCCGCGCGAGTTCGCGGTCTACAGCGGCGACGACGGCACAGGTCTTGCGCTGATGCTGCTGGGCGCGCACGGCGTGATCTCGGTAACCGCCAACGTTGCGCCGCGGCTGATGCAGGAGATGTGCGCCGCGGTGTTTGCCGGCGACCTGGCGCGTGCGCGCGCCCACAACAACCGGCTGCTCACGCTGCACAAACACCTGTTCGTCGAAGCCAATCCGATTCCGGTCAAGTGGGTGCTGCAGCAGATGGGACTGATCGGGGAGGGTATCAGGTTGCCGCTTACGCCGCTATCGTCGTCGTTCCATGAGCTGCTGCGTAGCGCGATGGAGCAGGCCGGAGTCTCGCCATCGCCGCAGTTGGCGACTTCCATGGCGAAGTGAACCTCAGTCGCCACCGGTGAGTCGAATGTTCAATCGTCGAATCGAACGCTAAGGTGCCGATGAAAGCAATCGGAATCGCAGTTGTCTTATCCCTGTTGGTCGCGGCCTGCGGCACCATTTCCGAACGCAACAAGATTGACTACAAATCGGCGGGCCGCCTGCCACCGCTGGAAGTGCCGCCTGATCTTGCCGCGCCCAAGGCCGATGATCGCTACGGCGTTCCAGAAAGCAGCGTCGCCACGTACTCGAGTTTTTCCCGGGAAAGCGGCTCGAAAAGCCTCGCCCCCGCACAGCTGCTGGCACAGCACGAAGGCATGCGGGTCGACCGGGCCGATACCCAACGCTGGCTGATAGTGCGGGCAGATCCCGAAGCCTTGTGGGAACCGATCCGCGAGTTCTGGCAGGGCATCGGCTTCCTGATTGCCCGGGAGGTCCCGGAAGCCGGGATGATGGAAACCGACTGGGCGGAGAACCGCGCCAAGATCCCGCAAAGCCCCATCCGCAGCCTGATTGGCCTCGCCCTCGACAACGTCTACTCCTATCCGGAGCGCGACAAATTCCGCACTCGAATCGAGCGCGGGCAGGAGCCGGGGACCAGCGAGATTTTCATTACCCACCGCGGGATGTACGAGGTGCTGACCGCCGAAGGGCGGGATCGCGAGAGCACGATGTGGCAGGCGAGGCCGTCGGACCCGGAGCTCGAGGCGGAGATGCTCTACCGACTGATGGCGCGACTGGGCGCAAAGGAAGACGAGATCAAGGAAGCGCAGAATTCCAGTCCGCCTTCTCCGCGCGCCGAGTTGAGCAAGGCCGGGAACAAGGTATCCGGACTGCATTTGGTCGATTCGTTCGACCGCGCCTGGCGCAGGGTCGGTCTGGCTCTGGACCGCGTCGGGTTCACTGTCGAAGACCGCGATCGCTCCCGGGGACTTTACTACGTGCGCTATGCCGATCCGGACGTGGAGACGAAGAAATCGGGACTGGCGAAGCTCGCGTTCTGGCGGGGCAAAGCCGTGCCGAAGGACGCTCAGTTCCAGATCAGTGTTCAGGAAATCGATCCGGGCAGCGAGGTGACGATCCTGAATGCGTCGGGTGACCTGGAAGACTCTTCGACCGCCAGCCGTATCCTGGCGCTGCTCCAGGAGGAACTGCGATAGCGCCTGGGAAGCTGCGCTTCGCCAGCCTCGGCAGCGGCAGCCGCGGCAACGCCCTCGTCGTCGAGTGCGGTCGGAGCCGCGTTCTGCTCGATTGCGGATTCGGCCTCAAAGAGACCGTCTCGCGTCTGTCTCGCCGGCAGTTATCCCCCGGGGATCTGGACGCAGTCGTTGTCACCCACGAGCATGATGATCACATCGGCGGAGTGGCCCGCTTCGCGCGCCGCTTCGGGCTCCCCGTGTGGATGACTCATGGCACTTTGGCCGGGTTCGAGGGCTTGTTCGCCGAGGTGCAGACGCGCCTGATCGAGAACTACGCGACATTTGAAGTCGGCGAGATCGAAGTTTCACCGTTTCCGGTGCCGCATGATGCGCGGGAACCGGCACAGTTCGTCTTCAGCGACGGCGTGCGCCGTCTGGGAGTGCTTACCGACACCGGCGAGGCGACGCGGCACATCGAGCTGATGCTCTCCGGCTGCGACGCCCTCGTCCTGGAGTGCAATCACGATCCGGACATGCTTCAGGCGTCGGACTACCCCCGCCCGGTCAAGGAGAGAATCGCCAGCCGTTACGGTCACCTGGATAATTCCGCTGCGGCGGGATTGCTGGCGTCTCTCGATCGGTCGCGCCTGCAGCACGTCGTCGCTGCCCACCTTTCACAGCAGAACAACCGGCCGCAACTGGCTCGTGCCGCCCTAAGCGGCGTGCTCGGCAGCGAAGTCACTTGCCTTCTGGTCGCCGACCAGGATCATGGCCTGGACTGGGTCGCGCTCGACTAACTGCCAGCTCAAGGCTGCTGACGGAGGCTCAACGGCCAGCCTGTCATTGCACGGCTCCGGTCACACTTCTTTCTTGCTGTTTCTGTTCATCCTGGGCGGCGCGGCCGGCGGCGAATCGAGACAGTATCTTTCAGGCGGCTGAGGCGACCGACTACAGACCCAGCGTGGTCGGATTGATGGCCGGGGAAGAGGCTTCCCAGATTTCCTCGAACCGCTCGATGAGGGTATGCGCGCCGATCGGGTCGTCCATTGCACTCATGCCCCGCATCTCCTCGAAGTGAAAGCGGTGCACCAAGAAACGATCGTCGGCCACGGCAAAGGGGTCGTACACCGACTTCGCCGAGGTGTGGGTCTCGTGGATGCTGATCGCGTGACCAAACTGGCGCAGCAACATAAGCAGCCGCGGACAGTTGCGCTCAAGAGGGGCAGGGTCATGCACCACGATTCGCAGCGTGTTCCGGCGGCTGTCGAGCAGGAACCGGCGCAGCCTCTCATAGCGCTGCGGCGAGTTATACGCGGCTGAGAGAGTGTGATCGAATATCCGCAGGGCCGAGGCGGCCCTCCCGATCACCATGTCCAGGGCCGCCTCGTACTCGCTGGCGCCGCTCAGCGGGCGGCGGGTCGGATAAGTTTCCTCGATCATGCTGGCGGTGGATCATGCAATTGCACCGAGGCGAATATAGCCATCGCGGTACCAGCGGTAAAGAAGGCCGAGTTCTTGGGCGCCTGCGGGCAGGCTGGAACGGCCAAGGGCCCCTCGATCCGCCAGAGCGATCACCGCGGCAGACAGCGCGCCGGCTGCCAAGGCGCTCTCACCGTTGATGAACGTGCGCCGTCCACGGTACAGCAGCCTTGTGGCCGGCGCCAGCTCGATGCCGCGCCTGCGCGCCACGCGGCGGAAGTCGGCCAATGACATCGGCGATCGTGGGCTGTCGAATCGCACATGTGGCTTGGGCGCAGTGAGAAAGCGGCCGACAAAATCGAGGACATCGCCTCGGCGCCAGTGCACAGCCTCCAGGATCGACTCGAGTTGCCGCAGCATTAGCCGGTCGATCATGCCCGGGTGTCGGGTGGGGCGCAGGTCTGGATCGGAATAGATGTCCTCGAAACCGGCTCTCTCGCCCAGATACGCCAGGAATTCCACGCTTATTTCCCGGTGGCGCGGTGCACGAAATCCGATCGAGTACGTATAACAATCGTCGAGCGCAACGCCGTCGTGCGCCCATCCGGGTGGAAGATAAAGCATGTCGCCCGGCGCCATCACGCACTCGCCCTGAGGCTTGAAGCGGCGCAGAATCCTGAGCGGCGCATCCTCGATCAGTTGGAGATCGCCAGTGCGGGCTACCTGCCAATGTCTGCGGCCCGCAGCCTGTAACAGGAATACGTCGTAAGAGTCGAAATGCGGACCGACGCCGCCTCCGGGCGGCGCGAAACTCACCATCAGATCGTCCAGTCTCGCGTGCGGCACGAAGGAGAAATACTCGAGCAGCCGGCGTGCCTGGGGAAGGAAGTGGTTCACGCCCTGCACCAACAGGGTCCATTTGCCCGAAGGCAGGTGTCGCCAGCGACTGCGCGCGATCGGTCCGTGCTCCACGCGCCAACGCCCCCGGTCCCGGATTACCAGGCGGCTCTCGCAATCCTCGCGTGCCGCAAGCGCGATCAACGACTGCAGATCGGCGAAACCCTCGAAACAAGGGATGGCCTTGCGCACCAGCAGCGGAATCTTCTGCCAGTGCCGCCGCAGGAAAACAGAGGGCGACAATCCACCCAGCAGTGTCCGGATCACGCGGCGAATTATAACGGCGCGGTGACAGGCGTCGCTTGACAAGTGCGAAAGGCATTTCGGTTAGAATTCACGGGTGCTCCTCGAGGAGTGATCATGGTGAAAGTTGGGCAGCCCGCACCCCAGTTCGATCTGCCGGACGCCGACATGAATGTCGTGAGCCTGTCGAGCTATGCAGGCTCGCGCAACGTAGTGCTGTATTTCTATCCGAAGGACGATACGCCGGGCTGTACGCTGGAAGCCATCGATTTCAGCGATATGCAGGACGATTTCCTCAAGCACGACACCGTGGTTCTCGGAGTCAGCATGGACGACTGCCTGAGCCACGGCTCCTTCCGCGATAAGCACGGTCTTAGCGTGCAACTGCTCGCCGACACCGAGGGCGAGGTGTGCGAGCAGTATGGCGTGATCCAGGAGAAGGAAATCGAGGGAAATCGACGAAAGCGCTGCATCGTGCGCTCCACTTTCGTCATCGACAAGCAGGGAGTCGTGCGTTTCGCACTTTACGGTGTCGCTGCGCGCGGTCACGCGGGAGACGTGCTCAATCTGGTCAGGGAGATACACTGAAACATGCAGATCGGCAAGGATACGGTGGTCACGATCAACTACGAGCTGTCTGACACCGCGGGTAAGCTGATTGAGAGGACCCGCGAGCCGATCAGTTATCTGCACGGAGGCTACCAGGGCATATTCACGCGCGTGGAGCAAGCGCTGGATGGAAAAGACATAGGGGACAGTTGCGAGGTCAGGCTCGAGCCTGAAGATGCATTCGGAGAATACGACAAGCAACTCGTCAGAACCGAGCCACGCGATCGCTTCCCCGCCAATGTCACGGTCGGAATGCAGTTCGAGGGCTCGCCCGAGGGATCGAAGGAGTATATCGTCTACACCGTGACCGATGTAGCTGACAATCAGGTGGTGGTGGACGGAAACCACCCGCTCGCCGGCCAGACCCTGGTGTTCAACTGCACGGTAACCGGTGTGCGGACTGCCACCGGCGAGGAACTGTCGCACGGCCACGTTCACGGGCCGCACGGCCACCACCACTGATACCTTACGCCGCCCTTTTTCCACCGGCTCGGGCGGGCAGGGTGTAAGCGTCAGTGCACGATTTTACTTACCTGAACAATCTGGAGCTTCCCCCCACGATGGTGCAGGGGCGGGGTGAGGTGGCGCTATCCGCGCTTGCCGGTCAGCACATGGATCATCGGCTCGTAAGCCGATTCCTGCGAGAATCGCCAGCTGGCCGTACCCAGAGCCGCAAGAGTGAACCCGACCAGTACCGCGAAGTCGATTCCCGCCGAAAAATCCGCCCCCATTGCGCCGGGTGGCAGGATAGCGTGTTTGAGCAGATCCACACCATAAGTGTAAGGATTGGCCAGCGCGACCCATTGAAGCACCTCAGGGAGATCGCGTACCGGATAGAGTGAGCCGCTGAGAAAGAATACAGGGAAGATCACGAAGTTCATGATCGCAGCGAAGTTGTCGAGAGTGCGGCTGAACGAAGCAGTGACCATCCCGAGACCCCCACAGGCAAGCGAGGCCGCGGCAATGCCGGCCAGCAGCAATGGCCAGTTCGTACTCCGGTCCAGATAGCCAAGCAGCGCCAGCAGAACGATCAGCAGCAGGGCCTGAAGCACCGCGGCCAAGGCCGCAGCAAGCATCTTGGCCAGAACGATCCAGGCGTGAGGCAGAGGAGCGACGATCATCATGCGCATCACGCCCGACTCCTTGTCGTACACCGTGGTGAGCGCGGCCAGCATCGCGCCGAACAGCATTGTCATGCCGAGCACACCCGGCACGAGAAACGCCTGGTAATGCACCCCGCGCGCTTCGCCGATGACTGCGCCGAAACCAGCGCCTATGACAAACAGCCAGATGAGCGGCCGGACCATCGCCGACACCAGCCGGGTGCGCTGGCGCACCATTCGCAAGACCTCTCGCTCGAGCACCGCATAGACCGGCCGCAGTTTCATCCGCGCAGCTCCATGCCGCCGGAAACCCAGAGAAACACGTCGTTCAGATTCGGCCGGCGCACCCGCCATGCGCTCGCCCGTTGCCCGATCTCGGTCTGCAGTCTGGCGAGCGATTCGAGCTCCTGGTCGTAGCAGCGGAACATCGCCAGGTCGCCATCGCGCAGGCAGGTGCCGAAACGCGGCTCGAGCAGCCGCACCAGCGCATCCGGCTCGGGGCCCTCGACCTCCAGTATGTAACGACCGAGCCGCTGCACCAGCTCCCGCGGCGCTCCGTTCTCCACCAGCACTCCCTTGCGTATGAAAGCGACCCGGTCGCAGCTGTCGGCTTCCTCGAGATAATGGGTGGTGAGCAGCACGGTAGTGCCCGCTCGGGCGCGCAGGCGTTCGATAAAGCGCCAAATTCGCCGGCGATTCGGCAGGTCGAGTCCTATGGTCGGCTCGTCAAGGAACAGAATCCTGGGCTCATGCAGCACGCCGCGGACGATATCAAGCGCCCGGCGCATTCCACCCGAGAGGGTGGCCACCGGCTGGTTGCGCTTTTCGGCAAGGCCGAACAGGTCGAGCAGCTCGCGCGAGCGCTCTTCGATGACTCGAACCGGGAGATCCTGCAACAGACCGGCGAAACGCAGGTTCTCCGCTACCGTCAACGTCCGGTCGAGAGCTGATTCCTGGAACACCAGTCCGATCGTCTCCCGCGCCCGGGTCGCTTCTCGCACCACGTCGAATTGCCCTACGCGAGCTGCCCCGGCGGTCGGCCGGATCAGCGTGGCCAGCATGTGGATGGTGGTGGTCTTGCCCGAGCCATTGGGTCCGAGCAGCCCGAAGAACTGGCCCGCGGGAATGTCGAGGTCTATCCGGTCAACTGCGACGACTTCTCCGTAACGCTTCCCGAGGCTACTGGCACGGATCGCCGCAGGCGCGTCGACCGCCTGCGACGCATTCATGCCGCCGGGGCTTTCTCCGCGCTCTTGGAAAGTTCGCGCGAGTTCTTGTCGTCGCGGAAGATGACGATAGGCTTGGATTCTGCTGCAGGTCTGACCTGCTGTGCTTCTTTGACGGCATCGGTCACGACATGGTGGTATGGCGACAGGTCGCACACCGGATCGGCGTTGGTTGCATCTCCGGTAAGCAGGAAGGCCTGACAATGGCAGCCGCCGAAGTCCTTGGTCTTTTCCGGGCAGGTCCGACAAGGCTCCTTCATCCAGGCGTCGCCGCGGAAGGCGTTGAACCCCGGGGAGTCGTGCCAGATCCAGCGCATGTCATGGTCGCGCACGTTCGGGAAACTCATGCCGGGGAGCATGCGCGCCTCGTGGCAGGGCAGGACCATCCCGTCTGCGGTAATGTTCATGAACACCGAGCCCCAGCCATTCATGCAGGCTTTCGGGCGATCGGCGTAGTAGTCGGGGACGACGAAGTAGATCTTCATCTTGTTGCCGACGCGTTCGCGGAAGGCGTTGGTGATTTCCTCGGCGCGCTGCAATTGTTCGCGGCTGGGCATCAACTGCTTGCGGTTGATGAACGCCCAGGCGTAGTACTGCGTATTGGCTAGCTCGACATGTTCTGCGCCCATGGCTTCCGCCATCTCCAGGATCTGCTGGATATGGTCGATGTTGAGGCGGTGCAGAACCACGTTGAGCACCATCGGGTACTCGTACTGCTTGATGAGTCTGGCGACTTTCGACTTCAGATCGAAGGTCCGGGTACTCGAGAGGAAATCGTTCAGGTCCCTGGTCGAGTCCTGGAAGGAGAGTTGTATCTGGCCGAGGCGGCCTTCCTTGAAAGCGGCGATGCGCTTATCCGTAAGCCCGACCCCGGAGGTAATCAGGTTGACGTAATAGCCCATTCCCGAGGCCTCGGCGACCATGACCTCGACGTCGTCGCGCATGAGCGGCTCGCCGCCCGAGATTCCGAGCTGGACCGCACCCAGTTCCCGTGCTTGGGAGAAGGCGCGAAGCCACTCAGCGGTAGACAGTTCGGGGCCGTACTGAGTGTAGTCAACCGGGTTGTAGCAGAACACGCAGTGCAACGGGCACTTGTACGTGATCTCTGCGTTGACCCACAGGGGATTACTGGTCTTTGGTTGCGCGGATCCAGCCTTTTCCATGAGCGGCCTCCAGAAAATCGATGACGTCCTGACGCAAATCCGAGCCCGGAAACGACTGTTCCAGGTCATTGACGATGTGTTCGACGCTCGTCCTGCCGTCGACGCGCTTCATGATCTCTCCAGCGCCGCCCTTGAGTTGGATCATTCCCTCCGGGTAGAGGAGCACGAAGCATTGCTGCGCAGCTTCCCATTGGAACCTGAACTGCCGCTCAAGTTCGAAAACGGACTGCGGCGAAACTGCATGCGGCCCGCTCACTCGGGCATCCTTGCGGCGGCTCCGATCCTGTCCGGACCGATTCCGTAGGTGACCTGCATGGTGTCGAGCATGGTCCAGAGCACGTCGAGCTTGAATTGCAGGATGTCAAGCGCGCGCTCCTGCTGCTCGCGTGTACGGAAGTAATCGAGGGTTACACGCAGCCCATGCTCCACGTCGCGCCTGGCTTCCGACAAGCGCTTGCGGAAATAGGCGTAGCCCCCAGCCTCGATCCACGGGTAGTGCTGCGGCCAGTTCTCCAGGCGCTTCTTGTGGATCTCTGGTGCAAACAGCTCCGTGAGGGAGGAGCAGACTGCCTCCTGCCAGGGCGCCCGCCGGGCAAAGTTGATATACGCATCCACCGCGAAACGCACGCCGGGCAGGACTTGCTTCAACGAGGTCACTTCGTCGCGCTTCAGGCCCACCGCCTCGCCCAGCCTGAGCCAGGCCTCGATTCCGCCTTCCTCGCCCTGAGTCCCGTCGTGGTCGATGATGCGCTGGATCCACTGCCGCCGATGGTCGCGATCCGGCATGTTGGCCAGCACTGCCGCGTCCTTGATCGGGATCGCGATCTGATAGTAAAAGCGGTTCAGCACCCAGCCCTGGACCTGTTCCTTAGTGCACTTGCCGCTGTTCATGGCCACGTGAAAGGGATGGTAGATGTGGTAGCGCCTTCCCTTGGCGCGCAACTGCGCCTCGAATTCCTCGCGGCTCCAAGGTAATGTCTCTGCGGCTCCCATGCTCTCCAGTTCCTCTTAGAGTGCGACTTCCATTCCGTCCCACGCTACTTCGATGCCCGCTGCGTCCAGTGTGCGGCGTTCGTTGGAGCTTTCGTCGAGTATGGGATTGGTGTTGTTGATGTGAATCAGGATCTTGCGGTTCGCCTTGAGGGGCTTCAACACCTCGATCATGCCAGCCGCGCCGGACTGGGGCAGGTGGCCGATCTCCCTGGCGCGCTTCTTCGAAATCCCGAGATGGATCATCTCTTCGTCGGTCCAGAAAGTTCCATCCACCAGGAGACAGTCGGCCTCCTCCAGGAACGGCTGCAGATGCGGCTCGATCTCGCCAAGGCCGGGGGCGTAGAAGAGAACCTTTCCGCTCCTCGGATCGACGATGCGCATGCCGATGTTGTCTCCCTCGTGCGGGTTGTCACGGTGCGGCGAATAGGGGGCGGCCTTGCTTTTCAGCGGCACCGCGGTGAAATACAGCTCCTCGGCGCCGAGCACGTTGAACCGGTTTCCTGGATAGGTGGGCACCTGATGCCAGTTCACGCCGCAGTAGTGCTGCAAAATGCTGAACAGCGGATTGCCGGTGCTGAGATCTTCGCGCGCCATGTCGGTGCAGTAGATTTCGAGGGGCCTTCCTTCACGCAGCATCAGCAATCCCGTAGTGTGGTCTATCTGCGCGTCCATCAGAATGATCGACCGCACCGCGGTATCACGTATCGCCCGACCGGGCTGCAACTGCGCAAACCCGCGAAACTGGGTCAGGAGATCGGGCGACGCATTGAACAACACCCAGTTGATCCCGTCCGCCGAAACCGTGATCGACGATTGCGTGCGCGGCTTCGCCCGTATCGTACCCTTGCGCACGCCGTCGCAGTTCGGGCAGTTGCAATTCCATTGAGGGAAGCCACCACCAGCAGCGGAACCTAGCACTCGTACCTGCATTCTGTTCTTCTTTGGGATGCCGGAAAAAACGAAAGCCCCGTTAGGGGCTTTCGTCGCAAGCCCGCAGCGATTAGCGGTTCGCGATGTACATCGTCACTTCGAAGCCGAAGCGCATTTCGCTGTACTCAGGTTTGGTCCACATAGGCATCTCCAGAAAAGTTGAGTTGGTATTCATCATACTCTGAAACGGCGGGTCTACCGCCGGAGCCGGCAGGCGCGGCCGGTCCTGAAATTCGTCGGACGCGACCACTGGCCCCGGGTGCATTCTCAGAAAACAAGCGCGCGGCTCCCACAGAAAAATCACCAAAAGTCGCTCATGATAATCATGAGTTTCGCTGCGAATCTTTACTTGCCTCAAGGGCTTGCATAGGCTGCGGGCATGTCAGACATCGCGCTCGACAGAGGGGCCCTTATATCGGATCCGTTTACCGACTGGTATCGGGGGCGGCCTTTCCAGATCGCCTTTGCAGCCTCCGTGATAATCCACGCGCTGCTGATCGCTCTTGCGCCGGACCTGCGCTCAGTCCAGATCGAGGCGCCCCGGGTTCTCAACGTCGAAATCGTTATCCCCGAAGATCGGCAAATTGCCGAGCCGCAGCGAACGCCGGGGCCCGTGCCCGTTCCGCTGCCGGAGGTTGTGCGGCAGCCGGAACTCAGGCCGCCGGTTCCTGAGGCGCGTCCGGTCGAGCGACAGGTAATGATGCCTGAGCCGGTAGTGGAGCCGGTAGTACGGCCGCCCGAGCCCGAGGTAGCAGCCCCGGCGCAACGCGCCGAATTGTCGCCGGCGATTCAGAGAGATATTCCGCTGCCTGAGCCGATGACACTGCCTCGCCCCAATCCACTGCCCGAGCAGCGGCTCGAGTTCCCTGTTGAGCCCAAGCCTGTTCCGCAGGTCCGGCCAGCGGTAGTTCCGCCGCCAGTGGTGCAGGTCGAACCCCGGCCAGAGCCGCAATTGCAGCCTCGGGACCAGGCGCGGCCCCAGCCTTTGCCGCAACCGATCGTAGAGCCCGCGTCTCCTGAGCAGCCGACGCCGCGGATCGCGCCGGTTGTCTCCCAACCCAGAGCTGTTGAACCGGCTGTGGCGCCGCCGCCGGCGCAGACTCCTCCGTCGGCGCCGAACGTTGCGGTTCCGGTGCAGCCCCTTCCTGCCGCGCCAGTACCGCCGGCACCTGGGCCTGTGGCAGTCGAACCCCTGGCTCGCGAACTGACCGCGACTTACAGCCAGCAGATCTCGACACAGATCAAGCGCCACCAGAAATACCCGGTTCAGGCGCAACGCAACGGCTGGGAAGGCACCGCGGAGGTGTTGCTGAAGATCGCCGCCGACGGTCGGGTCACCAGTGCTTCTATCGGCAAGAGCACAGGGCGCCAGGTTCTCGACAGAGAGGCGCTGGAGATGGTGCGGCGAGCCTCTCCGCTGCCACAGGCTCCGCAACAGTTGCGTGGACGCGAGTTGAGCGTTACGGTGCCGATCGTCTTCCGATTGCAGGATTCCTGAAGCTGACTTGCGGCCGGGTGGGGTTCGACGTGGCCGAACGATCCGCCCTCTACCCGAGTATTGAACCCTACCGAGTTGCACGAATCTCGGCGGGATCGCATTGCCTTTGCGTTGAGCAGAGCGGCAATCCGCGCGGTTTTCCGGTGTTGTTCCTGCATGGCGGGCCGGGTAGCCATACCCGACCGCATCACCGCCAGTTCTTCGATCCGAAGTTCTACCGGATCATCCTTTTCGACCAGCGCGGCTGCGGCCGCTCTACTCCCATGGGGTCCACGGAGGACAACACGACCTGGCACCTGCTGGCCGACATGGAACGGCTGCGGCGGGAGCTCGAGGTGGAAAGATGGCTGCTGTTTGGCGGCTCCTGGGGCAGCACGCTGGCGCTTGCGTACGCCCAGACCCACCCGCAGCGCGTCGCAGGCCTGATCCTGCGCGGCGTATTCCTGGCGACTCGAACCGAACTCCGATGGTATCTGGACGGCCTCGGGGGCTTCGTGCCCGAGGCATGGCAGGAGTTGACTGGCGGTAGCAGCAGCGACATAGCGGCGCGTTATCATGCGCTGGTGAACCACCCGGACCAGACAATCGCAATCCAGGCCGCACAGCGCTGGGTCGGCTACGAAGATGCCGTCATGGCCTTGGGCAGCGGTGTGATGCCGCGGACCGTGCCAGGTGATCCGGCCTCGACGCTGTCTCGGGCTCGGGTGCAGCTCCACTATCTCGCCAACAACTGCTTTCTAAGAGAAGGCGAGCTGCTAGAAGGCTGTGCGAGGCTGGCTTCTGTGCCAGCGATCGTCGTGCAGGGGCGGCAGGACATGGTGTGTCCGCCGGCGACCGCGGTCCGGGTTGCCCACCGATTGCCCGGTGCCGAGTTGCGGCTGATCGAGGCCGCCGGCCACTCGGCATCACAGCCGGTGCTGGCCGCGGCGTTGCGAATCGCGGCCGATGATATGCGCGAACGGATCCAGCGATGAAGCGCATGAGCCTGCGGTTTCGGATCAACCTGGTGATCACGCTCGTGATCGCCGTCTTCGCGACCGCGACCTCGCACATCATTTTGCAGGACGTGCGCCGCTCGATCCGCGAGGAAATCGAAGCCGGCACCAGGGTCACGGTGCAACTCATGGAAACCGTGATTGCCAGCGCGCATGCCCCGGACCAGACCACGTCGAACCAGGTCCTGCTCGCGTTCTTGCGGCACGTGGGGCGAGTGCGGGCCAACGAGATCCGGTTCTACGATGCCAATGACCAGCTTCTGTACGAGTCGCCGCCGCCGATATACAAGCAGGGGCGATGGGCCCCGGACTGGTTTACTCGGCTGGTGCGGCCACAGATCGGCGAGTTCAGGCTCAATCTTCCGAGCGGCACGATAGTTGTGACGCCTGACCCATCCCGGTCCATCCTCGATGCCTGGGACGATTTGGAGAATTTCGCCTGGTTGGTGCTTGGTTTCTTCGTGCTGATGAACTTGATCGTTTTCTGGGTGCTGGGGCGCTTTCTTCGGCCATTGCGCTCGATTCTCGGAGGCCTTTCCGAGATGGAGCGCGGCCGGTTCGATGTGAGACTGCCCGATTACGATCTGCCGGAGTTCGCATCGATCAGCCATACCTTCAACCGCATGGCCGGTGCCCTTCAGGAGAGCCTCGCCGAAAACAGTCGCCTTGCACTGGTGGCGCAGCAATCCAGCGATGCCATGATGATTCACGACCTCGAGGGTCGTATCTCGTTCTGGAACACGGCCGCGGCACAGCTTTTCGGTTACTCGCCCGAGGAGATAGTCGGTCTTTCGGCAACGCTTCTCGCTCCGCCGTCTCGACGCGACGAGGTTGTCGAGAACCTGCAGGTGATCAAGCGGCGGGAACGAATCGAGAATCTGGAAACGCAGCGCCTCACCAAGACAGGACAGACCGTGGAAGTCGCGCTCTCTGCCGCCCCGCTGGTAGATCCCGGCACCGACCAGGTGATCGGTGAAATCTGCGCGATGCGCGACATCACTGAACATATGCGAATGCAGGCGGCCGAGCGCGAGCTGGAGCATAACCGCCGATTCACGCAGATCATCCAGGCCAGGCTGGAAGAGGAGCGGCGCAGCATCGCCCGGGAGTTGCACGACGAGCTGGGGCAGTGCGTAACAGCGATCCGGACGATCGGCACCGCGATCGCCAACCGCACCGAGAGCGAGTCGTCGGAAACCCATGCGAATGCCAAGACCATCGTGTCGGTCGCCGCACATATCTACGACATCGTGCACGGGATAATCAAACAGCTTCGGCCGAGCGCTTTGGATCATCTGGGCCTGGGCGAAACGCTGCATGGCACGGTTGCGAGCTGGAACCAGCGTCACCCGGAGCTGGACTGCAAGCTGCATTTGGCCGGGGAACTCGAAGGCCTGGACGAATCGGTGAACATTGCGATCTACAGGGTCGTCCAGGAGTGCCTGACCAACGTGGTCCGACACTCCCAGGCGACCCGCGCCGAAGTGACCGTATCGAGAGAGAGCGCGGGCCAGTCCGGGGACGTAGTAGTGGTTGCCGTGAGCGATAACGGCCGCGGGCTCGAGCACCGGCACGAATCGGACCCGTCGCGCTTCGGCCTGATGGGAATGCGCGAACGGGTTCAGGCGTTCGGCGGCACGCTGGACATTTCCGGCGAACCTGGCCAGGGCGTGCGCGTGCGCGCAGTCATTCCCCTGTCGAAGGCGCCGAGAAAGAAGCGCGCTGAGGCGCACTGATATGGGCAACGGCAGCACGACGGTGATGCTGGTGGACGACCATGCGGTCGTGCGCATGGGATTTCGTCTGCTTCTTGAGGGATCACCGGATATCAGGGTGGTCGCGGAAGCCGATAGCGGCGAGGAGGCGGTTCGCCGGTTCGCCGAGATGAGGCCTGACGTGGTCGTAATGGATATTTCGATGCCCGGAATCGGCGGCTTGGAGGCCATCGACCGCATTCTCGCAAAGGACACGGCCGCGAGGATCCTCGTGCTATCGGCACACGAGGATGCAATGCACGCGAGGCGTGTGCTCAAAGCGGGCGCGGCCGGGTACTTGACCAAACGCAGCGCCGCTGAGGAATTGATCCAGGCGATCCGGCAGGTTCACCAGGGAAAGACTTTCCTAGAACCGGAAATCGCCCAGCAGCTTGCAATGCAGCAGCTCTCGGGCAACCGTAACCCGGTCGATGCTCTCAGTGAGAAGGAATTCAAGGTCTTTCTTTCCCTGGCCAAGGGCCGGTCGGTTCAGGAGATCGCGGAAGTGTTGTCGCTTAGCCCCCGCACCGTCGGGACTCATCTCTACAACATCAAACAGAAACTTGGGGCCTCGAACTCCGCCGAGCTGGCTATCATCGCCATCCGGGCGGGTCTCGTAGATCCTTGATTTATAAAAGTTTAAATGTGGACTTGCGGAATCTCATGAAAATCATGAGGCGGATTTAAGCGATTTGCTGTGGATGACTTTGCTGCCACATTGCAACATGGCACCAGTTGGCTGCGGGATTTGAGCGGCCTCCCCCGAGGAAACTTACGTTCAGAGGAGCTTTGCCATGTGGACCAAACCCGAGTACACCGAAATGCGTTTTGGCTTTGAAGTGACGATGTACATCGCCAACCGCTGAAGTTTCAAGAAAGACAACGAGGGCTGCTTTCGAGCAGCCCTTTTTTTGCCTGCGCTGGCCCGGCGCAATCGCACGATCTGGGCGTCAATCCGGGCGGCTGGGGCTGCGATCGTCGCGTGCGCGCCCTGTCTTTCTCGCCGGATCTAGTTTGCGAACCGGTACTTGATCCCGACCCAGGCCGCCCTCGGTGCGCCGACGGAGCGGAACTGTTCGTCGACCTCATTCGCCGGGTCGAATGTCCCGTTGGGAAACACGTTCTCCCCCAGAACGCCAAGGGTCTCGTACTCCCTGTCGAATAGGTTGTGGATCCGAGCGAACAGCTGCAATTGCTTGTATATCTGGTATCGGGCGTCGAGATTGACCAGCGAATAACCCGGGATCTTGCCGTTGACGTCCTGGTTGTTTTCATCTCCGCGCGCATACTGGGCGCTGAAGTAGTTCAGACTCGCGCCGAGGGTCAGCCTCTGCGAGAAACCGTACTCGGTGCGAAGCTTGAGCGCGTGATCGGGAATGCCTGGAATCCTGTTGCCCGGCGAGACCTGGATGTCCCCGTTCGCGTCTGCCGAGGAGTTGCTCGGACTGTTCAGCACGAACGGGCTTTCGAAGGTCGCGCGGACGAAACTGTAGCTGGCGATGACATCGAGCTCGCCATGCGTAAGCCGCAACCCGGCCTCCGCGCCTCGACGACGCGTCTTGCCCACGTTCTGGAAGAAACCGGCATTGATCGCGCTGGTGCCTGCACTGATGAACTGCAGGTCGTCGGTCAGGTCGGTGTTATAGACTGCCATGGACCACGCGACTTTACCGGCGGCCCTGCCTCGGGCGCCGGCTTCGACGGTTTTTGATACGACTTTTGCGAGAGGCGGGTCCGCCAGAAAGTTGTTCGGCAGCCGGCACGGAATGTTCGGGTCGGAGCAGGCCAACTCGATCGGGGTAGGCGCCCGCATCCCTTCGCTGTAATGAACGTAGGTGGTCATGAGCGGGGCTGGATCGAAATTCAGGCCCACCGCCGGGTTGAATCGGGCGAAGCTGTGCGTACTGTCCAGATCCGGAATTCCGTCGGAATTGGCGTCTTCGTCCTCCAGATCGTTGATCTTGACGCGAGCATAGTTGTAACGGCCGGAAACCGTCAGGTGCACGTTGTCCCGGAGTGAGAGCGAGTCCGTGAAGTAGATGCCGTAGTAGCCATTCTCGGTATCGACGTCGGTGTCTCCGAATATCGCGCCTGTTCCAATCGTTCCGCGATCCGAAGTGAAGTTTGCGTTTTCGGTCGTTTGCCTGAATCCGGAGCTACCAAGATCCGCACTCACGCCTACCGCGAGCTGATTCTTCCTTCCGGCAATCTCCTGAAGGAAGCTTACCTGGAGCACGCCACCGAAACCGGTTGTATCTACCTCACTGCGGTCGTTGCATGCCTCGGGCCCCGTGCCGGTGACCGGATTCTCATCGCAGTCCTCACCTGCCGCACCGCCTGGATCATAGTTGTCATTCACGTTGCTGCTGAAATTCTTGTTCTGGTACTTGCGAAGGTACAAGCTCCCGCCGAGCAGAACGTCCTCACGCAAGAAGCTGCTGGCGCGAGCGTTCAGGAACAACAGCTGATTCTGATTCTGATCCGGCCAGGTGTATGCCTGCTCGCGATCGCCAAGGAAAGTAAGCGGCAGAGCCTGCGTCCCCTGCAGGTCATTGTCCGCAACCATGAGGCTCAGGTCGAAATCGGTCTCCGCTTCCTCCCGGCCGACCTTGGTGAACAGCTGCCGGACTTCACTTGGCGAGAAATCGCGCCAACCGTCCTCATCGAACCAGGTGCCGGCGATGAACCAATCGTTCTTCTCGCCGTGGCCGCCGTACTCGAATTCCGCGACTTTGCGGCCCCAGGAACCACCCTGCAGCGAGACTGATCCCCCCGGGTACTGGAAGCCCGACTTGGTATTGATCGACAGTGCGCCGCCAAGAGTGTTCAGCCCGAAAACCGGGTTGGACCCCGGGACGAGATTGATCGTGGAGATCGCGTTCTGCGGGACGAAATCCCAGTTCACCACGTCGCCGAAGGGCTCGTTGATGCGAACACCGTCCATGAAGACCGAGAGACCTTGCGGGGTTCCGAGCAGCGGGGAAGCGGTCAGTCCGCGGAAATTGACATCGGGTTGGAATGGATTGTTCTGACCATGATTGACCGTCACGCTGCTCAGATTGTTGTCGAGGAACTCTCCGAGATTGGCCGGAGCCTGATTCTGAATGTCCTCGCCGGTGGTTGCCTGGACGTTCGCGGGCACCCGGTTGACCGGCGTACCCAGGCCGGGAAGCGGGGTCGTGCCGATTACCTCGATAGTCGGCGCCTCGAGCTCAGTTGCCGGATTCTCGGCCGATGCCGGAAAAGCCGCCAGCAGGCACACAAAAGGAAACAAACAGCTTCCACTCGGCCGCATCAAGAAGTCCTCCCCTGAGTGTCGATGTGCGTCTTGTCTCTACGCACGCCGCCGTCGTGCCTTCATGGCAGACTATGTCGGCGGCTTTGGTATCCTACCCGAGGCGGGCGCGAGCAGGCTCTGCGAAAGGCCGGGAAAATTTCCTGACTTTGAGGCGAGCCGGAGCGCGACTGTGCCGGCCAACGCGGCTTCGCATTCGGACCGGGCTTCGTGCCATCGTGCCGGTACAATCAACAAGAATCTGGGGAGCAAGACATGGCGGATGATACTCATCGCTACACTACCGCGGCGATCCTGTTGCACTGGGTCGTCGCGCTTCTGGCCTTCACGCTGATCGGCCTCGGGCTGTACATGACGGACATTCCGCGCGGCACTCCCGAACGGGCTTTCTTCTACAACCTCCACAAGTCGATCGGACTGACCACTGCAATCCTCGTCATCCTCAGGCTGTGGTGGCGGGTGAAGAACCCGCCTCCGCCGCTCCCTGCGAGCGTCCCGGGCTGGCAGATCCAGGCCTCCAAGGTCAGCCATGCGCTGCTGTACCTGTGTCTAATCGTCATGCCGCTCTCAGGGTTCTCCGCATCACAGTTCACGAAGTACGGCGTGACCTACTTCGGCCTGTTCAAGATTCCGCCGATGGGGATCGAGAACAAGGAAATCTACGATTTCCTGCAAGGCATCCATGGCGTTACCGCGGCGCTGCTGATAACTCTGGTCGTAATTCACGTCGCCGCGGCGTTGAAGCACCTGCTGGCGGACAGGGATCGGGTCTTCCAGAGGATGCTTCCTGGGAAGTAGACCACCGTGCAGCGGTAGAACATCGAGGCGGGTCAGTCACGGTCGCGAGGGAAGGCCACAACGTCGTTTGCGTCCAGCCGCACCCCGATCTCGCTTCCGATTGCATGGTTATGATGGCTGGGCACCAGCGCCAGCAATCTCGCGCCGCTGGGCAGTTGCAGCGTGTAGAGAATCTCGGCCCCGCGAAAAGCCTTCTGCAGTACCGTCGCCTTCAGCGGGCTGTCGTGGTCATGAACGATGTCGTCGGGCCTCAGCAGAACTTCGACTTCCCCGTCGCGCGGGCTCTTGCCCGCAGGAGTCAGTTTGGCCGCGCCGACCAGAGCGCCCAGTTCGATCTCGACTTTGCCGCTTCCGTCGACCGTGCCCGGCAGGAAAACCCCTTGTCCGACAAAATCGGCCACAAACCGGTTCGCGGGTCGGTGATAGATGTGGTACGCGTCGTCCCACTGCAGGATCCGGCCTTCGGCCATGACGCCGATGTCATCCGCCATCGCGAACGCCTCCTGCTGGTCGTGAGTGACCAGCAAAGCAGTCGAGCCCTGCTGGCGGAGGATCTCGCGCACCTCGGTGCTCAGTCGCTCGCGCAACTCGATATCGAGGCTGGAGAAGGGCTCGTCGAGCAGGAGTAGCTCCGGCTTCGGCGCCAATGCCCGCGCCAGCGCCACACGTTGCTGCTGTCCTCCGGAGATCTCGTGGGGGTAGCTGCGGCGCACGGAGTCAAGGCCGGTGATAGCAAGCAGCTCATCGATCCGCCGACAGCGGGCGGAACGCGCCAGCCTGTGCAGCCCGAATCCGACGTTGTGTTCCACGGTAAGGTGCGGGAACAGGGCATAGTCCTGAAAAACCATACCCACACTGCGCGCCTCAGGCGGAACGTACCGGAGCAGGCTGCTTACCACCGCGCCGGCAAGACGGATCTCGCCGAGTTCTATCTGCTCGAAACCGGCGATGCATCGCAGCACTGAAGTCTTGCCGCAGCCGCTGGGACCGAGCAGGCAACCGATTCGCCCGCGGTCCAGACGCAAGGACAGTCTATCCACCGCCCGATGGGAGCCGTAGGACAGGCACACGTTGTCGAGCTCGAGGGCGGGCATTTCGCGCGTCTATCAGTCAGCGCGGCGAGCCAGCCGGATTGCCGGGAGAATACCCGCGGCCACCAGCACCACGGAAGGGAGCGCGGCCTGCTGCCACTGGCCCTCGGAGGTAAGCTCGAAAATCCGCACGGCCAGCGTGTCCCAGCCGAACGGCCTGGTCATCAGCGTTATCGGCATTTCCTTCATCACGTCGACAAACACCAGGATTGCGCCGGTCGCCAGGCCACCACGCAGCATCGGCAGATGTATCCGTGTCAGCAACCGCCAGCCCGTATGACGCAGCGAGACTGCAGCCTCTTCGATGTTGCGCGTGATCCGGTGCAGCGCGCCGTCGACCGGACCGAATCCGACTGCCAGGAATCGAATCACGTAGGCAAGGATCATGGCGAGTACCGAACCTTGCAGCATCGCTCCGGAATGTACCCCGAGCGTCGTCCGCAGCCACCCGGGGAGATGCGCATCAATCCAGGCGAAGCTGGCGAATATTCCCACGGCGAGGACCGCGCCGGGCACCGCATAGCCGAGCGTGGCGACTCGCATGGCGACCCTGGCTGCCGCACCGGCGTCACGCCTGTTTGCATATCCGAGCAGCAGGGCAAGGGTGCAGATACAGACCGCAGCCACCGAGGCGAGTAGAACGGTGTGCCAGAGATACCCGAGATAGCGGTCGTCGAAGTCACGGACACCTTGGATCGCGAGCCATGCAATCAGCTGGAGCAAGGGCACGGAAAAGGCAAGTGCGAACACCAGGGAACACACCACAGAAGCCCATCCCGCCTGCCGTCCCCGCAGGCGAATCCTGCCGCCGGCGCCGGCAGCCTGTGGCGCGGTGAACTGCATCCGTGCGCGCGTGGTCTGCTCGATGGCTAGAGCCGCGAACGCGACCAGCACCAGCAACGAGGCGATCTGGGACGCCGCTGGAAGAGAGAACAGCCCGTACCAGGCCTTGTAAACAGCGGTCGTCAAGGTATCGTAGTTGAATGCCGCGACGGTGCCGAAATCGGCCAGGGTTTCCATCAGCACCAGCGCCACACCGGCGGCGATCCACGGCCGGGCCATCGGCACAGCCACCCTGAAGAACGCCTGCGTCGAAGTCAGGCCCAAGATCCGGCCTGCCTCCAGCATTCTCCTCCCCTGCGTGGCAAAAGCATTGAGCGCCAGCAGGTAAACGTAAGGATAGAGTGCGAGCGTCAGGACCAGGATAACGCCGCCTCGGCTGCGAATCTGCGGAAACCCGCGCAGCGGGGCACCGGCCAGTTCGCGTAGCGTCGTCTGCACCGGTCCGGCGAAGTCAAGCAATCCGATGACTACGAAAGCCATCACATAAGCCGGCATCGCCAGCGGGAGCAGCAATGCCCAGGAAAAGAATCGACGGCCGGGAAAATCGCAGACCGCAATCAGCCAGGCGAGCCCGACCCCGAGGATCGTGCTGCCGAATCCGACACCTGCGGCGAGCAGGATCGTGTTGATAATGATCTCCGCCAGGATCGTTTCGGCGAAGTGTCGCCACACGTCGTCTGCCGGTGTCAGGAAGGCCGAAAAGACGACCAGCAGTGGCGCAGCGGTAACCGCTGCGGCCGAAAACATCAGGGCTCGCCAAGCGACACCGGCCATGCCGGCCCTGCTCAATGGACCCACAACGCTAGCGATAACCCGCACGGTCCATGAGTTTTACTGCGGCTGCCTGCAGTTCGCCTACCTTGGCGACATTGATCAAATTCTGTTTGAAAGGACCCCAGCTGGCCACAAGCGGATCGGGTCGCACCGCGGGGTTCACCGGGTATTCGAGGTTGGCGTCGGCATACAGGCTTTGTGCGGCTGAAGAGGACAGCCATTCGAGCAGCTTGACCGCGCCCTCTCGATTCCTGGCGTGACGGGTCACGCCGGCTCCGGAAATGTTGACGTGCACCCCACCACTGTCCTGATTCGGCCAGAAGAGCGCCAGCGGTAGATCAGGTGCTTTCTGCTTAAGCCGTCCGAAATAATAGGTGTTGGCGATGCCCACATCGCACTGTCCGGCGGCAAGCGCTTCCATCATCATCGTGTCGTCGGCGAACACCGGCGCCGCCAGATTGTCCACCCAGCCACGAACTATCCGGCCGGTCGCGGACTCACCGTGCTGCGACAGCAGCATCGCAACCAGGGACTGGTTGTAGACCTTCTTCGATGTGCGCAGGCAGAGCCTGCGTTTCCATGTGGGTGCAGCCAGATCTTCATAGGTCGACAGTTCCGATGGCTTGACCCGTGCGGTGTTGTACACGATGGTTCGGGCTCGCACCGACAGTCCGAACCACAAGCCCCGAGGGTCGCGCAGGTGGCCGGGGATATTCGCCTCTAGTACCGCGGAGCGCACCGGCTGCAACAGACCGGATTCTCCGGCCTGCCAGAGATTGCCGGCATCCACCGTCAGCAGAACGTCTGCCGGCGTGCTGGCGCCTTCGGCCTTCAGGCGTTCGAGCAGCGGGCCTTCCCTGTCGGTTATGAAGCGCACAGTGACCCCGTACTGCCTGGTATAGGCATCGAACAGCGGCCGGATGAGCTGTTCGATCCTCGCGGAATAGACTGTCACCTCATCCGCCGACCACGCGCCGAGCGGAGCCGCGTGCAGCACAACCAGCATGGCGAGCATCAGAAATCGCACCACAACCTGCCTCAGCGCCTGAAACGACTGCCGGGTCACCCGCGTCGGGCAGGCACGCGGGTGAACCAGAATCCGCAGGCGATCAGCACCAGTATCGCCGCCTGCAGAATGAGCCCCTGCAGGTTCGGGTAGATGCCGAGCGCGGGGATGCCTGGCCATCCGACCGGACTCATCGGCAGCTTGCCGGCGATCTGCAAAGCCGCGATGCCTTTTCCGGCGAAGATCACGGCCAGCGCGGCAAGAAAGGCCGAACTCGCGGCGAAGAACAGCCCCACCGGAAGTCTCGCGCTGAAGCGCGCAATCAACCAGGCGGCGATCGCCAGGGCCAATGCTCCCGAAACCACGCCGGCCATGAGTGCGCCACGGCCGGCTGAATCTGCCTGCACCCACAGCGATTGCATGAACAGGACGGTCTCAAAGGCTTCACGATACACCGCCAGGAATGAGATGGCCGCCAGGCCCCAAAGCTGACCAGAAGTCAATACGCCGCTGACTTCGCCTCGAATGAAGGTCTGCCAGCGCGAGGCATGGCGCTTTGAATGCAGCCAATATCCGCCGTAGAGCAGCACCGCCGCAGCGAGCAGGGCGGTGACGCCCTCGGTGGTCTCGCGCTGTGCGCCGGAGAACTCGAAAAGCGCGCTGGAGGCCACCCATGTCGCCCCTCCCGCCGCCAGTGCGGCGACCCAGCCATAGTGCACGTAAGCCAGAGCGTCGCGGCGGCCGGAGCGGATGAGGAACGCCGCGATCGCCGCCACCACCAGCATCGCCTCGAGGCCCTCGCGCAGCAGGATGATGAACGCAGCGGCGAAACTCGTTCCGGTATCGGTCCGGCTTCCAGCTGTCTCGGATCTCGCCATCGCGAACTCCGATGACAGTTCTTGGGCAGCCGCACGGACACTTTCCGGATCTGCTTCGCCACGGAGAAGTGCTCGGTACGCAACCATCTTTCCTTCGATCCTGGTGCGCAGCTCAGACGACAGACGGGCCTCCGCCAGTTCAAACCCCTCGAGATACGCGGCCAACGCCGCCTGATAGGCGGCTTCGCGCTCGCCGCGCGCGAAAAGCTCGGCGCTTTCCCGGGTCTTGGCGTCGGCGATCGCCAGCGCGTCCGCATGGCCGGAAGAGAAGAAGGTCTCCGGGTGAGCCCTCAGGTACGCAAGTAACTCGTAAGCCTCGGAACCGGAGCTTCCGGCATCAGCCGGTGCGACCGCGACGAAATCGTCAAGCGTGCGGAGTCGGGAATCGGTCTTGCCCTGTGTCCATAGCGCTGCGCCGCGCTCGCGCTCGGATTCGGTGGTGGAGTACAAGCTGACATAGAAGGACAGGGCCCATCGCTCGTCATCGGACAGTTGTGAGAAGGCACTCATGGCAGTGCCGTCCAAGCCGAACGAAATGGTGTTGTACAGCCCCAGGATGCTCCGGCGGGAGGCACGCGCCCGGTCGGTGAAGTCTGTGGGCGCAGGATCGAGGCCGGAGGCAGCAGAACCCTTGCCGTCGCCAGAAAGGCCGTGGCATCCGGCACAGCTGGTCTTATACAAGGCTGCGGCGCGACCCAAGTCCGGGCGCGCAGTCGGAGTAATTCGAATTCCGTAGATAGAGATGAGACTGCGCTGCAGCGCTCGTGCCTGCTGGACCACGTCCGCTGCGTCCGCCTTCGCGACGATCGAGTCGTGCAACTTGCCTGCGCTGGGCCAGAGAGCAGGGGCCCCGGGCTCCGCCGGAAGACCTCGGATCGCACGGGCAACTTGGTCGGAAAATTCGACTTGCTCTAGGTATTCATCGTTGTCGATGACTTTGCCGCCCTGCACGAACTCCGGGTACTCGACAGCGATGTAGTCGAGCAGGTGGAGCAGCTGCCGTGGGTCGCTGTTCTCGGTGCCAGCGAGAACGCTCGAGTACAGCGACAGGCAAAAAATCAGGAAGGCTAATCGCTTGATTGAATTGAGGAACACAGGCGATCCTGGAAATCACGATTCTGAAACGAGAATCATACTCATTTTGTTCTATTTCAGCGAGCAAGCCGGGGAAGCAGCTTGACATGATAATAAGACGCATTATCATTCAACACAAAGTCATGAGTATGGAGATTAATCGATGAAGTGCATGGTAGTTGGCGCAGACAGCTTGGGCAGTATTCCACAAGTACTTGAACAAATGGGAATTTACATCGCCGGCCACATAACTGGCCGGGCCGTGTCCCACCAGCGGCAAGTGACCACCCTGCCAGCTAATATCGATCTGCTCATTCTTTTTACCGACTTTCTGAACCACAACTCGATGCGCGGCTATCGCAGCCGGGCACAAAGCCAGGGCATCCGGGTTCTGGCATGCCGGAGGTCGGCCAGCAGCCTCCTTATTGAGCTGCGGAGGATTCTCGGCAATTGACACTCATTCTCATTATGATTTAGCATCTCAGCACCTGATCTCCGGGCCAACTTCAAGGAAATGTACGTCTGTCTGTGCAACGGCATCACCGAGACGCAGATCCGCGACGCGGTTCACGGCGGCGCCGATTCGCTTCTCCAGTTAAGACTCGGGCTCGGCGTTGCCTCGTCCTGTGGCCGTTGCGCGGACTGCGCCCAGCAGGTTATTCAGGAAACCCTGGCCTGCGCCGCCAGCAGCGAGCAGCTCCGCGCTGCATAAGACTTTCTCCGCGATATCCACTCCTACGCTCTTCTTGGCGCGCTAGCCCGCGCCTATAATCGCCCGTCCTCCACCGAAAGGATCGGCGAATGAAAGGCGACCAGAAGGTGGTCCAGTGTCTGAACAAGGTGCTGACCAACGAACTGACGGCGATCAACCAGTATTTTCTCCACGCTCGCATGTTCAAGAACTGGGGTTTGAACAAGCTCGGGGAATACGAACAGAAGGAATCCATCGATGAGATGAAGCACGCCGACAGCTTGATCGAGCGCATTCTCTTTCTCGAGGGTGTGCCGAACCTGCAGGATCTCGCAAAGCTCCTGGTCGGCGAGAATGTGGAAGAGTGCTTGAAGTGCGACCTGAAGCTGGAAATGGCGGCCCATCCGGCGCTGCGAGAGGCAATCGCCCACTGCGAGGCGGTGCACGACTACATTTCCCGCGAACTGTTCGAGGACATACTCGAAAGCGAGGAAGATCACATCGACTGGCTCGAGACCCAGCTTGAGCTGATCGGCAAGATGGGAGTTCAGAATTACGTACAGTCACAGACTTGAGCGAAATGCGGGAGTAGTGTTTCCCTGCCCGTCCCGGACCTCATTGATGCGTGCTCTAGTTCCTGCCCTGCTGTGCTGCACCCTCGCGGTGCTCACCGGTTGTGCCGCAACGCCTGCGCCGAAGACGGAGCCTGCCGTGCTCGAGCCCGCTGTGCCCGAGGCGACTGCGCCGCCACCGCCGAGAATCGCCCTTGTGCTGGGCGGCGGTGCCGCCAAGGGGTTCGCACACATCGGCGTGATCAAGGCACTCGAGGCACATAACATCACCCCGGACCTCATCGTGGGCACGAGTGCCGGCAGCGTCGTTGGCGCTCTCTACGCGGCCGGTTACAACGGATTCGATTTGCAGCGCATCGCCTTATCGATGGATGAAAACGCCGTGCGCGACTGGGTTTTGCCGAACCGTGGATTCATCCGCGGCAACGCGCTGCAAAAGTTCGTCAACGATGCGGTCCAGAACCGGCCGATCGAAAATCTGAACCGACCCCTTGCGGTGGTTGCAACCGATCTTCAGTCGGGCGATCCGATGGTATTTCGAGCAGGAAACACCGGTGTTGCAGTAAGTGCCTCGAGCAGTGTCCCGGGAATCTTCCAGCCTGTGAAAATAGGCGATCGCGAGTACGTTGACGGAGGGCTGGTAAGCCCGGTGCCCGTCAAGGTGGCACGGGATCTTGGGGCGGATATCGTGATCGCAGTCGATATCTCCGACAGACCGTCACTCTCCCGCCTGCGCGACACAATCGACGTCTTGTTGCAGACATTTACCATCATGGGCCGAACGATCGCCAGCCAGGAGCTCGTGTCCGCAGACGTGGTGATTTCACCAGACATCTCTCAACTTACCTCGACCAGCTTCGAGTCCAAGAACTACGCTGTGATCGAGGGCGAGAAGGCCGGGTTATCCGCAGTCCCCCTTATTCAGGATAAAGTGGCGGCGTATTACGAGGGCAAGAGGGCAGGGGTGACCCCGCCGGGGCACGACGGCTTGCGGCCGCACTGAGCGCGCGCCGCACGCAGCAACAAAAAGGCCACCGCAGCGGTGGCCTTTTCTGTTTGGTGGAGGCGGCGGGAATCGAACCCGCGTCCGTAAGTCCTCTACAGACAGTACTACATGCTTAGTCTGGCCGATTGATTTGACCTCTTGTCCGCCGGCCGACGGGCTGACAATTGGCGAGTTACCTTGGATTTAACGCTGCATGAAGTAACCCCAGGCAGCACGATCTCGCGTATATGGCCCCGCTGTTGGTTTCCCAACCCGGCCCGCGAGAGAACCGGTGCAGGGTCCAGCCGGGATTAAGCGGCTAGAGCGTAACGATCGTCGTTGGCGACTATTCGTTGTCCAGCGGATTTACAAGGTGACTGGACCTTGGCATGCACTGCACTGCTTCGCGACCCACGTCGAAGCCAGGTCGCCCCCAAAGGCAATAGCCGAAAAAACAGGATCAAGAGACAAGACATCGACGTCTCGCCGCCAATTCTACCAGACGGATGCCGCACCGAGACCGGGAAGCAGGACCAGATCGCGGGGAGAGCCGATGACGGCCGTTGCGCCCCAGTCCCGAGGCGGTTTCGCGTCGCCCAGATAGCCATAGAGCGCAGCAACGGAGTCCATGCCCGCTGCTCGCGCGGCGATCACATCGCGCTCATCGTCCCCGACATAGAGGCAGCAGGCCGGCGACTCCCCGAGCCGGCCGGCGGCTTCGAGGAGTCCTGCCGGATGCGGCTTTGGCGCCTTGACCATGTCGCCGCACACGGTGCAGGCACAGCGCTCGCTCAGGCCGAGTGCCCGCAGCAGCGGAAAAGTGAAACGTTGCGGCTTGTTAGTTACGATTCCCCACCGCACGCCTCTATGTTCCAGCTCGAAAAGCATTTCCGATACGCCCGGAAACAGGGTCGTGCTGCGCGACAGGTGGCAGGAGTACAGATCGAGAAACTCGCTTCGCATTGCCTCGTATTCCGGGTGGCCCGGCTCTACCCCGAATCCCAGCTGCAACAGCCCTCTTGCGCCTGCCGAGGCACGCGGTCGCACCAGATCCAGCGCAACCGGCTCCAGGCCGCGGCTGCGGCGCTGCAGATTCAGCGCATAACCCAGGTCTGCAGCGGTATCGGCCAGCGTGCCGTCAAGATCGAAGAGAACCGCCCGGTAGCTGCGCATCCTTGAAGTCCAAGGGTCTCATAAAAAAGCGGCCGGGACTGAGCCCGGCCGCCGAATCGTTCGCAGGGGTCTGCTACCGCTTCAGCAGTTCAAAAAGTGACTGATCGGAAAGAATATCCTCGAGCGCCTGCGACACGGCCGTATTCACCAGCGCGTTGCTGTCCTTAAGGAAGGGGGGGCCTGCGGTTTCCTTGCGGGTGCGCACGTAATACACCCGGTCGTAGCTGTCGCCGCCGCTGCGCGCAACGGCACCCAGCTCGGCGCGAAGCTCGGTGTCGAAAACGAACGGCTGCTTTATGGAGCTCAGCTCCAAGCGGCGCACATCGATCGTGATCGCGCGCTCGAGATTATCGCCATAAGGAACTACGCTGAAGCCGAGCGCCATGAGCAGGCGTGCGACTTCGCTGTAAAGTCGTGGCCGGAAATCTTCAGTAAGGCTCACTTCGACCATTTTGGTGTTCGGATCACCGACCTCGCCCAGCTTCTGTGTGCTGCGGTTGTCCGAGATGGCGAGTCCGACGATGGTTCCGCTTGCCACCGGCTGAGGCTGCATCGAGATCGTCGGGTCGAGCCTGAGATTCTGCGGCGTGAGCGCGCATCCTGAAAAAGCGGTTGCCGTGGCTACGGCAAGGCCGGCAATAAGGTTCTTGATCATAGGCTTCCTCCTCTTCGTGTTTGGTTGGATGATCTGCGCTTGCTCAGCCCGAGCGGCGCCCGCTCAGGATGTAGTTCACCGAGGCATCGTTTCCCAGGGAATACGACCTCGTGAATAGGTTATAGGTCATTCCGGTCACGCGCTCCACCAAAAGTCCGGCGCTGCGACAGGATCGGGCCAGTTCGGAGGGACGAACGAACTTCGCGTAGTCGTGCGTGCCCCTGGGCAGCAACTTCAACACGTATTCGGCGCCGATTATCGCGAACAGGTACGACTTCGGATTGCGATTGATGGTCGCGAAGAAACACCAGCCCCCGGGCTTGAGCGCTTGTGCACAGGCTGCCACCGTACTTGCCGGGTCAGGGACATGTTCCAGCAGTTCCATGCAAGTCACCACGTCGTATCGGCCGGGTTCGTCGCGGGCGATCGTTTCCACCTCGGTTTTTCGGTAGTCGACGCTGAGCCCGCTTTCCATTGAATGTAACTGCGCTACGTTCAATGGTTTGTCCGCCATGTCGATACCGGTAACCGACGCGCCCCGCGCCGCCATCGACTCGGCCAGGATGCCACCTCCGCAACCTACGTCGAGAACCCGCTTGCCGGCCAGCCTCGCTGCGCGATCGATATAGTCGAGGCGCAAAGGATTGATCTCATGCAACGGCCTGAATTCACTGCTGGGGTCCCACCATCGATGTGCCAACTGGCTAAATTTCTCCAGCTCGGCGGGGTCCACATTGATCATGATCGGGTCCCGATGCGCTGCTGCCATGATCGGGCCCGGGACCGGATGTCTGACTCGTCCAGGCGAGTCAGGGCGCCGTTCTTTACCAGCAGTTCCCCGCGTACCCAGACGTGGCTTACATGCTCTCGTCCTGCCGCATAAACCAGCTGGGACACTGGATCGTAACAAGGAGACAGCTCAAGCGCCGACAAGTTCAGCGCGACCATATCAGCCGCTTTGCCGACCTCGATGCTGCCGATTTCTTCGTCGACTCCTAGAGCTTTCGCCCCCGCCAGGGTTGCCATCCTCAAGGCCGAATGCGCCGCCAGAGTTCTCGCGTCGTTGCTCGACGTTTTCGCGACCAGTGCAGCGAGCCGCAGGTCGCCGAGCACGTCCTGCCTGTTGTTGCTTGCAGCGCCGTCGGTGCCCAGGCCGACATTGATGCCCGCCGACAGCATCGCGCCTACGGGGGCGAACCCGCTCGCAAGCTTCAGGTTGGACGCGGGGCAGTGTGCGACGGAGACACCCTGATTCGCAAGCAGGGCGACCTCTGCCTCTTCGAGGTGGACGGCATGCACTGCGATCAGCTGCGGACCTATCAAACCGAGCTTCCTCAATCGTTCCAGGGGCCGCACGCCATGCTGCTTCAGGCTCTCCTCGACCTCGAACCGGGTCTCGTGAATGTGAATATGGATCGGAATCTGCAGCTGGTCGGCAAGCGTAACGATCTGCTCGAAGCTCTTGTCGGCCACCGTGTAGGGTGCATGGGGCGCCATGCAGAACGACAGCAGGGCCTCGTTTTTCAACTCATCGCGCATTGCCAGGCCCTTGCGTAGGTAGTCCTGGGCGTCAGCAGCGTAAGCCGTGGGAAACTCGATGAGAATGATGCCGAGAGCGGCGCGCATCCGCGCCTCCAGAGCGGCTCGCCCGGACATCTCCGGGTAGAAATACATGTCATTGAAGCAGGTTACACCGCCGCGCAACATCTCCGCGCAGGCGAGCAAGGTGCCGTCATGCACAAACTGCGGCGACACGTGCTTTGCCTCCGCGGGCCAGATGTGCCCGGACAACCAATCCATGAGCGCAAGGTCGTCCGCCAAACCGCGCATCAGAGACATTGCGGCGTGGGTGTGCAGGTTGACAAGGCCGGGGATCAGGACGTGCTCGGGCAATTCGAGCACCTCGACTGGCTCCGGCAAACTGCTTGCCTCGGCCACAGGCAGCACATTGACGATTCGCCCGGAAGCTATGGCGACCGCATGCTCGCGCAGGACCGCACCGGCTGGCTGTACCGGCACCACCCACGAAGGCTTGATCAGCAGATCGACCGGGGCTTTGGTATCCATCACCGATGCGAAAAAAAGCCCTGCCGGCGCAGGGCTTCTTGCAACGAAAGACCTTCGGGAATCAGTTCACTTTCTCGCCGGTGACTCTCACCTCGACTCGGCGGTCCGGCTGATAGCAGGCGATGATGTCCTTGCCGCGCTTGCCCCGACAGTCTTCCTTGGACGTGACCGGCTGGCTCTCGCCGTAGGCCTCGATCATGATCCTGCCGGCTGGGACGCCTTTGCGCACCAGATAGGCCTTGACCGAGTTGGCGCGGCGCTCGGATAACTTCTGGTTGTAAGCCTCGGTGCCGATACGGTCGGCGTGACCCGCAACCGTCACGCTTGAATAAGTGGTTCCATTCAATCGCGCAACGAGTTCGTCGAGTTTGCCGCGCTGGTCGGATCGGATGTTGAACTTGTCGAAACTGAACAGCGGTTCCGCCTCGAACTCCACCACGACCGGTTGCGTGGCCTCCTCGTCGGGGAATTCCTGAGGCGCGCTCACGCCCGTGCCGCGAGGCTTGGTCTTCTCCTCCGCGAAGCTCAGCGTCTCCCCTTTTTCGCCGAGCGGGCCTAGATCTTCCACAACATGCTCCTCCTCCGCCTCTTCCACCCTGGCCACTACTTCTTCCTCTTCCTCCGGGGCTTCTTCCTCGGCGACTATTTCCTCTTCGGGCTCTTCTTCCTCTTCTTCCGGCGCGGCTTCCTCGGCGACCAGTTCCGGCGCCTCTTCCTCGACCGCTTCTTCCTCTTCCTCCGGAGCTTCTTCTTCGGCG